>JFJP01020440.1_pt1 | contig 16169 bp, 11 predicted proteins | sample 431651 | NCBI WGS metagenome assembly JFJP01 (sample SAMN02602958, study PRJNA72255) | Microbial mat metagenome, whole genome shotgun sequencing project. | biome: fresh water; feature: sink hole; material: water; isolation source: purple microbial (photo- and chemosynthetic) mats found in... | reverse complement strand
CGCCAGTCCGCCGCTGCCGGCCGACGGCCTCCAGCTGACCTCCACCGCGACGGTGCGCGTGATCGCCACGCGCGATGGCTGGGCGAACAGCTCCGTGGTGCGCGCCACCTACAGGCTGCGCAACGCCACCCCGGTCCCCAGCCTGCCTGCCGGCACCTACACCGGTGCCCAGCTGGTGACGCTGACCAGCGCCTCGCCCGGCGCCGAGATCCGCTACACCCTCGATGGCACCACCCCGACCGCCGCCAGCCTGCTCGCCAGCGGCCCGCTGCTGATCGAGGGCAACAAGACGCTGCGCGCCATCGCGATCAAGCCCGGCTGGTCGAACAGCGCGACGTTGCGCGCCACCTACGCTCTGCGCGTCCCCGCCCCGCAGCCGACCCCGGCCGCCGGCACCTATCCGGCCTGGCCGCTGGTCACCGCCGCCAGCAGCGACGCCTTGGCCACGGTGCGCTACACCAGCGGCGCGACGCTGCCTAACGCCTGGAGCCGCACCTTCCCCTCCGCCGGCCTGCAGCTGACCGCGGCCACCACGCTGAACCTCGTCGCCACGCGCAGTGGCTGGACAGTCAGCCTGCCGACCACCGCCAGCTACGCCCGCGATCTGCCGCCGGTGGCCGGGCCGGTGTCGGCCGCAACCGACGAGGATGTCGCGGTGCTGATCACGCCGAGCGCCAGCGACTCTGACACCACGACGCTGACCTGGTCGATCGTGACCCCGCCGTCGCACGGCGCCCTGAGCGGCTTCGATGCCGCGACCGGCGCCGCGACCTACACCCCGGCCGCCGACTGGAACGGCAGCGAGAGCTACACCCTCGCGGTCGCCGATGCGCTGACCACCGTCACCGTGCCGGTGACCGTCGCCGTGGCGGCGGTGGATGACGCCGCGGTGATCGCCGTGCCGGGGTCCGGAGGCCGCAGCGCCGGCTCGGATCACTTGTTGGCGGTGAGCATCTCCGATATCGATTCTGAGACGGGAACGGCCGAGTTCACCACTAGTCACGGTTCGCTTCGAGCCATCCCCCATCCGGATGTGGCAGCAACTGGCATGGGGACCGCGCACATGGTGTTGAGTGGCCCGATAGAGGCTCTCTCTCTCGTATCCGCCGGCATCATCTATCGGGCACCAGAGACATCGAGGTCGGATGTCCTGACGGTCACCATAGGCGAATCTTCGGCATCAGCTGCGTTCGCGGTTCCATCGGCAGCTGGTCCAGCTGTGGTGGCCGTGAACGACCAGACGGTCATCGAGGCCGAGGCAGCGCATCGCGTATGGGCGGGACGTACGGGAGTCTGGTCTGTGTCTGGGGCGGTTCAGGCGCTTGGACACCCAACGCCGGTCGATCTGTCTGGTCTGGGCACCGAATCTGAGATCCAGTTCGATGTGCTAGTCCAGGAGGCCGGCGACTATCTGGTGTGGGTGAACGCTGCTGCGGATACAACGGAGGCGAGGGTTGGATGCCTGGTGGACGGCACCGTTCAGAGTCAGGCGCAAGATGTGAGAATCAGCGGTGTTCCGGGGTTCCCTGCTTGGTCAAACAAGACGGCCAGTGGCGGCGAGGCGCGAATCTTCATTTCTGCTGGCCTGCATCGCGTCTCGATCGTTGCGACGACAACGGGTCTGATCCTGGATCGCGTCCTCTTCCTGCGGGATCCAGGCGCGCGGACGGCAACGCTGGTGCCAGCGCTGCCGCACGCTGACGGGGCACGGATTGTCATCGATGTCGGCGATGTCGAACTGGGAATCGATGCGGATGGTCACCGCTGGATGCCGCGTCCAGATGGCAGCATGGCCAATCTGCCCGATGTGGGAGGGTTCTGGTCTGAAGCGGCCGGAGCAGGCTTGGTGTACAATGCCGTGTTCACCGATCCGGGCATCTGGTACGCGTGGGTGCTCGGCGATGGCTTGGATGAGGCCGGTAACTCGGTCCATCTCACGATCGATGGGGCGACATCGGCCAACGGGATTTCCTGGGCCCCCGCCGCGCTCGGAAGCCAGACCTGGGCGCGCTGGTCCAATGCCGCCTCGGCAACCGCAGTCACAGTTCCATCTGCTGGTGTTCATGAGATCGGTCTGTGGGCTCGCGAAGATGGCGTTCGTGTCCGTCAGATTGTCCTCACGCGCGATGCCGCGTGGACCCCGCCAGCAGGATCTCAATCGCCCTCCCTTCGGGTCCTGCCCCGGAAGCAGGGTGCAGACGGCACCCTGGTCCTGGAGGCCGAGTCCGCGCAGCACATACGCGCCTTTAACTCCACCGCCTGGACCCAGATAGCCAATGGGACTGCCAGCGGCGGCAGTGCGATGCAAGTGCTTGCGGACACCGGCCTATTCTTCTCGTATTCGGCCTCGGATCTGAAGCGCAGCCCGATGATCGCCTGGACAGTCTGGTTCGATCAGCCGGGAACCTACAGGATCTGGAGTCGTGGTGCGGCGACAGATGGCGGCAGCGACTCACTGCATGCGGGCATCGACAATGCGGTTTGCCCCAAGAGCTTTGACCTGAGTTGGTTCAACTGGAACGGCTTGAATGTCTGGAATTGGGTGTCCAAGCAGCCGGCCCAAACGGCCGCTGAGGTGGTGGTTCCGACTGCGGGATTCCACACCGTGCATGTCTGGGCGCGCGAAGACGGATTCGCTCTCGACAAGATCATGCTGACCGCGCCTGGCGCCACAGCGCCGGTCGGTTCTGGGCCCGCTGAATCCGGGATCTGGATTCCTGTGCCGTTCGCCCCCGTTGTAGCAAACTGAAGCAGACCCCCAGACGGGTCACGCTGGACGGCAAAGCAACGGTACGGAAGGTGGGGCCATGACGGTCCACCCTGACGAGGCGCCAAGGCTGCATAGGTCATTCGGCCTCAATACCCGTGCTGGCTGCCATGGGTAATGTGATGGGCGGGACGCGCGGATGCTGATCATGTCCTCGCTGGTTGTGCGTGGAGGACTCCAGGGAGTCGGTTTGCTGCTAGCGGCATCGCTTCTCGGGCCCGCAGGCTATGGCTCCGTGGTTGGCCTGTCGGCGCTGACCGTGCTGTTGGCACAGGTAGCAGCGCCAGGCGTAGGCGAGGTCATGCTGCGCGCGGTTGTGCGTGGTCAGGACGGCAGGGCAGCCGTGTGGAGGGCGCAGTTCATTCTGCTCCTGCTCGGTTCGACGATCTGCGTTGCGCTGGTCATGGCGCAGATAGGCCTTTCGTTCGCCCCAAGCCTTGGTTTTGTCGTGTTGATTGCCATGTCGGACATCCTCGCCATGCGCAGTCTCGATCTGGTTCAGTTTCATCAGCAATCTGTCGACTCAGAACGTGGGGTGGCCGTAATCCAGGTAATAACGGGTCTGGCGCGCCCGGTAGCTGCAGGGATTTTCTATATCACAGGCGGTGGACTCGAGGGATATGCTGTTGCTTATGCGCTCGCCGCTTCCTGTGCCGCAGCCGCAGGCTTGTTTGTCTTGGTCCGACGAGTCGGCCCGCCAACGCTGGAATGTACCCGTGACATCGGGTCTATGATCTGCGCTGGCGGACCATTCATTGGCGCATCTCTCGCCCGCTCGTTCGTCGAGATCGACCGCTTCGTGCTCGAGCGTCTGGCCGGACCCGCAGCAGCAGGGGTCTATGGGCTGGCGATGCGGGCGGTGGAATACGCGGGCATACCCTCGCGTGCGATCTTAATGAAAGCCTATGGCTCGTTCTTCGTCATCGGCGATTTAGGCCCAGGCCAGGTCCGCGATCGAGTTCGCGATCAGGTGCGGCGACTCGTGCCCAAAACACTGCTTTCTGGCTTGTTCGGGTCGGCGATCGTGCTGTTGGGCGTTCCTGTTTTGCCGCGGCTTCTTGGGCCTGCGTGGGCGGACGTGGGAACGTGTATGCTGATCCTGGCGCCCCTGCCCGTTCTACGTGCCATTCAGAATCTGTTTGGAGATGCGATGAGCGGGTCAGACAAGCAGACGCTGCGCATGCTGCTGATGTGGCTTGTCGCCGTGGTCCAAATTGGATTTGTGGTCGTTGTCCTGGATGGGGCGCAGGACGCCTGGGCTACGGCCTCTTGGGTGGCCTTGGTTGCGGGCGGATGCTTGACGGCCCTAATGCTTGTGTGTGGGCGTGGCGTGACGGCCACAGAGGCGGTGCGATGAAACCACGCTGGCTCCACGATGCGCTGATCGGTGGAATCTTGATTCTGATGCAGGGTGCGATCCTCGCCCCGTTCGCGGAAGAGGCGAACGCCGAAGGTTCCTGGCCGCTGATCTTTAGTTTGTGCTATTCCGTGGTTGGGGTTGCCCTGCTACGGCATTGGCCCCGGCAAGGCTGGGATCTGGGACGCTACTTGCTGGTTGCGCTAATCGCACTGGCCTTCATTTCGGCATCCTGGTCGCCCACGCCTGAACTGGTGATGCGCCGATCCGTCGCCCTGACGGGAACGATGCTGTTCGCGCTGTATCTGGCCACCACGATGGACTGGCGGCGTTTCGTGCGCGTATTGTTCTGGTCGTGTGCCGTCATCGTCGTTTCATGCTATCTCTTCGCGGCGTTTCATCCGACATGGAACGATGCTCAGGACGGTCGAGGGGAGTTCTGGCGCGGGGCGTTCATCCACAGAAATGTCATGGGTCGATTCTTGGTGTTCAATGTGATTGTATGCTGGGCGGCAGTGCGGGCAGGGCTTAGCCCGACTCTTGCTATAGTGAGCGTACTAGCGTCGTTTTTCCTTGGTTACAAATCAGGCTCCGTAACGGCATTTGGCGTCAGTCTCGTCGTTGCATCTGCGATGATTGTTTTCTGGCCGGTCACCACCGTGGAAGCAACGCATCGTTGGCGGAGGATGGCCGTGGTCGGCGGCCTTTTGCTGGGGATCACAGTCGCCCTTGGATATTGGAATGAGACCCTTTTGGGTTTGCTTCAGCGCGATACAACACTGACAGGCAGAACTGAACTATGGAACTTGCTATGGCTAGAATTTCGGGGCCAACTTATGGTCGGGGCGGGCTTTTCATCGTTCTGGTCTGATGTAGATGGTACTGTAGCGCGCATCAGCGCGACGGTTGATTGGATCCCGACACATGCGCACAATGGATTTATAGACTTGATGCTGGACCTCGGTGTGGGTGGACTGGCGATATTCTTGGCTTATCTCATGCTTTCATGGCGCGCGGGTACATCACATGCGGTAGCTCCAGCATTTCGTTTATACTTGGTGTTCCTAGTTGCTTATAACCTGAGCGAAAGTTCCCTGCTGCGCCAGAACAACATCTTCCTAGTCGTCTTGCTCGTTCTTTCTGAGCATATCCGCCTATCCCAAACACTGATCGCGGACTCAGCCAGCGCCCCCAAGGTCGAGGCATGAGGACCGTCTTGCTGGTCAATACCCTCTATGCGCCATTGCGTCTTGGCGGCGCCGAGCATTCGGTGCGCCTATTGGCCGAGGCGCTACCCGCGTTGGGCTGGAGGCCGGTCGTGGCGACTCTGCATCAGGGGGATCTGCCGGAGTGCGAAGAGCTTGCGGGGGTTCGTGTCCGCCGCCTGCGGCTGCGCAACCTGTTCTGGAACTTCCCTGCGCAACGCCCAGCCTGGCTGAAGATGATCTGGCACCTGCGCGACAGCAGCAACCGGGCCATGGCCGCGGCCGTACTTCGGATCGCACGCGACGAAAAGGCCGCACTCATCCACACCAACAGTCTCTGGGGATTCTCCGCGGCAGTGTTTCCGGCAGCGCGGGCCGCCGGTCTGCCCACCGTACACACACTGCGGGACACCCACCTCCTGTGCCCAGGCAAGGCGATGCGTGGCGACCAACCCTGTGAACGATCCTGCTTGACCTGCCGACTGGTGACCGCGCCGCGCCGTCGCGCCGTGTTGAGCGCTGACCGGGTCGTAGGGATCTCGCGCTATCTGGCCGAGCGGCATCAGCGGGAGATCGCCTGGGACCCGACAGCCACCCGCATCATCCCCAACCAGATCGAGCCCGATTCGCCTGTCGCGGCGTGCCCGTCGCCCCGTGCTTTCGGATACCTCGGCCGGGTAGCGCGTTTCAAAGGCGTCGAACTCCTGCTGGAGGCCATGGTCGATCTGCCAGGGGATTGGACCCTCGACATCGCTGGCGCGGGTGATCCGGATTATGTGGCCGACCTTCAGCGGCGCTTTCCAGACCAGCGGATTCGCTGGCTGGGCCATGTCGAGCCGGCGCGGATCCTCGCCCGCATATCCTGGCTGATCGTCCCCTCGTTGTGGCCCGAGGGCTTCGGTCGGGTGGTGATCGAGGCGCTGCCCTATGGTGTTCCATCCATCGTGGCCCGCCGCGGGGGGCTTCCCGAACTGGTCGAGGAGGGGATCAGCGGGCTGGTCTTCGACCCAGGCGCAGCAGGGGGGCTTCGAGCGGCGTTGTCGCGCGCCATCGCGGACGGAGTGGCCTCCGAGAAGATGCGTGCCGCCTGTCGGGAGCGCGCCGGTCTCTATAACAGCTCGACGGTGGCGGCTGCATATGCCCGGGTCTATGCGGAGCTGGCAGGATGAAACGGCCGCTGATCCTGGTCGATGGCTATCATGCCGGCGGCCTGCGGGGATTCTCGCGCTACGTGCGCGAGTTCCTCGGCGCCTTGGCGGCGGGTGGGGGTGGGGTGGCGGTCGCGCTGCCGGCGCGGGTCTCCCGGAATGCGGCAGTGGTCGAGGTCCTGCGTGCGTCGGGCATGCGGGTGCTGGTCGGTCCGGATTGGCCCCTGCCGCTGTGGGAGCAGATATGCATGCCCTATCTGGCTTGGCGGCTTGGTGCCGACCTGGTCCACGCACCGGCTGGTACACGCGCCCTGGTTGGACGTGGCGGCAGGATCTGGGCCTGCACCTTGCATGATGTCATCTACCTGGATCCGCAAACGGGCTATAACCTGCGTCAACGGCTCGGGGCCTGGTATCGACGGCTGGCCAGTCCGCGTGGTCCTGCGCCCGTTGCAACCGTCAGTCGTCATGCGGCATCGGCCATCAGGGAGCGTCTGGGTACACCTGCTGCGGTCCTTGGTCAGTCGGTGGACCGGCTGCTTGCCGTCCGCGGCCCAGCCGATCCATGGGAGGGTGCGCCGAGCGGGCCCTATCTGCTGCATGTCGGATGGCGATCACCGCACAAGAATACGGCGCGGGTGCTGCGTGCCTACTCCGCCTATCGACAAGCGGGGGGAGAGTGCGCACTGGTCGTCATCGGCTGCTCTGGTGGTGGGGCCGCGGGGGTCCACGACTGTCCACCCCTCAGCGATGCCGGATTGCTCGCGCTGATGCGTGGGGCCACCGCCCTGGTGTTTCCCAGCCTGGCGGAGGGCTTCGGTCTGCCGATCCTCGAATCGATGGCCCTGGGCACTCCGGTCATCACCTCGCGTCGGCCGCCGATGGATGAGGTGGCGGGTCGTGCCGCAGAGCTGGTGGACCCCGAAGACGAGGCGGACATCGCGAGTGCGATGGCGCGGATCTCCAAGGATGAAGATCTTCGGCAGCGTCTCCGAACGGCAGGGCTGCAGCGGGCGGCCTGGTTTTCCGGGCCGAGATTGCAGGCGAGGACCAGGCGATGGTGGACGGGTGTTCTGTTGGCGCGGAGATGGAGATGACGGCCAGATCTCCAGCACGCGTGGCGATCCTCACGGGGCGCGCGTTGTGGCCGGTCGATGACGGTGGACGGCAGCGCGTGTGGCAGCTGATCGGATCCCTTCGGCGCCTGGGCTGTCCGGTCCTGGTTTTGTCCATTACCAAGGATGGTGTCCAGCCTGCATCGACCCGTCTGGTCGAGGCGGGTTGCGAGGAGGCTTCGTGGAGGATGAACCATGGTGCGGGCCTGCTGTGGGCGGCCCTCGTAGCCCTGTGCCGCGGACGGCCGTTGCAGGAGTCGTTCTTCACTGGCGGCCGCCTGCGCAGCGCCATCGCAGCGCGAGCTGCGCTCTTTGCTCCAGAACTGGTGATCGTGGACATGCTCCGCCCCCTTCCGGCCGTCTCCGCGCTGGGCTGTCCGGTGCTGGCGGATGCCGGCGACCTGTTGTCGTTGCGCTACCGCAACGAGCGGCAGCGCAATCATGCGGAGAAGATCCTGCCCATTGGGCGCTTACCCTGGTGCTTGCGGTCGATCGCCAGGGCCGGATTGCCTGTGTTGGCGAGTTTTGAAGCCGGCGCCATGTACCGGCGCGAGTCAGGAGCGTGGCGTACGGTGGCGGGCCTCAGCCTGATCGCAGCAGATGAGGTCCGCCTGCTCGCCAGCCGATGGCCGCGCGCAGCCTCTGGACGAGTCCATCATCTGCCCCTCGCTGGCCCTGATGCGGTCGCCAGATCCCGCGCTGTGGAGCCACAACCCGTGCTCGGCCTCCTGGGCAACCTCCACCTCCATGGCAATGTGGCGGGGCTGGCGTGGCTCCTGGATGTCCATGGTTCGGCGCTGACCCGTGCCGGACTGAATCTGCGGGTCGTCGGAACGCCGACGGACGAGGCCGGGCGGCTGGTCGAGCTCGCCCGGGCCAGAGGCATACGTGTTGAATTGGTCGGATTCGTCACGGATCTCGATGCGGAAATGGCCACCTGGCTGGCGGGTCTGGCGTTGGCGCTCCAGGGAACGGGAACGAGCACGAAGGTCTTCTCCTGCTTGGCGCGCGGGGTCCCGGTGCTGGGGACCGCCGCAGGCCTGCGTTCTTTTCCTGAACACCCGGCATTGATCCGCTGTCCAGAGGATCTGCCGGATCATGCCCAGCGCTTGCTGCACATGCCCAAGGAAGAATATGTGCGTTTGGCGGCTGCGGCGTGTGCGCTGTACAATTCGTCGTTCGCGCCGGCCTTGGTCGATTGTCGACTGTCCGAGATCATCCGCGACTGCCAGTCCACAGGGTTGCGTGGTAGGAGCCCGTCATGAACCAGCCGGCGATCACGGTCTGCGTCTGCACCTTCCGTCGACCGGGGCAGCTGCAGCGATGTCTCGAGTCGCTGCTCCAACAGGATGTTGCACCAACGCAGGTTGTCGTCGTCGATAATGATCCGCTCGCCTCGGCCACCGTCGTGGAGAGCCGCATGCGCGATGCATTCGACGGGTTGGGCATCGGACTCGTGTGGTGCCACGAGCCGGTCTCGAACATCGCACGGGCGCGCAACCGGTGCATCGCCGCGGCGTCCTGCGACCTGATCGCCTTCATCGATGATGACGAATGGGCGGGTCGGGACTGGTTGCGGCAGCTGTGGTCGGCCATGCAGATGTCCGGGGCTGATGGGGTATGGGGACCCGTCGAGCCCGATTTCCCAGAGGACTTTCCGGATTGGTCCCGACCGCTGCTGCGTCGTCGGCTGCGAGCGGACGGCTCCGCCGTGCCGCGCTATGGGGGCAATAGCGGCAACCTGCTGGTGCGGCGGGAGATCTTCGCGGGGGATCCGCCCTTCGATCCGGCCTACGGCACCAGTGGCGGAGAGGATATCGCGGGCTTTGCCCGACTGTCAGCCAAGGGTTGCCGCTTCATCTTCTGCGCGTCGGCCATTGTGCGCGAAGAGCAGGGCCCCGAGCGTGCGCGGACGCTCTGGCATCTGCGCCGCTCGTATCGGATCGGTGGGACGATGATGCGTATCTGGCATCAGGAACGAGGGTTCTGCTACGCGCTTCTGCGCGGACTGGCAGGAGCCCCGTTGGGATTCCTTCGGGGGTGCGGCGAGGCCGCAGCGATGGGCAACGCCCGTGCGATGATGGTCGGCATCCTCAGGGCCTGCGCGGCACAGCTGGGGAAGGCGGGCTGGTGCCTCGGACATCGCTTGCGCCTGTACGGCGTCGAAGTCCGTCGACCAGCGAAGGACCCGAGCGGGAAAGACTGATCGACCAGTCGGCCTATGCGGATTCGACCAGCACAAGTCCGAGGAATCGGCCGCGTAGCGGCTCGAGCCGACTCCATGCCTCCAGCAGATCGCCACGCCCTGTGCGGTGTGTGCTGACCACCAGGACGGCACCATCGACCTGCTCGCCGAGGGTCAGGGCGTCGGCATAGGAGAGCAGGGCTGGGGAGTCGATGAGCACCAGATCATAATGCGCGCGGCAATGGCCAAGCCATTCCCCCAGGCAGTGGCTGTTCAACAACTCGCCTGGATTCGCAGGGGGGCTGCCAGCGGGCATCAGGTCAAGGTTTGGTATCGAGGTCGTTGCGGGAGCCAGGTCGGGTGCGCCCGCCAGCAGTTGCGCCAGGCCATCGGACCTGGGTACCCCGCATTGGGCGGCCAGCGCGGGTTGGCGCAGGTCGCCATCGACCAGGAGGGTGCGCGTGCCGCTCATTGCGCAGGCAGCTGCGAGCCGGGCGGCAACCGTGCTGCGACCATCGCCGACAGCGGCGGAAGCGACCAGCAGGATGCGGCACCCTTCGGTCGTTCCGAGGGCGTAGCGCAGCGCGGTGCGCAGCTGCAGCATGGACTCAGCGATGACCGGGGGATCAGACGGCCCAGTGGCGCAGAGTGGCTGCAGGCCGTCAGCAACCGGGATGTGGGCCAGCAGGCGCAGTCCGGTAGCGGAGCGGGCTTGGGCTGCATCGCGGATCGTGCGATCGATCTGATCGGCGAGCGAGGCGGCGATGATGGCCGCCGCAGCGGCGGCGATCGCGGCAAGCATCGCGAGCGGTACGGTGCCGACCCCGCGCGGCACCGGCGAGCTGCGTGGGCGGCCGTCGATGGTCATGCGCCGATCGTCGTAGCCGGCCAGCGCGGTGAGCTGGGCCTGCCGGGCGAGCAGCTCGTCGTGCACCCTCTGCTGCGCCTGCGAGGTCAGGATCAGGCGCTGCAGCTCCATCAGGCGCTCGCGGTAGAGGTTGAGGTCGCGCTGCAGCTCTTCCTGGGCGCGCACCAGCGCGGCGCGCTGCTCGATCAGCACCTGGTTGTCGGCAGTGATCGAGGTGCGCGCCGCGACGATGGTCTCCTCCAACTGCGAACGCTTGGCGGCGATGTGGCTGCGCACCTCGATCAGCTTGGGGTGCTTGTCGAGGTACTTGGCCGACAGCTCGGCCTCTGCGCCCTGCAGCTTGAACAGGTCCTGCTGCAGCGCGCCGACCACGGTGAAGGTCGAGATGGTGTCGATGCGCAGGTAGGCGGCGAGGCGCGACGAGCGGTCCTCGATCGAGTCGGCGGCCTGCACCTGGCGCAGCAGCGCGCCGCTGGCGGCGACGCGCTCATCGAGCACCGCTTGGCGCTCGGCCAGGGTCTGGATGCGAGCGGTGATGTGATTGCGGTCGGGGTCGACGCTGGCGATGGCGTGCTGTTCGCGGTACAGGCGCTCGGCCTCGCGTGCCGCCTCGAGGGTGCGCTTGGCCTCGCTCAGCTGGGTGTTGATGAAGGCCATGTCCTCGGCGCTGCGCGTGCGCAGGGCGGTCGCCTGCTGCGCGAGGTAGGCGTCGAGCACCGACTGCAGGCCGGCCTCGGCGCGCATCGGGTCCTCGTCGTCGAGGCTGACGTTGATCACCCAGGAATTCTTGACCACGCTGGTGCGCAGGCGCTTCTGCAACAGGGCCGAGGGGTCGGCGGCCCTGGCATAGGCGGGATTGGCGAGCAGGCCACCCATCGCCAGCGCGTCGTCGAGTACCGACTTGGAGGTCAGCAGCTCGCGCTGCGTGTTGACCATCTGCTCGGGCACCAGGCCGGCGACCGGGTCGCTCTGGAAACTGACCGGCTTCAGGCCGCGGCCCATGGTGAGGGTCGCCTCGGCACGGTAGAGGCTGGGCATCACCAGCGATGGCAGGGCGAAGACGGCGAGCGCGGCCAGGGCGGCGGCCAGGGCGGCCGCGAGCGGATGCCGACGGATCATCGCCACGAGGTCGGAGAGCTGCAACGGGGGGGCTTCGGCCGGATTGCTCATGCGGTGGTGGTGCATGATGCGCGGCCCGCGCGCCAAGACCAGCGCTTGAGAGGGGGGCGCCGGGGGCGATCCTGGGCCGCATGCGCGTACCTCAGGGCATGTTGCTGGCCGGCTGGGTGGTGCTCGGCGGACTGCTGGCGACCCTCGCCGGACTGGCCTGGCTGCAGGCCGGGCTGGTGCAGGAGTCGATCCGCGCGTTGCAGCTCGGTTACGGTGCCGGCCGCGATCCGATCTGGGCGCTGCGTGCCGACACCCATGTCCACATGCTGGTGTCGTGCCTTGCCACGCTGTGGTTCGGGATCGGCTGCCGGCTGTTCGCGCCGCGCACCCTGCCCTGGCTGGCCATCGCCCTGGTCGTCATCCTGGCGCTCTCTGACGAGTTGGCCCAGATCGGCTCGCTGGAGCGCAGTTTCGAATGGGGTGATCAGGCCGCCGACGTGGTCGGCATCACCCTTGCCGTCCCGCTGCTGCTGCTGTTGCGTCGGCTCGAGCTGAGCGGCTACAGGGCAGCGACCAGCTCGAGGGCCACCAGCAGGCGGTCGTAGTCGCCGGCTGTAGTGGAATCGCGCTGCTGCCAGGCGGCCCAGGTGCGCAGGCCCAGGCCGTCGCGCAGCCGGTAGTCGAGGCCGAGGCGCAGGTAGGCATCGTAGACGACCTCCACCGGCCGGCCGGTCAGGGCACCGCTGTCCTCGCGCCGGGCGTACCAGCCGAGCGACACCAGATCGAGGCGGTCGAGCAGGCGCAGCCGGCCCCAGAGTTCCAGCGCGTCGCGGCGGGCGGCGTTGGATTCCAGGGTGGCGCCATCGACCAGCCCGGTCGAGGCGGTCAGGATCAGCCACGAGCGCGTCTCCCAGCCCCAGATCAGGCGGGCCGAGGCGGCAGGAGCGAGCAGCGTGCGGTCGTCGTTGGCCGCCAGATCGGCGCTGTCGGCGTCGTGCTGGCGGGCGTCGAGGCCCAGGCGCAGATCCACCGCCGAGCGCTTGCCGACGGCATGGCGCCAACGCCCGACGAGGGTGGCACTGGCGTAGTCGTTGGCCGGCGAATCGGCCGGACGATCGACCTGGCCGGCGTTGGCCTCGACCCCGAGCAGGCTGTCGGCGGCCCCGGTCGCCAGCCACGAGCCGGTGACCCCGATCCGGCGCTGGTCGCGGTCGTCGGCATCGAAGTACGCCGAGGCGCGCCGGTAGTCGAGGGTACTGTAGGCAGCCCCGGCCGACCAGCTGGCGTTGCGGCTGTCGCCAGCGAGGCGCGCCGCGACGGTGAAGCGCTGGCGATCGACCTGCTCGGGCAGTTCGGCGACCGCCTCGGTGCTGCGCTCCCAGCTTCCTTCAAGCACGCTGCGCATGGTGTCGCCGTCATGGCGCAGGCGGGCCAGCGCGTTGCCGCCGGTGTGGTCGCGTCCGACGGTACGCGCATAGCGCTGGGCTCGTAGCATCGCGTCGAGGTCGAGGCGCCAGCCCCCCTCGCCCTGGCCGCGCAGCTCGCAGCCGAGCGCCAGGCGTTGTTGGACATCGCCGGCCGATCCGCCCACGGCCTGCAGCGGATTGTCGTCCCAGGCCACGCCGAGCAGGGCCTTGGGGTGCAGTTCCCAGCCGGCGGTGCCAGAGGCCGGCAGCAGGCGGAAGCCCTCGACGTTCACCGCCTCGTCGAGGTCCTCGACTTCGGGAATCGGGCGGAAGCCGAGCGGCAGCGGCGGCGGCCGATCGGCCTGGCGCGGCTCGCCGGGCACCTCGTCGGCGGCATGCAGGCAGGCCGCGCCGGCGAGCAGGAGCAGGCCGGCCGCCTTCAGAACCGGCTCTCCGGCACGAACACCGTGTCGCCGGCCTTCAGTTCGGGATCGCTGGCGCCGATCACGCCGTCGAGGGCGGCGCGCACATCGATGACCTGCGGCTGGGCGCCTTTGCGCACCAGCTGGACCTTGGTCTCCTTGGCGTAGCGGCCGAAGCCGCCGGCCAGCGAGATCGCCTTGCTGATCGTCAGCACCTCGCGGGCGGGGATCGGCACGGCGCGCGGGTACTGCACCTGGCCGAGGACGAAGATGCGGTCGGCGCGCGGCACGACCACGACATCGCCATGCTGCAGTTCGACATCCTGCTGCGGTGCGTCGATCGCCGGCACCGGCAGGGCTGATTTGACGCCGGGCTTGGCCGGATCATCACGCATCACCTGCGCCGAGGTGCGGTCGGCATCCTCGTCGAAGCCGCCGGCGGCACCGATCGCCTGCAACGCGGTGCTCGGGCGCAGCGGGTCCATTTTCACTGGGCCGGGGGTCTTGACCGCGCCGACCACCCACGCCGTGCGCGGGCCGTATTCGCGCACCTGCACCGTCACCGAGGGAGTACGGATGTAGCCGTCGGCCAGGCGCGTGGTGATCTCGGCAGCGAGCGCCTCGGGCGTGCGGCCGGCCACCGAGGCGAGGTTGCCGATCAGTGGGAAGGTGATCTCACCGCCGGCGGGGATGCGCGCATCGACCTGCAGGTCGGCGTGGCCGTACACCTCGACGCGGATCAGGTCGCCGGGGAACAGCCGGTAGCCGGCTGGCTCGGCGGCGGCCAGCCAGCTGAGGCAGCACAACAGGACGAAGCCGCATTTCACCATGGCAGCATCTCACGTAGTGCGTGCAGCAAGTGGCGACCCGGCGTGGCGCCGATGATCGTTACCCGCGCACCTTGGCCAAGGCCGAGGGGCAGCGGGCTGGGAGCGGGCTGGAGCACGGCGCGGCGCGGTGCGGGGCCGTTGCTGGTCCACGGCCCCGGCGCGCCGGCGGCGAGGACCAGCTCGACGTTGCCGTCGATCGAGCGGTTCTCGCCCAGCAGGGCGATGCGGACGCGTTCGCCGACCGCGACATCCAGGCTGCCTGGCAGGGCGACGACGATGCGCCGGGTCTCAGGCAGCGCCACCTCGGCCACCGTCTCGCCGACCGCCAGGCGGGTGCCCGGTGACGCCAGCAGTCGCGCCACCGTGCCGTCGATCGGGCTGGTCACATCGGTACTGCCGACGCGCGCCAGCACCTGTCCAGCGCTCACCTGGTCGCCGACCCGAACGGGCACGGCCTCGACCTTGCCGGCGGCAATGGTCATCACGGTGCGCAGCTCGGCCCACACCGCAGCGTCGGGCAACACCGGGAACAGCCGTGGCAGGGCGAGCAGGCCGAGAACGAGGGCGGCGGCGGCTCCGACCAGGACCCAGTGCCAACGTGGCCGTGGTCTGGCGTGGCGCGCCGAGGTGCGGTCGGTCGGTTGGGACATCGCCGCCGGCATCACCGGGATCGCCGGCTTGCCGAACTTCGAGGTGAACCCCGGCGTCTCGCCGCCGCCGGTGCGGTTGCGCGCGGTCAGCGCGCCGGTCTGCGGGCCCTGCGCTGCCACCGCCGGGCGCAGGCCGCTGATCTCTTGCTGCTGCAGCCGGAGACGGCTGGCGCTGGATTCGTCGTCGGCCAGGCGGCGGGTGCCGGGCTTGGCGGCGGGCGCCGGGGCCGGCTCGGGACGCGGGGTCGCCGTCTTCGCCATCGTGCGGTTCAGCCGCTTGGTCGCGCTCTCGAAGGCCGCCAGGCGGCGCTCGAGGTCGTCGAGGCCGGCATCGGTCACTGCGGTCGGGGCCGGCTCGTCAGGCATCGCGCACAGGCTAGCGATCCTGTGGGGTACGCACAACCCGCGTCCCCGCCAAGCTTTGCGGGGCATGTTTGCATATTGCGATAATCGCAATATGCTTCGGGTGTGCTGACCACCGGGCTCGACATCCTGCGCATCCTCGCCGAGGCGGAGGGGCCGCTGACCGCCACCGCCACCGCCGAGCGGGTCGGGCTGCATGTGTCGAACGTGTCGCGCACCCTCGGCGTGCTGGCCAAGCACGGCTACGTGCGCAAGCCGACCTACCATAGCTTCGCGCCCGACCTGGGCGTGCTGGCCCTGGCCGGCGCCGCTGCCGCACGGCTGCCAGCGGTGGCGCGCACCCGCGTTGCGCTGGTGGCGGCGGCGCGGGCGGCGGGGATGCATGCGGCGCTCGCGGCGCTGCACCGCGATCAGGTGCTGTATCTGCATCAGGTCACGCCCGACGGCACGATCCAGTCGGCGGTGGCGGGCGGTTGGCCGCTGCACCTGTCGGTGGTCGGTCTGCGCCTGCTCCTCGACCAGCCGGCCAAGACGGCGCGGACGACGCTGGAACGCGCCGGCCGGCGCTATGGCTGGGAGCGCCCGACGCCGACCACGCCGGCCGACCCGGCGGCCTGTCTGGCGGCGGCCCGAGGCCGCCTTGCCGGGGGCGTCCTGCGCACCGACCACTGGGATACGCCGGGCGATGTCGCCGCCGCGCTTGGTGTATCCGTGGCGGGTCAGCCGCCCCTGGCCCTGGCGCT
>JFJP01040826.1_pt1 | contig 16170 bp, 12 predicted proteins | sample 431651 | NCBI WGS metagenome assembly JFJP01 (sample SAMN02602958, study PRJNA72255) | Microbial mat metagenome, whole genome shotgun sequencing project. | biome: fresh water; feature: sink hole; material: water; isolation source: purple microbial (photo- and chemosynthetic) mats found in... | reverse complement strand
CCAATCGTAACGCCGAAAAAACAGGAATAATAAAACCTGCAAAAGCTACCCAGTGGGGTAATGGGCTTTCGCGCAGCAATGAAAATGCAATAGCACCCGGAGCGAGGCCGAAGCTAATAACATCGGCCAATGAGTCCATTTCTTTACCCATAGGGGAATATGCATTTAAAAGCCGAGCCGCAAATCCATCGAAAAAATCGAATACTGCTGCGAGCAATACCAACCATAAAACTGCAGTGTAATTTGCCTCAAATGCATAATAAACGGCCATACTTCCTGAAAATAAATTCAGGCATGTAATGAAATTGGGAATGTGTTTTTTTATCATATTATTCTTTATTTTTACTGTCTATCCAAATGGTTACCGGACCGCTATTCAACAGAGCTACTTGCATGTCGGCGGCAAAAGTTCCGGTTTGCGCTTTTTTGCCCAGTTTTTGAGTTATGCAACTACAAAAGTGTTCGTAAAGTGGAATAGCGACTTCGTGCTTTGCTGCTTTAATATACGAAGGACGGTTGCCTTTTTTTGTCATGGCATGTAGTGTAAACTGGCTCACAACCAACACTTCACCATCCATATCAGTCACCGAACGATTCATAACACCATTTTCATCGTCAAAGATACGTAAACCAATTAATTTTCCGGCCAACCATTCGCTATCTTCTTTGGTATCCGCTTCTTCAATGCCAACTAAAACCAACAACCCAACTCCGATTTGGGCTTTTATTTCACCATCAATTGTTACAGATGCTTTGTTTACTCTTTGAATTACAATTCTCATTTACTTTTCTTAAATAAAAAGCGTAACAACAAAAGTTACGCTTGAACTTATTTTTCTATTAAGTGACTAATTTCCGTTTTCAAAACAGGTAAATGTTTAATTATAATATTCCAAACCTGAACATTTTCAATTTCATCGTAACCATGTGTCAGTTTGTTTCTTGTATCAACAATTCTTCGTGCATTAGTTATTTCTATTTCAGGATGTTTTTTCAGAAGATTGTTTACGGCCTCTCCCATGGTGATTAGATTTCGCTCTACCGCATCCTGAAGCATGTAATTTGAATCATAAACATCAAAAACTTTATTAGCACCAATGTATTTTTCAATATTATCAATAGCTATTAATATGTCAGTCAGTATTTTATTCGTTTTATTATCCATAGATAAACTGTTTTGTGTTGTTAATTTCTAAAATAAAATACGGGTTACGAAGAGAACGTTCAGTTATCAAATCCACATTTCGTTTAAGTAGCAATTTCAGTTCATCTTCAAGTAACCACAAATTTTCTCCGGCTTCCACAGGATCAATATTATCCTGTAGGTTCACTAAAAAATCCACATCGCTGTCTGAATTGAATTTTCCATTGACAGCCGAACCAAAAATATAAGCATTTTTAATCTTATGCTTTCGGAAAAGTAAATTTATTTGAGGTAGTAATATTTCAATTGACTTGTGTAACATTGTGTTTTTTATAACTTTTAATGCAAATATCAGAATATTTTTTCAAACAAAAATACAACTTATTCTTTCATGTATTGCAATTCTTCTCTTAATTTTTTTTGTAACCCTGCCACCACAAGATCGTACGAATGCCGGATTAATTCACACATAAAATCTTTTGAGATTTTTGGATCGATACGTACAGAATTCCAGTGTTTTTTGTTGAAATGATAAGCTGGTGTAATGGCTGAGTAATCCTCTCGCAAAGCTATTGCCCGATCAGGATCACATTTGAGAGCAATTTGAGTTTCAGAATTTTCCAATGGTAAAAGAGCAAACATTTTACCTTGTACTTTGAGCACAAGACTAAATTCGTCGAAAGGAAAACTTTCGGTTGTTCCCTTTAAACTCAAACAATATTCACGTAGTTCTTCGTAGTTCATCGATTCATTAGATATTATTCTGATTAAAAAACTAAATTATTGATTTATAAGAATTAAACACAAAGTCACAGAGACATTGAATTTTATTCAAATATTCTTTGCAGAATTAAAATCAAAAAGACACTAAGCATAAATCATAAATGTTTTATTTGAAAAGCATTATAAGTAATTACTTCCTGCAATCTTTTACCAACAGCACAATCAATAGCAGACTTATATCGAAAATCTTTTGCTCTGTTTTCAAGTTCTGCAGTTACATTATTCCGCTGTAAAAAATTTCAGTTTTTCTGATTGTAATAATAACGCAGATTTAAAGTTACGGCACAAATATACAAAAAATCAACCTTATTGAATCAAAATTCAATAAGGTTGCAATTTAGATCTCATAAAATATCTAAATTTATTTTTTGGATTTTTGGAATTTATTTTTGAATTATCAATTTCTGTCTGCCTACAAGTTTATCAGATTGTACAACAATCATGTAAATTCCTTCTGAAAGTCCACTGACATCTAGTTGTTGCCTGTTGATAATATTTTCATGAGTATTCATTAATTGACCCATAGAGTTAAAGACATATAATTTCAAATTTGACAGATTGTAATCATCAATAATTACCCTGACAGATGTATTTGTTGGATTTGGATAGAGAGAAAATCCGTCAGAAATTTCTTTTAAGTCAAACAATCCATTAATACCACTTGTATTCGAAGCTATATTGGATCGGGACGAAAATGTTGTTTCGACATTAGATTTTACTCCTGAATAAAACTGCTTAACACCAGCCACAGCCACACTTACAGCTTCAATTTGATAAAACACATTCCCTACAGGAGCGGTATAATCTGAGAACTGAGTATTGCTTCCTGATAAAGATCCAATTATCTGGATATTCGAAGAAGATGTGCCACGGTAAATATTATAGGTCGAAACAGGATATCCTTCATAAGCTTCCCAAATCAAATTCCAAATTGTATTAATTCCTTTATTAATAGACAAATGCATGGTTTTGTGATGTTCGCTCATAACAGTTTCGCTTCCACATGCTTCCAAAGCTGAAATTTTATATTTGTTCGATTGAACATCGGGGTTTGAATTCTTATCAACAAATACGCTTGCCGAATCTATAGAAACATTACCAACTTTAAGATACGAATTAGTTATATTAGTTTCCTTATATACATTGAATGAATTGATTTTGGCGGAACTAGGTTTTGTCCAAACTAATATGTTTTTATTTTTTTCATTGATGCCAACATAATTTATTGATGGTTTTGTTATACTAATCAAATTTACAGCTACATTATCTGTGGCTGAACAACCCGATGGAGTTGTCACTTCAAGCGTATAAGTCGTATTTGTATCAACAGTAGCCCACGGATTTGCAATTGCGTCATTGTTTAACCCTATAGAGGGTGTCCATTTATACTTTAATGGAACACTTCCCGAATAATTTGTCGATTCGACACTTAATTGTAGTTTTTCACCACATATAGCTGTTTTGTAGGTACCTGCACTCACTGTTAAAGGATTAACATTAACAATAACATTGTCCTTAGCAGAACAACCAAATGGAGAAGTAACTGTAACAGTATAGGTTGTTGTGAATGTAGGTGATGCCGTAGGATTAGCAATAGTATCATTATTCAATCCTGTTGATGGTGTCCATTTGTAACGCAATTTCCCTGTTTCAGAAGAATTCATAGTAACTGAATCTAATTTTACTGATCCCCCACATATAATCGTTTTATCGGCTCCTGCATTTGCGGTCAAAGGATTTACAGTTACAATCACGTCATCGGTTGCCATACATCCTGAAGCAGTGCTTACTTGAACCGTGTAAGTTGTTGTTTCAGTTGGAATAATTATAGGATTTGAAATTGTGTCATTATTCAATCCTGAAGAAGGTGTCCATTTGTAACGTAGAGTTTCGGAACCATTGTAGTTTGTAGTTACAGTAGTCATTTGTACGGAATTTCCACAAGTAACTTCTCTGTCACTTCCGGCATTGGCTGTTAATGCAGTAACTGAAACGGTAACATCCCCGGATGCAGTGCAACCGTTTTCTGAAGTAATTTTAACGGTATACGTTGTAGATGAACTTACTGTTGCTGTTGGATTTGGGATTGCGTCGTTGTTCAGTCCTGAAGATGGAGTCCATTTATAATGTAAAATACCTGTTCCGGAATAATTGGTAGTTGATGTTAGCTGAGCCGTACCACTACATACAATTGACTTATTTGCTTTTGCATTGACATACAAGGAGTCTTTAACCAATACTGTTGTAGAAGCTGTACAGCCACCGGGAGCTTTTATGCTTAGATTATAGCTTGTAATACTTCCTGAAACTGTTGCTCTTGGATAAGCAACAGTATCAGAGCTCAATCCGGTTGAGGGTGTCCATTTATAACTCAATTTTTTAATCCCGGTATAATTTGTTTTATAGTTATCCAACAAAACACTCCCACCACAGCCTGCATATTTCGCTTTAGGTTGTGATAAATTTAGTGATTCTACAGTTACTGTAACGCTATCGGTAAAATTTTTGCCAGCTTGATGGTTAAGAGTATTTACATAGTAGGTTGTAGTAGAGCTGGGATTTGCTGTTGGATTTGCAATGTATGGGTCACTTAACCCATCAGATGGATACCAACTAATGTTTTCAAAGTTGAAATTTTTTGAGGATAATTTTGCGACTCTTCCCATATTTCCAACAGCATATCCGGTACTATCATTTGGAAAACAAATTGATGTTATTCTTGTGTTTCTTGAAAGATTATTTTTCTGTTCATACCAATTCATACCTCCATCAGTTGTTTTAATGAAGATACTTTCACTTAAATAATAGCCTGCTGCATATCCGGTGTTTTCTGATGTAAAATATATTGATTTCAAATTGGCGTTTATTAAGGCTCGTGCTGTCTTTGGATTAGCAATGTCTTCTTCCATATGCACAGAATCAGCTTGATACTTACTCCAATTACTTCCGCCATCAATGGTTTTCATAATTACACCCTGGCTACCAGTAATATAACCTATTGTTGAGTTTGGAAAATGAATAGAATTCAATGTTGGGTTATTTGCTACAAGGGTATTCTGAACCCAGGAATTACCACCATCTATTGTTTTTAGCATTACACCAAGTGATCCGCAAATAAATCCTGTGTCGGGCGAATTGAAATATACAGAGTAAAACATATTGGTGCTACCAACCGTTTTCAAAGTCCAGCTAGAACCTCCATCGGTTGTTTTTAAAATTGTACCTGAGCTTCCAACTATATATCCAATACTTGAAGAAACAAAAAAAATGGAACGCAAATTGTTTGAAGTATTACTTATTACAGGAATCCAGGTTGCTCCTTCATCGGTAGTTTTTAAAATACTACCGTTAGCACCAGCGGCAAATCCTGTAGAAGAATTTATAAAATATATAGCATTCAATGAAGACCCAGTTATTAATTTTTGATCCCAAAAAGCACCACTATCATATGCTTTGAAAATTTCTCCTCTAGTTGTAACTGCGTAGCCAATATCAGAAGATGTAAAATAAACAGAATTAAAACTATTGTATGTATTTGGTACAATCGTAGGAATTACTCCCCAGCCATTAAAGGCAGTAGCATTGAGTTGAACGGGTTGACCACAAACAGCACTTTGGTTTGGTCCGGCTTCTATTCCGGTCTGAGAGTAAACATTTACTGATACAAATAACAAAAACAGAGTTGATACAAAAGAGTTAATTGTCTTCATTGAAACAGCAATTAAAAGTTGACAAATAAGGATTTAAAATTTAATTCAATAAGAAGTAAAACTAATTCGTTTTGAAAATATGTTCTCATAATAAGAAATTGCAAATTTACAATAAAAGTGCTATTGAAAGAAAATTATTTAATAAGGTTTGGCAAATACGTAGCCAGGGTCATTCATCCGGATGATTCAATACTTAAAAAAATGGGTTAAAACTTAGTTGTTGGGATACGTAATTTCACCAACGAGCTTGTGTTTTTTTGATTATTTCAATAAACACATATCCTGTCGGCTGGAGTGAAATGAGGATGTTTAAAAATACTTTTGAATCAGACTCATCTCAGCAGACTATTCCTTCCAACAGCTCAATTTATTTTACAGCCTCATTTTTCTGAAAATCGTAAAATGTTTTGCGAGTGATATCCGCCAACATCAACTGATAATTGATATAAGCTCTTAGATGTGAGTTATAGGCATTGTTCAAGCGACTGCGTTCCAAGGCCAAAGCCTGGCTGTCGATGTCGCCATCCGAAAAGCGTTGTCGGGTTATTTCGAAACTTTTTTCGGCAATAATTACGTTTTTCTCCAGTAATTGAAGTCGTTTCAAGCTGCTGTTCAAGTCGGCTACAAGATTACGAACTTCCCGCTCGATGCTGCGTTGTATTTCTTCTTTCTGCAATCTATTCTTTTCTAATCTGGCTTCGGCTGATTTAACTTTTGCTCTATTCTCTCCAAAATCCAATATAGGTACATTAACTCTAAAACCAAGGCTGTAATCAGGGCTGCGGTCTAAAAAGTCAGAATAACTATTCTTTATAGAATTTGATAATGTTGTATTAATAGTTTGATTACTCGTCCCATATTTTCCTACCGACATATTGAGCGAGCTTTGAATCATCCCTTTAGATTTCTGCTGTTTTAAATTCATTTTATTTTGTTCAATCTCAATTTCTTGCTCGCGAATTTCTAATCTGTTTTCTAAAGCAAGTTGAACGGCTTTTTCACTATCAACAATTACAATATCATATTTAAATTCGCTATTAATCGAAACGCTATCATTCAAATTTATACCAATTAATTGCTTAAATTCACTCAGTGTACTACCTTGATTAATTAACGATAATTCAAAATTATTCTGAGCTTCGGCTAAGTCTACTTCCATTTGTAAAGCATCAACCTCTTTTATAAGTCCGGCTTTATATTTGTTTTGAGAAATATCATTTGCTTCTTTTTGTCTTTCTAAATCTAGTTGAGCAATTTCACTCCTTTTTTGAGCTGCAAGCAGGTTGTAAAACGAATTGCTTACAAGGTAGATTATGTTAAGTTCTTCTCTTTTCAATCCTTTTTTTGAGCTCTCATAATTTAGTTTGGCAATTTTCAGATCGGATTTTATTTTATTATAGCCATACAAAGCAGTTAAGGGTTGTTCAAATCCAATAGTTGTATAAAGTGAAGGTGTTCGTTTACTTATCGAGTAGAAATCTGTATTCGAAATTCCCGAGTTTATATAAATTGAGCCATCGGTAGGAAGTGGTTGATTTATAATCAGGTTGCTTCCATAATTAAGTCGTTTGCTCGAATAATAAGTTATAGAGGTATCGGTTTTAAAAGCTTCCACACTGTTTTGATAATCCGGAGCAACAAAATTTAAATTAATGTGTGTTTTCAAACTACTGGTAGCAGATTTCAAATTGTTTTCGGCAATTTTAAAATCCTGAACCAGGTTCATCATGTTAAAACTCTTTATTTTAGCAATCTCAATACTTTTTTGTAAATCAAGATTGTAAGTTTCAGATTTTACACCCGAAATTTGTGCTATAAACAACAAAGAAATTAGAATATATTTTTTCATCTTAAATGAAAGTATTTTATTGATAATAAAGTAAATATTTTATAAATGCAATATTAAGTTACTTTTTTTCCTTTTGGATTAATTGTATCCGAATGAATCCTACCGTCTTTAATATATATGGTTCGGTGTGCATAATCGGCTATTTCCTGTTCGTGCGTAATAAGAATAATGGTATTTCCTTCTTTGTGCAAATCTTCGAAAAGTTCCATTATTTCATCACCGGTTTTTGAGTCGAGCGCACCTGTTGGTTCATCAGCTAATAATATTCCCGGATTCGACACCAAAGCACGTGCTATTGCCACCCTTTGCCTTTGTCCACCGCTGAGCTCTGTTGGCTTGTGTTCCATGCGTTCCGTCAGACCCACTTTTTGAAGGGCTTGTTTCGCCCGGTCGTGGCGGTCGTGTTTATGTACCCCGGCATAAATAAGTGGTAATTCTACGTTTTGCAAGGCTGTTAGTTTAGGCAATAAATTGAAATTTTGAAAAATAAATCCAATTTCTTTGTTTCTCATTGCCGAAAGGGCATCATCATCGAGTTGACTAACATCTTGTTTGTTGAACAGATAATTCCCGGAAGTAGGAGTATCCAGACATCCCAGAATATTCATTAGTGTCGATTTCCCTGAACCCGATGGTCCCATGATAGCTACATATTCATTCTTCTGAATTTTCAGATTAATTTCCATGAGTGCCGGTACATGCAGCTCACCCATGATGTAGTCTTTATTTAAATCCCGTATTTCGATTAACACAATATTTTTTATTTAAACCCCTAACCCCTAAAGGGGAATAGATTAGTTTGATACTTATTTATATTCAATCATTATAATTAAAATTCTTTTTTTATCCCACTTCAGGGGTTAGGGGTCACTCATACCTTATCGATTCGATAGGTTTCAGATTTGCAGCATTTTTGGCAGGCAAATACCCAAAGCTGATACCAACGATTACTGAAAAACCGAATGCCACAAGTATTGAATAAAGTGGTATCACGGTTTTAATATCGGTAAAGAGAGAAACGGTTAACGATAGACTAACACCCAGTATCACTCCGATAATTCCACCGGTAATACTTATTGCAACGGCCTCGGTTACAAACTGGCTCATAATGTCAGACTTACGTGCTCCAACTGCCCTTCTGATGCCAATTTCTCTGGTTCGTTCCATAACTGTAGCAAGCATAATATTCATAATGCCAATACCACCTACTACCAATGATATGGCTGCTATAGCACCCAAAAGGAAATTGTAAATTTGGCGTTCTTTTTCCTCCTGACGCAATAACTCGTAAGGAATTACAATGCTGTAATCTTCGTTGTTAAAATGATGCCGTTTTAAAATGCCATCCACTAGTTTCGATGCTTCAACGAGTTTATCCGAATTTTCAACCTGAATGGTTATTTGTTGAATTTGACTTGCTAATATGTTTGAGTGTGTAAAACGATTCAGAAATGTACTTAAAGGAATGTAAATATCAGTATTTAAATCGCGCGCAGCCAGTTCACCCACAGTTTCGGTAAATAGTGTTTTAGATTGCAACACCCCAATTACTTCGAACCACTGATCTGTTACTTTTACCATTTTTCCCACGGGATCTTCGCCCGGAAATAAAGTAGCTGAAACTCCTGCACCCAACACACATACTTTTAGATTTTTAGTGTAATGGTCGTTCGAAATAAAATCGCCCTTATCCGTCTTGAAGTTCATCATTTCTGTAAATTCCGGAGTTATACCAATGACAGATGATTTTGATGATTTGTCACTATATTTTACTTCCGCATCAATTTCGGATTGTGAAGCTGTGCGTATTACGCCCGGAACAATTTCTTTAATGACAGCTGCATCCTGTAATGATAATCCCTGCGAAAATTTAGCCCTCACTTCTTCTAATTCTTTATCGGCTAATTTTTTTTCGCGTACAATAATATTGTTTACCCCCAAATCCTGGTATTTTGCAATTGCTTCCCGTTTTGCCCCTTCGCCAATGGATAGCATGGTGATAACTGAAGCCACGCCGAAAATAATTCCGAGCATGGTAAGAAATGAGCGGAATTTATGATCGATTAAGGCGCGTAGTGCAACCCTGATATTTTCTTCGTACTGCATTATATTTTAATTAGTTTTGAATTCGCAACTTACAGTCATTCCCGGTTTTAGTCTTTCGTCGGGTTTTAGAATTTTCACTTCTACATCGAAAACTTTTTGTTTCGATTTTTCTTCTTTCAATCTGCATAATTTACTTATGTATGCTACTTCGCCTTTAAAGCTAACTTTTGGTAAAGCGTCTAGCCTGATTAAAACCTTTTGGCCGGGAAGTATTTTAAGAAAATCGTTTTCGCTTACAGTAGTGTTAACCTTCATCCATTTTAAATCGGGTACATTACCCATATTTGTTCCCGGATAAATTTCATCTCCTACCTTTATCATTTCGCGGGTTCGCCGACTTACCCCAACCTGAAAAATGCCTGAAATAGGTGTGCGTATTACAAGTTTGGGTAACAGTTCGTATGCGGTTTTTATTTCGGTTTTCAAGCGTTCAACCCTTATGCGTTGTATTTTAAGATCGGATGATTCCCTGATCTTATTTAATTCATACACTTTCTTCACTTTATCAAAATTAATTTTTGCCTGATCGAACTCCAATTGTTTAATTTTTTTTGTTTTGTCCGATTCGAAACGCGAAGATTCCAGTTCTAATTTTTTCAGGTTAAAGCCTGCTATTTCGTTTTTCATATTCGACTCCAAATCGCTTCTTCGGCTACTCAGGTCAACTAATAATTTTTGGAATGAAGCTTTTTGAGTTTCAAATTCACTTTCGCGTTCGATAATGTATTTTTTGATTTCAGTAGGGTCAAGTTGAATGATTGAATCCCCTGCTTTTACTACTGTACCGTGCTTCAGTAGTCCTATTATTTTCATCTGATACCAATTTCGTCCATATCGGGGCAAAACGAACGAACGTGAATCTACCGCAGCCAATTCGCCGGTTTCAATTATTTTATTACCCCTTTTATCACTGACTTTTTCGCCGATTTTTCCTTTTTTACTTCGGTTTTTTTCTTTTCGTCTGTTTCAAAAGGATTGGAAAGAGCAACTTTGTCATTTACTTCCAATCCGCTGGTAACAATTATATAATCAGAATTGCTCGATGAGGTTACAATCGGCGTTTTTTCGTATCCCTTTGCTGTCTTTTTATATACAAATGTTTCTGTACCTACAGTCTGAACCGCATCAATTGGAAGTAAAAGAGCATTTTCAATTTTTCCCAGTATAATCCTACAACTAACTGTAAGTCCCGGAAGCAGTTTTTCGCTTTTTTCAGTGATGTTAATTTCAACCGGAAAAACTTTTATTTTCGAAGCTCCATCCTTACTTACTGCCAAATTAGCCACCGAGCTAACACTACCTGTATAAACACTGTCTGAAAATGCATCAGGTTTAATTTCCACTTTCAATCCTTTAGATATTTTCGAAATGTCAACCTCATTAATTTTAACTGTTGCCCTGAGTTTCGAAAGATCCGGAAGTTGAATTAATGGAAAACCCGACCATGTTTGGTCTCCAATCTGAAATTTATTATTCGTACTCCAGTTGTTGTTAATAATAGCAATTCCTGATGAAGGTGAAATCAGAAATAGTTTACCCAGTGTTTCATTGGCTTCATCAAGGCGGGCTTTATCCTGCTCAATGGATAGTTTCTTTTGCTTTATTTCCTCCTTCTGAATTTTTATCCGGTTCTCAATTTGTTCTTTTGCACGGGCAAGGGCAATATTTGCTTTTTCAAGATTCAGTTGAATTTCTTTTCGTTTAATGTCGGCTTCGTAACTTGCTGATTCGAAACGGATTTTCGAAATTTCATAAGAAATACTTGTCACTTTGTAGTCAGCTTTCAGTTCTTCCATGTCTGACTGATGTTGTGCTTCTAACTTTTCGAGTTCGGCTTTGTTCATGTCAAGACGTGACTCAGCATCTAAAACTCCCTTACTTACTTCAGATGGGTCAAATGTAACAAGCGTATCACCCTTATTGACTTCTTTTCCGTCCTTTACCATTTGCGTTATTTTCATATTTCCATAACGCCACGAAATTACCGGAGCAGTGATATTGGTAGAGTTGATAGCTTCTATTTCGCCTTCTTCATGAATTTCAAGAAAAAGTGTTCCTATGGTTACTTTACCAATTGCCACTTCCCTGGCTTCATCTTTTTTACTACACGAAAAATTAAATTGTGAAAGTAGAAAAATTAGGATAATTAATCGAAAGTGATTTCTCATTTTAAATGTTGTATGTTATTTTGTTGCGGGTTTTTTGTTTTCGATAACTTTTTTCTTTGTGCTGTCCGGTTTTATCTTTTTCTGATTGATTATAGCTGCCCAGGGTTTTGATAATGCAATGCGTTCGTTCTTTTTAAGCCCTTTTGTTATTACGGCTTCTTTAGGTGATGAAACTCCAGTTTCAATCTGTCGTTCCTCAAATCCGGTTTTATTTTTTACATAAACCACTTTCATCGAATCCTCTTCAAAAATAGCCACCTGAGGTATAACTATGGCATCAGGAACCTTTTTAAGCAACACCCTACACTTTGCACTTAAACCAGGCCCCGGAATTTTAATGAAACTATCAACAGAGGCTTCAATTTCAAAAAATTTCACTTTCGATTCATTAGAAATCGGTTGTCCAACTGGTGCTTTCTTTGATATTTTTCCCCACGCTTTGTTTTCGGGCATTGCATCGAAGCTATACTCAACTACATCGTTTACATTGATACGCTTATAATTGCCTTCTGAGGCTGATATTTTTACTTTCATAACAGTTAGATCAGGCATGTTTATCAGGGGCATTCCTTCCCATACATTGTCACCCTCAGCAATTTTTTTACCACTAAAATAACTGTTTCCACGAATCACTATTCCACTCTGCGGAGCTTTGATAGTAAGTTCTACTATTTTTTCTTTGGCCATTTTCAAACGCATAGTAGCCCGCTGTATTTCCATTTCAATGCGTCGAAGTTCGGAGCGCTGAATGTTTTGGAGCGCTTTGATTTTTTTGCTGAACCTGTTTTTTTCTATGTCTGTTTTTTGGAGTTCCAATTCTTTAATCCTTCGCTGATTTTCAGATAAAAATTTAAGTTGAGTCGTGTCGAGCTGTGCAATTGAAGTTTCCGCTTCGTTCGATTTTACTTGTGCTTCAAGTAATGCAGATTGCATTTTATGTTGTGATTTTACTATGTTGAGATTGGCTTCTGCAGTGATCAAAAAAGTATTAGCTTCATCAAGCATTGTAGATATATTATTGTCTTCGATGATGCATAATACATCGCCTTGTTTTACATAAATTCCATTTTCGATAATAAAAGTTATTTTGCCGTCAATTCCCGGGGGACAGTTTAAGTTTATTGATTTTACCGGCTCAATAAAACCATCTACTGTTAGTATATCTTCAAAGTTTCGTAGCAAAACCGGATATGTCGATATAGGATTTTTTTCATGCTTTTGGCAAGAAAAAAGGATAAAAACAATCAGATAAAATAGAAAGTTTGAATATTTTTTCACTTAAACGATTTTGAGAGATTATTTAGTTTGTAAATTAACTGCATTATTGGCGTATTATTGAGTTTTCATTGAAAAATTTATACAATTATTGCAATTCTAATTTCAATTTATAAAATTGAAATAATTGTTATTTTACATCCAATTTACTTTTTTAGAGTTGAAACTGTTTTCATATAAATGAAATGACAAAGCAGTAATACTTTTTTATAAAACTGATAATTTTATAAATTTTTTTATGAACCACATTGCTTCTTTGTCAAAGTATAAAGATGCCAAAAATATCGAATCTCCACATTTGGCAGCTATATACTTTTTATTCACAAATAAGCAATGCATAATATTTATTCAGATGTTTTGGACACATCGAAATTGTTGATTTTAAGTAAGATTAATTCACTTAAATTAAAAAAGTAAAAATTTATCGAACGATTTAGTTTGCTCCTTCGCCTCCGCCGCCACTTTTCATATCATCATTCTGAATGCTACGTTTTGCTTTTTTGACAGTTTCACCCATTTTGCCAAAATTGTACGATAAGCTAACCCTCAACGAACGAGATGGTCTAAAACTTTCGCGGTGCATTGTATATGTTGGTGTTGCAGAATCATAAATATATTTCTGTTCTTTTCTAAATGGATCGTTAACAGACAAATTCAACGATAGTTTTTTCTTTAAGAAATATTGAGATAGTCCAAGGCTTGTATAGTTATATGCCGAAGATTTACCTTGAAGTTGTATAGACGAAGTAAATATACCCCAATTGGCATTTACGGCAGCATCTTTCCATAAAGAGATACGTGTATTTAGGGAGCCTCTAAAATTAAATCCATCATTTTTAATTAAAGTTCCTAAACTATAAGCTTCAAGCTGTGTATAATAAACTCCACCATTAAATCCAATATTAAATTTTCCAGTCGGACGATATGAAGTAAAAGTATTCATGCCCACTTTGAAGTTTTTGCCAATATTTTCGTAGGTACTGTAACGGATATTATTTGCATCGATTCTTGAGATTTCTTCAATAGAATTATTTGCAAAAGAGGTAGTTCCGGTAACTCCTAAATTAAATTTTGGTGTAAAGGAATTGAACCCTAACTCAAATGAGTGAGCAATCTCTGACTTAAGATTTGGATTGCCATATCTAACATTTAATCGATCCATATCATTGCGATATGGGTTTAAATACCAGATACTGGGACGCTGAAGACGTTGTGTGTAGGATGCTTTTAAACTCATGCTTGGATTAAGTTTGTATGAAAATGTTACGTAAGGCACAATATTTTTAAGTGTATTGTTAAAGCTTGTATCCCTGACTGATTTAGAATAAGCATCGTTCCAGGTGAGTTCAGCCCTTAGACCCGATTTTGCGCTAAATTTCTTCAGTTTATAAACATAACCTCCGTAAGCACCAACAATGGTTTGATTATAGTCAAGTTCATTACTTCTATTTACATCCGGTTCCCAACTATTGCTGGTACTATTCAGCATTAAAACATCTGAATTGCTATTGTTTTCGCGATAAATACCTTTGACCCCAAATTCAATTTGATGTTTTTTTGTTAAGGGGTCGTAATAATCAACCTGTACTGTTTGCTCCCGGGTAAAATCGTCGCTTTTAGTAATTTGATTGTAATCTGCATAATTGTATGTGTCTTTTGTAGAAGTCTCAAAATTATAACTATACGGATTATTGTCTAATTTGTAAGAGATGGTAAAGGTTTTGTCGGGTTTTTTATATGTTTTTTGGTAATCGATATTACCCGACACACTTCCATAACTATATTTTCCATCACTCTCCATTCCAAAAGCACTGGTGCGTTGATTAAAAATATTTTGAATTTCAGTTGATGAATTACTTTTAGACACACTGTTACCCAAATAGCCCCAAAATGACATGGAAAGGAGTTTCAATGAGTCGATATCATAACTTGCTTCAACATTAAAATTTTGCGATATTCCACTGTTGGTACTTGTTCCAACTTGGTTAGTATAGTGCTGATCTGCAGATAAAAAGTTTTCGCGATTTGAAAAACTTCGGGATTCAGGTCGTTTCATCTGATTAGCTGAATAACGTCCAGAAAAACCAAATTTATTTACTTTTGCTGATAAATACAAGCTTCCATTTATGCCTCCAAAACTGTCGAAACCACTACTAACACTACCATTATAACCATTCAATGTTTTTTTAATAGTTATAATATTAATAATGCCACCAATCCCTTCTGCATCGTATTTCGAGGAGGGATTGGTAATCACTTCGATGTCTTTAATGGTATTGGCAGGGAAACTTTTAATTACCTCTTTAAAGTTTTTCGACATCATACTGGAGCTTTTGCCGTTTACAAGCACCTTGTAATTGGATTGACCATTGAGTGTTACGTTCTCGTCACCATCTACTGTTATCATTGGTACTTTACGAAGCATTTCCAATGCATTATTAGTTTTCGAATCGGGGTCAGACTCCATGCTGTAGGTAATTTTATCAACATCCACCTTAATAAGCGGCTTTTGGGCAGTTACAGCAACTTCCTTTAAAGCAATACCTTCTTTCATTTTTACAATTCCAACTTCAGTTTTCAGTTCTTCTATTTTACCTGCAAGTTTCAACTCATTAAAACCGACAGCTGTAAATACAAGTTTAAAAGCCCGTTTCTCATTGCTGGGTATTGTAAATTTACCCGAAACCTCGCTACAAAGTTTCGTTAGAACCTTGCCACTATCGCTCAGTAAGGTAATAGTTGCATAGGGTATGGCTTTGCCCGTAGACTCTTCGAGTACTTGACCCGTGATTTGATACTGTGAAGGCTTGGTTGCTCCCATTGCAAAGATTGTAAAAAACAGAAAAATTGCGATAAAAATTGATTTGTTCATTTGATAAGAGTGTTCTAAATTAAATATGAAAGATATACTGACGAAAACACATTTCTGCATTTATATTATTTTTTCGTTCTCTTTAAGCATAAAAAACATGGCAATACGCACTTATTTTAAAATTCCTACGGTAGCCAAGTGCATTATTCATTTAGTAATCTTTGCTTTTTTTTGAAATTTATAAGCATAAAAATATTTATATGGTCTGTCGTTTAAAACTCTAATTGAATTTGGTATGGTGTACATTAAATTAAATATAATAG
>JFJP01042928.1_pt1 | contig 16171 bp, 12 predicted proteins | sample 431651 | NCBI WGS metagenome assembly JFJP01 (sample SAMN02602958, study PRJNA72255) | Microbial mat metagenome, whole genome shotgun sequencing project. | biome: fresh water; feature: sink hole; material: water; isolation source: purple microbial (photo- and chemosynthetic) mats found in... | reverse complement strand
TCTGCTGGAATTTGATTGGCTAACTGTTCGCGTTTTTCTTCTTCCTTTTCGAGGGCTTTCTTTTTACGTGTGGCTGCTTCAGAACATTTCTCGCAACAGTACTTCGAGTAGACCGTTTTGGCGTTAAATTGCTTACCGCAATTTTCGCAATTTCTTTGGAGGATAAACTTGCTAACTGGCATAATACACGTTTTAAATATGGGTACGTATGTATAAGTATTTATAAGTCGCACTTTCCTGCTAATTAAGTCGCGTTACAAATATGTTGCAAATATAAGAAAAATAATCGAATATAACAATAGATAAGCAAAAAATAAAATAAAAAAATCGCTGTAAACTAAGTGTTTACAGCGATTTCTGTTTGGATATATACCCTTGTTTTTGGGAATTATTTTACTTCTTCAAAATCAACATCAGTCACATCGCCTTGTTTGTTATCACTTTGGCTTTGTTGTTGCTCTCCTCCGAAATCCTGTGGTCCTGCTTGTTGACCGCCCTGTGCGTTTTGAGCATTGTACATTTCCTGACTTGCAGCCTGGAATACAGTGTTCAATTCGTTTGTAGCAGCATCAATTCCAGGAATGTCTTGCGCTTTGTGAGCTTCTTTTAGTTTAGCTAACGCTGCTTCGATTGGGCCTTTTTTGTCAGCTGGAAGTTTGTCGCCAAATTCGCTCAACTGTTTTTCAGTTTGGAAAATCAACGAGTCAGCATGATTCAATTTGTCAATCTTTTCTTTTTCTTTTGCATCGCTTTCGGCATTAGCAGCAGCTTCGTCTTTCATACGTTTAATTTCAGCATCGCTCAAACCCGAAGAAGCTTCAATACGGATACTTTGTTGTTTTCCGGTTGCTTTATCTTTGGCCGAAACATGTAAAATACCGTTGGCATCAATATCAAATGTCACTTCAACCTGAGGTTCACCGCGGCGGGCCGGCATAATGCCATCCAGGTGGAAACGACCTAAAGACTTGTTATGAACAGCTGTTGGACGTTCGCCCTGCAGAATATGAATTTCAACTGAAGGTTGATTGTCAGCAGCAGTGGTGAAGGTTTCCGATTTTTTTGAAGGAATAGTTGTATTGGATTCAATCAGTTTGGTCATTACACCACCCATTGTTTCTATACCTAACGATAGTGGAGTAACATCTAATAACAATACATCTTTCACCTCGCCTGTTAAAACACCGCCCTGAATAGCAGCTCCGATAGCCACAACTTCGTCAGGATTTACACCTTTTGAAGGTGCTTTGCCAAAGAATTTTTCTACAGCAGCCTGAATAGCAGGAATACGGGTCGATCCGCCCACAAGTATAATTTCGTCGATGTCATTGATAGTTAATCCTGCATTTTTCAAGGCAGTACGACATGGTTCAATTGTTTTTTGAATCAAATCATCTATCAGTTGTTCAAATTTTGCACGGGTCAACGTACGAACCAAGTGACGTGGCACACCATCTACAGGCATTATGTATGGCAGATTGATTTCTGAAGAAGTGGTATTCGAAAGCTCAATTTTAGCTTTTTCGGCAGCTTCTTTCAAACGTTGCAAAGCCATAGGGTCTTTGCTCAAGTCGATATTGCTGTTTTCGCTTTTGAATTCAGCAACCAGCCAGTCGATAATGCGGTGGTCAAAGTCATCACCACCAAGATGAGTATCACCATCTGTTGATTTTACTTCAAATACACCATCTCCCAATTCCAACACCGAAACGTCGTGAGTTCCACCACCACAGTCGAACACCACAATTTTCATATCTTTGTTGGTTTTGTCCAAACCATAAGCCAATGCTGCTGCAGTTGGTTCGTTTACAATACGTTTCACATTCAAACCCGCAATTTCGCCCGCTTCTTTCGTAGCCTGACGTTGTGAATCATTAAAATAAGCAGGTACAGTAATAACAGCATCTGTTACTTCCTGTCCGAGATATTCTTCGGCAGTTTTTTTCATTTTTTGCAAAATGATAGCTGAAATTTCCTGTGGTGAATACAATCTTCCATCAATATCAACACGAGCAGTATTGTTATCACCTCTTACCACTTTAAAAGGAACGCGTCCAATTTCTTTGGTTAAGCGGTCGTAGCTTTCGCCCATAAAACGTTTGATAGAGAATACAGTTTTTGTAGGATTTGTAATGGCCTGACGTTTAGCAGGATCACCCACTTTGCGTTCGCCACCATCAATAAATCCTACTACCGAAGGTGTAGTGCGTTTTCCTTCGCTATTTGCGATAACGATAGGTTCGTTACCTTCCATTACAGAAACACAAGAGTTTGTAGTTCCTAAGTCAATTCCAATAATTTTTCCCATAATTTTTTGAGTAATTTATATGATTAGTTTATAATTTTTTTAGCAATAACGCTTTCAAAATTACAAAGCGTATGCCAATAGAAAAAATGAATTGATGTGTTGAATTTTGACAGTATTTTATCAAAAAAAGAGATGGTAAGGTGTGCTTTTAACTGACAAAAGGGCAGAAAATGGCAGCAAAGCTCCTTTTGGGGAGTTATTTAATTTCGAAAAAACTGAAGTTTACATTTCCGTAATGGCGATGGTCTGTGAAATTAGGATGGTTTTCAAAATTGTTTTTTGCCGAATGTTCGAGCACGAAAAGTCCGTCAGGTTTAAGCAATTTGTGCGAAAAAACCAGATTGGGGATCTGTGATAATTGTTCAAAATCATAAGGGGGATCGGCAAAAATCATATTGAAAGAGCTGTGGCAGGAATTAATAAATTTCAGTCCATCCGTTCTTATAACACTAAGATTGTTTACTTTTAATTCCGTACAAATTTTTCGGATGAAGGCGCAATGTTTATCATTTAGTTCAATAGAAATCACAGAGTTGCAACCTCTGGACACAAACTCAATGCCAATTCCTCCTGTACCTGCAAATAAATCAAGCACATCTATTCCTTCGAAATCGATCCGATTATTGAGTAGATTAAAAAGTCCTTCTTTAGCAAAATCAGTTGTAGGTCGGGCTGTAATATTGGTAGGAGGGCTAATTCTTCTTCCTTTGAATGATCCGCTTATTATTCTCATTTTTGTCAAATTAATCCATTATGCTACAACTTGCAACGAATTGCCCTATTTGTGGGCTGAGTTTGTGGGCTTGATCAGAATTATACAAAAAGACTTTACATTCTTCAGGATTTAAACCAAGCTGTAGAATTGCATTCATTACGTGATAAGTAAAATCTTCGGATGTAGTATATTCAAATGTGTTTATTAATTGTAGATTATTGCCGTTAAGAACAACCACATCCATATGTTCTGCTCGAATCCAGATATGCAGGCATTTCTCATTGTGTAAAGCTACATGATCAGTCAGAAAAGTAGTAAGATGATGTTCAATCGTAATTTCGGGAAGAAATTGCCGGATAACATCAAAAAGTGTTTTTGGAATGGAAAATACATTAGCTGCATCCCATATTTCCAGAAAATTATACAAGATTGAACTGTTTTTCTCTAATTCGGGATGCTGAAATTTGAGCATATACTCAACTTCATCCTTTTTGAAAAAAACATAAGGAATTATTGTATAAAAGCTTGTTTCGCAAATTATTCTGATCCACTGGTAATTCAGCTGAATTTCTGATTGTTTTGAGAGCAAATCGATAATTTCTGTTTCAGATAAGTCATAAATTTTTCCTGAAACTATTTTTCGGGAAACGTGGTTGTGTTTTTCGTCGGTAATAAATAAAGAAAATCCATCCGATGAAAACCGGATGGATAAACCGTAACCATTATTATGCATTGTTTGAATCATAATTTAACAAATGCATTTAAAAACATTTATTCCCAGTTTCCGCCAAAATTATTAGGCTCTTCAACTGAACCGACTTTCAAACCAGGAAATTTTTCTAATTTTACTCTCACGTCAATGGCATTCAACATCTCCTGACGATTTAAATCAGATAAATAGGTTTTGTAATGCGCAGAAGCCTCAAAAAGTGGAATAAGAATTTGAGAAGAATTAATATAACCGTTATTGACTTTAACTTCAAATTTTTCATCTTTTGAAAATGGAATAATTGCTAAATTGTCAATAGTTTCGGCAGTATATTTTTCGGAAAATAAAGCTTCTATTACCGAACCGTAAATAGTATCACGACGGAAGCCATCTAAGCCATTGGCCAAAATTTCAGACTTGATACCCTTTCTGACAATTTGTGCAGCTTTTGCTTCGGTCAAACCTGATTCAAGTTGTTTGTCAGACAATGACCCTTCTTTAGTTACAAATTTCTTCTTAGCACTTTTCAAGAAAGTAATAAGTGTATCTAAACTTGCTGTAAACTTGCCATTCTGATCTCTATATTCTAATTCGGCCTTGCGAATATCAACTAACCGTAGAATAATATCTTTTTCGCGTTGTTGTTTTTGCTGATCAAATTGAATGGGAGTCATTATACTTGATATGCACATGTATCCAAGTACTACAATGGAAATGCCAAGAAGGATTTTGATTGTTGTTTTCATGCTGAAATATTCTTTATTTATTTAACTTTGCTGATTTCAAGTATAATTTATAATTCTAATTTATTTTTTTACAATAATTAATTGATTGCTTTATTTAGTCTGCAAATTTAAAAAAGAAAATTCAATACTCCATATTAATTTTCGGTTTTTTTATTTTATTTTCCGCTTTTTCGTTTCAAAATGCTTTTTATTCGAATTTACACTTCATTTAGATGTTGAGTTTTTAATTAGATTAGTATATTTGCACTACGGTTTATTCTGCAAATTTAAAATTTGTATAAAAAGTATATCAATTATTTATTCGGGTGGACTACGGATTTATTGAAAGGAGATTTCATATATGACAAAAATAAGTGAATTGCCTGTACATTTTCAGTACCGGAAAATTATACGCGAATATCCGCAATTATTTACATTTGACGAAAGAAGAGCTTTGAAAATTCTTCTTTCAGAATATTACAATGGAAATAAATTTAACAAAAACCACAAAGGACTTAGCATAAGCGATAAACTCAGTGTGGCTGAAATTGTGTTAAACGAGACAGGACTTGGAAAATCCGCTGTTATCAGTATTTTATTGCACGATTTGGTTGAAAACAAACTCTTAACTTCCGAACAAGTTGAAACGAAGTTTCATACGCAGGCCACCTCTATTATTCAGGGAATTTTAAGAGTGAGGGAATTGTACCAACGAAACACCTCGCTCGAAACTGAAAACTTCAGGATGTTATTACTCACCTTTGCCGAAGACATCAGGGTTATTCTGATTATTATTGCCGAGCAACTGCAAATTATGCGCACACTCGATAATTTCCCGGAAGAAAACCGACAGAGTATTGCCCGCGAATGTTCATTTTTATATGCTCCACTGGCTCATCGTATGGGACTTTATGCCATAAAAACCGAATTGGAGGATTTATCGCTTAAACATACAAACCGCGAGATATACCGGGAGATTGCTCATAAATTGAATGAAACAAAACGTTCACGGGATAAATTTATTCATGAGTTTATTACTCCATTAAAAGTAAAATTAAGTGATTTGGGTTACGATTTCGAAATTAAAGGTCGTACCAAGTCTATTCATTCAATTTATAATAAAATAAAAAAGCAAAACACGCCCTTCGAAAGCATTTATGATTTGTTTGCTATACGTATAATATTTGATGTTGCACCTGACAAGGAAAAAGCGGCTTGCTGGCAGGCATATTCTATTGTAGCAGACTTGTATCAGCCTAATCCGAAGCGGTTACGTGACTGGCTTTCGATACCAAAATCAAACGGGTACGAAAGTTTACATACCACTGTTTTAGGACCACAGGGCAAGTGGGTTGAAGTACAGATCCGGACAACAAGAATGGACGAAGTGGCTGAAAAAGGGCTTGCGGCACACTGGAAGTATAAAGGTATAAAAGGAGAATCCGGAATGGATAACTGGTTGAAAAACATTCGTGAAATTCTCGAAAACCCCGAACTGAATGCCGTTGATTTTATGGACGAATTCAAACTGAATCTTTATGACAAAGAAGTTTTCGTTTTTACGCCCAATGGTGACTTACATAAATTACCAAAAGGTGCCACAGCACTCGATTTTGCTTTTTCAATACATTCGGGATTGGGGGCAAAATGTGTAGGGGCAAAGGTAAACGGCAAAAACATGCCAATAAAATATGTGCTCAACAACGGCGACCAGGTTGAAGTACTCACTTCACCCACTCAGAAACCTAATCCTGCCTGGTTGAATATTGTAACTACATCAAAAGCAAAAAACAAAATTAGGCAGGCGCTGAAGGAAATTGAATTTAAAGATGCTGAAATTGGTCGTGAAATATTAGTACGAAGATTTAAAAATTGGAAAATTGATTTCGAAGAGGGTAAAATATCTAAATTAGCCAAGAAAAAAGGATTTAAAACTGTTAGTGATTTTTATCAGGACATTGCGCTGGAAAAGCTTGATGTTTTAGATGTTAAGGAAGCATATCTTGACCTTGAAAAAAAGGATGGTGTACAGGATCAGACAGAAATACGTAGTGCCGAAAGTTTTCAAAAAGATACTCCTTCGATCGAAAATTTCGGAAAAGATGATGTGCTTATTATTGGACAAGACCTGAAAAATGTAGAATTTAAACTTTCGAAATGTTGTAATCCGATTTACGGCGACGATGTTTTTGGGTTTGTGTCAGTTGTAGGTGGTATAAAAATTCACCGTAACGATTGTCCGAATGCCCCTCAAATGATTGCGCGCTTTGGTTACCGCATTGTAAAAGCCCAATGGTCGGGTAAAGCTGTGGGTTCTCAATATCCGATTACTTTGCACATTGTGGGTCACGACGATATCGGAATAGTTACCAACATCACTTCACTCATTTCCAAGGAAAGTAAAATCAGCCTGCGCTCCATTTCGGTGGATTCAAACGCAGGACTTTTTCAGGGCAACCTTACCATAATGGTAAACGACACCAAAGACCTGGAAGGAATTGTGAAAAAAATAAGGCAGGTAAAAGGTGTAAAAAGTGTGTCGAGGTAGCAGTTTACAAATAACTTTTCCAAGGTTTAGAACTTTGGAAAAGTTATTTCTAATCGTCCCCTTACAAAATATACCTTTTCAATTCTTCCATCCCTTCAGATGCCCCTTTTTTTATTAATGTTACATTTTTAGCATAAACACTTACATCATTCGGGTCAATCAGATAAATTGGGATTCCTGTCGGAACATAATTGACAAGTCCCGCTGCGGGATAAACCAGCATTGAAGTACCAATAATAACAAAAATGTCGGCTTGTTCTGCTATTTTTACTGCTTTTTCAAATTCAGGAACAGATTCGCCAAACCAAACAATGTGCGGTCGGAGTTGGTAACCTTTGGGACATTTATCTCCTGATTTTAATTCAATTTTATCGGGATAGATGTCATAAATTTCTGCACCCATACCTGTGGAACGCGATTTCATTAATTCGCCATGTAAATGCAAAACATGTGAGCTTCCGGCTTGCTCGTGCAAATTATCTACATTTTGGGTAATAATTTGTACCTCAAAGTTCTTTTCTAACTCCACCAGACCCAAATGTCCGGGGTTTGGTTTTACAGTCAGTAGTTGTTTCCTGCGTTCGTTGTAAAATCGCAACACCAAATTAGGATTTTTTCTAAATCCTTCGGGGGTAGCCACATCTTCAATCCGGTGATTTTCCCACAATCCTCCTGCATCACGAAATGTCGAAACACCGCTTTCGGCACTCATGCCCGCTCCTGTAAGTATGACAAGTTTTTTCATTTTTAAATAGAATAAAGAACAAGGAACAAAGATAAAAGACTTTTTCAATCCAAGGAAAAAGAATGTGTGAATTAAAAATAAAAAACAACTTGATATTCAAAAATATTAAACTTTTGTAATACAGCCGAAACCCGAAATATGAAACAAAATAAACTGTCATTCTGTCACACTTTCTCTGCTGGCATTTTTTTTGCCAAATCATTTGCCCGGAATACTGTTCCAAAAATGTGACAATATCAAACTTAACAAACAACTAATAAACATATAATAAAATGCGAGATTTTTTTGCGTGAATTAGTGTCAAACGCCGTGGATGCCACACAGAAGTTGAAAACATTGGCTTCGGTAGGCGAATTTAAAGGTGAAGCCGGCGACCTTACTGTTCGTATTTCAATTGACAAAAAGAAAGGGACTTTGACCATTTCTGATAATGGAATTGGTATGACAGCCGAAGAAATTGAAAAGTATATCAATCAGATTGCTTTTTCGGGTGCCGAAGAGTTTCTTGAAAAGTATAAAAACGATGCCCAGGCTATAATCGGCCACTTTGGACTTGGTTTTTATTCTTCATTCATGGTTTCAAAAAAAGTGGAAATTTTCACCCAATCGTACAAAGAAGGTGCTGTGGCACAACATTGGTCGTGCAAGGGTGATCCTGAATATACGCTCGAAGATACCATAAAAGCCGACCGAGGAACCGACATTGTGCTACATATCGACGATGATAACAAAGACTTTTTGGAAGAAACTAAAATTCAGGAATTGCTTACCAAATACTGCAAATTCCTACCGATAGAAATTGCTTTCGGCAAGAAAAAGGAATGGAAAGATGGTAAAAACGTAGAGACCGATCAGGACAATATTATTAACAATACAAATCCGGCCTGGACACGTAAACCTGCTGATTTGAAGGACGAAGATTATGCTGCTTTTTATCGGGAACTGAATCCAATGAGTGAAGATCCTTTGTTCCATATTCACTTAAACGTAGATTATCCTTTCAACCTGACAGGAATTCTTTATTTCCCAAAAATCAAAAATAACATTGATATGCAGCGCAATAAAATTCAATTGTACTGCAATCAGGTATATGTAACCGATCATGTAGAGAATATTGTTCCCGAATATCTTACTTTGTTGCATGGTGTGATTGACTCACCGGATATCCCATTGAACGTTTCGCGCAGTTATTTGCAAAGTGATTCTAACGTAAAAAAAATATCGAGTCACATCACCAAGAAAGTAGCCGATCGTTTGGCTGAAATTTTCAAAGAAGATCGTTTAAATTTTGAATCGAAATGGGATAACCTGAAAGTGTTTATTCAATATGGCATGCTTAGCGACGAAAAATTCTATGAACGTGCTGAGAAATTTGCTTTGCTTAAAAATGTTGATGGTAAATATTTTACATTCGAAGAGTACAAATCGTTGGTGGGTGAAAATCAAAAAGACAAAAACGGCGATTTGATTTATCTGTATGCCAATAACAGCGACGAACAATACAGCTATATTCAACATGCTCAAGACAAAGGGTACGATGTGTTGATTATGGATGGACAATTGGATGTTCATGTGGTGAGTCAATTGGAGCAAAAATTTGAGAAAACCCGATTTGTACGTGTAGACAGCGATGTGATTGATAAAATTATTCAGAAAGATGATGCTGCTAAAGTAGCATTGACCGATGATCAGCGTGATGCATTGGTTGCTGTTTTCGATTCGCAGATTCCGGTAGTTGACAAAACTAATTTCATTGTCACATTCGAGCAACTTGCGCCTACTGCCAATCCTGTTTTTGTAACTCAAAATGAGTTCATGCGTCGTATGAAAGAAATGTCGGCATTGCAGGGCGGCATGATGAGTTTTTATGGCGAAATGCCCGATAGTTATAATTTAGTGGTAAATACAGCGCACCCTGCTATCGAAAAACTGCTTAGTGATGAAGAAGCAGCTTGTGGTGCTGAAGTTAGTCCGGTTACAACTGAATTAACAGAGATAAAAGCAAAACACGATAAGTTGAAAGAAAGTCATAAAGGTAAAAAGGATGAAGAAATTCCTACTGCCGAAAAAGATGAACTCAGTGATTTATCGAAACAAATTGATGAATTGGGCGAAAAGAAAAAAGCAGTCTATAAAACTTATGCAGCAGGTAACAAACAAGTTCGTCAGTTGATAGACCTTGCTTTATTGGCCAACAATATGCTGAAAGGTGAAGCATTAGCAAATTTTGTAAAACGAAGTGTTGAGCTTTTGTAATTCATAATTGATAATTGATATGTGCCGGTGGTAAAACTTTGATGTTTTACTGCCGGTTTTTTTTATCAAATTAACAGATAAAATATGTCAATTTGTAACTTATTAAGTGTTTTCGTTTTAAACTTTGAAATAAAACTAGTATTTTTGTGCGATTTTTTAATTTTTCAATCAAAAACATGAAATTAAATTTGACAAAATCGCCAAAAGATTGTAATAGCAAAGAAGAAATTCGTCAACAGATTGATGTAATCGACAAAGAAATTATTGCCTTATTTGCTAAGCGATTTGAATATGTGAGCGAAATTGTGAAGTTTAAAAAGGATGCTGAGAGTATTTTAGCGCAGGATAGAAAAAATGAAGTGATAGAATTAAGAGGAAAATGGGCTGAAGAAACAGGTTTGGATAAATCTACTTTTGAGGAAATCTACCGGTTGTTGATTGAATGTAATATCGCCAAAGAAATTGAAATACTAAAAAATTATTCGGGATTAAATAATGGTAAATAGTAAATGAATTAATTGTAAATATCACAATGTACAAACAAGAAATTAAAGTAATGGATTGCACCGTTCGCGACGGTGGATTGATGAACAAATGGCAATTTTCGGACGAATTTGTTCGTGGCGTTTACAATGCTTGCGTTGAAGCTGGTGTTGATTATATGGAAATTGGTTATCTGAGTAGCGAAAAGGCTTTCGACCGCAGTGTTTACGGTCCCTGGAAATTTTGTCATCAACGAGACCTTGAGCGTATTGTGGGTAAAAACGAAACAAACCTGAAACTCTCGGCAATGGCTGATATTGGGCGTATCGATTTGGATGATATCCCCTTGGCTTCTGAAAGCCTGCTGGATATGATTCGGGTGGCTTGTTATGTACATCAGGTGGATAAGGCAGTTGCCTTGGCTCATCATTGCATGGACAAAGGGTACGAAGTTTGTATCAACTTGATGGCAGTTTCCACTGTCAATGAGCATGAACTTGACGAAGCGCTGAAAGATATTGCAAAATCTCGTGTGAAAACCTTTTATGCGGTGGATAGTTTTGGAAGTATGTATGTAGAATCAATTCAGCATTTGGTACGCAAATATATTGCCGCTTTGCCCGGAAAAGAAATCGGAATTCATGCACACAACAATATGCAAATGGCCATGTCGAACACCTACACTGCCATTATAGAAGGTTGTACCATGCTCGATGCTACATTGATGGGACTTGGACGTGGCGCAGGAAATTGCCCGATTGAAATTCTGATTGCTTTCCTTAAAAATCCGAAATATCGTTTATTACCCTTGCTTCAGGTTATTCAGGATTTTGTACACCCTATGCAAAGTCAAATCGACTGGGGTTATCATATTCCTTACCTGATTTCAGGGGCATTAAATGCACATCCACGCCGTAGTTTGGAATGGATGGATTCTGAAAAAAAGGATGATTTCGTGACTTTTATGAAAGAAATGCACGACAACGAAGTGTTGGAGTAGTAGAATTATTATAGTTTTTAATAATGAAAAGGCATTACTTATGGTAATGCCTTTTTTAGTAACAGTTCAGAGCAACAGAGATATTATAATAATAGTGACAGATAAATTTAAGCAAATAAATTGTATTTCTGATACATCAAATATATTGTGAATATAGAAAATTTACTTTTAAAAATGTTTCTATTCTTCAATAATACAACCAATTAAACTTCTTCTTTTCTCTCTTTTCTGCTGCTTTTGGTTTTTTGCTACAATCGAAATAAACCTTGTACGCTATGCTTGGAATAATTGTAAATAAACCCATTTTGTAAAGTTGCAAAGGTTTTGAATACGATACACCATTTTTGGTGCTGTTATCGTTGTCGTAGTAATAATCGAATGGATTGAAGTTCTAAAACTATTTGAAAAGTCATCTATTTTCAAATAATCAAAACCTCACACTATAACTCAACGAAGGTAAAATTGGGAATAAACTGAATTCCCATAATCTTACACCCCAATCAGAACTAGTAGTTCGGTATAAATACGGATTTCGACGGTTATAAACATTTATAACACTTAAGTCCCATACACCTATTGATTTGCGATTTTGCATTTTGTAACTCAGACCCACATCTAAGCGATGATATGCTTTTTGTCGGAATTCATTCAATTCCCCGTAAAATAAAACATGATTTCCTTCAATGTCTTCGTAATGTGAACGAGGAATATTGTAGGGCATTCCTGTTCCAAAAACCCATGTAGCTGAGAAAGAAATTTTCTTTGTTATTTGTTGTTGAAACAAACATCCCAAATCAAATAATCTGTCATATTTATACGGATAGATTTTACCATCATTTAAATCGGGATATTGTCTTGTGGATTTTGCCAAAGAAGATGCAATCCAACCTGTTGAAGTGCCTTTCACTTTATGTATTAAAATTTCAATTCCCTTAGATGTACCTATTCCATTGGTTGCTAATATTTTCCCCCAATCCGAATAATCTATTGTATAAGTTACGCCCTCTCTCAAATCAGCCATATTTTCCATTTTTTTGTAATATACCTCGGCTGAAAACTCGTAATCGGAATATTCAGGTATATAGCTTAAAGCAAATGAACCTTGATTACTTGTGGCAGGTGGAGCGATATCCATTGCAGGAATTCGATAATCGGCGGGTACACCAGTACTATTATTCGATAATAAATGAAAAGGCTGCCATATGCGAGCATACGATAGTTTGGCAGCAAATTCATTAAAAATTTTACGCGACAAAATAATACGCGGTTGTAAGTCAAAAAAGGTTGTTCTCTCGGTTCTGAGAATATTTTCACGAATTCCGGCATATAATCCAAAACCCCATAGTTTGTCAATTGTAAGGTCGGCAAAAAAACTGTGGTCGAATGCATGACTTTGCGGATAGCCCAAATCAAAATTGATAGTGCTTAAATTTAAACCGGATTGATTTATAATGCTGCTTCCGGGTTTGTAAACGTGATAAAAGAAATTATAACCGGCTTGGGCTCTGATTGTATTGCTTAACGAATAGTTGGTTTTTGCAATTATAAAATTATCAGCAATACTTGAAGTAAAATTGCTTTTAAACACGTCCTCTACAACTTTTTTAGAGTTAAAAAAGTTGATATTGCATTTTTCCCCATAGTGATATTTCGAATGACCTGTTATCAGATTTAAATGAATTTGAGGTGTGAAAATATGATTATATCTCAATGAAGCTGCTCTGTTTCCCCAGGATGTAGTTATGTCAGTCGTAAAACTGTCTTTAGTACCGTTAGTATCATACTTCATGGCATCATCGCCTGTATATAGGCTGAAAAACAATCGACTTTTTGGCGATAAAATATAATTCAGTTTCAGATTCGCATCATACATCGAAAAATCCACATCCAAACCCCCTAAAAATTTCAAAAATGGTAAAGTGTTAATTCTAAACGAAGCCAAATAAGCTGCTTTGCCTTTAATTATCGGACCTTCAAATAATAATTTGGAAGTAAGCATCCCGAGTGTATAACTTCGATGGTGCTTGAATAAATCACCATCATTGGTTCGCACATCAACTACCGATGATAATCGCCCACCGTATTCTGACGGAAATGCACCAAGATATATTTGTGCGCTTTTAATTATATCAGCATTGAAAGTAGAAGTGATATTTCCTAAATGGCTTACATGATATAGCGGCATATCGTCGAGTAGGAACAAATTCTGATCTCCACTTCCACCGCGTACATACAAATTTGAATTTCCATCACCTGTATTCCTTACTCCCGGCGATAGCTGCAGATATTTTAATAAATCCTTTTCTCCTGCAAAACCCGGTAACGCATTTAATTCGGCTTTATTGATTGAAAACGAAGATAATTTTGGGTCGAGAGATTTCCTTACTGTTGCATTCACTTCTACTTCGATTAAGCTAAAAAGAGAAGGTTCTAATTTCCAATCAAAAGTTGTTTCGTTACAGACAGATGTTTTAATTTGTGTATCATAGCCCATGTACGATGTTTCCAATATTATGCTATCGCAATGGGTTGTAATCCAGAGTGTATATAGTCCCTGCGAATTAGTTGTAGCACCGATTTTTGAGTTCTTTTCGTAAACTACAGCTCCAATAAGCACTTCGCCGGTTTTTAAATCATAAACCGTACCCGAAATTATTCTTTTATTAGTTGCAGATGCACAAACAATAGAAACGATTATAATTAATAAAATCAACTTTACTTTCATATTTCTACTTATTATCGACGTTAGGTCTTCCTGCAACCCAAATTGTGGTGTCGGTTTTACAATATGAACCTACAACACCTAATCCGCCTTTTACATTACCATATACTTTTACAGGCTCAGCCATACCATATAGTAAATCACCTTCAGCTGCATATTCTTGCATATAGAGTGAGGTTTTATAATTAAAATATGAACGTGAAACAGTTCGGAGCTGTACCCTAATATTGTGATCGAATGTATAGATTCTGTAAGTTCCACCTGCAACAGCAGAAGGTGCATCATATTCAAAATTTATTGTCACAATTTCTTTTGCTGTGTCAAGTCTGAAAAGTAATGATGAAGGATCTTCCGCTTCAAGCATAATTACTTCAGGATTATAGTCTTCTCGTGTTATTAACTGGTCGTATGATTTAATATTATTTTGATGATACATCGTAGGTTCAATTGTTTCTAGGTCTTGTTTGTATAAAACTAACTCGTAATAAATAACTTTATCACTTTGTATAGGTATAAAACTAAAACTGCAGGAGTGCGAAGTCTCTTTGCTAATCGGATTGTTTTTTAAATCAATAATTTTAACTTCCTGGTTCGGAATGGTATCGGTAACCTCAAGAATAGATGTTGGATTTTTAGTTTCAATGCGTATTTTATATATGCCTCCTTTTTGTGGCTGAAATTCGTTAGTTGTTAGATATAATTTTTCATTATTGATCTTGGGTATCAAATTGTAGGTTTGGTTTTTGATAATATCGGTGATGGTTGATGATATTATTTGTGCAGTTGGTTTTACTTTTTTTGAAAATGCAACCTGATTGGAGACTAAAAGCACCTTTACAGCCGAATCGGGATTGAGAAATGAGCTGATAACTACTTCAGGCTTAAAACCCGATGATAAATCAACCTCTACCGGATACATGTTGGAATCGCAGGAGAAAAAAAATTGGACAAGAACTGCGAGAATAATAATTTTTATTTTCATAGATAATTTTGGTTGAAGCAATAATGGCTTTTTTATACCATTATTGCTATTTTTTATTTTCACCAGTTTGGAACAGGACCTTGTTCTGCTGTATTCCAACGATTCCAATGGTTATCTGCAGAATAACTCAGAACTCCAGTACAAAGTTGATATATTTTATCTCCGGAATAATTAAACCCATCTTTCCCAAATGAATTTATACTATATAAATATCCACTTGTATATGAGTCTAAAAAAAGCCAATCACCTTCTGGCCAAGTTATCCATTTGCAAAACAACCAACAAGATCGATAACCATACCTCACTTTGCTTCCTTTAAGATCAGATTTATCGCTTCCTTCATTTGTGTATCTTAATTTGCCATAGCAATATTTTGTAGGCGATGTGTATTCATAATACCAGGGAGTTGGATTGTAAGGCACTTTTTGCATTCCAGTAGTCGATTTTTTCTTGCTATTGCATTTAATTCCAAAATTTTGAATTTCATCGCTTACATCAAGTACTTCAACTCTAATTTTGGGTACATTTGTTATATCAACCTTTTCAAAAACGTATTTCTCATCATCATTATTTAGTTTTGGTGTTCGTTTAACTCCATAACTTTGAGTATTTTCTTCGTCTATGTTAACTTCATTAAGCACATATTCGTTATTGCTTAAATGCATGTTTAAAACTTCTTTCTTGTCAGAAGAAACGACTATATCAACATAATTATTGTTTTGATCAAGTAATTGAACAGTATCAGAATAACTGAAATTAACTGAAAAGAATTCTGATTCAATTGCATTAGGAATAATTGAAGTGTTTTGTGCTTCTTTTATTCTTTCATCTTTGTCGCATGAACTATTAATTATAACTAATACTATTAACGTACATATAACATGTAAATTATATTTTTTCATTGTAATTATTTTTTTGAATTTTCCTTACTCTATCAAAGCTTTTCGGGTTAACGCTCTTTTTTTTACACAACTGTAA
>JFJP01038705.1_pt1 | contig 16172 bp, 5 predicted proteins | sample 431651 | NCBI WGS metagenome assembly JFJP01 (sample SAMN02602958, study PRJNA72255) | Microbial mat metagenome, whole genome shotgun sequencing project. | biome: fresh water; feature: sink hole; material: water; isolation source: purple microbial (photo- and chemosynthetic) mats found in... | reverse complement strand
TATATGAATGGATAAACGTCTATTTATTTTTTGGTTTTTTAAATAATTGGTTATATATATTTTTTTACATACATCTTTTCAAAATTCACTTTAATGAGCATATATATATGAACTATAATCAATAAACAATCATAACTTTATTGAGATGTGTATCTAACAGTTTATTGACATTGAACTGGGGAGACCATATATAGTGTACACAGGAAAACTCCGCCGCTAGCATTTCAACCATTACGTACCATGGTCGTGATTTACAGGAGATAAATTTTGTAGTTTTAAGTTGATGGAAAATTTGTATTTTAGATATTGTGGGGGCAATTATTGAAATAATAGAAGCGTCGTGATGAAATCCAAACCGTGTGCACAGTAAGGAAACGGTTAGTATATAAATTCTCATCCCTATTTACTATATAATGGATATTATGACGATACATTTTCTTTTGGTAATGTACGGTTCACGTATATTTTCTCATCTTTGTCCATTACGAAATGGACTTATGATGATATCATTTCGTATTGATGATATTGCTAAGAACCGTGTGTTCAGTAAGACAATGGTTCATGTATATATTCTAATCTTTGTCCATTACGAAATGGACTTTTTACGATACAATTTCGTATTATCTCTTTGCATGATATTTCCAATCCGAACTGTCATGTATATCTTCATGTATATCTTCGCATCCTTTTTTTATATTTACGAAATGGACTTATTACAATACAAATTCGTATTGTTATTTATATGACATTGCCATTATGACCGGGTTGGTTTAGTTGGTTACTTTTGTCTCTTGGGTCTGAGTTTTGAGTTTTCAGTTGGGCCTGTTTAAGGGCCTGGCCTGATGTCGATTAAGGTAACCTGTATGTGACATCATCATTAACAGGGATTTTAGGGTGGGCAGGATAACGCATTAAGGAGTTCCGTATTTGACGTATGAGCAAGTTGAGGTTCGAATTTGGTGCATCGTATCTTAGCCCCAGGTATGCGGCTACACAATCAAAGGATAAATGTTTGGTGCGGGTCTAACAATACTATAAACACAATGGTACACTGTGATAGCACGTAACAAAAAGTTAAATAAACATCCGAACTGTGTCTTTAGTATGGTCCATTACGAAATGGACTTATGACGATACAATTTCGTTTTGTTTTTATATTCGACATTGCCATTTTGAAACATATGTTTTAGTGAGATAACGGTTAAGGCACATCTTCTCATCCTTTACCATTACGAAATGGACATATGACGATACAATTTCGTTCATTTTAAATCTTATTATTGCTAATGCGAACCGTGTTCAGTAAAATACCGGCTAATGAATATTTTGTCATCCTTGTCTATTACGAAATGGACTTATGACGAAACAATTTCGTATTGATTTTTTTTGTATGATTTTGGCAATCCAAAAAATGTGCTCAGTAAGTAAACAGTTATTGTATATTTTCTCATCTAAGTCCATTACGAAATGGACTTATGACGATACAATTTCGTATTGTCTCATTATATGATATTGCTAATTTATAATAGTATCATGTAGTATAATAAATAATTATGTAATTTGTTAAGGACATGATTCATGTAGTCGTGTGAACGAGAGGAAAAATCATGCAAAAAAACCTCTTATTTTTCGCTGTGAAGCTGTGACGCTTCCATTTGTGTTAAATTTCACAGGTTGAAGCTATAGGATTATCCCATTTCCTGTAAGTAATTTTGGAAAACTGTTTGATGCGGCAGGCACTCATCATCCGTTAGGTATTGGATTGAGGACATGTAAGTGTTTTTGTTACGTGAGTAGGTTTGGAATTCAATCCAAATTCGTCTTGTGACGACATAGGATATATTTCCCTGTGCAAACGCATTTTTGGCCATCAAAAAACTACGAACACTGCTACCATAATCTGTTTCCCAGATTATACTAGTGTTGATCTCAATCATTTCTGGTGTCATTACAGCATTTTCCGGTATTGGTGTAACTGCTTCTTGAAATTGCTCGACAGTAACGGGTTGACCACCAGGTGTGTGATTGAACACAGCTCTGTTGATGATATTTTCGTCCAAAGAATGCAATGCACCTGACACAATGTATTGGTTGACGACAAAAGTTTCCAATTCGATGATATCTCGTACGCAGGAAATAGTACTATCCCGCTGGAAGAATTGCATCCACCCATAAATGCTATCAATTTTATCCTTCATATCAGCATTTTTTACGAACAAAGAACTGAAAGTAGCGACCTGTTTGCTATTTGCAACAGCAAAGGGGAAACTATAGATGTTTTCGTTTTTCAAATCCCTCTTTGCTTGTTCAATTGAGCATTTTCTTTTGAACATAATTTTGAAAATTTCCACGAGAATGAGTCTCACCACTAACACATCCAATGCCGTTCTCTTTTTTTGTTGCTTGTCTACCCAATGGTTTGGATGCATCAGGTTCGCGAACAGATTGGTTTTCTTTCCTTTCCTGAAGAATGGACACCAGCTGGGAGCTTTAATTTTCTTGTCAACCGGTGGACGTAATGGCAATATAAAGAACTTTGAAATTCTGCAGTTACTTGCAAAATCCATGGTAATTTCCGTTATGGGTTGAGAATTTTCCAATAATTCCCCCAATTGCCGACCTCCCATTTGATTTGCAGGTGCTTCAATTGGTATCCTTGCAACTTGGTTGTTCCTTGCCAAATGGTTGTTGGGAATTGGTATGTGATTTCTTGTTTCTGCGATTGTTGCATTGTTTGCACCTCCATGATTGACATTTCGTCCATTGTTAGTATCTATCTGCGCCTGTTGTGTTCCTGTTGTTATAGTATCCACTGTTCTTGAATGTGCAGTGGTCAAATTCGTATTTGGATTGTCAGTGATAATATCCTCATCCGAGCCATGTTCATTCCCAAAATCGTCTTCTTCATTGTGGTCAATTATCCTGTTTGAATTTGGTTCTTGTTGTTGTTGTAGATTTGGAGTTGCACTGGCTGTCTGACCATTTGTGGGAGTTGCTTGTACTTGCAACAATCGATCGATTATAGCTTGTTGTGTTGACCAATAAGAGTTCATTTCATTTTCGGTTTCATCAGTCTGATTAGTAGCTCTTCCATTTGATCTTCTTCCGATGTTGCCTCTACAACGGTATCCAGTAGTGAACCATCTGATTGATTCGAGTTTGTGTAATGCAATGAATTTATGACCATGCTCTCTGTCTTCGCGCACATTTGGGTGAAACACTGGTCTACAAACGCCCAAAAACCTGTACTTTCTGCTGGGTTGTGTGACCCAAGCAATACTTTTGGCTTTTTTGGTCACGTCACTGTATGTTGCCGATCGGATGTACTCATCAAACAACACCTGAATGAAATTGTAATCGGTCCACATTGTCATGTTGTAATTGTCCGTAGTAGCATTTGATACCCGCTGAATGACGTGCATGAAATCGTGGAATAGGTGTTTTTCTGGTGCCGTACTCCATGCTTTTTCCATTTTCTCATGTTTGACCGTGGGCACAAGAAACAGCATTTCACACAGTGTTTCTGTAAATTGATTCAAAACAAAGTCAGAGTGATAGGTTAGTTCATCTGTTTTGGTTGGCATAACATCAACGGTTCCTTTTTCCCAGCACTTACTTGGGTCAATGATATTTTTCCTATCCAAATCAGGCAAAGAGCTCATCGTGCAATTAAAGGAAAGCATTAGCTTTTCTGCCCACCTATTTCCAACATTCTCACGAACAATTTGGTTAAGCTCTGTAGTATTGTATGGTACTCGTGTTAGCGGTGGAGTTTGATTTGTGAGAAAAGCATATTTGTTGTTGAGTCTTTTAAGCATGAAACCACGGTATGCAGTACACAAGAGTGAAGCGACATCACGAAACAGGTTAGCAATTGACAATTCTGATAGTTTCGATAATTCCTCAAAATTGACCCTATCAAAGAATCCGTTTTTGTAGGGTGCAATGCTATTTTGGTCGTTTTCTTCCATTTCCTCATTCGTTTTTGCCACATAAGGACCAATGATGTTTTGATTATTGTCTTTTCCGCAGTCCTTGGTGTACTGTTGTAGAACGGACAGCGATGCCTGTCCAAACAGCAAGTAGTCTGTCGTCATTTGAATATTTTTGGCCATGTCTAGCATGAACAAGTCCATGTTGGCTTGGACTCCCTTCCTGAAGGCAGGTGCCAGTTTGATTGGATTAACGGCATACACTGGAAGGCACTCTGTTTTCAATCCGTATGGTAACATTGTATTTTCCTGATCCTGCTTTGTGATAGCTACCACGACCTCATCTGGTGGAGAAGCTTCTGGAATTTGCTTGTAATGTCGCCTAAATAATTTCATGATGTTTCCACTGAATCCGAAGTGTTGGAATATCTTCATGATTCTTTCCGCCATATAAACAACGCCCGTTTTTGCCTGTGGTGAAATGAGTGCAAAGTTGGGTATCTCTGGAGTTCTCGTGAGATATATCAGTGGTTTGATACTTTCCAAGCATATTTTCCTAGCAAAGAAGTACAGGTGCCTTGAATCCGCCACTCCCACATGTGATGTATTGGAAACAGTCTGGTCCGACGGCCACCTGAATTTTCGATTCCAAAAGTCATTGGTGGCAAAAGTGAGTTCTTGCCGGATGGGTTGTCTGTCATTTTCTCTGAGTTTCTTCAGTAGCTCATCTACTCGCATTTTCTGGGCAGTAACCAATTTTTGTAACCTTTTGTAATCGGCAATTCCAGGTGATTTCATGACATCTGAAAGCATGTTCGATACAAGATAGGGAATGAAGAGTGCCTCCAATTCTTGTCTTTTCGAGGACTGTTTTGAGAACATACTTCTCGTGTATGGCATGTAAACGTTAGCTCCATCACAACATTTTGGGTATGGGGATTCACACAATTTGATAGTCAAGTGTGAAAATGGATCCAAAGGATCACTTCTGACCAGTTCGATGTAGATTTGCTCGTGATGTATGTTAGCAATTTTTCCATTGGATAGGAACTGTGGGAATACCCTGGTTTTCTTATTTTGCTCCTTGAGCTCCATTAGCAGTTCCAGGGAGATGTTTCTATCTTCATCGAGGTCCGATTGGTCATTCCCCAGTGTATTGGGATCATTATTTAGTGCTGAATTGGGACCTGCATTGGGTATAGCATTGGTTGAATTCTGTCTGGTTTCGGCATTTTCATTTGTGGTTTCCGGTTCTTCCATTATCTCTTCAATTAGTTGGATAAGTGGTTCTGCACTAGTTTCTTGTTCCTCATTATCTTGCGGCGCATTTTCATTGTCTAATGGTAAATCCACTTCATTACTGATTTCCATTACATCCATTCGATCCGATGCTGTTGTCCCCTGCATCTCATCTTGTGTCAATTCCTGCAATGTTTGGAGATAACAGTCGTGCTTTGTCGGGTTTGGAATAAAATTAGCAAGTACATTATTTCCCAGTAGAACGACTCTGGAATCGTCACACTGTTCAAATTTGTGTTGCACAATATCCACCACGAAAGATCCGTCGTCATTCATTATAGATTCATCTCGTGGCGTTCCATCTGGACAAAATAATTCTTCAGCGTGGTGACTGTTGAAGTAGTCAGCATCATATACGTACTGGCAAGTCTCATTGTATTCGCATTGATGCGATTTCCAATCGCAGAGTTCATCTTCTTCTTCAGAATCCCAATCCTGCGTTAAACTACTATCATTGTTTGCTGGTTGCAGAATTTGTGTCGTTGTCTCATATTCCTTTTCCTGTTCCATAGTTCTTGCCAATAGTTTATCTGACAGTTGTTTGGCTTCTTTTCCATTTAGAACAAAAGTAGTCCCTGGCACGATCGGGTACAACTCCAATCCAATATCGATACCAGTAACGAATTCATGATTTGTTTGGTCCAATACCAATGTCTCGTTTTCCTTCCTCTCATCGCTCAGTTGTTCTCTGAATCTGTTAGTGACCATCCTGCACATCATTTTGTGCTGTTTGATAAAGTTCTGTTCATCGCGTAGATTAGGAATGAATGTTTCCAGCTTATTCCGAACAAATTTGATCCCAACGGCACTTAAATCGAAAAAACTGTTTGTGCACAAGAATTCGGCTTGAGCTCTCAGTAATAGCTCGTCTTTTTGGAATTCGCTATCAGAGATGGATGTAAAGTTGCCATTGAAAAGGCTCCATTTGTAATTTCCTTTCCAATGCGGTGATGCGAGTCTGCGCATAGCCCGTTCGAACATGAGCAAAAACATCAATCCAAATTTGAGATCAATTGTGACAGGGTTAGGATCTGACGTTGCACCCTGTTTTTGTACAAAGAATGGTTGAATATTTTGCATGATTTGGCCAACACGACTCAAATCCTTAAGTTCGTAGAAATGTTGTGACACTGATGGAAATGAATCCCATTCCTGCCTGACAATATTGAATGCAATGACAATGCATAGTAGTGATCGATCGTTCAAATAGGACGTGTGATTCCTTCCCAGGTTACGCGTATCATCCAGCAAGTAAAAGCTCAAATTGAACGGAACCGAATCGATGATGATTTCGAAAAGACGGATGTTTGGTAGCAGAGAGATTTTCACTGGGTTTTTGACCAGTTGTCCATTGGCGTATTTCACTTTGAAGTTATCGTTTGGTTTGATGTAGTACCTGGAAGACACATTGCAGTATCTCCTATCAAAGTTGTTTCTGACTTTCATGCTTCCTCCCTTATTGTAGTCCAAATTGGCAATGATTTTCGACAAGCTACTGGATAACATCGACATGGAATCGACGTCAGCCATTAATCTTGCAGGCACAGAATTTAGATTTTTGTTCACTGGAATTGTATGGAATTGTTGGAAAAGTCGTACTTCATTGTCAGTGGTGGTTTCTGCTTCATTCGGTGCCAGTTCGACCACTGGATTCATTGGAGTTTGGTGTGTGGTTGTGTTGTCGTTGATAGAAAGGTGTGTGGTGGTGTTATCCTCATTGATTTGCGTGTTTGGTGTGTTTATATCTGTTTCTGAAGTATTATTGTTTTGAGTGTTGGTTGATGCAATTCCATTTTCATTTTCTTGTTGGTGATCTGTAGTACTACCAGCATTCTCGTTGGTAGTTGTTGACGTAGCAGGCATTTTGTCATCGTCACTATCACTGGTGGATGCATATTGTGCATGTTGGTTGTGGTTAGAAGGGCGCACAGGAGAAATTATTGTTTGTATGTTTCTGGGTATTTTGTGGATATGTCGTCGCGAGTAGTTTGTGCTACTGTCGCAATCGGAATCTGTTTCATCCAATTGTCTCTTTTGCGATGGTGTAGGAAGTCTTGCAACATTTGGTACCATTTGATGTGCTTCTGGTGCGTTCCCACTTTGATCAATCTCAACCACACTGTCTTCACTTTCTGTTAACTCGTCTTCTTGTGTGACTCTTGGTGTATTAGTAGTAGACCCTGTAGGTGATTTGTCTTCATCACTGTCTTGAAAGTAGCATCTAAAATCGACCACCATTTTAACTTCTTCAAAACTCTGTGTTTGTATGGAAAATAAAAGTGTTAGACCAATTCAATATAATTGAATATCATTGGCACCAAAAAAAGTCACAATACGAAATTACAATGTGATGAAATGATTTCGTGATCAGAATCACATTACAACAGTTCATCAATATCCGTTTACGAAATTGTGTTACGAAGAGATGATTTCGTATCAATGACAGTAGCAATACATTCCATGAACAAATACTATACGAAATCACAATGAGATGAAATGATTTCGTATTCGGATGAATAATTCCCCTTTTCACGAAATTGTGTTATGATGAGATGACTTCGTATCAATGACAGTAGCAATACTTTCCATGAACAAATACAATACGAAATCACAACGTGATGAAACGATTTCGTATTCGGATGAACGATTTCCCCTTTTCTCGAAATGGTGTTATGATGAGATGAGTTCGTATCAATGACAGTAGCAATACTTTCCATGAACAAATACGATACGAAATCACAACGTGATGAAATGATTTCTTAATGAAAATCACGTTACATTCTTTGAATAATTCCCAATAACGAATTTTTGTTACAATGACATGATTTCGTAACACTGATGTTGGTGTTGTTCCGACTAAATCCAACTGAATTAAGTCGTGTTTTTCAAATACTTATATCCACCATGAGTTAGGTGCTTAAATAAACAATCCGTTGACTGGAAAATGATATTTTATATACCTTCATAACGATTTTGAATGACGAATATGAACATTTATAGACACATAACGATTGAAAATTGCAACAGTGACAATGATTTAATGGAGTATAATATTCCATATATACATACTGGAATATACCATAAACATTTCGAATACACAACAGATGATCAACGGTTGGATGATGTCTAAATAAATATTTAATTATATCATAGCAGTCGTGTGCATTGATAAAATTGTCACGGTTGATTCCGACTAATTGGAGTATCACGAGTGATTTTCGGAGAACGAATACAAATGCGAATTCAACAGTGGTGTTCAACTGGACCACAGCTCATAAAAAAACCCTTGGAAGTTTTTGTAACGATTACTGCTTTCTGCGCAACACATTTTCAAAATCTCAACGTACCTTAAAGAATCGACAATGGCCGACCCTACTGGAAAGATTGCAAAACGCGGAGCAAGGAAAAGCCGTTCGGATAGCGATGGCAAGGAAGTGGAATCTATGTCAACTCGGGCCTCAGTTGCCAGAAATGTGATCCATAACACAGCTCCAAACCTTGGTGCTGGTAATGAGGTAAATGAATTAGTGGGGTCTCCGTCAAATTCTACGACCACGTCCAAGGAACCGGTAAGTTATTCTTGATTTTTGTCACTTATTACCTCGTAGGTATCTACTGACTCTTGTTATTTTTTGTAGGTTGTGTGGAATGTTGGTCATTGTTTTCATACCTTTTTTGAACCGATTTTGAAATCGAGGTGAGTCCTGTGAACTGTTTTTGTTCATACGATTGTTTGAATTCAAATCGATATTAGTTATGTAAACTTGTTTTTTGTATTGAGTCGGCATTTGTTCAACGGATCTTTCATTGGAAGTTTCTCGTTTTTTGAAAATGTGTTCTATGTATTCAAATTTTGATTTTGGCGCTATTCATTTCATTCAAATTTTCCCTCGCACTGGACCATCTTGCTTCGTATGTTGTGATTGTCACTATGTATCGAACGAATGAAATCGTTTCATACGAAATCGTTTCTTCACGATATGATTTCGTACTTATCATTTCGCTTGTATATTTATATGATACATGTTATCGTTACGTTATCTTTGTTCCTTCGCTGTGAAATGATTTTACGAAATCATTTCATCATGATATGATTTCATACTTACCACTTCATCCGGATTTGTATCCATTGTACTATTTGTATTGTATTGCTACATATTGTCGTTCCTTCAGTGTGCAATGATTTTACGAAATTGTTTCATCATAACATGATTTCGTATTGTGTCGTTTGCAACGGTATGCTTTCCGATTGTTTTTATAACTTGTGTATTCAAAAACGTTTTATCGTACGAAATCATTTTGTCATAACATGATTTCGTTCAACAATATGTATCAACTTCATTTCAATGTTTTGTAATACTGTTCTTTTGTTGAAATGATTTCGTTCCATCGTTACGTTATTGTGGCTTTTATGTGATACGAAATCATATTGTCACAACTTGATTTCGTTTTGTCGAGAAAGTATTAATGAACATGGTTGTATTTTACGAAATCGTATTGTCGTGTGATGATTTCGTTTTGTTTTGGGATAAATTGTTTACTACTACGAGTGCATGTGTGATGTATAATGCTAATATCTTTTTTTTTCTTAGTAAAAATAAGGCAGTCGAAAATGGATTCAAACGCAATAAGAGAGACAAGTTTGGAAAATGCTTTACCAAATATGACGATTTATCCACCAAACTATTTTTTGTTTTGTTTGGAGAGCAGAGCCAGAAAATTCATCTAGGTCGTGTTGAAATGGCAAAGAGGTTTTTGGAAGCTATTTATAAACTCCCCCTAAATGCATTGAACATTTATGATAAGGAAAACAATGAATTGCCCATGGAGATCGTTGATTACGTGCGAATGAGATTACTTTGTGCTCTACCCCTCCCGCCAGATGTACAGCTGACTAAATGGGTTGATGCAAAATTGACTATGGATTCATTGTTGAAACGTCACCCCTCTGCTTTGCTTGAAGAAGATGATATTCCCATTCGAAAGTTGTCTTTGAAAAATCACTCATATGTTGGAATGCTCTATGGCTACGAGATTATGGAGAACAACCAAAAAATCAATATTTGGAGTTCAGAGATAAAGCCTGATAATGTTTCTCAAGGAAAGTACTCTCAGTACCGAATCGATGTGAGTAGTATTTCTCCAACCACGTTATTAATGTTCTTTGGCCTTGGATATGCGAAGATGCAGGTCTCCGATGACTACAATTTTTATTTTCCAAAAATGGCAGTTCATCTTCACGGCTTGAACCAACGTGAAATTACTGATATGGGTCGCTTATTCAATCCTACAACTGGCAGTGGCCTGATTGACATGTTGCTCAAGGACGAAACCACTGTTTCATGGGGAATTGTTCCTTACTTAGTGTATCCATACCACGAGAAAATCTTAATGTTGAAGAAGTCACCAACGAACCAAGACAAAGGAACAAGAAAACAGCCACAGACTAATGCCACACGAGATGATGTGTTGCAGTTGACCAGTACCATTCGAACCGGAACAGACAGTGATACGATTGATCTGGGCCACAATGCGTCTGTGAAAGCATATGACATTGATTTTGATGCGGTTTGCATGGCATACAAAGCGGTTTTTGGAAAGTACTTTTCTGAAATATACGAGATCGATGATGCAATCCAAAATGCCCAGCTACGGTCTCTCCTTGCAATGGGATGTTTGATCAAGGACATTGACAAGTTATGCAACGGATTTCGCTATCCCGAAACAACCTTTCCCAGTTTGTACGAATTCCTGGAGAAGCGAGTATCAGAATTAGTATTTAATGGATCCAGGTTGAGGAAACTACCCACGCTTCAAATATTGTCCATGGGGCGTACAATTCCCGAGGCTTTTTTCCGCATTCGATTGATGTTTCGATTCCTTTTGGGTGATATTTTTCACGGCATAGTAGATGGATGTTGTCGTTTGACTGCCATGTGCTACAGTTGGCTGGGTATGTCCCCGGAACGTAATATGTATGATTTGATTGATTCACACAAACGTTTGTTACCCAAGGAAGCATTGTACGTGATGATGTCCTCTTCCTCTACCGTGCACGTGTTGATGAGTGGAAAAACATATGCGAAAAAGAATGAGAAGCCAATTTCACACGAAACTTTGGAGATGGTTGAACAATACAGCATTGATGCGCAAAGGAATTACGCGCAAGGTCAACCACTAGCAATTCAGAATTTCATTTTGGAAATATTGCATTCTTACAAGCGCGGATATCCATTTGGCAAGCCTTTTGATTTTTCTGTGGAAGAAGACGTCAGCGAAATGGTGGAAAATGCAACTGTTAAAGGCAAGGCCAAAAAAACCAAAACAATTGTCAAGCGCGAGGAAGCCTTCGAACTAATGTTCCAATACCTGGCATTGAAGCTAGCGAAGACTCCTCAAAAAGATATTTCTTCCGCTATTACACAGGATGCCAAGAAAAGTTTGTTTTATCTCCTTGACAAGTACAACTTTGTGAAACAAGTTAATTTCTACACATTTCCATTCAATCGAAGGTTGCTGACAATGATAGTGAAGTTTTTGTTATTGGGATGTGTGATGAAAGAGATTGACGACGATGATAACTCATTTATTGAAGATTTTTTGGACCTTCTCATTTCGTTTGTGGAAAATAACGGCAAAAATTGGAGTACGTCGGGAGATCATGTTCGCAATGCGGTACCTTGTTTGAAAAACCCACTGACCAATGCAGTTATGGGTTCGAAAGAATGTTTTGGCCAAAAGACGTTTCAAACAGTTTTTTCCAAAGAATTTGAGGCAAACGAATTAGAGTCGATGAAGTCGGAAGATACCAATGTGGCTCCAAATCTTTTGGTAAGTAATTGTGTTTTGATTGTTGTGTCATGATTTTGGGAGTAATTCGTGCTAATACCTTTTATCATTTTTGGTTAGGGATATTTTCCGTCCAAGTGCATTGATGATTACAATAAGAAGAAGACCCACCCATCTGCAACGTTGAGTTTGGTATTTCACAGTGCAGTGGTCCTGTCGGAGGCTTACCAGAAGGCATTTGCATGCATGGAGGGCCAATCGAATGTTCGCAAGCGCAACATTCAACAGCAATTCTTCTATCCATGCTTTGCACTTATAGCACGTTTGTCTGTCACTTATGGAGCCCACCTTCCCATTCCGATGCGTTTCAAGAAAGATGCACCTAACTTCTTCCGCTTATTTGCATATCGCTACAATCTCTCCGGTATTGATTTTAGTTCATTCAAAGCACATGTTTACTCAAACATGCCAATTCTCATGTCAGTTTTAGTAATTTGGTGGAGTAACGTCTTGCTATTGCAACATGATCCGGAAAAGAAGGATTTGACTTTGGTTAATATGGTCAATATCCCGTCGGAGTTGTACCGTACACGCATGACTTTGAAAGGTGAATTTACTGAATCTGGTACTGGTTCCAAGTCCAAGTCTCCTGGTTCCAAGCGGGCTTCAAAAGACGGTAACGCTACCACTACGATCCATCATTTTCAACCTTTGGTCAAGATTGAAATTTCCAAAAAAAAGGAGTTTCCGTATTGCAAGGCCGATGCGTTCAGTAACCATCATTTCATCAATGTTGAGTCCTTGTATGGTTTCAAACACAGTGCTGTCATCAATGACCAATATACCATTCGGTACCTACGTCTGGATACGTTTCTCGAAATGTATTTATTTTCGAAGGAAGACATTTACCCCATTTTCACCAAAAAATTGAATGAGGTGATAGGATTGGCTCCGCGTGACGGTTGCAACGTTCTTCGGGAATTGTTTTTTAGTGGTGAAAAACCATGCAATCCACCATTTGCTCAGAAGATTGTTGATAACTACATGGAGTTAGATAAAGCAAAAGTTCCACAAGGAATTTTAGTGATGAAACGACTGTTGCGTTTTGAAGCAACTGATGCTGGGAGTCCCAATGTGGAGGTCAGTAAGAAAGCCCCTACGGGAAGTCAGGTACCTAATTCTGAAACACCTCCTGTCAACCAAGGTGAACAAGTTTCCAGTGCCAAACCAGGAAGCACGAGTGATGCAGCTATAAATATTGGACAGAATGACGATTCACCAACAGCAGCTAATTTTGGTGAAGAAGGTCAACAAGTTTCCAGTGCCAAACCTGGAAGTACGAGCGATGCAGCTATAAATCTGGGAGATAATGATGATTCACCAGCAGCAGGTGATACAGGTGATGCTGACGAAGAAACAGGTGGAGCGGCCGACATTGGTCATGATGATAGTAGTGATCAGGAAATGACAGGAAATGATGGTGAGGGAGATGATGGCGGCGGTAAAATGCCAGCGACACAAGATTCGACCGTTACTTCTGCAGTCAGTGGTAGTCAGAAAAGAAAGTCATTACCACAAAGGGGTTATGGTCCACCCACCGTTCCCGCTTCTCAAAGTAGTGAAAGTCAGGTTGAAAATAGTGCGGTTGTAGCAAACTCTGATAGTGCTGCGGACGAAAGGAGCAGTAAGAGGCAAAAAACAGGCACCGCAGAAACAGTTATTGAAAATTCCGCAACCACACAACTCAGTGAAAAAGATTCAGGATTGGCTGCTCTCTCATTGGAACCTACAAATGATGCATCTGGGCCTTCCAACGAACCGGCATACATGACAGAGCGCATTCCTCGCAAGGCAGTTGATGAGGTTTCTGGAGAGACAAACTCCGCCAATATGGGTGATAAAGCAAGTGAATCAACAGTCAACATTGAATCACCAAACAAAACAATTGACAAAGTCGGCGTATCAGGCACAACCACCACAATTGGTTCACCAAAGGCGATTGATAGTCAATTGCGTGCATCACCAAGTAGAAATGTGGGTAGACCGAGATCATCGCCGAGTAGGAGTATTGACAAAGGGGGTATATCACCAACCAAAAACGCGCATGGGTCCGGTATATCTCTACCTTTGGTAGACCAAGACATTTTGTCCATAACTAATCTTCGTGTGGCCCTATTGAATGATATCAAGAATAATCAGTTTGGAGGACAAGAGGAAGTGTGGGACGGTTATGGTGATCAAACACCAGTTCCTAGCGACATGTTCAAGGACGTGTTTATGTACTTATATGGTGCTGAATGCGTGAAGGACATTGATATGATGTTTTTCGTGGAAGCAGCGACAGTGCTTGTGGAAAATGTCCGAGTGCAGTGTGCTAATGTAGCCTTGTACTTACTGCATGAGCATCCATCTTTAAAGAACGATGATGAATCCTGGCGTGCATACATGTGTCGATGTTGCAAATTGATTCTGTCCTTTGAATCTGGCCGAAGTTTGGTGTTTGATTTGGTGAAGAAGATTTTCACTGATTGGAAACAGTCCGACAACCGTATGATTACGTTGCTATGCATATTGAATGTGTTTATATTTACGTTTGACCAGAAAGATTTAACCTACCTACCAAAGAATGAAGATGCAGCAGGTGAGGAAACAGATTGTGATTGTCCTAGTTTTAATTACGAAACTGATCGATATGTTGATTCTGTTTGCCAACCAGATTCGGATGACAATGTCAAACCTTCTAGCAAATCTCCTTCCGAAATGTTGACAGTACCAACTGTCAACAGACAATCATCAGCAGACAGTGGAGATTTTTTTGGTTTCAGTCCGGGTGATCGAATTCCACGCACCAATGTACTTATGCCTCAATTGGGTGATCATGCGGTGGCACCATCTGTTGACCAAAATACTACTCCCGGGCCTCAATTGGGTGATCATGCGGTGGCACCATCTGTTGACCAAAATACTTCTCCCGGTACAGATGCAGAATTGGTTACAGCACCATCGGACACTATCGTTACCACATCAGCGGATGCAAATGCAGTGGAAACAAGTCAAAGCGAAAAGGAAGGTACATTGTGAAGACAGTGATAACACAAATTTGATGCTTTCAGAATAAAAAAATTAATTAGTTACATTGATTTTAGTTTGAAAATTATTTTTGTATAATATCTGTATTATCAATAAATATTACGAGAAAAATAATAATCATTTATCAATGCGAAAATATGTAATCACATGGCCATGGCATTTGTTTTATGAAATCACGTTACCATGACACCATTTCATACTTACGAAATATTGTTACCTTGACATAATTTCGTACTTATGAAATCACGTTACCATGACATGATTTTGTATTTACAATACTATACATGTTTTCGTATTTACGATATCACATTACCATTACATGGTTTCGTACTTACATAATAACGTATCCATGACACCATGTCACACATACGAAATTACGTTTCCACAACATGGTTGAGTACTAACTATATGACGTCACAATTATATGACTTCTTACTTTTGAAATCGCATTACCATTCCATGATTTCGTAATTACAAAATAGCGATTACTACCACCAGTTCATACTTACGAAATCACGTAAGCATGACACCAGGTCATTACTTACGAAATCACGTTAACATGTCACCAGATCGTTAGTTACAAAATCACATAAGCACGACACCAGTTCGTACTACACGTAATTACGTTTTTGAAACGTAATTTTACCATGACATGATTTCGTACTTACAAACTCTTGTCGCCATGACATCATTTTCTTAATTATGAAATCATGCTGTCATAATATGATTTCATACTTACAAAATCACGTCAAGTCACCATGACATGATGTCTTCTTTACGACACTATGTCAACATGACATAATTACCTACTTTCGAAATCATAATGAACATGAATCTAATAAAATCAGGTCAACATGACATGAAATTGTAGATATGAAATGACATTATGATATATATTTTATTGGCATCATATTTGTGTAGCAGATGGATGGCACAATCGGTTAGTATTGATTGGCCTTAATTGAGGGTGAGTTGGTTCAACATGCCAAAGTTATGTTATAGTTTATGTTCATTTTTATTTTCAAGTAATGGGTATGATTGGTGTGGAAAAATCTACTATGT
>JFJP01038704.1_pt2 | contig 16172 bp, 16 predicted proteins | sample 431651 | NCBI WGS metagenome assembly JFJP01 (sample SAMN02602958, study PRJNA72255) | Microbial mat metagenome, whole genome shotgun sequencing project. | biome: fresh water; feature: sink hole; material: water; isolation source: purple microbial (photo- and chemosynthetic) mats found in... | reverse complement strand
TGATCATCCTTTGATTTCAACAAACAGGGGTTATTATTACCGTTAATATAGGCTTCAAGTTTTTCACACTCCATCACCTGCAGAGTTTCAATAAAATATCGACAATTAAATCCTAAAACCAGAGGTTCTCCAGAGTAGGATATAACCTGTTCATCTTTTGCATTGCCAAGTTCAGCACTCTGCGACGACAGGACCATTACATCATTTTGTATATTTATTTGAATTGTATGAAAATTATCTTCTGTAAATAGATTGATTCTTTTCAGGGAATCGAGGAAAGGAATACGATTTATTTCTATGCAATTGTCCAATCGTATAGAATCTATTATTGCAGAATAATTGGGAAACTCACCGCCTTTCAAGCGAATAACCATGACGGAAGTCGAATCGCGTAAAACAAGTTGCTTTTTCTCAAAGGAGACTTCTATTCTGTCCTTTCCCTCACAGAATTTTTTCCATTCCTGAATTCCTTTTTTGGGAATAAGGGTTACGGGATTGAGAATAAGACCATCAAGGTTTTCACTCACTTCTTTCTCCATAATGGAAAGTCGATGACCATCTGAAGAAATCATTTTTAAATACGAGGTGTTTTCTCGTATTTCTTTTTCAAAAAGAACTGAATTCAAGGAATAGATATTTTCTTGTTCATTTGCGATTGAATAAATGATCTTGTCAATAAGTTCGAGAAATACGTGAGAAGGAAACGAGGTAAAGGTTGTGTTTTCAAATTCAGGAAATTCAGGAAACTCATCACTCCCCATACCGGCCAAATTGTACGTACTGAGTCCAGCGGATATTGTAACCCAGTTATTACCTGTTTCCTCTAAGGTGATTGTTTCCGTGCCTGATTCCCTTACTATTTCAAACAATTTTTTTGAGGGCAACGTCAGAGTTCCTTCTCCAGATATTTGGGCTGGTACATGTATTCTCATACCAATTTCAAGGTCAGTACCTGTAAGAATCAAACCATTCTGCGTTGTTTCTATGAGTACATTAGCCAAGATAGCCATTGTTGTACTTTTTTTATTTGTTATGTTTTGCAAGCTATTGAGGCTTTCAATAATTTCTTTTCGCGATATCATGCAGTGAAGGGGCATCGTCGACTCCTGAAATAATGTAGTATTTCTTTTTTATTACTATTATGACACTTAAGATGTTGATGAGTTATTTAAGTATATAATATAATAAAGAATTTTATAAACAACCTAGGTGTGGGAAAACGAACTTGTTTTTTTGAAAGCACTTTATCAACAAAAGATTAACAACTGACAAAAAGATGTTTGAACAAGCACCAGATAAAAATGTTGAAAAGTGACCAAAGTAACCCATATAATTCAAGGAAAAAATATTAAATTTTATCAGAAAAACAAACAGATAATTATAAATAATGCGTCCTTGTAATCTAGTGGAAAAAGGTAAAAATTTCAATAAAATTATATGAAAACGTCACCCGGATTGAGTTGTCAGGTTGATCTTGACGTTAAGATTAAAGGAATATTTAAGAAAGCCTTAGATAGAGGTCTGTTCTCTGGAGCTACAGCTGGATACACCTTTCTCAACAATCATAAAAATGAAATTAAAACATGGGCTTTTGGAACAACTGAAAATAAAGGAGAAAACAGAATAACAAAGTCAACTTATTTTGATCTCGCATCTCTGACTAAGCCCCTTGTTACTGTTTTGTCTCTTCTCTCTCTTCTGGATAAAAAAGATTTTTCTCTTAACACGCCGATAGTACATATTTTAAAGAGAAAAATTCCAGCACAGATGAAAAATATAGAAATTGGTCAGTTGATGGCCCATTGTTCAGGTCTTCCAGCTTATCGGGAATATTATAAAAATTTAATTGAGATAAAATATCTTTCAGAAAGAAAAGAAAAAATAATAGACTGGATATTGAATGAAAAAATTGAAAATCCACCTGGAAAAATAATCACTTACAGTGATCTTGGATATATCCTTCTAGGAAGGATAGTTGAAGACTTCTGTGGTCTATCTCTTGATTTTTATTGGTCTGAAAGGATAGTTAAACATCTGGGACTTCAAGAATTTCTTCTTTTTAATCCAAAAAAATATCTCGATACACAAAATACATACGCTGCGACGGAGAATTGTCCATGGACCGGAAAGATGCTATCCGGGGTTGTTCACGACGAAAACTGCCGGGTCCTGGGAGGCGTAGCTGGACACGCTGGTCTTTTTGGAACAATTGATGGTGTGTTGCATCTCTGTAATCATCTTGTACGACAGTTTAGAGGAGAGGAAATACATCCGGCCTATTCAACTGAAAATCTGCGTAGTATTTTGAAAAAGTATAAAAAATCTTCGTGGATGTATGGTTTTGATACACCGTCAGTCATAGGGTCGAGCAGCGGCAGGTATTTTTCTGAAAAGAGTGCAGGTCACCTGGGATTTACCGGAACCTCATTTTGGATCGACTTGGAGAGGGGAATTTCAATTGTTCTTTTGACCAACAGAGTTCATCCGACACGTGAAAATGAAGGAATTCGTCAGTTCAGACCAATCTTTCATGATACCGTCATGGAAGATCTTTTGAGCCCAGGTGAGAGGAGTTGAAACGAGAAGGCTGGTTGTTTCAACCGGCCCTCCCGTTTAAGAAATCAAGGAAGATGATTTTTTACCACCAGCAGATTGTCTGGTCGGCTTCAAATATCATATCGACCAGTTTGTCGTAGTTGGGTGTTGTATCTGTATTGAGAAAAAAAGAATCAGAATCCCTGTCACGGGTGACAATTTCAACAAGAGTTTTTGTCGTGCTGTCTGGCTCAGATCTGTAGATGTTGAGAATTTTCATCGTAGAAGTAACTCCCCATTAGATAATTATTTTATTCCATAAGGAACAATATGAGTCATTTCACGGAGCTTTTCGCCCAACTCTTCCAATGTTATGGCTGTTAGGCCATTTTTTTCAACATTTGCGGGAATGGTCGAAAAAATGTCACCCTCCATGTCGCGCAACATTTCAATACTCTCCTGGGTGTTTTCGTCGAAGGTCTCAAGTTCGGTATCCAGGACGACACCGTAAGCGTACATATTTTCAACCGCGAGCCCAAGGGCTGAACGAATCCCATCCACGGCGTAATCTTTATGTCGGTACATCAAGCAGACTTTTTTGTATGACATAGCCTTTCTCCTTTACAGACTCAAATAGCAGTCAAAATCTTCAATAATAATACCATGTTGAGCCTGGGTTGCCATTTTCTTGGCAGTCAGGCCTGGCGGGATGTCGTTAATGTCGTAGCCCTGCTTTTTATAACTATCAACACAGATGGAAACATCGTCGGCTATTTCACAAATAAGAGGGAAAAGGGGGTCTTTGGTTGAATGGGTTGCTATCCATGTAAAAAAAATTTTTACATTTGAGCCTTTAGCTTTCGCGGCCTTGGTAATACCCAGGACGTGAGGAAGGCTCTCTTGTGTTGTTACAAAAATACCGAGACTCTTAGCCATAGTGAAAACCTCCATCAAGAAAATAAGTTGTGCTGTTCTCTGTTGAATAAATCTACGATACCCTTACAACCGTTGATTGGATTTATGTTTCTTCGATTGCAGGAGAGGATTTTATCAAGTGAGCATCAACCTTTCTTAATGAAAAAACTGATATATCCTGAATGCTCTTTTTCACCAAGATACGTATGGCCTGCCCGCTCGCACCAACCGGGAATGTCGTTACGGGAACCCGGATCGGTACCATCAACCTGGAGAACTTCACCTGTAGCAATTTTGCCCATCTCTTTTTTTGTCCGAAGAAGAGGCATCGGGCAACTCAGACCTTTAGCATCCAAAACAGCGTTGGGTTTAACACCTTCGTCAACAACTTTGAAATCGCTCATGGTAGTCCTCCTGGAAATTGAGTTGGCTTTTTGTGTCTATACACGGCCTAAGTGAACATATTTCTTCCAAATTTTACAGCTCACACAAAGAGCTATACTTGAGGCAAAAACTAAAGTCAAGATGAAAAAAGGACATAAATAAGTATCCGATAATAAGCAAAAATTATCTTCAAGCCCTTTGATTTTTAAAGATAAAAGATGACTTATAAAACATGTACCCCATACTGCCTTGACAAAAAAATTTTCCTTGAGTAGAGCTTAGGAAATCAACATGATAACAAGTGCAATAACATTATTTTAGGAGGATGCTCTATGGGTGAAGAAAGCGTTTGGAAAAGCAAGGCCGAAGAACTCTACAAAAAAATTTGCCAAAGCGAGTGGAACCCGACAGTGACAGGCATGATTGTAGCTTTTCTCTCTGTAATGATGATGGCTTGGTGGAGACCATGGGGGGCGGTCGGGGCAATTAGAAACTGGGGTGACTGGATCATGTATGGGTTGGCAAGTCTTCTCGGAACTGATGCCGGGATTTTTGCCTTTTATGATGAAGCGCCTCGATCGATTTTTGCAGATTCCGGTTCTGTTATCGGCCTCGGGTTTATTGGCGGGGCTTTTATCAGTGCCTGTCTGGGAAAGGATTTCGCACTTCGAATTCCTCCTTACCGGGAGATGCTCAAGGCTGTAATTGCCGGTATTCTCATGGGTATTGGCGCTACTTTGGCTGGCGGCTGCAATGTCGGCGGCTTCTATAACGCACTGGGAAACCTGGCGGCAAATGGATTAACAATGATGTTTGGTATGGTTTTCGGGGTTATCCTGGGACTCAAGCTGCTTTATTTGGAAATGGAGCATATCCAGTGGGGAGAAGGTGGAGCAAAAACCCTGAGCCTTCCGGCCGCACTTGTTCCGATCTGTGGTTTTATCGGCTTAATTTTCCTTTTTTACAGTGCGTATGTGTACTCAATGAATGAGGAGAGCGAATACTTGGCCTCTCTCGGGGGTGTTCTGTTGATCGCCGCGGGTCTTGGCTATGCGATGCAGCGCGGTCGCTGGTGTATGGTTCAGGGGTTTCGCGAACCCCACATGACTGGTGATTTTACCATGGCCCGATCTGTCATGCTCTCCATCATAGTAGTCGCTATTGGTGCTGCAGTGCTGAAGTACGAGGTTCCCATGCGAACCGGAGGTGAAGCTGTGCTTGACCCGATTAACTACGTCAGAGGGACTTTTGGTTGGGGAGGTGTAGTTGGCGGTTTTATTTTTGGTTTGGGTGCCATGTTTGCCGGTGGTTGTGGATCGGGAACATTGTGGCGGGTTGGAGAGGGACAGGTAAAACTGCTTATGGTTGTGCCGTTTTTCAGTGTTACCAATTCAATAATGACCGCCTGGTTTAAAGATAATGACTTCGAGGCTGATGGTGTTCTCGGTTCTTTTGTCTATCTTCCTGATGTCATGGGTTACGGCGGGACACTGCTGTTTATTGTTCTCTTGATGGTTGCGTGGTATCTGGTTGTCTCCTGGAACGAGGATTCCAATAAGCTGATCGTACCTATGTGAACAAAGGGAAATAATAATATATTGGGCCGCTATCTCTCTTCTTACGAGAGATAGCGGCCTTTTTTATGGAGCTCAGATGAAAACTGCAGAAAGATATCGCATAGAATCTTTAAAGGCTCGAGACAGCCTTTCCTCTCTTGAGTTGGAAAAAAAGAGTGTAATTATTCAGGAAAGGTTTTTACAGCTGATTGAATCGATTCCAAGCCAGACAATTTTTATTTACGTGAGTTTCAGGAGCGAAGTTGAGACGATCGGGCTCATAAAAAAACTCTTGGTAAAAGAGAGGATTATTACTGTCCCCCTGGTGTCCATCGCCTCGAAAAGCATGCGGGCAGTGCGCCTCCTCGATCCCCAAAATGATCTGATTCCAGGTTATTACGGAATTCTTGAACCAAAAGATGATCTTGTTTCAGAAAGAATGATTGATCCTTCAACCATTGATATTGTCGTCCTGCCGGGATCTGTCTTCGATCTCAAAGGTGGACGCCTGGGGTATGGTGGCGGCTTTTATGACAGATTTCTGGCTGAAAAGATATCAACACGGGCCAAGAGAATTGCCTTTTCTTTTGAACTCCAGATACAGGAAAGGGTACCTCAGCAGGCTCATGATAAACCTGTCGATTATATCATATCCGAAGAAAGAGTTATTGTCGGAGCGCCGAGGGATATTTGAGAATCATTCGGCTGATACTTAAGGAAAAACTGCCATTACTAATACAGTAATGTTTGGGGAGCATGCCAGGTTGACGGAATGATTCGGGTGGGGATGTTGCAAAACAGAAGAGGAAAATGTAAAATTTGTTAGCGCAGTATGAGTCCCGAGCAATTTCACCGGAGAAAATCAGTTGACCAGAGCACAAACCAAAATTCTCATTGCGGATGATGACATGATGGTCCGCACAACAGTCTCAAAAATACTTGAGATGTTTGGTCATGATGTTGTGACGGCAGCTGACGGTAGGGGCGTGATAGCTGAGGTTGATAATAGTTTTGATGTAATTATCCTTGACATCAATATGCCGGAAATGGATGGTTTTGAGACCATTAACGCCCTCAACGATCTTCAATATGAAATCCCGGTCCTTTTTTTGACTGGTGCAGGATCGATGGATTATGCCGTTAAAGCGATCAACCTCGGGGCGTATGATTTTTTGACAAAACCCATCGAAGATCTGGATATTTTCAACGTCAAGATCCGCCGGGCCATCGAAAAGCGGATGTACGTCCTTCAAGAAAAGCGGTATAAAGAGTCTCTCGAAGATGACATTCGGGTGAAGGCCGATCTACTTGAGGAGCAGAATAAGCTGTTGTTATCATATAGTAACAGCCTGGAAAATGCCACCGTTCAGCTCATGAGCAGTCTGCAGAATGCCATGGAGGAAAAGGACGGTTATACCGCCGGCCATACAATGCGGGTGACAGACTATGCCATAATGCTCGGTATGTCGATGAGCCTCCCGGAAAAGGATATTCTTGTCCTGCGAAGAGCGGCGCAGTTTCATGATATCGGAAAGTTGGTAATTGACCTTTCCTGTATCCAGAAACCTGGCAAATTGACGGAAGAAGAGTGGCTTCTCATAAAAAAACATCCCAGCGTCGGGGCAAATATTATTCAGCCTCTGGGTTTCATGGAACGAGAGCAGTTTATCATTCGGCATCATCATGAGCGGATGGATGGCACAGGGTACCCGGATGGCCTCAAAGGTGAGGAACTTGATGAACTTACCAAGATCCTCATCGTCGTCGATAGTTATGACGCCATGACTTCGCGCCGCAACTATCGGCACAACATGGGGATGGAAGAAGCTCTGGAGGAACTTGTTAAATGTAGTGGCACCCAGTTTGACAAGACCACTGTGGATTTTTTCGCCAAAAGCATAGTTGACTACACCCCTTCAAAAAGTGATTTTTCCGAGGAATATCTAGAGAATATATACAATCGGGGGCGGTTGTAGCAGCCCTTTGAAAATTTACAGGAGGGATAAGCCTCCGGATGATAAAAATGAAAATTTCAAGAGAAGAAGTTGAGCACGTTGCTCACCTAGCACGCTTGCATTTAAGCGAAAGCGAGCTGCAGAAAATGACGGAGCAGCTTGATACTATTCTTTCTTATGTACAAAAACTTGAAAAACTGAACACTGAGAACCTTACTCCCACAACCCACGCCTTTTCCGCAAGCAATGCCTTTCGCCAAGATGAGGTGCAGGCCTCACTTTCACAACAGGAGGCGCTTGCCTGTTCCCCCCGGCACACTGAGGAATTATTTCAAGTTCCAAGGGTTATTTAAAAATTGTGACCTTTCCCGTGATTAAGCACATCATGGGTAATGTGTTATTTGTTTAAGGAATGAACTACATGGATTTGTGTGAATTAACCGTTGCCGAGGCAATGGAAAAGATGCAGGCGCGTGAGATTACTTCGGTGGATCTGACCCAAAGTTGCCTTGATCGCATTGAGCGGGTGGAGGCAAAGATCCAAGCGTTTATAACCTTGGACCGGAAAGGAGCCCTGGAGCAAGCGCGGAAGGCAGACACCAGGAGGCGTTCAGGGCAGGCAGGCCTTCTTGGCGGTATTCCCGTGGCTTTGAAGGATCTTCTTTGCACCAAAGGAATAAGAACAACCTGTGGCTCGAGAATCCTGGAGAATTTTATCCCACCTTATGATGCCACCGTGGTTGAGCGACTCAAGGCGGAGGGTGCCGTGGTTTTAGGAAAAGTAGCCATGGATGAATTTGCTATGGGCTCAACATCCGAGAGCTGTGCCTATACTATTCCCCAGAACCCATGGAAAAATGGCTATGTTGCCGGCGGATCTTCTGGTGGATCAGCGGCTGCCGTTGCGGCCGGGGAGTGTCTGGTTTCCCTTGGATCTGACACTGGTGGGTCAATCCGTCAGCCAGCCTCACTTTGTGGTCTTGTCGGGCTCAAACCGACATATGGCTTGGTTTCCCGCTATGGCTTGGTGGCCTTTGCCTCATCTCTAGATCAGGTGGGCCCTCTTTGCCGGGATGTCAGGGACTGTGCTCTCATGATGAACGTTATCGGTGGGCATGATCACAGAGATTCCACTTCGGTCAAGCGCGAGATACCGGATTATTCTTTATCGCTTGTTGATAATGTCCGGGGGTTGCGGGTTGGTATTCCCAGGGAATATTTCGTCGAAGGACTTGATCCCGAGGTTGAAGGGGTGGTACGAAAAGGAATCGAGCTCTTGCGGCAGGCTGGGGCTGAAATCGTCGATGTCTCCCTTCCCCACACGGAATACTGTGTGGCCGTCTATTATATTATCGCCCCGGCAGAGGCAAGTTCCAATCTGGCCCGCTATGACGGGGTGCATTACGGGATTCGCGACCTGAACGCCGATTCACTTCTTGACCTATATAAAAACACCCGTTCAGCAGGTTTTGGGGCCGAGGTAAAACGCCGTATTCTTATCGGTACATACGCACTTTCTTCTGGTTATTATGATGCCTATTACAAAAAGGCATCACAGGTCCGAACCATGATACTTCAGGACTTTACCAAGGCCTATGAAGTTTGCGATGTGCTTATCTCTCCCGTTAGTCCGACCCCCGCTTGGAAAATGGGTGAGAATGTAGATGATCCCCTTGCTGTGTATCTCTCCGATATCCTCACCATCTCAGCCAATCTCGCAGGTATTCCCAGCATGTCAGTGCCGGGAGGATTCAGCCGCGATGGACTTCCGATTGGAATCCAGCTGCAAGGTCCTCATTTTCGCGAAGATACCTTGCTCAGGGTGGCCCATACCCTGGAAAAAGGTCTGGGAAAGGCTGGCTGCGCAAAGGTTTGTTGAGTTACAGATTTGCAGTTCTTACCATTACTGCAATAATTTTTGTCAAAGAGGGGCGTGATTGAAACTGCATATTCCGAAAAATCTCGAGAAGATAATTCCATACCCACCAGGAAAGACCCAAGGGGAACTCGAGCGTGAATATGGAGTTGCCAATTCCATCAAACTCGCCTCCAATGAGAATGCCTGGGGACCATCGCCCAAAGTTGTCAGGGCTTTGCGTAGTTCCCTGACAACTATACACCGCTATCCAGATAGTTCCTGTCACGACCTTATTCAAGGTATAGCTGGCAAAACAGGTTTCAATCCTGACGAGATAGTTGTGGGGAATGGATCTAACGAGGTGATTGAGTTTCTGGTCAAGGCCTTTGTCCGGCAGGGCGACGAGGTTATCAGCAGCCATCCTTCCTTTTTGATGTACCAGAAGTTTGTTCAGGTCCATGGTGGGGAAAATTTTGTCGTTCCGCTGCGAAAAATGAAACATGATCTGGAGGCGATTCAAGATGTTGTTTCAGAGAAAACCCGACTTATTTTTCTCGACAATCCGAACAACCCAACCGGCAGTTCGCTCAATCCTCTGGAGGTGTATACCTTTTTCAGCAAGGTTCCGGAATCGGTCATAGTTGTCCTGGATGAAGCCTATGTTGATTTTATGGATAATGAACAGCAGGTTGATGTTTTTTCCCTTATTCGTAATACCAAAGGGCGCTGCCCGGTTGTTTCGCTGCGGACTTTTTCCAAGGTTTATGGCCTGCCGGGTTTGCGCGTTGGTTTTGGCCTCATGCCAGGAGAGATCGCCGGTTGCCTGAATAAGGTCCGCCAGCCCTTTAATATAAACCAGATGGCTCAGGTGGGTGCTCTCGCTGCCTTAGAAGACCAGGATTACTATCACTATATTGTTGATGTGACTCGGCGAGGAAGGGCGCATCTTCAGACCGAGATGGAAGGGTTGGGGTGTGTCGTCTATCCCAGCCAGGCGAATTTTCTCCTGGTGAATGTCGGCGGTGATGGTCAGGCTGTTTATGAAGCTTTGCTCCGCAAGGGAGTAATTGTTCGACCGATGACGGCGTATGGATTTGCAGACTGTATCCGTGTCACCATTGGAACAGATGTTGAAAACACTCGATTTCTCGAGAGCTTATGTGAAATTCTGAGGGGGCTTGGCTGTGTCTGAAAGGCAGGATATCGTTACCATCGATGGCCCCTCGGGGGTTGGCAAATCAACGATCAGTCGAAAGATTGCAGACTCTCTGGGGTATACCTATCTGGACACAGGGGCAATGTACAGAGCCGTAGGGTTGTATCTCGAAAGGAACACTATTGATCTTGCCGACGAACAAGCGCTGGCACAAGTCCTCGAGACAATCAGGATTGAACTCTTCCCTGCTCGAACAGGAGATGGTGAAGTAGGGGTTCTGCTTAACGGCCAGGATGTCAGTGAAGATATCCGGAGTCCAGAGATTGCCATGGTGGCATCCAGGGTTTCGGCTATTCCGGTGATCAGGGAAAAACTTACAAGGCTGCAGAGAGAGATTGGTAGGCTGGGAAAGATTGTAGCTGAAGGCAGGGACACTGGAACCGTGGTATTTCCAAAGGCGTCGCATAAGTTTTTTCTTGATGCCAGGCCGGAAGAACGTGCGCATCGAAGGGTGCTGCAGTTGCAGGCTAAAGGGGAGATTGTTGATGAACAGCAGATTTTAGCTATGACCCTGGAGCGTGACAAGAACGACCGCGAACGGCTTATAGCACCATTACGACAAGCAGTGGATGCTGTGGCAATAGATACAAGCGAGAGGAATATAGATGAAGTCAGCCAGTTGGTTCTGGAGGTTGTAAAAGAAAAACGGCAAAGCTATTGAACCCCAGGCAAGACAGGCAATGATGAAACCTAGCCTGCCTGGGTGGCACTACTTTTCACTTCATGATAAAATCGTCTCTTCTGTTCTGACTGTAGGCGTCCTCGTCCTGTCCTGGGAAGAGAGGGCGTTCTTCTCCGTAGCTGATGGTCTGGATCCTGGCTGCGTCTATTCCGAGATCGATGAGATACTGCTTGGCGGCCTGGGCTCTTCTCTCACCAAGTGCTAGATTATACTCGTTGGTACCTCGCTCGTCGGAGTTACCTTCAATGATTATGGCTGCAGTTGGCGACTGCTGCATCTGCTCACCATTTTTTACCAGAACTTCGGTCATATCGGACCGAACTCCGAATTGGTCGAAATCGAAATAGATAGGAAAGAGATTTTCAGAGCATCGGCCATGCAGTCTTTTGTATTCGTCCGATTCCGATCCCGGAGTGGAAAGACCGTTTGATGCTGCATCGTCAAGAGTGCCTTCCGCCGGTATTGCGTTTTCATCGTAGCCGCTGGCTCCCGATGCCCCGCCAGCCCCGCCGCCAGCTACGCTGTCGGGTGGAATAACAGCTTTTTTACTGCAACCGGTAGCGAGCAATGCGCATGAACCCACGATGGTGATCAGCATGGCGGTTCGACATATATATTTTTTCATAAACTCTCCTGTTTCTGCATAAAAAAAACGATTAAAAAGCAAATCACTTTGCATGAGTTTGTACAGTTTTCAACAAATCGTATATTCTATCTTTTATCGACCGCAGGTCAAGAAAATTTGTCAGAGAAACAAAGGGAATTATTCCTTATCTCCATTGCAGGATTTAATTTCCCTGTCCATCGTTTACATGGACAAAGATTGTATTTTATAAAAAATAAATTAAAATCAATATATTAACATATAGTCTCTAGTGGCCGTTCTTGTTTATTCCGGGACCTTCCAATAAAAATGGCAAGAGGCTTACAATCAAAATAAGGCAGAAGACATGGTGAAAGGAAGGCAGTACCAACTGGTTGCAAGCTGTGCCGCCGGGTTGGAGGACCTCGTAAAAAAGGAAGTCATTTCGTTCCAAGGTCTTGAAATAACCGCTTCCAAAGGTGTAGTTGCCTGGCAGGGAGGAGTGGAGAGTGGCTATAGGGCTTGTCTCTGGTCTCGGTTTGCTTCAAGGATTTATTTGCAGTTGGCGCAATTCGAGGTAGCGGACGAACAAATGCTCTATGAGAGGTGTAAATCAATAACCTGGGATGATCATTTGGCGGTAAGCACTACCTTTGCTGTTGACTGCACTCTTTCGGGGGAGTCACCTTTGAGTCATAATCAATTTGCTGCCTTGCGCCTCAAAGATGCCCTGGTTGATTCATTCAGGGATCGTCTCGGGGAACGCCCTTCAGTTGACGCCGATCGTCCGGGTGTGCGGATTCATCTGCATTTAGATGGAAAACTGGCGACAGTCTCACTTGATCTATCTGGCGAAAGTTTGCACAGGCGGGGCTACCGGCTGACCGGATGCATCGCTCCGCTCAAGGAGACCCTGGCGGCAGCCCTTGTTGCCCTGAGTGGTTGGCCGGATACAGATATGCCGCCAAGCCTAATTGATCCCATGTGTGGCACTGGAACCTTGCTGATTGAGGCTGCTCTCATGTTTGGCGATTCCGCCCCCGGTCTGTCACGGAACTCTTTTGGGTTCATGGGCTGGAAACAGCACGAGTCTGATTTATGGCAGACTTTGGTGGAAGATGCAGTTGCTCGGGAAGAGGTGGGCTTGTCAAGGAAATGGCCCCTGTTACTAGGATATGACGCCGATCCGAAAGTTGTGGCTGCGGCCAGAAAAAATATCGAGAAGGCTGGTCTGTCTGAATATATCCGGGTGAAGCAGGCTGAACTTGCCCGCCTGCAGCCCCCTTCTCAAAACGGCATGCTCCTCTCGAATCTGCCGTATGGAGAGCGTCTTTCTGAAACCGAAGAGGTGGGATATCTGTATCGCGCTTTCGGCAGGATAGTGCGAGAGAGGTTTGGTGCCTGGACGGTCGGTGTCTTTATTTCAAATCCCGATCTGACTGACAGTTTTGCTCTGACCTGGACACAGAAACACCGACTGTATAATGGCTCTCTGCCCTGCCGTCTGCTCCTGGGTTCCGCCCCGCAAAAATTGGAAGAACCCTTCAGGTGGCGGCCAAACCTTATTCCAGGTGAAAGTGAGTTTGCCAATCGTCTCGGTAAGAATTTGAAAAAATTCTTAAAATGGTCAGAAAAAGAGGAGATCAGCTGTTTCAGGGTCTATGATCGAGATCTGCCTGAGTTCAATATCAGCGTTGACATATACGGCAAATGGGTACACGTCCAGGAATATGCCCCTCCTAAAACCGTTGAGGCTGAACTTGCAAGCGCCAGATTATCACTTGCCCTGCATGATATTCGTGAGGTTTTGGGGGTCAAGCGCGAGAGAGTATTTATCAAGACCCGTCAAAGACAGAAGGGCAGGGAGCAGTATCAGCAAAAGGACAGCCGGAAAAAGATGTTTGAAGTGCGCGAAGGTGAGTGTTCGTTCCTTGTCAATTTCACTGATTATCTCGATACCGGTCTTTTTCTTGATCATCGGCCTCTGCGGAGGCGAATTGGCAGAGAAGCCCTGGGCAAGAAGTTTCTCAATCTCTTTGGCTATTCCGGAGCAGCGACAGTTCATGCCGCTATGGGTGGGGCTCAGACAACGACTACCGTGGATCTGTCGGCAAATTATCTGCACTGGGCTCGGCTGAATATGGCACTTAATGGTTTCAGTGATTTTTCCCATACTACTGTCAAGGCTGATTGCCTGCAGTGGCTCACGGAGAACCGGGAAAAATTTGATCTTATCTTTGTTGATCCACCGACATTCTCCAATACCAAAAAGGAAAATCGCATTTTCGATATCCAACGTGACCACGTCAACCTTCTCAAGCTCACTATGGAGCACCTGGAATCTGAGGGGACGCTGTACTTTTCAACCAATTTCAGAACATTTTCCCTTGATTCCTCGATTAAAAATTCCTTTGATGTACGGGATATCACTCAAGAGTCCATACCTTTTGATTTTTCACGAAACCAGCGGATACATCAGTGTTGGCGAATACGAAAAGTGGAGAAGCATGCCGCATAGGTTTTTGGACCTGTGATGCCTGAGGAAAGATTAAAAGAATAATTCGGAATTATTCTTGGTAAATTTTCAACCTGCAGAAATCATGCTTTCATGATACGATACTTGAGGTTGAGTGCATTCCGGCTTTCAAGGCGAGACTATTTTACAGGCTAGTCATTGATGTAGCAGGAAAATGTTATTGGAATCAGTGTCCGGGAGGAACAATGAAGACCTTAATTGTTGAAGATGATTTTCTTTCTCGTTCTCTTCTTTCCACCCTACTGTCCGAATACGGCATCTGCCATGTAGCGGTGAATGGCAAAGAGGCGCTGAATGCTGTGGAGAGAGGTTTTGTCGAGAATGATCCCTATGATCTGATCTGTCTTGATATTATGATGCCCGTTATGGATGGCCAGCAGGCTCTTCAGGAGATTAGGAAAATGGAAGAACGGCATGGGATCATGGGACTGGATACCACAAAAGTTATCATGGTTACGGCCGCCGATGATTCGAAAAACATCATGAAGGCTTTTCGACAGGGCCAGTGTGAAGCCTATTTAACAAAGCCCCTTGATAGGGAAAAATTAATAGCCCACATAAAAGATCTTGGTTTGATAAAATAGAAAATATCCGGGATATTTTTTAAATTGTACACTGAGCTGCAGCAGCAACGGTCAGCCCAATTCTCTCATCGGAGGAAGTAAAAGCGCATGACAACCAGTGATATGCTGACACCCTGGCAAGTGATGTTTGAACAACCTTCGCCACCGCCATTGAATCTTGAAACCCTGCGAGAACATTTCAGAAATGTTTACAAACTGAAAGATGAGCAGGTCGAGTTCATGATTAGAAGTGCCTCCCAATCTCTTAAGACAGCGCTTGTTTCTGCCGAAGCTGCCCTGGGCAGCGATCAACTCTGTAACGCTCTGGCTCCTGTGGCCCATGGTCTGAAAGGATTTTTTCTCAACATGGGCGAGGATGGATGGGCTTCTCTTGCCAGGGCTATGGAGATTGCAGCAAAAGATGGCCAGGTATATGAATACAGGGCTGTAGTGGAGAAAATGCGTCAAGGGGGGGCTATCCTGCTGGCCGATCTTCCTGCTGCTTGATGTTTTTGCTGATCCTGCTGTTCCAAATTCTTTGAGCTGTACTCTTTTCATTTTCCTTTCAAAATAGACCGAACAGTGCATTGATTGCCTAAGTCAATGTTTGTCCTGTACCTTTTATTTTATTCTGGTACGATAATGGGCATGGAATGTGCCTATGCCTATAGGTGGTCAGCACACTGGTAAATAAAAAGAACCCGAGAAATTTTTTTGAGATGGAGGTTGTCCGCGTGCCAGAGACAAAAAAACTTCAAGAGCAGATTCAGAATCTGCGTGAGCAGTTGAACGCGCAGAAAAAGGCCAACATCTTCCTCCGGGAACAGGTAAAAAAATCAATTCTTACTGGAGAAAAACCAGGTACGACGGTTGATACTGCTCTGATTGAGGATGAGGTCAAGCGCAGAACCCGGGAGTTGCAGGCTGCTCTTGAACAGGCTGAGAGCGCCAATCGGCTCAAGGCCGAGTTTCTTGAAAACATGAGCCACGAGATTCGTACTTCCATGAATGGAATAATGGGGATGACGAATCTTGTCTTGGAGACTGAGCTCACCGCTGATCAGCGCCAATATCTTGAGATGGTTGATGAATCTGTTGATCGTCTGCTCGAGGTTGTAACCGATGTTATCGATTTTTCCAAAATTGAGGCGGGGAGGCTGACCCTGGAATCGGAAGATTTCAACCTGAAAGAAAATCTTGATCTCGATCTTTATCTGCTGAATCTCTCAGCCCGCCAGAAGGACATTGCTCTGCAGTGTGAAATCGATCGTGATGTGCCTCTCTTCATCAATACTGATCCGGGGCGATTGCTTCAGATTCTCACCAGTCTTGTCGGCAATGCCATTAATTTCACCAAGAAAGGCAGCATCACCATACGGGTTTCTCATG
>JFJP01027851.1_pt1 | contig 16172 bp, 15 predicted proteins | sample 431651 | NCBI WGS metagenome assembly JFJP01 (sample SAMN02602958, study PRJNA72255) | Microbial mat metagenome, whole genome shotgun sequencing project. | biome: fresh water; feature: sink hole; material: water; isolation source: purple microbial (photo- and chemosynthetic) mats found in... | reverse complement strand
TCGGCTCATTTTCCCTAACTTCAAACAAAGGTGAGTCCCATCTATCTTTTTCAAACAATTTCTTTTAAATTTTATATTTTTTCTTTTATAAAAAACTTTTTGCGTTCGGAATTTCCATTCTCTTATAGAAATCATCAAGCCTATAGATAATATTATATATGACTTTTTTTAAAAAATAACAACTTTAAGATAGAAAATTAACTTATTTTATATATTTTTATCTATAAATCGAAAAACTATATATACAATATATGAAACTGATTGATAAATATTTTTTAAAATTCCCATCATTAAATATATAAAAATTAATAATCATATATAAATAAACTTTTAAAAAAAAAAACACTCATATTTATTTTTAAATCTATATAAAAATAAATGAATACATGTCTTCTGTGAATCCTTTTGTGTTATTTTTCTGATAAATTTTACAGACATCATATTTAGTATTACAAAACAACTAAGAATTGTAGATATAAAACCCAATAATTTCTTTAAGAAAACTTACAATGCAATGAGTGCTTTTACAAGATCTCACTAAGCAAAACAACTCATATCTATATCCTTTTATATAATTCAAAGAATCGAAAATCACAATTGTTTTATCATTTAATGCTTTTTCAACGTTTGATTTAAGGAAAGCTCGTGTCATTTTCTCTTTTGAATAGTCTTATTTTAATGGAAAATTGTGATTATTTCAATCATTTCTATTTAAATAAAACCTTTATATGCATTAATTTTATCTATGGAAAGAGCTTCTTCATTGATCAAAACGACTTCGTTTTGGTATTCAGTCTCGAAGAATTTTTTTAAGTCCAATGCTCGGGTAGTTTTACCGCTTGACGGGTACCCCGTTATGAGAATTAAAGGCATTTACTAATGAAAAGCTTTGAAATTTATAATTTGTTAATTTTGTTAATTTTTTTTTGCAAAAGTGAGAAAAAAAATTGAATAAAATACAAAAATACTCAAAATTACATTCATATTAATATATTTAAAATTTCAAAGAAAATTAGAACATTACAAAATAAAAAAATAACTCAGAAACTCATAAATTAAAAAAAAAAATTGACTCTAAAAAATAAAAGATTAAGCTCAACTATAAGATTGATTTACGTTTTTATTTTTAAAAAACTTTCAAAATTAACTCAAAACCAAATAAATTCCATTTTTAAAAAAAAAAAAAAATGATTTCAAAAAACGTTTACCCTTTATTGGAGGCAATTATTTTTTGCCTTCTCATTATTTTTATCTGCAAGAGATTTGCTGATCAATGGCATCAGCTTGATGCCTTTTACATCACATACTGGGTGTCAATCATTCTGATCTTATCATTCTGGATAATTTTATGTGTTCTTGATATAAATAAATGTTTTGGTGCTATAATGATTTCTTACAGTGAAATCCGCAAAGAGATCAAAAAGAGCAAGAAAACTGTGATTCTGCTCTTTATTTTCTTTCAAACACTCAATAATGCTTTATTTGGAACTCTTGGATATTTTAACATGGATTTGGCTTATAGGGATTATCTTGATGTTGTTTGCATCACAATTTTATTTGTGGCTTCTTGGGAATATTTCAATTATTTCTATTTATTTAGATCGGAAATCTTGAAAAAAGTGCCTAATGTCAGAGTTATGTATGGAACTTTTATCCGTGGCATTTATTTATTGATTGAAGCCAGTATACTTATTTATCAAATAGTTACATGTCTTTATTTCGTGCTTTTGACCAATCAGAATGTGAATCATAAAACCTTGAACTGTTATTTAAAATTATTGTTTATTCTATTCGTTTTCAAGATTTTGGGTTCCAGTTGCCAGAAATATTTAAAGAAATTAATGATGTCTGCTTCTTTATTTGCATTAATTTCTTATGATTGGTATGTTTTTATTATCATAATCACTGTGGAAGCTGAAGAGCAGTTTTTTGATTTTTTCATGATAATTTTTATATTTACACATATTTATTTCTTTGGTTGTTGCTATTATCTTTATAAAGAATGGAATCTCTATAGATTTGATATTAGAAGACCTAGACCTATTTATGGGGTAAACGGAAATGATCTTATTAATAATGGCAGTCATAGTATAAAAATCGGGTTAACTGATGAAATTGAGAAAGTAGTTTGCACAATTTGTACGTTTGACGTTATTAAAGGAGATCAGATATTTAATATACCTTGTGGACATACTTTTCATTCAAAATGTTTGGTGCCATGGCTACAGATCAATAAGGTATGTCCCAATTGTAGACAGGGCCTTGTGATTTCAGAAGAAAATGCCATCGTTATGGAAAACAATAATATAATTCAAGAACAGGAACTAGGGGTTATTGGGGGTCATAGTCAGCGATTAAATTTTGTTTGAAGATTTTAGAAAAAAATAATTATAGTAAGGTTAAATTTTTTGTTCCAGTTCTTTTTTTGAGGAGAACTGATATGAGAAACCATCTGTTTTTTTATTTGTTATTTATTTTTTTTAAAATTAAATGTGAAAAAAATACAAAAAAATTAATTTTTTTAAAAAACTTCAAATTTTTTTTTTTTTAATTTCCCATACACCAATTTATCAATTAAATTCGATTCTAATGAGCAGCTTCAATCTCGCAGAACTGAGTTCCCCACTCAAAGAAAACATTTCCTTTCCCAAATACTCTAAAAAATCCATCATAAAAGCAGACAAAAATCTACAAGAATTTAAAGAAAATTCAAATAAACCTCCATACAACAAGACATATTCGCAGGAATTCTCAATAGATTTCCTCGAATCTATCGAGAAATGTCTTCGAAATTCGTTTTCAGCCTGTGAAAACGATAATCTTCACAATATTTTATCTAATAAAAAGAACAGTTATTTCCCTGCAAATACCAATGAAAAAGACTATTTCGAGGATAAAGACTTTTTGAATAATTTGGACTCTTTGATCCATAAATCGAATAATGTTGTGCAGGATTCTATTATAAATAAACTGTTAGATGGCAAGTCTTTTGAAGGGGATTCACCCAGTTTGAATCACGAGAATGATTTTGCAAAGGAAAATGAAAGAAAATTTGATCAAAATGACACTTATTTGTATCAGATAGATCAATTTCTGAAGAATTTCGAAGAAGATGAAGAAAAAAACGATAAAAATAAGAAGAATGAGGTGAAGGTTGAAGAAAAGATGATTGAAAATGTGAAGGAAAAAAGCGGGACTTTGAAGAATGAAGAACATATTATGATTATGTCTTATAATGATGTAAATGAGAAGAAAAAAAAGAAAAAAAATGTTAAATGTGTGCTTTTTTAATAATTTTTTTGTTTAAGTTCATAAAAAAAAAATTTAAATTCGGGTTTTATAGATTAATGTAGTGTTTTTTATCTTAGTCTAAATTTTTCTTTTTTTTCAATTGCTCAAAAAATGTCCCAATATTCTTGATTTAAAAAAAATAAAGAAGAATTCATGAATTTATAAAAAAAATTCAAAAACCAAAAAAATAAATAATTTTACCTGTTTCGTGATAATCTCATTGTTTTCAACAAATGGTTTCGAAAAATCCAGAAACTCCGAATAGAAGTCTCTATAAAGATTGGCGATATTGCTTTGCGTGACAAAATCGAGTTTCGAGAACTCATTCAAGCTTTCTTCATACAATGGTTTCACTGTATTGTTATCCTTTTGTTCATTCTCTTTATTATTTTCTCCATCATCTTCTTCAGCAATTTCCTAGAGAGAAAAAAAAATGAAAATAATTTTAAGAATATTAGATAGAAATTCATTTACGTTTTCATCTTTTAATTTATAAGTGTTTTCAAGGTCTAATTCTTTATATAATTTCAAGCAACTTTCGCATAAACAGAGGTTATCAAACCAATTATCTTTCAGAAAAATAGGCTTTTCAAATTCATTAGCATTTTCAATCAAATTTAAAGGACACTTCGTAAATTCTTTTCTTTTTGAGTAAATTTCATTTTCTTTTTCCTTTTCTTCAGTTGACTCCTTGAATTCTTCATTATTTTCGAAAACATTCAAAACAACGTCTTTATCGTGTAAATAAGATAAAAGAAAAGCCATTTTCCCTTGTAAACATTTAGGACATAACATAATCGCATAATCTTCATTTTCTTTTATAAGGCTTATCTAATTAAATATATAAAACTCTTTGTATTTATTTTTAATAACCTCATTTTCTGTGAGTTTTAAATGGCCGATATGATAGAAATCTTGACAATATATGCATGAAATCATAAAATCATTTGATTGACTATCGTATTCTTGATCACAAAAGCAGAATTTATTTAAGAAATTATGATCATATTTGTTCTGAAATTCTTTTCCTTTGATTGGCTCCAAAAAACATTCATCTAATGAAAAATAAATGAAATTTACAATTCTAATTTCTGTCTACTTTTTAATATATTGGTTCCACATTCACATAGAAAGTTTTTCTTTAGGCCAATTTCAAAGGTGTCATGATCTAAATGACATGTTAGATAGCATCCAAAACAAAAGCCAGATGCGGTACTAAAGGCGCAGGTCTTACAACCAAAGACTGTTTGATTTATCGGACCTTTGGCATATGTGCATGTTTTTGATTCATCTTTATGAAAATTATAAATGAATTTAATGTTTTTTTTAGAAAAGAACTTTTTGATAAGATCTTGAGAGAAATGTTCTCTTCCTGAAGCATGTTCTCAAGATAATCTTTAATTGTGATGGTTTCTAATGGTTGGTTTTTTTGTGGGTTTTGGCTCATTTTTTTTCAAATTATTAATATATTAATTTTCAAATTTTGGAACCAAAAATAATTATTAATTTTCTAGCCAAAAAAAAATTCATTTGAATAAATTAAAATTAAATTTGATTTTGTGTGTGATTTTTATTTAATTTGAGGCTTATTTGGCAGTGCTAAAAAGCTTGGTAAAAAAAAATAATTTAAACATCAAAAGCAAAGCTATTTCAAAAATTATGATGACTCCAAGCAGTACGTATTTGTTTTTCTGATGCAAATTGTTTATTTCTCTATTTAAATTTTATATTTAAAAAGTGATAAAATTTTATCAAGATTTACTTCCAGATATTAATCAAAAGAAACAATAATGAGTTCAAAACTGCGTAAGTCAAAAGCATCCATTGCAAAATCTTTCAAATGAAAAAAAATTTAAAAATTTTTATTTAAAAATGCTAAATTGTAAATTTATTCTTTTATTGAAATTAAATTAACAAAATTTTTAGAAATACAATGTATTATTGTATAAAATGTTGCATTTCTATGAAAATGTAAATATAAATCATTTGGACAGATATAACATTGAAGATGAAAAATTGATTTGTTTTTTATTACATTATAAGGCAAAATGCAAATGCAGACTACTGGCAAGAAGCACGATAGCGAATAACCATAGATACAAAGAATCTAAAATAATAAATTGAAAAAATATTATTAAATGAGAATTTTCTAATACCTGCATATACGTGAATTTAATTTCAAACCATCTTATCAAAGAAAAAAGAATCAAAGGTATCAAAAAACCATAAGAATAGATCAAGCAAGCTGCAATAGGAATTAAATTAAAATTATAGATGAACTCATCTGAATTCTAAAAGAAAAAAATGTTAATTTTCGAGTATTGCACTAAAAATTTTAACATCTCCATTCAAATACAAAGACAAATTCCCTGCTGCTGCAATCAAAAAGATTAAAGTCGTGCAAATCCAAAAAGGACCATATCTAAACAAAATCAAAATAAGTTTTTCTCATAAATTTTCTTTTTCAAAAAGAGATTTTTTTTAAAAAAATAAATTTTTATATTTTAAAAAGAAAAATTTCCATTTTTTCTTTTTAAAAAAAAAGAAAAACTTCCATTTTTTAAAAAAAATATATTTTATAATTTTTTTTCTCCTAAAAAAAATAAATTTTTCTTTTTTAAATTTTTTTTTTGCAATTTATTTACAAATCAGGATTTGTTTCTATCAAAGGAAAGAAAGAGGCTTTAATTGGCAGGAAAGAATATAAGATTCTTTTGCAGACTTGAATGGTGTCTATTTCAAATAAAGAGAAATAATATCTAAAAAAAGAATAAAATGAATTTATAGGAGAATGTTTTGAAAATAAAAGAACTCATATGTCAGAATCCCACAAAAAGAAGTGGTTGTTTGATTTGGGATTTTATCAGGATTATTCACCTCCGAATTTCCCTGCTATTTTGAACAATTTTTATGTGGAAAATAAAAGATTTAGTACATTTATTATGTTTTTTGTCTGAACATCTTCAATGTTTTTTTCTTTGGCTGCCTTTTTTTAAAAGAATTATTGTTTTTTTTTGTTTAAAAATAAAAGAAATAAACATCATCAGCGGAGGAATAATGAGACATTTTTTTGTTGCGATCTGCTTCTTCTTCAATTTTGATATTGAATTCCATTTTTTTAAATAAACTATCTATAAATTAGAAATAAAAAGACAAAACTTCAAAATAAAATCAATACTCCAAATAAAAAAACAATGCTAAATTTAAATAAAAAAATGCAATTATTTAGATGCAAATTGAAAATAAATTGCAAAAATGCAAAAAAATTCTTAACAAAAAAAAATCAAAAATAAATTAAAACATACAAATAATTTATTAAAAAATAATAAAACTTCAATGAAATCATCTGAAAATTTTTAAATCTTCCCTAGAAAACACCAATGGATCCAACTCTAACTGATTACAACCTCGTTATTCACATTCTATTCCTAATATCCTCCTCTCTTTCAGTTTTTGCTTCCTTTTTCACCTTTTTAATCTATTACAAATATCGTCATTTATCAAAAAATTATCCAACTCGACTTATCGTTTTGATTTCTTTAACAGATGCTTTGATTTGGTTTGTTCATGTGATTAATTTAATGAGTCGACTATTTAACGATGTATCTTTTGAAACAGATTCTGAAAATTATTGTCTTATCTCAAGTATTTTCCGATGTTTTTGTGTGCTTTTTAACCTTTGCTGCATTTTTTTAATCGGATTTTCTTTGTTTTATGAGATAGTTCTTTATCGAAAAGCTGATAAAATCGAAGGTTTGGGCTATGTATTTTCTTTTATTTTTAGTTTAATTTTTGCTTTAATTCCTTTTTACAAACACAAATATGGGGTGTTAGACGCATATCAATGCTGGATCACAGATAATGAACTGAATTTAATCATATTTTATTGTCCACTCATTCTTGTGTTCATTTGTGACCTGATCTTCATTTTTTATATTATGCACCATCTTAGGAAATTAAAAAGTCATTTCAAAGGTGATAGTCTGATGCTAAAATTCATGATGTTCCCTTTTATCTTAATTGTGTCATGGCTTCCAGGGTTTATTAGAATAGCAGGGAATTTGGAAAGCACGACATTAGATGGATTTATGTATATATTTATGCCTTTTCAAGGCATTTTTAATCCAATTATTTATGGATCTATTTTTACTATGGTAAAGAATGAAGTTCTGTGGAAAGGAAATGTTATTAATGAATGTGTTAATGAGAACTCTAATAATAGCTCGACTACGATGACGTATGAGGATTTGATGAAGATTGGAAAAATGAGTGAAATTAATGGTTTGATGATGGATTTTGAAGAAAATAATAATGTTGAAAATGTTTTTTGATTGTTTTCACAAAAGTTTTTTAGCAGTTTTGAAAAGAAATTTTTTTTTGATTTAATTAAATTGCTTAAAAAATTAGAAAAAATTAAGTAAAATAAGATTTTTTTTTTATTAAACTTAAAAATTTGACAAAATAAATTTGATTTTCAAAAAAAAGAACTAAATTTAAATTTGGATCTCAAAAAATTTCATATTAAATACGCCAATTTTTATTATCTCAGAAAAATCATTTTATCTTTCAATGAATCCATCCAAAATCAAGAAAAATGAATCTCCTCTTTCTCCTGAAAACAAGATTTCCCTTTACCGAACCAAAGACCTTTCTCCCCCCCACAGGAAATCCCATAGGAAATCTTCATCTCAAAACCATAAATCCAAGTAAATCTTAAAGAAATTTCATTCTAAAATACTAGAACCCCCAAAACTCTAAAAAACTAAATAAAAATATCATAAATCAAATAAAGTTCTTCTTCAAGAAGTTCAAAGGACTCAATCAAGAAAAGGAAAGAGTCTATAGAGCCTAAAAGAAAGAACTATTTTTCACATTCAAGAGAAGAAAGTTCATCTTTTTCAAGAAAGAAGAATTTCTCACGCTCAGCTTCTAAAGAACCCCGTAAAACGAAAGAAAAGGTGGAAGGTGAAAAGAAATTGTTTCCCATAGACTTTTTCGTGGAAAGGACGATTTTAGATTATTTGAAGAAAAACGATTTCAAAATTTTCCAGGATATTAAAAATGCTTTTAATTTGGAGGTTTTCGACTTTAACAATGATTTGAAAATCCCTGAGTTGGATGGGAAGGTGGTCAGGATTTTCGATAAGGATATGACAAAGAAATGCGATGCTTTTTATAAGATTTTACAAGAGATTTCAGTTTATTATCAGGAAGTTAAAAAAACGAAAACTTCAATTTTTTCAGTCATATTATTGGTTCCTGAAGGTTTTTTTCTTTAATTTTTTCTTTAAAATTTACCAATAATTTAGGAATGGTTTCTTTGTTGATTGGGTCAAAAGGCAAGCAAATTTCTTCAATAATGAAGGCTTCAAAAGCAGAGATTGTGGTGAATCAGCCTATTCATAAAATGAAGCATAGGACTGTGAAAGTTGAAGGCAATTATTATAAAGGAAGTTTCTTTTAAATTTTATTTATTTTTTTTTATAGGAAAAGACTATCATATGAGAAAAGCTGCTGAGCTGATTTATACGATTCTTGAAGAAAAATCACCACATGTAACAGAAATCGAAAAAGTGCCTGAAAATATCCCACTTTCACAAACACAAATCACAGTATTTTTCATTCAAGAAAGAAATAAAAAGACTTTAATGAATTTTTTTTATATATATTATAGGCGAAATTCGTTTTTCCTACGACTGTTGTCGGGTTTTTGATTGGGAAAAACGGCGGGTTTACAAAGTTCGTGTGTGAAGACTGCAATGTGAATATAAAATTCATTGATAATCCTGATATAAAATGCATTAAGCGTAGTGAGAGCGTCTGTGTAAATACTATATTTCTTTATAATATTTTACCTTTTTTATAGATAAATTTTTTAAAAAAAATAATATTTTTGATAAAAATTAATAAATTTTCAAATAAAAATTATTTAATTTTCATTTAGATTGTAGCTGGAAAATTGGAAAAAGTCCAAACTGCAGTGGTTCTCATGCTTCGAAGAGTCAATGAATATTACGAAAATTACAAAAAGCAATACAATGATTATTCAGTAAAACTGTTAATCCCTAATACATATGTCACCAAATTAATAGGAGCAAGTATAAATTAGATCCTTTTTTTTCTATTAATAAAATTAAAGAGGGGTGCATGATCAGAGAATTGGCCGCGAAGTCTGGAGGGGCACAAATAAAGATCCTTTCAGATAAACAATCAGAAAAAGGTTTTGAAACACTCTTTTTCTAATAAATCATTCTAGCAATCCAAAAAGAGTATCAAGAATGTTTGATCAATATCGCTGGAAGTATCGGAAATAAGCAAGATGCTAGCTGTTTGATTCTCGAACAGTTGGAAATTTTTAAGAATGGTGGACCGGTAATTTTTTCTTTTACTTTTAAAGGAAAAATTAAATTTTTGAGGAGAAAAATAAAAAATGAAAAGTTTAAAAAAATGGAATTAAAATTGATAATTTTTAAAAAAATTACAAATAAAGCAAATGAAAATTTTTAATTTTTTTTAAATTATTTACTTTAAAAATTTAAAAAAGATCCTATTAAGTGGCAAAAGCATTAATGAAGATCTTGCGGGTCAATACCGAAATTGTATTCAAATAAGAGAGTCGTTCGCTGAAGGTAACTTCTTCTATTCTCCTCAAATCTAATTCTCACTTGTTTTTAGGCCATAACAACGGACCATCTAAATCAAGTGAAAAAAAGCTGAAGAAAAAATCTATTCATAAGCAAAAAGATAAAGAACGTGAAAAAAAAAGCACATCAAAAACAAAAGACAATTTAAATGAGAATGCTTCCCATAAAAATAAAAGAAAATATTCTATTTCTCAGTCTTATAAATCAAAATCGAGGTCCCGAAGTCGTTCAAAATCTCACTCAAGGAAAAAAAACCTTCATAAATCTCAATCTGATTTTAACGAAAGAAAAGATAATCACAAAACTGATGAAATAATTCAAAAAGTAGAATACAATAATGAGAATATCGAAAAAAAGATTGAAAAAATTAAGGGTTTCTTTTAATGATAAAAAAAATATTAAAATTAATAAAAACTCATAAGAAATCGAAAAAACAATTAAAGAAGAACCTATTGATGATAAAATTCTCGAAAGCCAAATTCTCTTTTTAAATAAGAATATAACGAAATTATTAGAGAATGATTCTTTTTTATTAAAGAAAATCGAATCAAAATCAAAGTCTTTGATCTCTATTTCAAAAGTATATCATTTTATTAGACTTTATTTTATTATATTTGATTTATATTATTGGATATTATTTATTAAATATGGTTTTTTGATTTTAATTTAAATTAATAATTAAAAAGATTGAAACTTTTCGGGAAAATAATGAAAAAGTATCTGATTACCTCTTTAAAATCAAAGGAAATAAAGAATCCAGCTCTCTGACAATAAAAGCTATTCAAGAGGAATTAAGATAAGTGATAAGACACTTAAAAGAATGAAAAACTTGAAAATTTCTAAGTTTTTGAAAATAAATAACAATAACAAAACAAACAAAAAGAAAATTAAATAAAATGAAAAAAAAAATAATAATCTTTCATAATTACTTCAGTTTTTATTGAAATTAAAACTCTTTTGAAAATTTAACAATTGATAAAGAAGTCAAATATTTGATTTAATGACAAAATATAAATGACTTTCTTGATGATTGAAAAATAACCAAAGTTTTGATAAAAAAGACTTCTTGAATTAGATTTAAAGCAAAAACACTATTGAATTTTATGCAAAAAATTTGGGTTTGAATCTCTAAATTATAATTATATATTTGTGGTAAAACTTATTTTGTGATTTGTAAGAAATTTATTTATTTATAGAAATTCAAAACATTAAATAAAAATTACAAAAACATGTCTTCTATTTTTTCTTTATATTTAGGATTTAACTAACTAAAGGTTTGTGATAAAAGAGAAGTATTTTATAATTTATATAACTCTATTATATAGGAGAAATTAAAAACATCCAAATAAAAAAAGAATATTATTTTTTAATGCTTAATTTTTTTATTTGATATAAATTTAAAACTTTTATTCAAACACTATAAGAGACCAATGATATTCAAAATAAAAGAACTCCTTTTAAAAAAAAACTTTGTGAATTTTTCAGAAGTTTGTTTAAATCGAATTTTAGAAAATTTCATAAATTTTTTTCGTTTCACTTAAAAAAATATATTAATTTCTTTATTTTATGGAAGCACTCATTGGAAATCACATCCGAAAAGCATTCTACTAGCTTTATTCATCACAGCATCCTTCAAAAAAATTCTATTAATTTTCCTTTTGAATAAATTTACTTTTTTCGGGTCATAAGGCTGATCTTTGCTTGGGATTTCCAATAATTTTGAAACAATTCCTGAAAATTCATTATTTATTGTAGCTCTCAACTCTTTTTCAACAATCTTTCAAAATTTATTCAATAAAAACTCTTCTTTTTAACATTTTTTATATTAATTAACATTTTGGTTCACTAAAATAATTGCAATATTATCATCTCTAACCAATTTTTTAAATGTTTCAACTATCAAATTCCCTGGGGTCTCTAATGGGGTTTTTAATATTTTTTCTATAAAATATGATGGTTTTCTAAAATTACTTGCATCAACAATCAAAAAATTGGTTTCTCCTTTGACATTTCGTTCACCTATGCCTGCTAACAAAAAACCTGTAACTGTATCCTATGCAATTTCTTTAAAGATTTACAAAGGGAGAGAGATTTACTTCGTCACCAATTATTGAAAGAAGCTTGGTTCCTTCGGCTTTTTTCATCATTTTTTTCGCCATTTTAAAGATTTATTTACGCTTAGGTTCCTGAAATTTTTTATATATTTTTTCTTTTATTTAAAGAAAAAACTTTTTTATTGAAAATTGAAAATACAAAAAAAAATAATTTTTATAATTTTTTTCTCTCTCTCCTTTAAAGATTTAAATAAAAAAAAATCTAAAAATTTTTCTATTTATATTCCAAAATAAATCAGGTCATCATTTTGACAAAAATTTATTTACTTTTATATCAAATTAAATAATCCAAAAAAATATTTTAGAGTTTAATTTAATTTAAACATCAAATTTTCATTATTTTTTCTAAATTTAAGTTCTCTACACTTCAAAGTCTTCTTTGCTTTTTCTTTTATGTCAAATATATCTCCAGAAAACAAAATCTCCAAACCCCAGCCTGAAGAGCATAAAATGAATGCCTTGGCATCAGAATTTCAAGCAACTTTGAACATTTCTCCGCCAATGTACCCACCAATGTCATATCCAAATTATTATCAAAATTATAACGAGTACAATTATGGGTATCCTCCTAATTTCAATTACCCCCCCGTTATGCCATATAAATATGGAAATATGCCACAACAGCCTATGATGGAAAATTATTACCCCCAAAATGAAAAATCATTTGTAAAAAATTATTTTATTTTATTTGTTTGTTTTTTTTTTTTTTAAATTATGAGCATTTACCAATAAAATTTAGATGATGAAGAAGATGAAAAAAGAAAGAATGAATAATGAGAATATGGATTATGTAAAATAAATTCAAATTTTGAAAAAAAAATAAATGGGTAGTTAAAAATTTGGTTTTTGATTAAAAGCAAATGTATATTCCTGTTGAAAACCAAAAGCTTGACCTTTTGAACGCATTTGATGAAAAAATGCTTCAACAAGCTAAGTTCTTTATAATTAAGAGTTACAACGAAGAAAATGTCGTCCAAGTAAAACAATTTTTTTTTTTATCTTAGTGATTTTTAAAACATAAATTCAAAAATTTAGGAATTTGATTTTTTAATTTTTAACTACTTTTAAAATTAAAAATTTAATTTTTTGACAAAAGGATTTTTAAAAAAAATCATAAAATTCAATCAAAATTTTAATATATTATGTTTGTCAAAAGGCTGTTCGATTCAATATTTGGAGCAGCACTCCTTCCCATAACGAGGAATTAAATAAAGTTTACCTTTCTTCAATCCCTGTAATTCTCTTTTTCAGTGTTAATGGAAGTGGTCATTTTTATGGTGTAGCTCAAATGAGTTCAGAAGTAAATTTTTTTTTTTTATTTATTTTTGACAAATATGATTTTTTTTGTTTTGTTAGGTCATGTTTGATAAATATTATGAAGGATGGAGCCAAAAGGACAAATGGAGGGGGGTATTTGAAATCAATTGGATTTTTATCAAAGATATACCAAATAAAGAGTTTAAAGAAATAAGAAACCCGTAAATTGTTTTTTTAATATAAACATATAAAATATATTTTTAAAGGTTGAATCTTAATAAACCTGTGCATAATTCAAGAGATTGTCAGGAAGTCCCTTCGGAAGAAGGACAAAAAGTTATGAAGATTTTCGAGAAATATCAAAATAACTCCTCAATTATTAGCAAAATTAGGGGTTGAAGACAATAGTTTTAACAATTTTGCCTTTAAATTTTGGGTTGTCTTTTTTTTGATTTTTCCCTTTTTTTCAGAAAAATAAAAACTTTTGAAGAAGAATTTGTTAATTATTATTTAGAAAAACACAGAGAAAAAAATATCAAAAAAAAACATTTAAGTTTCCCAAAAAAACAAAACAAAATTTTTTAAATTTTCTTTTGAAAGAAAAATAACTGAAAAAAAAGTAAATTTTTCTGAAAAAAAATTACTGTTTTAATTAATATTAACAAAGTTTTTTTATATTTAATACAATTCAATTGCTAATGCAAAAAAATAAATCAAACTTGAGTTCTTGATTTTAAAAAGCAAGACTTTGCTGATAGTTGTAAAATTTTCTTTTTTTTGACAAATTGGACTCTTCGGCTTGACCATCAGACTCAAAGCGAACGTTCCAAACCCAGTAATACATGCATTCAAAGGGTACATCATCAATTCAGCTTCATTTTCTTTCTGTTTTTCTAAAAATTCAAAATTTCCTTCCACATTAAATTCGCTATCGTTTTTGATAAAAACCTTAAAATCCTGTTTTTTTCCTTTTTTCAAGGCAAATTTCATCACAAAAACCCGATTTTCTTTATCATAAATCTCTTTCAAACAAGATATTTTCGGTATTTTCGCTTGTGCATCTAAATGAAACATCAGGGATTTATTTAGCCCGACGATTTCTATTGAATAAAACCCTTGTATTTCGCACTTTTCTTTAAGGTTCGGCACTTTCAAAGCCAGCATCGTTTTTAGCGAAGAACCAGCAGGTAATACAAATAGAAGTTTCTCATTATAATCACATTTTTCAACTTTTGTGATAGAATACACATATTCATCTAACATCTTCAATTCTTCGTTTTTACAGCCTATTAAGATTCGAATCACTAAATCATTGAAGGTTTTGTTCTTTATTTCCAGCTCTTTTTCAAGTATGTTCCCAGGAAAAACATCACCGAAACTCAAATCTTCGATAGAAACTGCCAGAATTTGTCGAAAATCTACGTCATTTAGATCAATGAATTCAGGTTTTTGGACTTCAAAGGTGTTTTTTCTTTTGAGTAATGTGGGATATTGTATATTTTTTGATGGGATTTCAATGAGTTGAAAACTTTTAGAATGCAAGAGCTGTTTTTCAGAGGTTTGCTTCAGGATATTTCTGAAATCATTTTGTACTTTGCAGAGTTTTGAGGTTTTTTTTGAAGAAACTCGAGGATTTAGGCTGCGAATGCGGTTTTGTCTTAAATTTGAAGGAATTTTCTTTAATTCTGAGTCATAAGTCAGCTCTGGATCGCAATTTTCTTGTTCGGAATTGATTGGAATGGGGGTTTGTATTGAAGGATTTGGAGAAAGATTGTCTATATTGGAATGTGAGAGAAGGATTTCAGAAGAAGAAAAAGAAGAAGAAGATAGGAGAATGTCCATTTAAATAGAAAATAAAGAAATTTTTTTTTTTAAAATAACTGTTTTTTTTTTATAAGTTGGGTTATTTGAATTTTTTATAACTAAAGGTTCTATTTTAAAAAACAAATATAAATTTTATTTGTGTTTATTTTGAATAAAAATTAAAAAAATCAGAAGGTTGTTTTCAATGAGAATGGAATCTATTTGATAGATTAATTTTTTCTTTTTAATCTATTTATTTTTTATGAAGTTCTCTTGTCTTTATCAAATTTTGTATTGAAAAAATTATGCAGATAAAATTTGTCAATTTTTTTAATTTTTATGAAAATAAATCATATTTTTTTCTTTTTACATCTTAAATTTTATTTTTCAATTCTTCAAATCAATCATATTCGTGATAAAAGTCCAATTTACTTTATTTTAAAAAAAATTAAAATTCTTAATCACAAATTGATAAAATAAAATTATTTTTACTGTTTAACACTTCCATATTTTGTTGAAATAAATTGGTTTTTGCTGCTATTCTTTGACCCCATTAATTCTTTATCTATAGCTTCAATTTCTTTTTCCTTACAAATTTCAAACAAACTACACAATTTTAAAAAGGATTTACTCTTTGTGACAATTTTAATTCAAGTTTGTTGAACATCTCCTTCAGAGCTTTTTTCTTGTTTTGGGAGCTTTTTTTTTTATTTATTTCGAAGTTATTTGGTTTTTTCTCAATTTTCTGATTGAAATAAACTGGTTCTGGCTCATAAACCAGGCTTGTTTGAACCTTAGTCTTGCAAATAAATTTCAAAATTTCAAAAATTTCAAATAAATTAAATATTTTTATGAAATCACTATTACAAAATTTCAAAAATTAAAAACCTTTTGAAAAGAAAGCATTTTTTTATCCAATATTTCATTATGTCTCTCTAATGACTCATTCATTGTTCTCGATAAATTTTCAATATTTCTCCCAATCATTTCCTCAATTTTCTTTAATTTTAAATAAAAATTTAAATTTCTAAAGAAAAAAAACCCTTTCAAAAGTTTCTTCTTG
>JFJP01039061.1_pt1 | contig 16173 bp, 11 predicted proteins | sample 431651 | NCBI WGS metagenome assembly JFJP01 (sample SAMN02602958, study PRJNA72255) | Microbial mat metagenome, whole genome shotgun sequencing project. | biome: fresh water; feature: sink hole; material: water; isolation source: purple microbial (photo- and chemosynthetic) mats found in... | reverse complement strand
ATGTAGCCGGAAGTAAAAATCAGTATTCTTTTGATTACCTGATAATGGCATCGGGAAATGATAAAGTGCACATCCCCGGCATAGACCATACACATAGCGTATGCGGCAAACCCGAGCTTGCCATTGATTTGGAAAAAAAACTAAATGGGCTTGTTGCCTCTGGTACAGGAAAGATTGCTGTTGGCTTTGGCGGAAATCCGAAGGATATGTCTGCCATGCGCGGTGGTCCCGCCTTCGAGATGATTTTCAATATTCACAATTACCTCAAAAGAAAAAAAATACGTAACAACTTTGAGCTCACTTTTTTTGCACCAATGCCCGAACCGGGGGCAAAAATGGGTAAAGGTGCTTTGCCTATGCTCAAAAAAATGTTTGACCACTACAACATTGTCAAACATTTTGGTAAAAAAATGAAAGAATTCAGACCCGATGGTATTGTGTTCGAAGACGATTCGGTGCTTGAGTCCAACCTCACCATTTTTGTGCCGGCTGGTAAAGGACCTTCATATTTAAGTCAATCCGATTTACCATTATCGGAAGCAGGTTTCATTAAGGTAAATGATTATTGTCAGGTAGAAAATACACAAGGCATATATGCAGTAGGCGATATAGCAGCATTGCAAGGACCTGAGTGGGTTGCCAAACAAGGCCATATTGCCGAAATCATGGGCCAGTATGCAGCACACAATATTTTATCAGAAATTTCGGGTAAAAATGATTTCAAAGGATATGCCGAGCATTTGAACATACTTTGCATCATGGATACAGGTGATGGTGCTGCCATTGTTTTCCGCAACCACAAAAAATCTTTTATCATACCGTTGCCTATTGTTGGTCACTGGATCAAAAAGGCTTTTGGTTATTATATGAAAATCAGTAAAACAGGATCTCTATAATTTATCAGTATACCTACAATAATCGGGTACATATTTTAATTGTATAAGAAGCTTGCAGAATTATGCAATCGTCAGTATATTTACGCTCGTTCAAAAAAACACTTTGTACTTGCAAAAACGCGGACAAATATTGCTCTTTCTGCTAGCCTCTCTCATTTGGGGAAGAGAAGTATTTCCGCACCATCACCATCACCACGATGCTGAAATATGTTTCGACAATGGGCACTGTACCGAGCTCGCTCGCCCCGATGAACATGAAACCAAAGACCACACCCACGATGGCAACGAAGACGATCACGCACCTTGTGTGGTTAAAAAGGTTTTTGTTGCTTATCACCCCAACAAAAAAACTTTTGAGATATCCGCTTGGCAAAGTCTTGCAATACTGCCAAGTAATTCCACTTTTACCCCCCTTGCCAACAATCCAAAGACTTTTGATTATCAAATAGATATAATCACTCCAGATTATTCACTTCCTTTCTTATCCGGCAGACTTTTGCGAGCACCTCCGCTCGGTATTCATTCCTGAATTTGTTTTAGCAAACCTTTCAGTTTGCGCACCATCTCTATTGAAATAAAAATCTCATTCAAAAATTGATTTTTATCTCAGTTATTTAGTATTTATTTCCGCATGCCACTCGCATGAGCATGAAACCGATGAACATACCGGCCATGACGAGCCCAAAATACAATTTACGGAATACAATCATGACTTCGAGGTATTTGCAGAAGCCGATCCTTTTGTGGTAGGCGATACGGGCAATATACTCTCGCATTTTTCCATTTTGCCCGATTTCAAGGCAGTAGAAACCGGAGAAATAAGCGTAGAGTTGGAAGTGAACGGAAGCAAAATTTCGCAAACACTGAAAGCCCCTACACGCAAGGGAATTTATAGTTTCGATATATGCCCGGCCACCGCAGGAAATGGTACACTTACTTTTCTGATAAACACCCCAAAAGGTGTAAGTAAACTTCTAGTAAAAAACATAACGGTGTACAAGGAAATTGAAGAAGCACACCAAGCTGCCGCCAGCATTCAGATTTCAAAAACCAATACCATAGTTTTTACAAAAGAGCAATCGTGGAAAATTGATTTTGCCACTGATTTTCCCATTGCACAGCCATTTGGGCAAATCATAAAAACTTCGGCGCAAATACAATCGGCGCAAGGAGATGAAAACCTGGTGACGGCAAAAACCAATGGTATAGTGATTTACGCAAATACCAACCTTTTTGAAGGGAAAAATGTAACGGCAGGACAATCGCTCATCACCATTTCCGCAAGCGGACTAGCCGACAACAATATGGCAGTCAGGCTTGCCGAGGCGCAGAATAATTATGAAAATGCCAAAGCTGATTACGATCGCCACAAAGAACTGATAAAAGACAAAATCATTTCCGAAAAAGAATTGCTTAGCGCCAAAAATCTTTACGAAAATGCAAAACTTGTGTACGAAAACCTCTCTCAGAACTTCAATGCAGGAGGCCAGTCTGTGCTCTGCCCCATGAATGGTTTTGTAAAGCAATTTTTCGTAAAAAACGGGGAATATGTAGAGGCAGGGCGACCATTGTTTTTAGTTTCACAAAACAAAACTTTGCTACTGAAAGCCGAAGTACAGCAAAAATATGCTTCGTTGCTTGCAACCATAGTATCGGCCAACATAGCGGTTCCCGAAGAAGGAAAAACCTACTCGTTTGAACAATTGAACGGAAAAATTCTTTCGTTCGGCAAATCTGTTTCATCCGACAACTACCTGCTGCCCGTTACATTGCAAATAGACAATGTGGGGAACTTTGTTTCAGGAGCTTTTGTGAATGTATACCTGAAAACTCTGGCAGGAAACCAGGTGATTACAGTACCCAACGAAGCCGTACTGGAAGAACAGGGATTGTTTTTTGTGCTGGTACAAATAACACCGGAATTGTTTGAGAAAAGAGAAGTTGAACCGGGTACAACCGATGGCTTGAGAATTGAAATCAGAAAAGGCATTTCGGCCGGCGATCGCATAGTAACCCGTGGCGCCATGATGGTGAAACTGGCACAAGCTGCAGGTGGTCTGGATGCTCACTCAGGACATGTGCACTAACCCGGTTCAGTTTTTAACAAAAAATCAGGGAAATATGCACTTTATTTTTTTACATCTCATATTTTCCACAAACATGTATCTATCTTATGATCAATAATATAATAAAATTTTCACTCCTCAACAAATACCTCATCATAGTCTGTTCGGTGGTGCTGCTCATATATGGCACTCAAACGGCTATGGAAATGGATGTGGATGTATTTCCCGACCTTACAGCCCCTACGGTGGTAGTTATGACCGATGCGCATGGAATGGCCTCGGAAGAGGTAGAGCGACTGGTCACTTTCCCCATAGAAGCCGCCATGAATGGTGCCACAGATGTGCGCCGTGTACGTTCGGCTTCTTCGCAGGGATATTCTTTTGTGTGGGTAGAATTCGATTGGGAAACTGATATTTATAAAGCCCGCCAGATAGTGAGCGAAAAACTGATAAGCGTGGGTTCGCAAATGCCCCTCGGGATATCGCAACCCGAACTTGCTCCACAGTCCAGCGTGATGGGCGAAATATTCTTCATTGGCATGCAAGCCGATAGCACCAATCTGATGGACTTGCGCACCATAGCCGAGTGGAACGTAAAACCGCTCATCCTGGCCACAGGCGGTGTATCGCAGGTAACCATCATAGGTGGCGACTACAAACAATATCAGGTGTTGGCCGATCCTTTGAAAATGAAATTTTACAAGGTAAGCATGGAAGAACTGATGCAGACTTGCCGCCATATTAGCCAGAACTCATCGGGTGGCGTACTCCGACAATACGGCAACGAGTATGTAGTGCGCGGAATAGCCCGCAGTTCCAATCTGGATGAATTGGCCAATACTTATATAAAATCGGTAAATGGAAAGCCTGTAAAAATGAGCGATGTGGCCGAAGTGAAAATAGGAAGTGGCGTGAAAATGGGTTATGCGTCTGAAAATGCGAGCCCCGCCATTATCATTTCCATCTCCAAACAGCCCAATGCAAATACGCTTGAGGTAACCCGCCATATAGAAGAAAATCTGGCGACACTCACCAAAACGTTGCCCGCAGATGTGAGGCTCGATACCAAAATTTTCAGGCAGGCCGATTTCATAGAAACATCGGTAAGCAACGTGCAGCAAGCACTCATAGAAGGGGGTATTTTTGTCATTATCGTTTTGTTTTTGTTTCTCGGCAGTTTCCGCACTACCATCATATCGCTGCTGGCTATTCCGCTATCGCTGTTGGGTGCCATCATAGTACTGAAACTATTGAATCTGAACATAAATACCATGAGCCTGGGGGGGATGGCCATAGCCATAGGCTCGCTCGTAGACGATGCCATCATAGATGTGGAAAACGTATATAAACGTCTGCGGCTAAACAGAATGAAACCCGAAAACGAAAGGGCAGATTCTTTTACGGTAGTATTTGAAGCATCGAAAGAAATACGCGCGTCCATTTTCAATGCTACCCTCATCATCATAGTAGCGTTCCTGCCCCTTTTCTTTTTAACGGGTATGGAAGGAAAAATGCTGAAACCACTAGGCATATCGTTTATAGTTTCGCTTGCAGTTTCGTTGCTGGTGGCTATGAGCCTCACGCCGCTGCTTTCTAAAATGCTGCTTTCCGGCGAGAAATACCTTGCCAAAAACGAGGAAGAAAAATGGCTTGTGCGCAAACTCATTTCGGGCTACGAAAAATCGCTGCATTGGGCTTTTGGTCACAAAAAAAGCATTCTGGCAAGCACTTTCATATTGTTCATTTTCTCTTTGATTATTTTCAGCACTTTCGGACGAACTTTCCTGCCGGAATTCAACGAAGGCGCACTCACCCTTTCGGTAATAACCAAACCGGGAACTTCGCTCGAAGAAGCCAACAAACTGGGAAATCTGGTGGAGCAGGAGTTGCTCGAGATTCAGGAAGTAACCAGTACCGCCCGACGCACCGGACGAGGCGAGCTGGATGAGCATTCGCAGGCTACCAACAGTGCAGAGATAGATGTAAACTTTGTACTGGACGAACGCAGCCGCGAAGTATTTCTGGAAAACGTGCGGGACAGATTGTCGCGCATACCGGGCATAGCCTTCACAGTAGGTCAGCCACTGGGGCACCGCATAGACCATATGCTCTCGGGTACACGTGCCAATATTGCCATCAAACTTTTTGGTACCGACCTCAACAAAATGTTTACCCTGGGAAATGAAATAAAAAGCCAGATAGTAGACATAGAAGGACTGGTAGATGTGAACGTAGACCAGCAAATAGAAGTACCTCAGATTCAGATAAGAGCCAACCGAGATATGCTGGCTCAATACGGAATAAGCATTCAGCAATTCAACGACTATGTAAGTACTGCTTTCGGGGGCGAAAAACTGGCCGATATATACGAAGGACAGAAAAGTTTTGAACTGGTGTTGCGCCTCAATAGCGACTATACCGAAACACTAGAGGGCATAAAGTCTGCCTTGATAGATACGTATGACGGAAAAAAAGTTCCGCTGGAACAAGTGGCCGACATCGTATCGGTAGCAGGGCCTAGCTCCATAAGCCGCGAAAATGTGCAACGCAAAATTGTAATATCGGCAAATGTGGCTGGCAGAGATTTGCACAGCATAGTGAACGATATAAAAACAGCCATAGACGGGAAAGTGCAATTGCCCGAAGGATATAGAGTAGAATACGGCGGGCAGTTTGAAAGTGAAGCAAAAGCATCGCAAACCTTGCTTATAGCGTCCTTGGTATCCTTGTTGGTTATTTTCCTGATTCTTTTTCAGGAATTCAGAAATTTCAAACTGGCAGGCATCATTTTACTCAATTTGCCTCTGGCGCTTATCGGTGGCGTTTTTGCCATTTACGTTTCATCCGGAATGTTGAGCATTCCGGCAATCATAGGTTTTATCACATTATTTGGCATAGCCACCCGCAACGGAATATTGCTTGTATCGCACTATCAACAGCTTCAGGAGGCCGGTATGAGTCATGAAAGCACCATCATTGGGGGATCGTCCAACCGACTGGTTCCCATCCTCATGACTGCGCTTACTGCTGCATTGGCGCTCATTCCGCTGGCTGTGCGTGGCGATTTGCCCGGAAATGAAATACAAAGCCCCATGGCCAAAGTCATTCTGGGTGGGCTGCTTACCTCTACCCTGCTCAATATCTACATTGTGCCCATGGTTTATTCCATTTTACACAAAAGAAATATTATAAACTCCCATTGATATGTTACGTTTTGCTATTAAAGTGCTAATCACTTCATTGGCTTACTGGCTGTATGTGGTAGCACTCAAGCATTACAACATCGAATTCTGATTTTCCGTAAAAAATAATTTTCATGCATAAAATACTTATTTTCAATATATTCATACTGTTCACACTTGGCTCGTATGCCCAGCATCAGCAAGACAGTGTGATACAACAAGTGTTACAGAACAACCGCATGCTGCAGGCTCTCACCCAAAGTACGCAGGCCGATAAGCAAGCCAACAAATCGGGTATATTTTTGCAAAATCCGGAAGCCGGTTTCAATTACCTCTGGGGAAGCCCTGAAGGGCTAGGCAATCGCATAGACTGGCACGTGACTCAAAGCATAGAATTCCCTACCAGCTACGTATTTAAGCACAAAATGGCAACTGCTAAAAACACACTGGCCGATGCGATGCTGAAATCTGAGGAAAAAAATCTGGTGTACGAAACCAAATTGCTTTGCATACAACTCACTTACCTGAATGCCCGCCAGACCGAGCTGAATAAACAATGGGTCAATGCGCAGAAAATAGTACAATCTTACAAAACCAAGTACGATATAGGCGAAGCCAATATTCTGGAATACAACAAAGCTGAGCTGAATCTGCTGGATGCGCAGCAGGAAATGAGCCTGAACGAAATAGAACGCAATGCAGCCCTCAGCCGACTGGCCACGCTGAACGCGGGAAACCCATTGGTGTATACCGATAGTACTTTTGGCGTAGCTAACATTCCTGCCGATTTTGAGCTTTGGTATTCTGAAATGGCCCCACAAAACCCGGAGATAAACGAGTGGAAAAACGAGACGCAGTTAAGCACGCTGGAGCACAAACTGGCCATAGCCCAAACCCTGCCTGCCCTGGAAGTGGGCTATATGAGCGAAAAAACCGATGTGGATCAATTCAGCGGCTTGTCTGTGGGTATCAGCATTCCGGTGTGGCAAAATGTGCGTAAAATAAAATCGGCTGGCATGAAAAAAGATGCGGTACAAATGCTAGAAAACGAGAAAACGATTGCTTTGCACGCCGAAGCATACTCCCTTTACCAAAAAGCCTACACCCTGAACCGGATTGTAAACGACTACCGCCAGAAAATGAGCAGCATAAACAGCACCGAACTACTGCTCAAAACCCTCGAAAGGGGAGAAATAAGCCTCATTCAGTACATCACCGAAATATCGTTTTACAACGAAGTGCGCAACAAACAACTGCTACTTGAAAAAGAACTGCACGAAACCCTGGCGGAACTAGGCAGATATTGAAAAATAAAATGAAGCCCGCATTTTGAGGAAATTTGCGGGCTTTGTATTTTTTTAAACCTTCTTTATCTAAATAACTATGATTCAAATACATACATAGATATACATTATATAACAGCATTTTATCTTTCTCCAGGGGAAAAATAATCAAGTATCATCTTGTAATTAGGTTACTCGTTGTAATAACTATTAGGTTACTACATCGTCTCGTTAGGTATCGCAAAATGAGCGCATTTTGGCTGCTAATGAAGCTGTTGATATTTTTAAAAATCTTTTAATTCTTTTTGAATAAATTGTTTCAGTTCTTCTTTTGAAGGTAATGCAAATTGATATTTCGAAACAAAAAGTTGTTTATCGGTTACTGCATATTCAACCAATGTTTCGCCTTTATCTGTGCATAATAACAAGCCGATAGGTTCATTGTCGTCCTGCTGCATTTCATTTTTCCGGTAATAGTTCAAATACACAGTCATTTGTGCTGCATCGGCATATTCGAATTTTCTGCTTTTCAATTCTATCAACACATTGCATTTTAGTATTTTGTGATAAAAAACCAAATCGACATAGTAATGTTTATTATCTATAGTAATGCGTTTCTGCCTTGACTCAAAACAAAAACCTTTGCCAAGCTCTAATAAAAATGATTGTAAATGATTCAGTAGAGCAACTTCCAAATCGCTTTCAGTAAAAATTTCTTGTTGTTTCAAACCAAGAAATTCAAATACATACGGATCTTTGATTATGTCATCCGGCACAAATTCAATGGTGTTTGTATTGGCAAGTTCTATTAATTTATCTTTATTTTTCGATAACCCGGTGCGTTCAAACAGTAGACTCCCGATTTGACGCTCCAATTCCCGTACACTCCAATTGCCTTTTATACATTCAATTTCGTAAAAAACTCGCTTTAGGTTATTGTCTATTTTACAAAGTTCTTCAAAATGGGAATACGATATGCGTTTTAATAATATTTCAATATCAGCACCCTTTATTTCTAAGTTCTCGGTTTTATTTTCATTTTTGATTTGGGAATTGTAATTATTGATATTAAGCTTAGTTTCAAATTCGGAGGTCGCTGACCTCCAAATTGAATATTTCTCAAATTCGGAGGTCAGTGTCCTCCGAATTTGGGGATAAGTATGATAAAATCTGCGGTAATTTCTTAATTCCCTCAAAGATACTGCTTTAAGTTTTTGCTCTTGCAATTCTTTTGATAAACCTTGTAACAAGCCTTTACCATATTCTGCCCTGTCTTCGCCGTGTTGTTCAAATTCTACAATATAAAAGCCGAACAACCAATTCCGGATTGTTACTGACAAATTAATAGCATGAAAAGCAACTTGTTTCAGTTCCCTATCGGTTTGAGCGAAGGTATATACGAGCTTGGTAAAGTTCATTGCTCTAAAATTTATAAATGACAACTAAATTATTAATATTAATGTATTTATTGACATATTAAAGTCACTGCAAGATACATCAAAAATCTCTGAATCTCGCTGTGAGTGGGTTGTTCATCATTACTTTTCCTCTATTTTTTGTATCTAAGTTGCGGATTGCTGGGGGATAGTGTTGAAGTGTGCGCAACAAACAACTGCTTCTGGAAAAAGAACTGCACGAAACCCTAGCTGAACTTAGCAGATACTGAAAAAATAATAAAGCCCGCATTTTGAGGAAATTTGCGGGCTTTGGTATTATATGCGCTTTACAGCGTGTATAAATCTAATCATACGCAAAGAAGTTAACAATTTGTTTATTCTCGTAGTTTACGCATTAGTGAGTTAGCAGCTAAGCGTATTGCCAGTTTTTCAGTATAAACCAATTGAAAGGGTTATTCAAACGTCAAAATACCTGAAGCCCCTTCCATTGCTTAAAAACGCTACTGTATACTGGGTATTTTATATTAAATTCACTTTAAATAACCGTTAACTATTGATTTACCGCTAAGTACCTTGCCTGGTGTTAAAATTAATGGTGGATATTCCCAATTTGAACGACCATTAGGATTAATATCAACTCCATCGATTAAAAAATTATATGTATTCGAAACTGCATATAATACAAATATTTTATTTGCAGGTACAGTATAGTTACCTTTTCTCAAATCAATAGTGATTGCTGTTACTGATGCATCAACCTGAAAGCCTGAAATAAAACCAACATCTTCAATTCCAGTAATAGTTTGATTTGGGCCAGCAATCATTAAGGGTGGATACTCTAAATTAAATGTATCGCTATCAATTTTTAAACCACGCTGTGCAGCTTGGATATATAAATTTTTGCCAGCTGGAACTGTATAACTTTTGCTTTTATTTATTGCTTGTGTAATATTAATCTGGCTATTAAAACCATCTGGATAGTTTAAATTAAAACCACTTGGGGCATTCGCAGCATATAAAGCAAAAGGTACAGAAAGCAATTGTGTTGTACCCATATCTTTATATGAATTGCCTCCATTCTCATCCATTTCAATTTTTAGAAAGTATTGACCTTTCGCCCAATCAATTGAACTAAAATTATCAGATGACGTCCCCTTACCTATTTCGAGAATAATCAAGCCAAATTGGTTAGTAGTTACTGAATGAGATTCAGTGTAAGCAGATGAACCTGAAATATTGCCCATAATAATAGAAATCCTAATACTAACTTGCTTAGATGCTAGAATATTACCATTGTTATCACGAGCTACAGCTTGATAATTGAATGATTGCGGTACTTGTGCAAAAGTACCAAGAAAAGATAAAAATAATCCAATAGTAAAAAATGTCCATTTCATATTGTTAAAATATTATTGTTTGATAATTTTAAACGTTTCAGAATCTATTTTAAGCAAATACAAATCCGCGTTTAGTTTACTCAAATCGATTTGAGTTTCTTGTTTAAATTTGCTCCTATATATAAGTTTTCCATTAGTGTCATACAGTTCAATGACTCTTTCAGATTGAATCTTAGAATAGATATTTAATAAATTATTCGTTGGATTTGGATAAAACGTAATTCCATTATCCGAATAAACTGATTCAACAGATGAAATAACTTTGTAATCTGACTGTTGAAACCCTTGTGTCAAGATTTTGTTGCTTGAATTAAGCGTATTGTTTGCGATCTGACCAACAGTCCAACATAAAGATGCACTGTTATTCCCAGAAGATGAGATTACTTGAGGACTTAGAGTTTGTCCAAATAAAACTCCAGACATAAATAGCATTGAAATAAAATAAATCAACTTTAACTTCATAACTAAAATTATTTTAATGTACAATTTTTATCTTGATTACAATGAGAAGCTAAACACTCTAACGTTCATCTGCTAAACTACTTCCCAATTTTTAACGACCCACAATATGCTTGAGCAATACTTAGAGTGGCGCACATGCATTCGCTTGTCAATTTACCATCTGTTTGTCATTTTTAACATTTTAACTTATCAAATAATATATCCGGATGGTTCACTAAGTATCTGAACATTGCCGAAAATTCAATTGAACTATCTTTAATTTGTCGCCTAATTGAACTTAAAAGTTTTTTCCGTTCGTCGTTAAAACGATTTAGGTCTTTATGTTTTTTAAAAGATATTTTTATTTTTTTAAGTTCAATATTAAATTTTTCGTTTAATGCTTTGATCCTTAGATGTATTAAAGATTCTTCATTCAGTTTGCAACAACCAATAGTGTAATGCATACCTAAATCTTTGGAATGTATGGTTGCATCTGTTTTAAAAATCAAATTTTCAGTGAAAAAATCCTGCAATTTATTTTTCGGGTTGACCAATAAAGGTTCTTCAATTGCATCTAATAGATGAGGATTCATGCCGCTTTTGGTAACATAGTAAATAGGTTTTCCAATAGCAAATTTATCTTTTTTGTGATTATTACACTTTTGGCAACTTATCAAAATATTGTCCAGATTGTATTCCAACCAGGGATAAATACTTTTAGGACGATAATGTTCATCTACACCATTGTTTCCGATATATTGCTCACAATAAGAACAATAGTACTGCTTTTGTTCCGAACTTTTATTTAATGCTCTCATTTTGCATCCTCCTCAACATCTTCGTTTTCCCAATTTTCTAACATTTTATTTATTTCTTCCAAAAATTCCGATTCGTCTATGTATGGTTCATTTTTGGGTCGTTCTCTCATTACCTGATAGATTTTTTGAATAATGTAGTTTGCATCGCTTATATCGTAATCTTTAATTGATTCTGTTGTAAAATCGTCAATAAGCCACAATGGTGAGGTTATCAAACTATTAGCCGTTAAACTTAAGTTTTCGTATGGTTTAGTAATTTCTGTAAACGTGTAAGGTTTTTCAGTATTTTTATTTTTGAATAATTTATATAAAACAGCATCTTTTGAAGCCCCTAATGTAACAATTGGAGAATGTGTGGTTAAAATCCATTGTATTTTGGGAAATACAGTTCTTAATTTTTTTACAACGTTTTTTGCAAATCTAGGATGCAAGAGCAAATCAATTTCGTCAACTAATACCACACCGGTAAAATCCTTAATATTTGTAACTTCCGGTTGGTCCTCAATTAATCGGTTCAACAAATCGGACAACAAAGAAAGGATTGTTTGATAACCATCGGATAATTCGGAAAATTCTAATTTTATATCTTTTTCGTAAAACTTAACATTTTTCCCACTTACTTCAATTCTAATTGTTTGAATATCATCATTATTATCTACAAAGTTTATTAAATCTTCTAAATATTTTATTGCATCTTTGACGCTAAATGACATTTTTTTTGAATTTTCATTTTTTGGAGCATAGTAATCCGCAGATATTCCAATTAACCAAAATACCGGGTCAATTAGTTGATAATCACCAAATAAAGTCCAATACCCTTTGTTATCTTTATAGGTACCACCCGGTATACGACTTACGCCATATGCAAAAGCATTGGTTTTTATTCTTGGTTCATCTTCTTTAGGATTTGGAAAACTAAAATTGTAAGATTCATTATTGTCGTAACCAATCGAAACAAATAAACGAGGTCGGGCAAATGTATCTAACTCACTTTCTTCATTCTCATTGTTTATATAATTATCATTTGTTTGAAGCCATTTAACAACATTACCATCTGTGAATGCTTGTCGTAAACCTGCTATAATTGCCTGTAAAAGAATTGTTTTACCTGCAGCATTTTCGCCTACAATGTATATTTCTCTTTTATCGCCCAAGTTTTCAATCACTAATTTATCAATCGAAAAATAATTTTCTATCTCAATTCGCTCTATATAAGCATCTTTTAAACTTGATTCTACTTTTTTCTTTTGAAAATCGTCTTGTAATATTTCTTCATTTGCAGTTTTATTCTCGTATTTATTCTTCTTTTGAACATCATTTGCTTGGTGATTATTTTCATTCCAAAAAACACGCTGAGTTTTCCAATTCATTTTGCCTGTTGTGTATTGCTTTATGGAATTTTCAAGCAATTGTACCGAACTGTAAAACTCTTCATCACTAATTACAGGATGTAAAATTGTTACATTACGTTTGTTACTTATAATACTTGGCGGGTTCCTCAAATTAGAACTTTCAATAACATCTTTCCCTAATACAAATGTTTCTTCTATTTCGAATATTCGCAAAATACCTATGTAATACGCTCCACTTCGAGATTCTTGAAAACGCGTAAAGGGTGCAATCGGCTCCCAAATATCAAACAAACCGTTATTACAAATAATTTCCCACAATTCTTTATGATTATCAACAGTATAAGTATCTATCAAATCGGCAATATATTTCAACGGTGGTAAATTTACCGGTGTATTCAAATTCAAACCAATTTGACTTAGTTCAAATCGTGTTTGCGAACGATTATAACTTATGAGAGCAGGAAATTGAGGTACTCTGGTGAAACAATACATTATTTGATGTATTATTTTTTCGTTTTTAGGAAATCCTGAAATTAATGCTTTTGCATTAGGCCAATCAAGGCGAAAGGTATTCTGTGCTAATTGAGTCATGTTAATTCATTAATTTTTAAATCTATAGCCCTGGTTTTGCCTTTGCCCCCCCATAGCCCTATGTACAAATATACAAAAAATCGGAATAGCTAAGTACCGCGTGTCAGATTTTTTTTGGGTTTGTGGGCAATGAAGATGGGGGGAAGTAGGGTTTGAGGTACTTTATTTGGGAGGGTGGTATCGGCAATGGTTTTTTTGTGTATCTTTGTTGCTCGAATTTTGAAGGAAAAGGGTTAATAGTTATCAGCTCGCATTCTTTTTATAAAATTCTGACAAAGAATGCTTTAATTGTATAGTATATTGTTTGGTACCCGCTACCTTCTTTACATAATCAGCAAAAGATAGCATTTATTTGGAAAGCTATTTTACAAAATTCCAAATCATTATATTAATTCATTTGCATATATGCAATTTCAATCACTGGGCATTATAGAGCCCATACTCAAAGCTTTAGCCGAAGAAGGATACTCCACGCCAACACCCATACAAGAACAATGCATCCCCATTGTACTGCAAGGAACCGACCTGATGGGCTGTGCACAAACCGGCACCGGAAAAACTGCTGCGTTTGCCATTCCCATTCTTCAACTTCTTGGCGATGTACCCGCCAATATCAAAAAACGTAAAATTAGAAGCCTCATACTTACTCCCACCCGCGAACTTGCCATACAAATAGGCGAGAGTTTTGAGGCATATGGCCGCCATACCCAGATAAAACATACCGTTGTATTTGGTGGTGTGAGCCAGCAAAGCCAAACCAATGCCCTCCAAAGGGGTGTAGATGTGCTTATAGCTACTCCGGGCAGATTGCTCGATTTGATTGGACAAGAATTTATATCGCTCAGCCATATCGAGATTTTTGTGCTCGATGAGGCAGACCGTATGCTGGACATGGGTTTCATACACGACATAAAACGTATATTGCCCATGCTGCCTACCCGCAGGCAATCGCTTTTCTTTTCGGCTACCATGCCTGCTGAAATTGTGAAACTTGCGAGTTCTATTCTTCACAATCCCAAGAATGTGGCGGTAACCCCTCCATCGTCTACCGTAGATATCATACAGCAATCGGTATATTTTGTAGACAAGGTAAATAAAATGAACCTGTTGGTTGATATCCTGAAAGATCCGAAAATAAAAACGGCTCTTGTATTTACCCGCACCAAACATGGTGCCGATAAGGTGGTGAAAATACTTCACAAATTTAATATCAGCGCCGAAGCCATACATGGCAACAAAGCACAGAATGCACGCCAACGCGCCCTGAGCAATTTCAAAGCGCAGACGACCCGCATACTGGTGGCTACCGATATAGCTGCCCGTGGTATAGATGTGGACAACCTGGAATATGTGATAAATTTTGAACTACCCAACATACCCGAAACCTACGTTCACCGCATTGGCCGCACAGGTCGCGCCGGAGCCGAAGGTACCGCCATTGCTTTTTGCGATGCTGAAGAAAGGGCATATCTGCGCGATATTGAGAAACTCATTAAAAAGCAGATAGAAGTAGTAGAAGACCATGCCTACCCCATGGAAGGTATGAGATACGATAAACCAAAGGTGCAGGACCAGAATAACCATATGCCGCATGCAAATAAACTGCAAGCCAAACCAAACCATCTGGTGCGTAAAAAAAGTTATTTCAACAGAAGTAAATAAAAGCGAAGCTTTCTGAGGAAGTTGTGTTTTCATGAAAATAAAATTGCCACGGAATCAACCTAATCAGTTGCATCCGTGGCTTTTATTTTATATTACTATTTTGGAATCAATGTCGCTTAGTTTAGCAATACGCAGTCGTTTCGACAGGCTCAACGACCGAATATAGCAAATATCAGAATGAACGGACGCTGAGCTTGTCGAAGCGTGACCTCCCCAACTAAACGACATTGATTCTGGGAAAATGAATCAGTACAAAGGGGTTTCGGTAATCATGTTGCGTGGCAGGTTGTATGGGTTGCTGCGCTTGAACTCAGAGCGGCGGTTGCGTTGCACTACCGGGTGGTTTTCGAGCGATTTTCCTTTTTCGCTTTCACGCATCATTTCTATGAGTATCTGGTCAACTTCTTCGTACGATCCGGCTTTTATCTGGTCGAGGTCGGAATTGGTTATACCCAGGCCATCGGTAGGCACAGCATTCACGCATGATAGTAAAGCAGCTGCGGCATCGGTATCGGCCATTTGAGAGGCCATATAGCGCGCCATTTCATACACTTCGGTTTTCCACAAATTCTGAATCATGCCATAGTCGCCTACATCGCCATGCAGGGTCCAGAAGCCCAGAAGTAGCTCGGTATAATTGTCGGTACTTAGTACCATGCCCTTATGTTTGGCAGCCAAATCGTATAGGTACACCATGCGGGTACGGGCTTTTATGTTTCCCATGCGTATTTTGAAATCGAAACTCTGGCGGTCTTCGCTGTCCCACTCCTCTACTGCAAAAGCAGCCAGAAGCTCAAATCCATGCGAAAGGTTTACATCTTCAAAATCGGTACAAAAGAATCGGCCCATCTGGCGGGCACGCTCTATTTCATCCGGTTTGTTGGTAAGAATGGTGATGCTGCGGCCTATGAGCGGTATGCCCAGTTCTTCGCACACAGGTTTGGCAAGTGCAGCCGTAAGGGCACTGTCTATGCCACCCGACATACCCACCACGAGCGATTTCAGTCCCGATTGCATTACGTAATGCTTCAGTTCACGTCTTATGTTTTCTACAGCGTTTTTATAATTTGTAATCATGCAACTATGGT
>JFJP01012232.1_pt1 | contig 16181 bp, 16 predicted proteins | sample 431651 | NCBI WGS metagenome assembly JFJP01 (sample SAMN02602958, study PRJNA72255) | Microbial mat metagenome, whole genome shotgun sequencing project. | biome: fresh water; feature: sink hole; material: water; isolation source: purple microbial (photo- and chemosynthetic) mats found in... | reverse complement strand
TCGATTGGTCCCAAGTCCGCTTTCAGCATGTTACAGCGGTTCGCTCAAAATTGGCTGAAGTTTACAAACCAGCAAGCGTTAATAAAATGCTTGCGGCCTTACGCGGTGTTTTGAAGTCCGCTTGGCAATCGGGTTATATGTCCGCTGAAGACTTCCACAAGGCGGCCAGTGTGAAGGGCGTCAAGAATGACACACTACCTGCAGGGCGGGAACTTACAAGCGGTGAATTGTCCGCGCTTATGGCTGACTGTGAACATGATACGACGAACGCGGGCGCAAGAGACGCGGCAATAATCGCCCTGATGTATTCATGCGGCTTGCGACGTGAAGAAGTTGTTACTTTGTCCCTGGCTGATTATGATACTGAATCGGGGCGGCTTGTGGTGCGTGGCAAGGGCAACAAAGAACGCATAGCCTGGCTGACAGGCGGCGCGGCGCGTGCATTGGCTGATTGGCTGATGGTCCGGGGTGATGATCCTGGCGCGTTATTCGTGGCGGTGAACAAGTCCGGGCGCATGGCGAACCGTAACCACATGACCCCGAAGACAATTTATTCAATGCTTGCCAAACGTGCAACCGAAGCGGGAGTCAAATCCTTTAGCCCTCACGATATGCGGCGAACCTTTGTAAGTGACCTGCTTGACGCGGGCGCGGATATTACGACCGTCTCGAAAATGGCTGGCCATGCAAACGTTACTACTACTTCACGTTATGACCGAAGACCTGAAGAAGCCAAACGAAAAGCGGCGTCACTTTTGCATGTGCCTTACTCAGGGCGAAGTTAGCGAAGCCGCGCAAGGTTATCAATAGGGCTGTAAGTCTTATGGGCTTGCAAAAGGTCATCGTCAACCATTTGAGCGTAATGTTGGACCATGTCCAGGCTGGAATGTCCCAAAATAGCCTGCAGGTGTAACGGATCCATTCCCGCACGAAGGGACAAAATAACAAAGGTCCGGCGTAGGCTGTGCGGTGTAATATGGATACCTGTTATTTTGCGGATCCGCTTGAATATTGCCAGTAAGCCGGACCCGGTAAACCGCGTGCCTGTTTTAGACTGTATAAGCGGCATACTATCCCCATTACTACTCAGTATTCTACGATAGGCAAGTAAGGCGCGGCGCGTTGTAGCCCCGGCCACAACCGAACGGGCTTTCCCACCTTTGCCGCGCTTGACCGTTACGAGTCCGGTAGTGAAATCAATATCATTCCAGTTTAGGGCTATTGCTTCGGATCGGCGCAAGCCAGTGTCAACTAAAAGCAGGATAACCGCCTTATCACGTGCCGACTTGCAAACCTTTAGGACAATGCCGACTTCATCCGCTGTAAGAACTGGCAACCGTTTTTTATCCACCCTGGGCATGTCGAATTTTACAGGCGCGGCCATGTATCCTTCAGCATGGAAAAACTTTAGCATTGTGCGAATGGCGCGGGCATTGTCGTTTATTGTCCAGTCCGATAATTTGCGGGCTGTCAACTCTGCGAGATACGCGCGGGCGTGCCTGGCTGTTATCTCTTGCGGTGTGGTGATTGACTGGGATTCAACCCATGACAAGAACTTCCCCGCTGTGTATTTGTAAAATTCTAATGTGGCCGCTGTGCATTGCATGGCTTGACGCGACAAAATAAAATCAGTGTAGGCGTCATACAAGGCGAAGGAGGCAAGCGTACACTTTTGTAATGTCTTAGTTTTATTAAGCATAAAAACCGCCACATATAGGGATGTAACGGTTTCATGAGCCTACGTGTCGGGGCGATAGGATTCGAACCTACGACCTCTTGCTCCCAAAGCAAGCGCGCTAGCCGGACTGCGCCACGCCCCGATGAAATGAACTGGACGAGTATAATGCGAAGGATGAGTACCCGTCAAGCAATTCACATCACCATTTGCGTCGCGCTTCTTGCTGTACTTTCAGCCTGTTTGCCATCCAATACAATTTCCCCAACCCCGGCGGGGACCACCCCAACAGTACCAGCCACCCAGCCGCCAACCCTTATCCCCGATACACCTACCGCCGCCCCATTAATCTGCCTTACCGAGCCCGGACTTGTAAAACAGGACGTCGTGCCAACGACAAAACCCCCACAGGCTTTTATCATTTATCTGCCTCCATGTTATGAAAGTCTAGCCGGTGAGCGCTTCCCTGTTTTATATTTGCTGCACGGACAAACCTATAATCAAGACCAGTGGGTGCGGCTTGGTGCGCCAGTCATTGCAGACCGGTTGATCCATGCCAAAGAAAGCCTGCCCTTCATCATGGTCTTTCCCGATGACCGTTACTGGAATTCGGCGGCGGGACCGGGTTTTGGAAACCGCTTCATCAATGATCTTATCCCATACGTAGATCAAAATTACCGCACCATTGCCGACCGTGAACACCGGGCGCTTGGCGGGCTGTCACGCGGCGGCGGTTGGACCATGCAACTTGGGCTGGAACATCCCGAATTATTTGGCACGCTCGGCCTGCACTCACCGGCGATCTTTAAGGATAATGCGCCCTATTTGGAAAACATCATCCAAGCCATGGCAACGGAGACCCGACCCAACCTCTGGCTCGATGTCGGCGACTCAGACATGGAACTGGCACGCAGTCTGCTTCTGGAAGACATCCTGACGCGCAACGATTACCCACACGAATTTTACCGTTTTGCAGGCGACCACACAGAAGTATATTGGAGCGCCCACACTGAAACATACCTGCGCTGGTATACCCAAAGCTGGCAGGAAGCGCCCGCAGCGCAATAAGATATAATTTCACTAACCACTTTCAGGAGAACACATGAACATATTTATTACAGGCGGCGCAGGCTATATTGGCTCAGCCACCGGTGAAGCGCTGATCCAGGCCGGGCACTCTGTCACGGTTTTTGATTCATTGATCACAGGGCACCGCGCTGCTGTTCCACAGGGCGCCAAATTCATCCACGCCAGTCTGGATGACAGCCATGCGCTGGCTGAAGCGCTAACCTCCACCAAATTCGATGCCATCATGCACTTCGCCGCATTCATCGAAGCAGGTGAAAGCATGAAAGATCCCGGCAAATTCTTTCGCAATAATTTTGTCAATTCCCTGCAATTGATGGAAACTGCCGTGCGGGCAGGAATCAAGAAACTGGTCTTTTCATCCACTGCGGCGGTCTATCAATCCAGCGAAAGCCCGTTAACCGAAGACTCACCCATCGGACCGACCAATGTCTACGGACACACAAAACTAATGACCGAGCAGGCTCTTGAATGGTATTGCAGTATCCACGGCCTGCATTTCGCCGCACTGCGCTACTTCAACGCCTGCGGAGCCTTGCCGGGGCGCGGCGAGGCGCACCAGCCTGAATCGCACCTCATTCCGCGTGTTTTACAGATTGCCTTGGGGCAGGCTGAGTCTGCTGTGATCTTCGGTACAGACTATCCCACACCTGACGGCACCTGCATCCGCGATTACATCCACATTGCAGACCTGGCTTCGGCGCATATCCTTGCGTTGGGAGCGCTTGGATCAAAAGACAGGCAGGTCTACAACATCGGGAGCGGCAGCGGCTTTTCGGTGCGTGAAGTGATCGAGACGGCGAGACAGGTCACAGGTCATGCCATTCCCGTCATCGAAAGCCCACGCCGTCCCGGTGATTCAGCCCGCCTGGTGGCATCGCCCACAAAGATCATGAAGGAATTGGGCTGGAAGCCGGAACACACCAATATGCAGGAAATCCTCTCCAGCGCGTGGGAGTGGCACAAATCACATCCAAATGGATATGGAAACTAAATGACATTCCTGGTTGTGATCATCGGCTGGATATTCTCACTTTGCCTGCATGAATTCTCTCATGCGCTGGCTGCCTATTATGGCGGCGACATTACCGTCAAAGACAAAGGTTACCTGACCTTTAACCCGCTAAAATACACACATCCTGTTTACTCCCTGCTGCTGCCCATGATCTTTTTGATGATGGGTGGAATTGGTTTGCCGGGCGGCGCAGTGTACATTGAAAAATGGAGATTGCGAAGCCGTGAATGGGAGACAGTGGTTTCTCTTGCAGGACCATTTGCCAACGCGCTGCTTGCCATCGTCCTCGGCCTGGTGCTGCAGCTCACACCAGTCGGCTCCTCGAGCATTGGTCCCGGGGTTGCCTTCCTGGCGTTCCTGCAAATTTCAGCGGTTGTGTTGAACTTAATCCCACTTCCGCCTTTCGATGGCTTTGGCGCACTTGAACCCCACCTGCCCATGGATATTCGTTTGAAGCTGGCGCAAACACAGGGAATGCTGTCGTGGGTTGTGCTGATCCTGCTCTGGCAGGTGCCCTTTATCGGCAATGCGTTCTGGGGGGTAATCAGCCTGCTGGCGCGGTTAGCCGGGATCCCGCTGCAACTGGCAGGTTTGGGAATGGACCAGTTCATGTTCTGGTAAAGTTTAATTTAAAAAATCAGCCTTCCCGTTCGTTACTCCGGGAAGGCTGATTTTTTTAAGGAAAACCATGTCACCCTCAACCTACACAAGAAGAAGATCATGCCGATCCGCGCGAAAGACAAGAGGCATCGGCCTGCCCTTCTCCGCTGCGGGGAAATTAAACGCCTTGAATAGCTTTAACTCCATCAACATAGAATCAAGAACGGTTCCAATCAAATAAGCCAGCAGTCATGATCGAAAACAGGTTTTGCGTCTAATCCTCTGTGGCTTGGATGGGGCACTTACTGATACCATTTTTGACCCGCAACCCTTTCAGAGACTGATAAAACTTTTCTTGTAACATTGTAAGTTCTATTGCAAGGCGTCTTGCTTTATTTTTCCTGAAAGGAGTCTAAAGAGACGGGCAGTTGGAGAGTTACCACCGTATTTTCATTGATATCAGATACAACATCCAAAGTTCCCCCAAACAGGCGCGCGCGTTCATACATCCCCGCCAGGCCAAGATGTCCGGAGCGCACGAAGGAGCGCACACCCCGATCGGTAAAAATCGTTCCATCGTTTTTTATTTTGGCTTGGATCTCGTCCCCTCCAAAAACCAGTTCCACCTGAACAAGGCTGGCATTCTGCGCGTGTTTTCGCACATTTGTCAGCGCTTCCTGAACAACGCGATAGACAGCCAGTTCAAGATCGGGCTGTAATCGCCGCGCATCACCAGAAACAAGATATTCACATACGAGAAACGGCTTATCCTGTTTGAGGTCTTTGCACAAAGCCTCCAGGGCAACAGGCAGTCCCAAATCTTCCAAAACCGGGGGGCGCAAGGCATTGCTGATGCGGCGCACGTCGCCAAGGGTTTGTTCAAGTAATCCCTGAAGTTCATTGAGCCTGCGGCGTGCCAATTGCGGGTCACGGTCCAACTCGTTGCGACAAAGTTCTACCCGCTGAGCCAGTCCCACCAGATCCTGTAATGTGCCATCATGCAGTTCATGAGAAAGCCGCTGACGCTCCTCCTCCTGGCTAAGCAAAGCCTTATGTGCGTATTGGCGCAGGACAGTCTGCTGTTCTGCCAACCGGATCACCATCTGGTTGAACGCATTAATCAAGCTGCGTATTTCCAGAGGTCCACGCTCCGGGACGGGATGAAAGACACTGCCTGGGACAGCTTCAGCCGCATTCTCAGCCAATACAGCAATCGGACGGATCACCCTGCCGATACTGAGAGACAACATACCCAGTGAGAGAATAGTACCCAAACTCAACAGACCCACCAGGATAAGTTGATAATAAAATGCAGGCAATGTATTCGCCACCCATGGTTCTTCAAAGATGACCCAAAATCCTGCACGGGACAGGGGAGCGAATGAAACCACCGCAGTATCCAGGGTAATTTCAGATTCCATTAGCTGGCTGCCCGGCTTATCATTCAGAAACAATGGGGCAACATTAAAAGGTAATTTCGCCAGGCCATCAGAACTGGAGATCAATTTCCCCTGCGAATCAACCAGATACAGGTGACTCCCCCTGACAGACTCAAGCGTCTGCAGGGCAAAATTAAGGTCATGGGTTGTTGGCGTATATTCAATGGTATTTTGTTCCAGTAAATCAGCCAGTACCTGCACCTGGGCTGTATTGCGTTTGATGACAAGATTAAGCAGCATCTGGTTGAGAGCTGAAGATGTGACAAGGATGGAAAGTAACCCAAAAAATGCAAGCGGAAAAAGCGAAGCCCACAGTAATTGGGAGCGAATGGTCGACCCGCTCAAATCGACCGGGGTCGAGTTTTCATTCATGGCCAGCCTCCAGCGTTATCCAGCCATATTGGATGGCGTGTGCAATGGCTTCTGAACGACTTCCCACCCCCAACTTGCCAAATATATTGCGCAAATGCACCTGTACGGTCTGGGAACTGATCCCAAGTGTGGCAGCGATCATTTTATTGGACTGCCCATGAGCTGCTGCGCGCAGTACATCCATCTCTCTTTCAGTGAGTCCTTCGGGCATATTGGCAGTTCGGTATGCCTGACGTCCACCCAGACGATTTACAATTTTGGCGCTGATACGCGGCGACAGGGCGGTTTGTCCAGCGTACACCAATTTAATCGCTTGCGCCAATTCTCCACCGCTGGATGTCTTCAGCAGATAACCACTCGCACCGGCTTCCAGAAGGGGGAAAACATAACTGTCATCATCATATGCGGAGAGGATCAAGACCTTAATCCCCGGGAAACGCGCAGTGATGGCGCGGGTTGCTTCAATTCCATTTAAACGCGGCAGACGCACATCCATTACGATCACATCGGGTTGAATTTCGGCTGCCAAACGTACGGCTTCAAGCCCATCCTCCGCCTCACCGACCACTTGCATATCAGCAGACTGTTCCAGCAGCTGGCGTGTGCCTTCACGAACAATTTTATGGTCTTCGACAAGCAAAATTGTGATACGCATTGAGGTATCTTAGCACAAGGGCAGGCAAAGAAGAAGCGGAACCGCTACCTGAAATCAGGTAGTGAGGCTACCCATGATTGTGGATGTATAAAAAAGACCGGGGTAATAGAATTACAGGGAAACTTAGAATTTCGATACAAGGAGAATACGATGCAAGATATTGATCCTGCTGCAACCGCGCTTGTCCTGATCAGCGCCGCTCTGGTATTTGTCATGACCCCCGGTTTGGCGTTCTTTTATGGCGGGTTAGTGCGACGAAAAAATGTACTGTCGATCATGATGCAAAGCTTTATTTCAATGGGCATCGTCACAGCCATCTGGGTCTTCGGTGGATTCAGCCTGGCATTTGGCAAAGACATCGGAGGGTTGATCGGCGATATGCGTTATTTTGCACTGAATGGGGTGGGGTTTGAGCCCATGACTGGCCAGGTGATCCCTGCCCTGGCTTTCTTTATCTACATGGAAATGTTTGCCGTCATCACACCGGCGTTGATCACCGGGGCATTTGCTGATCGAGTAAATTTCAAGAGCTATCTTATCTTCCTGATATTCTGGAGCATCTTAATTTATATTCCACTGGCACATTGGATCTGGGGCGGCGGGTTCCTTGCTCAATTGGGTGTGGTGGATTTTGCAGGCGGTGTGGTGGTCCATATTAGCGCAGGGTTTGCGGCTTTGGCTTCAGTTTTCATCGTGGGCAAGCGAAAGATCCTGCCCCATGAAAAAACCCAGCCCCACAATATCACCTATGTGGCACTGGGAACCGGGCTATTGTGGTTTGGCTGGTTTGGCTTCAATGGCGGCAGCGCCCTGGCCGCCAATGGCGTGGCAGCCATCGCCTTTGTGAACACAGACATAGCCGGTTCAATGGCCATGATCACCTGGCTATTCATCTCCTGGGTCCATGAAGGCAAACCTAGCATGACCGGTGCACTGGTCGGCGCTGTAGCCGGGTTGGCTACGATCACGCCAGCAGCTGGATATGTCCAGCCGTGGGCCGCAACGATCATCGGCGTCGTGGCTTCATTTGTTTGTTATGGCGCGATCCAGTTAAGAATCAAGTGGGGCTGGGACGATGCCCTGGACGTTTGGGGCTGTCATGGTGTGGGTGGAGTGTTGGGCACCATCCTGACCGGGGTCTTTGCTGTTGCTTCGGTGAACGGGGTCAGCGGATTAGTCGAAGGAAATGTTCGGCAGTTTGGCATTCAATTATTTGCCGCCATCTTTACCGCGGGCTTTGCCTTTGGTGTCACCTGGGGCATCCTCAAGATCATGGACCAATTCTCGCCGGTGCGCGTTCCGGATAAAGTTGAAGTGGACGGGCTGGATGAAGGTCAGTTTGGAGAACAAGCATATACACTGTAAATCACTGAATGGCAGGCCACCCCTTCCTCTCGAAGGGGTGGCCTTTTTATATGGAGTCCAACAGCTCACCGGGCTGGTCTGTTTTATATATCCGTTCCACGATGCCAGGCACGGAACATAAAAAAGGTAAGGATGATGGAAGCAAAAATCATGGCGGGGATGAGGATGATCGGCATTAACCAACGCTCTGAAAATTTATTGATCTGCGCCGTGTTGGGGTCAGACGGGTCATACAGCACAGGCACATTTTCATTTATTGCATATTGGGGCGGATCAGATGCCGTATCCCCCTCAAATGAGTATGTGGTGCCGTTTGCTTTAAACTCAACGATGGGGACGTAGGTGCAGCATCCGCCTTCGGCATCATCCTGCTCGTCGAGTCGGACCACAACACCTGTTGCTGATTCACCGTTGGTCTGCAACTGCCAGCTTATATAGGCAGCATACACGCCCCACAAACAAAACGCCATGAAGAATAAATTGGCAAGGATCGTGGCACAACCGATATATAAACGGTTTACACCGTGACCGATCTTTTCAACTGCGTTTACGGCTTTATCGACATTTTTTTCATATGCATCCATGGGTCACCTCTAAAATAATTTCTGTGCATGTTTTGATTTTGATAAAGGAAAAATTTGACTACCGCAAGGCGATCTTCACCACCTGCGGATCGGCGATCCTAAAATAATCCTCGACCGTCATAAATATGGATTTTTTCAAACTTCCGGCATTGAACACCACCTCTTCATTTACCCTAATGAGCGGATCTGCCAGCACCCCAAGGCGGTCGTTGAAAGAAAATGGGGGAATCGATCCGATGACACAACCCGTGAGCGCCTCCGCCTTTTCACGCTGCGCCATGCCAATGCCCAGCGCGTTGAAATGTGCTTTGATGGCGTCAAAGTCCACGCGGCAATCACCAGGCACATTGGCGAGATAATACAGGTTTTCCTTTTTATTCATTCGAACCTGAACCACCATTGACTTAATTGCCTGCTCAATCCGGTTTCCCCGGATCCTGGTGATGAATTCCGTGCGTCCCTCGGCATCGTGTTCGAGCACACGATAAACGGCACCTTCCTTATCAAGCAAAGCGCGGAGCTGGCTGTGAACAATATTCGGATCTGACATGGCGGGCTAAGCTTTTGGCGCGTACACCGCGAACCCGCGCGGGGCAGCAAAGAATTGCGCACGTCCTTCCATGTCGGTACGCTTAATTAGAGGCTGTTCCATGTGAACCCGGCTCCACCATGCCACAGGGACCAGGTCTGCATTGCGCCATTGTGTATTTACCCATTGACCATCCCATCGATCACCGCGATTATTCAGGACATAGATCAACCCCGGCTGGTCCCCATATCCGCTGCGCTGCATGATATAGAGATTATCGTCAAGGTACAGAGTACTGGTTGCGCCGCCGGCATATTTTTCATGGGCTGAGACAAGGGCAGCGATGCCGTTGAACGTGCCATCGAGAGCAAGGTCGAAATTGAAATAATCCCTCCAAAACACACAGGGATAGCCTTCGTGGGTCAGGATGTAGGAATACGCCAGCAATTTATCGTTGGCGATCGGGCGTCCCTCGTCACGCAAGTCATGATTCTCGACAAACGTCACCGCACTGTAATTTTGTTTTTGCAAAACGGATTCCCCACCAACCAGGTTCTTCAGACTAAACCCATACTGGTCACACAAATTCTTGAGCAGTTCACGCAGGGGGAAATCAAATACATCCACAGGGTTGGAGCTGGAACGATTCGCCTCATTCACCCAGTTGAGCGTGTTCCCCGCGCCATCCCAATATTCGGCAACGCCATAGGGTTTGTAATTTTGTCCATTGCGAATATAGTGGTATTCCTGAATGGCCTGGATCGTGGCTGCGGCAAAACCCTTGACAAAGTCGTAGCGGAAACCGTCGAAACCGATCTCCTCGATCAGCCAACGGGAGAGTTTGAGCAGTTCGCCGAAAACGTAGGGGTTGCGGTGCGAGAGGTCGGACATGTCACCGAAGGTCATCTCATCCCATGATTCGTACATGCTTGGATGAAAACATTCCCAATTGCGCGGGAATATTCCACTTTTGGGATTGAAAACCGTCCAACGTAATTGACCAAGGATCGGATTCACTTCCTGAGAATCCGCACCAGAGTTGTGATTCAAGACCATATCCGCGATCAGACTCAGACCATGCTTATGTGCGTTTTCAATGAGAGCCTCCAACTCCTTGCGCGTACCAAACCAGGTTGGAATCCCTCCTTTCTGGTCGAACTCGCCAAGGTCATAATAGTCGTAGGGATCGTAACCCATTGAAGGCCCAAATAAATTCGCCGCCTTGTGAACGGGAGGAAGCCACAACGAGGTAAATCCTGCCTTTGCCAGCGCAGGAACTTTTTCGTTGATATGGTTCCACCATTGAAATTCCTTTTTGTCCTCACGTGGACAATCCCAGTAGAAGGTTTGCATCATAACACCCATAAGATTTGCTCCTTTAAAATGGACCATGAAAAGTGATAATTTGTGATTGGCGAGAGACAGCCGGGATTATTTTTCGATTGTATGAAAAAACATCCGCAGGTCAACCATGGAATGGACAGTTGTGTGCAGTTCGTGAACACGGTTCTCAGCTGACCTTTGATTAAACCATACGGCAAAAATGCCAAGTGTATTGGGGATTTGAACATCCTTCTCGAAACTGTCACCGACCATCAGCACATCCGAGGGAGGAACATTCAGATCCGCCAAAATATGACGATAAAACGCCTCCCCTTTCGGCAGGCGGGTGTTCCTGAAACAATAGACGTGCGAAAAATATGGATCGAGCCTGGCACGACCCAACGCCCCGCGGATCTCATTCACATCAGAAATTATCGCGCCGGTAGCCAGAACAACGTGCCGCCCACTGGCATGAAGATCAGCCAATACATCGGCAATGCCTTCGACAACCCGAACCGTCGTCCACTCCACCATTGGCGTGGTTGAGACGGGGTCATCGTACATCACAGTATCGCCCCAGTCAAAGAGGATGATCGGGTAGTTTTTTGCTGTCATGCGGGAATTGTAATACAGGACATCCAGGTTCTTATATCCAACCGGTGTACTACAATTAGATTTCCTCCCCTTCCGTCACCCCATTATTCGAGAGGAAATATGTCTGCGCAGGAAAAAGCAAATGCTTGCGCGTTTCGGTCGTGTAAACAGTGGTGCAGGATGAACGCGGCAGGCGTTTGATCAGCGCCGAGTCATATAACAGGATGGAACGGTTGGTGATACTCTCGATCACTGTCCAATGGTCATGATAACCCTGCAAACCCAAAATGACAGCGCGCCCTGGTGTGCCATCCAGAAATGTTTGAACGGATTTCCAAAAAGTTGTCAAGTCCGGATTTGGCACACCGCGCCAGGGAATTTGCACATTGGATATTCTTTGCCTGCCCACGACCTTATCCAATAGAAGCAGCATTTGGGTATGATTAATCCCCCCGATCAACAACTTGCTCAACAATTTTCGACGCGAAAGAAAATGGACCAGATCATCAAATAATTGCTGCGCCTCGTCATCGGACGAATGATTAATGAACCTCTCAGCATTTATTATGCTATACAATCCACAGAGCGAATCCAGTCCTCCCTGTTGAAACGGGGGAAAAGTTGATGTACCTCGGGAATATCCTTTCATAAAGACCTCTTGTGATTGGGGAAACGGAAATATAGCCCATCAATTCACCATCCGCCACAATAAAAGGCTTGCGAAGAAAGCAAGTACTGCGCCAAAAATAAAAGGGGCTGAAGCGCCGAAGCCAGCCCAGGTACCAGCACCCTGCCAAAGCAAACCAGCGAGGAATGAAGCAGGCAAGGCAGTGAACCCAATCGCTGCGTTGAACAATCCGTATGCCGCGCCGCGCTGTAAATCAGGCACGAGATCAGCAACCAGCGCTTTTGCCACGCCCTCCGTCGCGGCATAGTAAATTCCATACAGACCAAACAGCGTCCAAATCTGCCAGCCAGCCTGCGCCAAGGCAAAGCCAAGATACACCAACCCATACGCCAGCCAGCCGCCGATAATCAACTTGCGCCTGCCGACCCTGTCTGAGAGGGCACCAAGCGGACCGGAAAACGCCGTATAGATGGCGGTGAAGGTCATCAGCATAAACATGGTTTGTAAAACCGAAAGTCCGCGTTCCTGTGCACGCAGAATGATAAACGAATCAGAGGAGTTGCCAAGCGTGAAGAGGACAACGATGAAGAGAAATGATCTGAAGCGCGAGTCCATGCCTTTGAGTGATAAGCGCATGCCCGCCGACCCTTTGCCGGATCCACCCAAATCAACAACGCCTGCAGCTAAAACAATAACTGCCAGTACGGCAGGCACAATACTCGCCAGCACCGCAATGCGAAACGTATCCACACTCAACAATGATTCATTGGATTGAGTCAGCCAGATAATCAATGCTGCAATGCCGATGCCGATAAACGCCCCTGCGGTATCGCCTGCGCGATGTAAACCAAACGCAAAACCTCGATTGGAACCATCTGTACTGGCGGCAATCAGCGCATCACGCGGTGCGGTACGGATTCCCTTGCCCACACGGTCTGCAAAGCGGACTCCCAGCACGCCGACCCAGCCGTTCACAAAATATAAAAACGGCTTGGCGACCGTGGAAATTCCATAGCCCAGCACTGCCAGCCATTTTCGTTTGCCGAGTTTATCCGAGAGCGCCCCCGAATAGATTTTGACCAGACTGGCGGTTGTCTCTGCCACCCCGTCAATCAAGCCGATGTACGCCATGCGCACACCCAACACATTGGAAAGAAAGAGCGGAATGAGATAGACGAGCATCTCCGATGAAATATCTGTCAGGAAAGATGTGGCAGTAACGATCCAGATGTTCGAATGTAACCTGAACAGTTTATTTCTCATCTTTCCGCCTTTGCTTTTAGTCCTTCCTGCCAAAATAGCCAAACGCGATCAGCACTGCAGACATCAATGCGGTGGCAATGCCGATCCGCAAAAGGTCATTGGTGTCCTTCACATCCAGTATTTTTTCGAGAAATTTTACGCCCATCACCAGCACGATCATGCTGCTTAATTTGGTTTTCAAGTCATACAGGTTATGCGCCAGCATCCAGTCCGGCAGGTCGAGTTTGCCAATGAATAACTCATACAAACTGACAGAAAAGATCAGCACAGCTGTCGCGATCAGGAAACCATCCACGATCTCGACAAACTCAACCGCAATGGATCTATCCATGCCAACGGAACTGAACACCAGATAGATGGTATTCACTGTCTTGAACGTCCCCCACAGAAAAGCCGCAACTGCCGCGAACAGCAAAGAGATCACACCAATCAATGCGAGATATTTTGATTTTTCAAGAATAAATTTCATAACCGCTTAGCTCCCATCATGCAAAATGTTGCAGGCAGGGATCCTGCGCTGCAACATTTTCTGTTTTCATTCACAGCCTGTCTCTAATGTTAGACACCGTCCCAAAGGTCTGTTTCAAAAAAAGCTGGATCAAACAAATCTTCGGGACATTCTGCTAAAAACTTATTCATCGCTGTGCATTTGGCGGTATAGCGCCCGCAAATTGCGCCGGTGCAATGTCTCAGCCAGACCCCCAAGGTGCACACGGCTCTTTCCGCAGCTTTCGATGGTGATGGTCTCGAGAAATTCATCCACATCCTTGCGCTTACCGGCTGATTTGACTGCCTTTTTGATATTATTGAGATAATTGGTATTCTCTTTGACTGCCGCGTCAATCTCACCGCGCAGGATGATGTCGCCATGTCCCTGGATGATGTTCTCAAGTCCCAGTTTTCCAATACGCTTGATCGAAGCGAGCATTTCATCTATGTCGCCATCCACAATGTAAGGCAATGACATAAACGCATCACCCGCAAAAAGCACGCGGTCTTCTTCAACCAGGACGGAAATACCATCCTCACTATGGCCAAAGGCTTGGGAGAAAATTAAATTCTTCTTACCTACGCGCATAGTTAACTCACCCGAGTCAAAGGTCAAGTGTGGGGGAATGATCTTGACCTGCCGCAAGTTAGGATTCTGCTTGCGGGCTGCTTCCAACGAAGGAATACCATGCTCGATCAGCAATTCGCGGCATTTTGCGTGAGCAATCACTGTTGCACCAGGGAAAAAACAATTACCCCAGGTATGATCGGCATGATAATGCGTGTTGATCACATAACGCACCTGCACGCCCAACTCATGTTCGATAAACTCGCGCATACCCAATGTTTCCTCAGGCAGAGCCAGTGTGTCGATCACCACCGCCCATTGGGGACCCACAATAACCCCTGCCGTTACCTGCGCATACACTTCACTTTGGAACCAAAAAACATTTTCAGAAACTCGCTCACGATGCATATGTCAACCTTATTTAAGAATTTATACTGTATTGTTAATAGCACAAATCAGGATTAATTACAAGTTGTATATACAACTTGTAATTAATCCAAAACCTCCCCTTTATTTACATATCCAGGAAAACTTATACATTCCGGTTTCTTTTCCTGATCTCTTTACAAAACTTATTTCCACACAGCGCATGAATCAGGGTGATATCCCCGCGTTTTAATGGATCCATGTAACATGTCCATTATAATGCGCCACATGGAAAATCAAAAACAGCCATTTTGGACCGGCGACTCGTCCATTCTCCTTGGCGGATTTTTCGTCACTATTTTCCTCATTATTTACATCTGGTGGCCGTTGGCGGAAGAATATCTCGCCTATGTGGATTGGAACGGACTCTGGTGGCTTTATATGGACTGGCTGCTGCTTGGGATATTCTTTTTCATGTCCATCACCATCGTGGCGCGCGCAAATCTCAAAACTGATCTACTGATCGTCTTCGTTGGCATCTGCGGCGGGTTGGCAATTGAGTCATGGGGCACACAAACCAATCTCTGGCACTATTACACCGCTGAACGCCCGCCTTTGTGGATCATCCCTGCCTGGCCTATTGCATCCCTATCGATTGATCGAATCACGCGCTTTTTATTATCCATCGACCGAATGGAGCATGCAACATTATCCATTTTCAAACCCCTCTACTGGCTCATCTTCGTAACCTTCCTAATTCTTATGCTGTTTTTCGTCTCCCCAACTTTTGACAAATCCCATACCTGGCTGTCGGTGATATTGTGCATCCTGCTCATCCTGACCCCCACCGATTACCGCTTTGCTGTGCTGACTTTTATCGCAGGCGCGGGTCTTGGCTACTTTCTTGAAGTGTGGGGCACAACCCGCGAGTGCTGGACCTACTACACGTATCAAACGCCGCCTCTATTTGCTGTCCTTGCGCACGGCATGGCGGCTGTTGCATTCTGGCGGGCGGGAATGTTAGTAAAGATCGTGCGGGGGAAAGTCCGTTTGTAGCAGTGGAAAAATTTTTATAATATTCTCCCTCCAACTAACTGAGCCTTTGGCTGGAGAGCAGAGGCTCCTGATCTTGCAGTCGAAACCACAGCCAGACCCTCTTGACAGGCAGAAGAATCGGTATAGAATGTGACCAGCAGGTCATATGACCAAGAGGTCACATTTATGCCCAAACAAACATTCCTTAACCTTCCCGAAGAAAAAAGACAAGCCATTGCCAATGCTGCGATCGATGAATTCGCGGAGTTTGGATTCGAGGCTTCATCCATCAACCGGATTGTAGCGAACAGCAAAATTTCTAAAGGCAGTTTCTATCAATATTTTGAAGATAAGATGGATGTTTTCAGGCATTTGATGGATATACTCGCAAATGAAAAGATCGAATTTTTTAAGGGAAGGCATCCGCCAAGTACCGGTCTGGATACCTTTGGGTATTTTCACTGGATGATCAAAACGGGCATGGAATTCAGTTCCACCCGCCCGCGTCTTGTCCAAGCCATTAGCCGTGTTTTACTTGTGGAAGGTATGTATTACGGGAAAGAATTTGCTGAATATCACCAGATGACAACCGATT
>JFJP01038703.1_pt1 | contig 16182 bp, 21 predicted proteins | sample 431651 | NCBI WGS metagenome assembly JFJP01 (sample SAMN02602958, study PRJNA72255) | Microbial mat metagenome, whole genome shotgun sequencing project. | biome: fresh water; feature: sink hole; material: water; isolation source: purple microbial (photo- and chemosynthetic) mats found in... | reverse complement strand
GTGGACTTATGGGTAATAGGGACAAAAAGAAATATTCATGTTCAAGTTGTGGACATGTTGATCATGCGGATGCAAATGCGGCTTTTAATATAGCCGCATCTACATCATTGAATAACACCGAAAGTAATGATCAATTAATAATAGACAGAGATATTATTAAAGGGAACACTGATATCCCGCAGTTGGAAACCCAACTGTTGGTTCTTGAAAGAGAACTTGCAGTTGCTTAACCAAGAACCTCACGACTTTAGTCGTGGGAGTATGTCAGAGATTTTTGCTTATTTCATAGATTTGAGCGTCTGTTAATTCGGTTAAAAGATTCTGATAAACAGTCAATAATAAAAGACTATCGGCGGCAAGGCTAGGATTTGCTTTTAATGTCGCATATATAACAGGAGTTGCTTCATCTTGAGTTGTAGGGAAAGATAATCCAAAAACGCCAAGTAAAGCTCCCAATGTTCCAATTTTTTGACCGTATTTTATTACGTTTTCAGTCATTGCTTCAGATTCAATTTCTGAGGTTAATTTTGTAGTAATGACTTTAGTAGCTGTATCTCCATTATCTACATAGGAAATATCAATAATAGTATATTCTTCTTGAATTGGGTCGGAAGGGTTTAATATTCTCCATCCATTTTCTTTATGAAGTTCTTTTGCGTTTTCCCAACTGCCAGCATGAATATGTCCATACTTTGTTGGTAGTTCATCTGATTCTATTTTATTTATTATATTGCAATAATTCATATTATCTCCTTATTAATTAACTTTTATTTTAATGGAGCACTATTTTTATATGGATGGTCTGTTGGTAAAAGATTTACTAATCCCCATTTCCATGCAAAATATCCTTCTATCTTTTTCTGTGTTGTTAAATCTTCTGAACCATCTGTCATAATAAATTCGCTGATACCACCACCAAAAACAGAAAAATTTGCCCCATTATTAAGTAATCTCCATGTTTTAGTATGTGTTGTCGTACTCTCAACTACGAAAATAGTTGCTGGTATTGGCAGTCCATTAAGTTGATATATTGTACTAGTCGTACTTCCATTTCTAAATGTTGTTGGGAGGTTGGGAGATGTATATGTTCCAGTGAAATAATCAAAATTTTGACTAGCTCTTGAACCATCAAAAACACGAGTACCATCAGGTGCGGCTCCTGCTCTACCAGTAAGTCTTACTAATGAATCGGTAGAACTAAATACACATTTATGATTACCCCATATAAGCTCTGTTCCATTACCCATATAACAAACAAAATAAACTCGTTTTACAGAAGTTGCAGCTGATTGATTAAGACCTCTAGTATATATACCATCACTCAATGCGTAAATAGAAGGTCTACCACCTAACATCGGGTCTGATGAAATATAAGCAGGTTGATTATTCGCAACTCCTTGTGTAATATGTTTATTATTACCGCTCTTATCACTCCATTGACTTACCTTAGTTCCAACACCAAATGTAATAGTTGAAGTATCATCAGCATCATACCATGCAGTTGTTGAGATTTCTGATGGCGTCCAATAGGCTTGTGCTCTTTCGTACCATAAAGACATTAAAGAGTCTGCGATAGCCATATTTGAAAACATTAGTATGAACGCCACTATATTATATTTTCGCACTATCTTACCTCCGCCTTAGTTTGCCCAAATCCTTTATTAAATATTATATAGTTCCATGCATTTGTACTAATAGTAAGATTACCAAATGAAACAGAATCAATTAAATTAGTATCTATTGTTAAAGTAAACGCTCCTTTATATAATGACATTCCAAACCTAGAAACTCCGTTTGTTGGGAAATCTAATTCGCTATATGTTATTTGTACATTATTTGTCATAAAAAGACTCAACTCATTGCCCATAGCTCTTGTAACAGTTACGGTAGGAGAACTTACTAATTCATAAGTGGTTTTAAATGATGAATTAACGTTTGTAGCAAGGGCATATGATGAAGCAGTTAACCCACCAAGAGTATCAGGTCTCCACGGACGAACATTAACATGCCCATTTGTTGAAGATATATGACAATTGCCTATCATTTGTACAATATTAGTGCCTGTCGGGGCTACGTTTGTAATTCCACCAGCGACAGTTGCACTAACATACAATTTATCGCCGGAAGAGAACGAAGATGTATTAAATGGCGTTTCTAATCTTCCAAGTACCATTATTCGACCAATAGATCCAGTAGCAATGCCGCCTACTTGAGAAACCATACCAATACATGGCATTGTAGAGATATCACTGGCGATACAGCGTTTTACTATTGGTGTATTATTAGACGAAATACCCGGCGCGAAATAAACAGCTTCACCAACTGCAAGATCCGATACATCTCCATTGTAACCGTTATAAAAATTATCTCTTGCCAATCTAATTACATTACCAGAAGAATCTTTCAGCATTAGGTTTTCAAGACCCGCATAAGGGGACTGGAATACTTTTAAATGTCCTGTGGATGGAGTAAGAACATTAGAGCTATTTGCGTCCGACATATCTATTGGACCACCGAGAATAGTGTCTCCATTCTCACAAGCAGTATTGATATCATAATTGCCATCTGAACCATCATCGATATATCTTTCAGGATAATTAATTTCAATTGGGTCTATACCTGTTAGTATTGTCGTGTTGATTATCTTTATATTGTCATTAGTTGACGTAGCTGAACCAAAAAATACATTTTCAAGTACTTCGTCACAGATAACTCTTATATTATTGTCTTTTAGTGTAATTAAACCTTTATCAGCACTATTGGAGATATATCCCAAAACAATCTTTACGCTATTAGTACTAGGTAATTCTAATTTAGTCATTTTACCTTGACATAAAGTAACCCCTTTAGAATTAATGGATCTTACAAGACTTACAGTGTTACTATGTTCGTCAGTATTGTCGAGAAATATTCTATTCACACCACCTTGGAGAATATTGAAGCATTTATTGTCTAAATTATTGTAATTATAGAATATTGAAACATTATCTCTGGTGTTTTTAGATGTAATAACGCTAGAAGCAGAATGTGAAATAAGTTGAGATAATCCATCATTGGAGGGATCAGTAAAGTGTTCATATATTTGTTCATTACCAACCAATGTTTCTGTGTTTGTCCCATTTACATTCAATTCATTATAAGTAGTTCCATATATTTCAACTAATCCTCTATTCATAGTTATGAGACTTTTATTCGTTATACTATTATCGTCATAATTTGATATAAAATAACATGATCTTATCCCGGCATATGCGTCGTCAGCACCTAAATTAAATGTAATAACTGGTGAATTTTCAGCAGCAACCGTAATTAATTGAATTTCAGTACCAGTAATGTCTGTATAACTAGGAGGAAACGTTATATAGCCATTAATTTTCGTTGCTTCAGTGTCAATACCTTGAAGTCCAATATAATTCTTCATAGTCAAATTGCCATCATAATGACCGGGGCTGACGCACACAACATATCGATTACTATCTGTAGCAACAGCAACACATGCATCAATAGCGGCTTGAATTGTTTTGAAAGTAAGAATCGAACTCTCAACCTGTGCTGTTAAGTCATCTCCATTAGTATCAACATATGCCTTGCCCGAATTTACATTATTAATCGTAGAATCTACATATTCTTTACTTGCTAATTCATCAGGATCAGTAGGGAGTGGAGCGTCATGAGGCAATATCCCCGCCAAAGAACTACCTGCCGCCATAACCTGACTAAGTGCGGGAGTTGCAGCTGACCCGCCACCACTGCCCGAACTCGCTCCAGCTCGTATCATAGTTCTACGGTCAATCCATCTGGACGTATCTAGGCTTAGTCCAGTTTCGTTACCCTTGAAAATATATGCCGTTGAAGATATTACATATGGCTCAAAACCAGTAGGCTTAACTGGATCTGAACCGGCAAAAGCAGCCACTTCTGAAGTATATGCAGCTTGCGGATAAACCCAGTGCATTTCTCTATTCTCAGCTTTGGATAAAAATAAACCTCTATACCATAAATTAGTGTCACAAGCTACTACATTAGTTCCGTCACCCCAATACCCAACAGGAACTATATTCGTATATGTCACTATATAATTACCGTTTGTCTTGCTATATGCCAACAATTGGGTCGTTAAATTTGTATTGGAAAGATCCTGAGGATAATGATCCATCTTGTTAATCATATCTTGATATTCAAAACCCGCCGTCATAGCTACATTTGAAAGAGCTGTTCCGGTTGAATAGGCTAAGATTCCTGATGGAGTAATAACCAAACTAGGTATTATATCAGCATTTGCAACCAACATATCTAATGGGGCTTCACCGATTGCACGAGTTTCATCTACGGATATAATCGCTCCCATCGCAGTAGTAAAACGAGCCAATATAATAGAATCGCCTGTTGGACGAGAACCAGCCCATTGAATTATAGTAGGGGTATTTGTGTTCCAGTAAGCGTAGTTATTTGCATTGTCCGTTAATGTTTTTGTTCCATCTATAAGTTTAAAATATCCATGTGAAGGGGAATATACATCTCCATCCGTGTACGATATATTCAAATTGGCAACAGGATATCTTGAATAAGTCCATGTTGGTTTATCTCTGCTTGGTCCAGATAAATAGGTATCTTCAAAAAACTCTTCAAGATCATAACCACCAAAAGCACCAATTAACCTAATCCCTTCATTTCCAGGTGTTGTGCTGGATAGATTTATTTCTAGTTGAGATAGATTTGTTATGCCTGCATTCCAACTATTAATTGAACTAGCATCAACTCTCAAGCCACCAATTGTTTGATAATCAGAGACTCTTACGATTGAAAAGTCTTCCACCGGTTTCCCATCTATATAGTTTTTAGCTATAGAATCAGATGTGCATGCCATTAATATGCCGATTGAATAGGCTAACAGTAATTTTATAACTTTCATATTCTTCCTTTTTGAATTGGTTTTAAGTAATTTTAGACTACTTCTCTTGGGAATATTTCTTATAACATTAAGATATCTCCTTTAAGAAATGTACTCCCTTTAAGAAATTTGACTCGATCTATTTAAAAATTGCGAAAGGAATATTTTAATAATCGGAAGAAGTAAAGTATTGAGTAAATCATAAACCTAAAATTATGGAGAAAATATGGCTATAAAATATTATCCGAATAGAGTCTTCAAAAAAACATCATCGCCAGTTGATATGATGATGAAAAGAGAATCTAATTATCTTGCAACTAATCAACATGACCTCACTTCAGCCGCATTTGAAGATGTGGTAAGTTTTAATCATGATTTTCAAGTAAATTCAATAAAAATCAACTTCAGTGGTGCAACAGCCAGAAACTATTATGCAAAAATAATGAGTGGAAGACGGGTTGTAACTGATTTGAATGATTATTTGTGGTTTGCTTCCAGTACGGCATTTCCTCAACGGATAGTTTTGGCTCAAGGGTTTTATACAGGGACCCAGTTAGCTGCCGAATTACAAACAAAATTGAATGCAAATACAGAATTCACTCAAACGTTTACAGTTACATATACCGCTGCAACAGGACTTTTTAATGTTGCCGCTGATGCTGGAACAATCCAATATCTTGACGTAAATACTATGCATACGATGAGCACTAGAGATAGTATCGCTGGTCATTTGTTTGGTTTTAATTCTACGAGTTCTGTCGCGTTAGATATAGATAGTGATACAGCCGTTTATGGACTTGATACTGAAGTCGGAATTATAAATGAAACCGCTTCCACTAATTTAGAGCATTATTTTGATGATGTTAAGGTATTGAATATCGATCAAGCTATTCAAATTGGAGCAAGTTCAGCCGCCGTCACAATGAGTTATGAGATTAATTACAAGGAGATCATATAATGGACTTTGAAAATGAAAGCACAGATATGGAAATCGACGATATGGCAATCAATGATATAAATCAGCAAATGTCTTATCAGGAAATCATTCGTTTTTTCCTTAAAACCCAAAATCAACTTAGGTTATTGCATTGGCAGACAACGAGTTACGCAAAACATATGGCTTTTGGAGCGACATATGATTCTTTAGATGATTTGATAGATACATTTGTGGAAGTGTTTCAAGGTAAATATGAGCGAATATTCCTTGATGATAAGTCTATTCAATTAAACAATATTAATGATGATGAGATAAATGGTTTTGTTCAAGAAAGTATACAATTTATAGGAACACAACTAACATCTATATTATCTGAACAAGATACTGATTTGTTGAATATTAAAGACGAAATGATTGCAGAATTGAACAAATTACGTTATCTATTAACACTTAAATAAATGAAAATATACAGATTGAATTCTAAATGCGGAGGATATCAAAAGCCTAAAGGTCATCTTGACACTCAATTATATCCAGAATGCGAAGGAACGCCAGAAGATAGGGATGTAGTCAAGAAGAATAGTGAAAGGAAAATAACTGCTAAAAAGAAAGAGTATAAATATAATCCTTGGGCGGTTTGCAATTCTCGAATAGATAAGGATGAAGAACCTGAAAAATACGAAAGATGTGTTAAAAAAGTTAAACAACAACAAGAGAAAAAGAAATCAAGTTGCAAATCCTGTCAACTTAAATTAAGGGGAATAAATGAAAATAGTAAAAACAGCAAATAAAACAAAAATAACCTTATCTAAAAAAGAATGGAAAGATATCGGAGAAAAAGCGGGTTGGATGAAATCTGCCGCTATGGATTTGCCACCAGATGTCCAGTTCTATGACGACCAATTCCCTAAAATACCAAAACTAGATAATTATTTCCTTATTAAAGAACACCAAAAATGGGGATATTGCCCTACCTATAGAAATAAAGACAATAAAGACGATGTTTTATATTACTATGAAGGTAAATTATGGAGATGGGAAGAGCTTAAAGAAGAATTAAAAGACACTTGGCGTCCAGCTAGTAGAGAAGAACAAGATTGGTTCGTCACTCATTTGGCAAGTTCAAAACCAATAAGTAAAAAAGCAGAATGGGGATTCGCAGGTTCAGATAAATTTTCACCAGATTTATCATTCATGACCGAAGACGATTGGGATAAATATAAGAAAAATGATAAGCAGAAACAACAAGAATATGAAATGAAAACCAAAAAACTTCGCCAACAAATGCGTGAACAGGACGAAGAAGACATGGGAAGATTCAAGAAACAAGATCTAAATGTTAAGAAAAAACATAAAATAGCTTCAAAAAGACTTGTCGCTCAAGAGTTTATAGAAAAAATGATGCCGGGACAAACACCATATACTCCAGAAGAGAAAAAACAATTGAACTCACTTATAGATGGTGCCGCTAACGAAGAACCATCCGAAGCAGAGGAAGATGATTATATAAAAAGAAGAAGAACAATTAGAGTAGAATTCAGCGATGGAGACCATTTAGTGACAGGAGTCAACGGGACAAAACAAGAAATTCTAGATTACTATTTCAAACCAAATCAACCCCAAGATTATGATTTAACAGACTTATCTAAAAAAAGAACTATCACAGATGTCAAATTCCTAGCATAAAGGAGAATAAATGAAAATAGTAAAAACAGCATCAGGTAAACAAACAATTAAACTTTCTAAATCAGAATGGACAAATATAGGTAAGAAAGCTGGATGGATGGGATCTGATGCACCGTGGGATTCAATACCAGATGAATTGGTTCAACATGTCGCAAAAATAGCCAGAAAACAAGGCAAAATGGTAAACACTAAAAAAGAAGCATATAATTACGCGAAACAAGACGAAGATGCCCTAGAATTACTATTGCCTTATGCTGATTTCGATATTTAAAAAGGATTCTTTATGTCTATCCAAACCAGAACAACAGCCCTGCAAAATGAAGTAGTAAGATTATATTGCCATTTCAACCAAAATGGACAACTATATAATCCTAGCTCACAACCATTAGTCGAAATACTTGACTCAGATGGCGTTACCGTTCTGGATACAATTCAATCCCAAGTCGAAAACCAAGGAATCTTATATGTTGATTGGTTCGTTCCTGCAAATCTTCCATTAGGTCAATATTACGATAGATGGACTTACCAATGGGACCCGTCATTAAGCGTTCAAGAACAAACAATGATATTCTCAGTATATAGTTTGTCATCATATATAAATTTCTTGTCACAAGGCGTTGCTACAAATGTTTCAAGCCGAACTAATCAATTACTTATGGATCTTACAAATGACTTTATATATGAGTCTATGCATATCCCTATCTACTTTGAACAAGGAATGAGAATCCAACAAGACAACCAACAAAAACGAGTCAAGAAATATTATTACTTCACCATCAATGACAACGAACACCAAGCTTATGAAGGCGACCAATATTTAAATAATGGACAAAGATTTACAGTATTTGCAACTTTACCATTCCACGAATATTCAAGTAGCTCATCCGTCTCAACAAGCAGCTCTTCAAGTATCGACTCAAATAGTAGCAGCTCAATCGATTCATCCAGTTCAAGTAATTCAAGCGATTCTAGCGAAAGTAGTTCTAGCAGTAATGGATATTCTACTTCTTCAAGCTCTCAAACGGAAACATCATCTTCAAGCACCAGTACTTCCGAAGAATTAGTCACAACAACTACAACGCCATATATCAGGAAAATAATATTGACATGCGTAGGTACAGGAGACCCATTGCCTTCAGGTTCATTAGCTCTTATAAGTGGAGATGGAGACCAAACAATTCCATATACAGAATTTGAAAGTAAACAAAGTACGTTTTCAACTGTATATAGTTTCGCATATCCACGATGGAATCAACAACCAAGACCTATAGTTAGAGTAAATAATAGGATTGTTGATGATGGATGGCATGCTGATTATATGGGCAAAATATATTTCGATTCTTTAATGGCTCCAGAAGATAGCGTTTCTTGTGCTTATAATTTCGCTTATTTCAGTCAAGAAGAATTATTGTCATTCCTGAACTTTGGATTGAAAATGATGAATGGTCTTCCTCCCGCAAGTGACGCTTATCGTTCTTTAGATATGTCTCCGTCAGTATGGGATGCAGGAATAATATTGTATGCTGCTATATTAGCTCTTAAACGCTTGATATTTGGTCTAACTTGGCAGGAAAAGAAAATAATTTATGGACGCCCTGAAGATGCCCAAAATGCAGCAACATTATATCAAGACCTATATAAATCATATATGGAAACATGGACTGAATTTGGCAAAAATGTCAAAACACGCAAACTACCAGGTATTGCACTATACGTGACTCCTGAGCATTCTTTGCCTGGAGGCCGCTCACGATTTTTTAGGTACATGTTCAAGGGCGGTAACTAGTTCTGCATTAACTACTTACAACTATTTTTTATTTATAGTTTTTAAGAAATATTGTGTTTTTTAATGAATTTCTCCATTTCTTGCTCTGGATCTATGGCTGTTTTATTTGAATATTTTTCTTCGGAAAATTTATACATGCAACAATTGACAGACAATGGAAGTAGAAGTTTTGTTAAATGACTGGAAGAAACTCCATCAAATGCGATATAAGGATGTTTTTTATCTTTTTCTCTGAATCGAATATATGCGGTAATATTAAATTTTTGCATAATAGAATTTATGAGAGTTTGATTTTCTTCTAAAGTGAACGATTGTGAAGATATTTTGCATTGAGGTAACGATTTTTCATATTCTTTAACTCCATTGCGATACATCCAATCTGTGCTTCCATCGTCCATAAACCAAACGGCGAGTACGGTTTCGTTCATCATGTCCCCAATGTCATTCGGAACTATTTTAATATATTTGCCGTTAATCGTTTTATAAAACTTCTCTCTCATCTCGTATAGAAAACTATGAGCAACTGTTCTGAGACAAAATGAGTAATTTGTTGAATTATATCTTTTATCTAGATATGAGTATACCGAAAATGATTTTGGGGTTAATATTGGTTTAAGAAAATTTGCTTTCCACTCTAAGTATTCCACTTGTTTTTCTGAATGTTTCTCTGAAAAATATCCCAATGGAGTGATATGTCCATCCCCAAGCAAAGATCCGATTATAATATCTTTCGCTTCTTGGCTTAATGGAACTTCATTTTTCAATCTTTTTTGATAATTAGCGCCTTTTCTTTTAATTCCATAATAGTCTCTTAGATATGTAATATGTCCTCTTGGAATGTTGTTTGATCTGGCTATTTCGTCGAGAGGTATGCCTTTGTTATATTGTTCTTGGAAATTTTCTTTTGATAGATTTATTTTTCCTCGCGACAATGCTGCATAAAAGGCAATAAGATGCTTTGAGTATTCTTCGCAAAGAGATTTAAAAGAATGTCCTTGAGATATTAAGTCTTTAAATTCTTCGAATGTTAACCACTTTCTTGTTCGGTGAGTTGGTATTTTAAGGTTGTTTTCGCTTTGTTCTGGAATATCGTTTTTAACGTAACCTGAAATTATTCGTTTCCTTCCGTTTTCTAATTTAGTTTGTGATATTTTATTAATTGCTTCTTCTGACATTGTTTTCATATTTCTCCTTATTGTATTTGGGTTCAACCTTAGTATCATACATAAGATTTTAAAAAGTCAACACAAATGTTATAATAGATTAAAATAGCAGGATTAACATCTAATTTATTTGAAAATGTGTTAATATGCCGTGTTTAATTTAAGGGAATGTAAATGAAGATATATAGAATAGCCATAGACGTTCACGATTCCAAATTCAAAGAGTGGTTTGGTAAGTGGGACGACCCTAACGCATTTTCTTCTAAAGGAGATGGAAGTCCGGTATCTCATTCTGTCGATAAAGATGGAAATCCTCAAGTTATGTTTCATGGTACGACTAAAGATTTTGAAGATTTTGAAGTTGGACTTGAAGGAACAAACAGTAACGTTTTCTGTAATTATAAAGTAACTAGAAATGCTATATTTTTTACCAAGAGTCCAGAGCATGCAGGATCTTTTACTAGTAGTGGGGGAGAAACGGATGGGGGAAATATAAGACCTGTTTATCTTAGCGTAAAAAATCCATTAGATTTTACGAAGGGCGTTCCTTATCATATCTTAGATGAATTTGAGTCAGTTGGTGTAAATCCAAGATGGTTGATGAATTTTTCGTGGGAGCATTTAGACGACGATGATGGTGCTTTATTGGTAAACGCTTGTAAGACTCTTGGTTATGATGGTATAATATTTATTGACGAAGATCCTGAAACTAGAGAGAGTATAGAGTCTTGGGCTGTATTTGATAAGTCGCAAATAAAAAGTGTTTATGGAGCATTATGAAGATATATAGAATAGCTCAAGTCATAAACATATATCAAGGTCGCAATCAATACAATAAAAGTAGTCGATTCTATACAACAGATATGGAATGGGCTAGGCAATTCACGCAAAGTGGACTAGATAAAGAGATTGCTAGATTTTCAATAGATTCAAATGACATATATCGCTCTGATGAATTACCTCATGCAACTGATGAGAAAAGCTTTGACAAGGGAGTTATAGATGCAAAGGAGAAAGGATATAGGGCGTTGTGGATAGATGAGGGGGTTGGTCAGCCTAATTCGATATATGTTTTAGACAAAAGTGTTTTAAGGGGATAAATGAGAATAATTAGAATAGCTCAAAGTGGACCATTTGATAATTTACCTGTTGGAGCGGAAGTTTTTTCTAAATTATATAAGAATGAAGGTAAGATAAAGTTATTGAATAAGATAGAGAAGAAAGATCTTTTAGGTCGTCCAGTGATTAAATATGAGGCGTTTTTTACAAATACTGGAAGAAATGGGTCGATAGATTCTAAAGATATAAGTGGTTTATGGGAGAGTAAATGAGAATAATTAGGATAGCGAAAGATCCACATTTGGTTATTTGATAAATTTATCCGACTCAGATTTACGTCTTTTTTTATCTCCACCGAATTTATTTAACTCAATTTGTTTCATTTTTTGTTGAATTAAAAGATTCAATCGTTTAATTCTATTTGTATCTATATGATGTTGTTGATGGCAGTTTCTGCATAATAAAATGCATTTTTCAACTTCTTTTTTTGTGTCTTCCCATGTAATTCCTCCGCTTATCATTCTGCAAATTGAATTCTCATTTTCTTTACTTTCTTCGTGGTGAAAGTCAAGGGCGAATATATTTGAATTCCCACATTTTTGACACGATCCCCCAAGCATATTTATTGCCAATGTTTTTTTGGCCCATCTTAAGGCTGTCGTGCCGTCTTTGTAACTGTATTTTTTTTGATTTCTGTATGCTTTTGACATCATTAAGAATTTTCCATAATATGACAGTTCCATATTTAAATGTTTTGCTCCGTCTTTTAGAGAAAAAAACATCCTCCATGTTTTTAGACATAGCGTAATTTTTTTTCTCAAATCACTGTTTTTTATTTTCATTTGCTTTTCAAAAGAATTTTTATTTGACTTTATTCTTTTTGGATGTTTTAAATAAAAATTAGATTGAGACAATGCTGCTAAAATCGATGGTTTCCCACGGCTCATTATTTCTGCCGTTTTAGACACTTTGAAATTTCCTTGTTTAGGATTCTTCCATATTTTTAACGCTGTCGCCATAAAACGTCTATATTCAGATCCTTTTATTTTTGCTTGTAAGTGTATATTGGTCGCATATTTTTTTCCTCTCATAGTGTCTCCTTATTTATCCTTTTATTTTTGATATTTATTGCCAATATCTTATTTCTTTTAATTATCTATAATACCTTTTTTATTTCACATATAAAAAAATACGGATGGATGATATTCCCACAAGGAGTATTCTTGAAGAAATGGAATAATTATATATGAATAAACAAAATCAAAAATCATATATAGGTTGGAACTGGTATAGAATGGCTAAAGAAGTCAAGAAAGAATATTCTTGGGTATATGTTGATCTTCCTGAAGAAATATGTGCATTGATGAAAGAATTTGGTGAGAAAATTGAATATGATGATTTATTTATTGGCGAAGCTGATGGGGGCAAAGAGACTCATTTCCATGTTACCGTTAAATATGGTCTTTTGACGAATGATGTAAAAGATATAAAGGGAAGGCTTTCGGACGAGAAAGGTGGTTCTGTATATTTAGGTAAGTCTAGTATTTTTGAAGGTGACGAATATGATGTTGTCAAAGTTACGGTTGAGAGTAAGGATTTAAGCAGGATACATAGTAGGTTAAATGAGCTTCAACATAATGATAAATATCCTGATTATTGTGCTCATGCGACGATAGCTTATGTAAAGAGTGGAACTGGCAAGAAATATGATGGTAAGTTCAAGATAGATAAAACTTGTGACTTTGATTGTGTATATTTTGGGGACATAGACAAGAAAGATCATAAGGTTAAGTTAAAATGAAGATATATAAACTTAAATATACTTTTTCAAATGACAAATCTTCTGGCAATTGTGGGATGTACGCAATTGCTTTAGGGAAGAAGGCGTTGGATGATGGTAAAAATGTGTTTATAGCTATAGTAACTGATACGGAAGATTTGGACGAGTTAATGTTTGGTGAACCTAATGTTTATCATGTCGCAATTGAAATAGACGGAGTTCTTTACGATGGGAATGGACAAATAAGTGAAAATGAAATGTTCCAATTTGCTTTTGATATTTATGGTGATGCTAATGCTCATTTATTGTATTTAGATTTTAACGAAGACGCCATAACTATGATACGTACACAGACGAATTGGGATACTTCATGGCAGATATATTATAAAGAGTTAATTGGGATTGATAATAATGGAGATATGGGGAACGATGAGGAATTTATAAAAAGTCATGAAAATCTATAGGATAGCTTATGTAAAGAGTGGAACTGGTAAGAAATATGATGGTAAATTCAAGATAGATGAGAAATTTGACTTTGATTGTGTATATTTTGGGGACATAGACAAGAAAGATCATAAGGTTAAGTTAAAATGAAAGTTAGAATTGCCAGTGTTAAAGAAATTGTTGATAATATTGATTTTATTAAGAATCATGATATCAATTTAATATCTATTAGAGACGCTGAGCACAGTCATTATTACGATATTATTGATGGTGCTGGTTTAAAGAATTTGTTTGTTATTCAGTTTGATGATTTGGTTGATGAATTACCTATTGAATATAGAGATAAATACAAACAGAAGCCGCCAAGTGAAAATGACATAGTAAACATTTTGGAGTGGGCGAAAAACAAAATGGTTGAAAACAGTCAGGATATTATTGTTCAATGTACTGCTGGAATAAGTAGGAGTTCAGCGGTTGCAATACTTATAAATTACTTAAAAGATCCAGAGAACGCATTGAGTGTAATTAATCCGATGCTTCATTGTCCAAACGAAAAGGTTCTTGAGATTGGTGGTAAGTTGTTAAATACTAATATATGCGAACCAGTGAATAAATTAATGAGAGATAACGATGAGGAATTTGTAAAAAATCATGAAAATCTATAGGATATCTCAAGTAAAAGACAAAATGGTAGAATTTTTAAGTAAGTTCAATCCTAAAAGTTTAAGTGGTTTTGCGGCGGAGGCATTAAAATCCGATACTTTTGAAATATTTAAACGGAAATACGTAATTGACATAAAAAGAGGTACTTATTGGCATATTACTTATGACCCTCATTTTTCAATTAATCCTGAACTTGGTCCAAGAGATATGTCTTCAATGGCAAGTGGGAAAATGACGAAGGGGGCGTTAATGGTTACGTCTCATCTTGAAAATTGGTTAGAAGAATATGAAGATCGTCCATATGTTGCCGAGATTGACATGTCGCAAGTAGATGATAAAGATTATTTTCAATCGAATCGTGGCTTTGGAAATGAATTTTATATAGTTAATCCTCAAAAGGCGAAGGTCATACGAGTTATTACGAAAAAACAGGCGTTGAATATAGAGAAATATAGGTACAATAAGATGCCTCAAGATATTGAATCTTTACGTAATTTTTTTGATAGTGTTTGGGATCAGTATAATAAATTTGTGGCGTTAAATGATAATTCTAGTAATCAATCGGTCATTGGGAATCCAGATGCGTTTGAATTGGAAGTGATATAATGAAGATATATAGATTAAGTGAATTTAAAAGGGACATTATTTCTGGACATAAAGTCTGGTGTGTTTATGCTAACCAGATGGATTTTAACAATAAATTGGAATTTGCCGTTGATGATTTGGATTATCAGAAGACAGAGGATTTTGTCAATAGTGTACAAGATCAACATATTGCGATATTACGTGAATATTATGATAAAAAGAGAGAAGTTGGTTCTAGGATGTCATGGACGGTTATTCCTTTTGCGAGATTGAAAAAGATATGGACAGATTACGCGACAATGGGGTTTGTGAGGGATGAACGTGGAATGCAGTCTATTGTTGATAAAATGATAGAGATTCTTGCTAGACTTAATGCGTCGAATGATTTGGCTGGGCATGGACAGACGAGTGATGAAGAGATTAAAGAGAGTACGGGATATGATATGCCTGATTGGAAGAATGATGATTTTTATTTTGGTTTTATAGATACTGAATATGGGGTTCCAGTAAGTGACTATGGTTTGCCTAAGTTGAATGATTTGGCGGCGAAGCTTATGATGGCGAGAACATCCGAGCGGCAGCTTTTTTATGTCGATCAGATGTTGAGTGTTGTGCATCAGCGTGGGGATTTGGCGGCATTGTTTATCGAAGGTGGATGGGATTCTTTGCAGGAACTAAAGATGCAGTAGTAAAAAGAGGTTAAAATGAAGATATATAGGATATCTCAAACTGAAAACGATTTATATATAGATGTTGAAAGTCTTCCAGATAGGAGACGTATATATTTAAAGCGTAGAGATGGTGAAGCTAATGAGTATGGTGAAGATTTTGTTGGAAAATTGACAATACAATTAGATTATTTTTCATCTGGACAAGATATGTTAACGGCTTTTAAAATTGATCCAGAATATCGTGGTCAAGGTTGGGGAAGGAAGATGATAGAAGAGGCGTTCAAGTATCAGGAACGTCCATTATATGTGAATCCTGAACCTTATGGTGGTGGGTCGGATTATGATGAAGTTATTGATGTGTTGAAGAAAATGTATGGCAAGTTTGGATTTGAACCGTATCAAGATAATTTTATGGTGAGGAAAGTAAAATGAAAATATATAGGATAGCAGAAGATATGGTAGATGTATATAGGATTTGTATAGCAAGACAAAATCCAGAAAACCCATCTATAACTGA
>JFJP01012239.1_pt1 | contig 16182 bp, 16 predicted proteins | sample 431651 | NCBI WGS metagenome assembly JFJP01 (sample SAMN02602958, study PRJNA72255) | Microbial mat metagenome, whole genome shotgun sequencing project. | biome: fresh water; feature: sink hole; material: water; isolation source: purple microbial (photo- and chemosynthetic) mats found in... | reverse complement strand
TATGCTTCCACTCTTGCCTGGCTTCAATTGGGGCGCCTTGTTACCCTGTATGTAATCCTTAGTTTGGCGGGCGGCTTGATTGCCATTGAATATTTTATCCGTCTGCGTGAAAAAGCAAGTCGTACCCCTCCGGTGATATCTGATGACAACCCTTCGTGACCTCCCATCTGTTGACGAATTATTGCAAACCAAAACTGCCGCCGAATTGATCGCGCGATTCGGCAGACCTTTGACCCTGACCGCCATTCGCGAAACATTGGACAAAATCCGCACCCGCTTCTCTACTGGCGCGATCACTGTTTTGCCCCTGCGTGATTTGGTTCTCGCGCAAACGGATGCCCTCCTTGGCGAATGGGTCAAGCCAACCCTGCGTTCAGTGATTAATGCTTCCGGCGTGATCCTGCACACAAATTTGGGACGCGCTCCATTAAGTGAGGCAACCATCCGCGCCATGGATATGGTTTCACGCGGATATTCCACGCTTGAATATGATCTCGAAAAGGGCGTGCGCGGCTCGCGGCTGATTCACGCCGAATCGGTTTTGCAAAAGCTGACAGGTGCAGAGTCCGCTGTCATCGTGAATAATAACGCTTCGGCGGTTATGCTGGTTTTATCTGCGCTGGCGAATAGAAAACGTGTCATCATCTCCCGCACGCAGTTGGTTGAGATCGGCGGCGGCTTCCGTATTCCTGATGTTATGAAGCAGTCGGGTGCAAAGCTGGTGGAAATTGGCGCTACTAACAAAGTCCATTTGCGTGATTATGAAGAGGCATTACAGCAGCCTGCCGCCCTTGTCATGCGCGCGCACCGCTCGAACTTCAAGATTGTCGGTTTCACTGCCGAACCCGAACTGAAGGATATAGCCGACCTGGCGCATCGGGCGGGCGTTGTGGTAGTGGATGACCTCGGCTCTGGCGCCTTGTACGACACAGCCAAATATGGACTGACGCACGAGCCGACCGTGCAAGAGTCGCTTGCGGCGGGCGTGGATGTGGTCTGCTTCTCTGGCGATAAATTGCTGGGCGGTCCTCAGGCGGGCATCATTATTGGCAGGAAAGACCTGTTGGATAAAATTAAAAAGCACCCGTTGGCGCGCGCCGTCCGAGCAGATAAAACCTGCCTTGCGGGAGTCACTGCCACGTTGTTGCATTATCTCAAAGATGAAGCCGAACGCGAAGTGCCCATTCTGAAAATGATGTTGCTGACACCGAAGCAGATCAAGGGACGGGTCGAAGCGTGGATTCGGGAATTGGCGCGGGGTGAGGTCGTCGAAGGCGAATCCACTGTCGGCGGCGGCAGCCTGCCCGATGAATCTTTCCCCACGTTTTTATTGTCGCTGACGGTTGAGTCGCCCGATAAATTCTTGAAAAGACTGCGCGCGCAGAATCCGCCCATCATTGCGCGTACAGCGAACGATAAAGTATTGCTTGACCCACGCACTGTCCTCCCTGAACAGGAAGGCGCGCTGTTGGTTGGGTTAAAAAATGTGTTCGAGGAGATTTAGATGAAGTCAGAACTTGACGCCCTTATGCAAGCCAAAAAATTGGATGCGTTCATTGTATTTGGAAATGCCGAAAACAACCCGCCGATGACCTATCTGACAGGCGGGGGGCATGTGAGTCATGCCACCTTAATCAAAAAGCGCGGCGAAGAAGCTGTACTTTTCTTTGGCGATATGGAACGAGACGAAGCCGCCAAGAGTGGCTTGAAGTTGATTCCCTACAGTACGTACGATATGATGTCGCTGCTGAAAAAGGCAAATCGTGATGGCACACTGGCTGCTGCTTTGCGCTGTGAATTGATGTTCAAAGAGTTGGGCATTACTTCGGGGCGAGTGGGCATCTATGGGACGTATGACCTGAGTTCGATCTTTGGCATGATCTCCCAATTGAAAACCCTCATGCCTGAGGTTGAATTTGTCGGCGAGGCGCGCGAGGATTCCATTTTTATGCGCGCCATGGAAACAAAAGACGAAGCGGAAGTGAATCGCATTCGTAAGATGGGCAAAGTCACTACTGAAGTGGTCGGCAAGGTCGCAGATTTTCTCACCTCTTGTGAGGTGGGCAAGGATGAAGTTCTGTTAAAAGAGGATGGCTCGCCGCTGACAGTTGGCGATGTACATGCAAAAATTCGTCTTTGGGTGGCGGAGCGCGGCGCAGAACTTCCCTCGGGCTTTATCTTCTCCATTGGGCGTGATGCGGGCGTGCCACATTCTGCCGGCAACCCAGCCGACCTGATGAAACTGGGGCAGACCATCGTATTCGATATTTATCCCGCTGAAGCTGGCGGCGGATATTACTACGACTTCACCCGCACCTGGAGTCTGGGCTATGCCACGCCCGCTGCGCAGAAACTTTTCGATCAGGTAAAGGAAATCTACGATCAACTCAGTGATAATTTTGATTTGAATGTGCCGTTCAAAAATTACCAGCAAATGACTTGTGAATATTTTGAATCCAAAGGGCACCAGACCCTGCTTCATACCAAAGCGCCGGTCGAGGGCTACGTTCATAGCTTGGGACACGGCGTGGGGCTGAACATTCACGAGCGCCCCTTTAGCGGCTTAATGGTCGGCGATGAACAAAGGCTTGCTCCTGGTGTTGTCGTTACCTCAGAGCCTGGTTTGTATTACCCCGAAAAGGGCATGGGCTTCCGTATCGAAGACACCCTCTGGGTTCGCCCTGATGGGAAGATGGAAATCCTTGCCGATTATCCGTACGATTTTGTGCTACCAATGAAAAAATGGCACAAGTAGAATTACCAATTACCAATTACCAATTACCAATTACCGTAACTAATCTCATGAAACCGAGCAAAACATGACCGACCTAAAACCTGCCCGTATTCTTGCCGTTGAAACCTCTTGTGATGAAACCGCCTGTGCCATTGTTGAAAATGGACGCGCCATGCTTTCATCTGTTGTTGCGTCGCAAATGGAAATCCATGCGCGCTATGGCGGCGTATATCCCGAAGTGGCATCGCGTCAGCATGTTTTGAGCGTTACCCCTGTTGTAGAGCAGGCGCTCGCGCAGGCGCATCTCACGCTTAAGGATATTGATGCGATAGCTGTCACACAGGGTCCGGGGCTTGCCGGCTCGCTAGTGGTGGGGATGAACATGGCAAAGGGGCTTGCGCTTGGTACAAGTTTGCCGCTGGTGGGAGTTAATCACCTCGAAGGGCATCTTTATTCGGCGTGGGTCTACGAAGCGGGAGATAACGTGCCACCCGAACCGCAATTCCCTTTGATGGTGCTGCTTGTCTCAGGCGGACATTCGGAACTGAACCTGATGACTGACCATTTGACCTACCAACGCCTTGGCTCCACGCTTGATGATGCGGCAGGTGAGGCTTTCGACAAGGTTGCCCGCCTTCTCGAACTTGGCTACCCTGGCGGACCTTCCATTCAGAAAGCCGCCGAAGATGGTGACGCGAGCCGCTTTCATTTTCCGCGCGCATGGCTCGAAGGCACGTATGATTTTTCGTTCAGCGGATTGAAGACCGCGGTTTTGTATGAAGTGCGTGAGTTGAAAAAGAAGAGCAATACCCTGCCTGTGCATGATCTGGCGGCTTCGTTTCAAAAAGCAGTGGTAGATGTGCTGTTCAAGAAGACAATCAATGCGGCGCGTGAGTTCGGTGCGAAGGAGATTTTGGTCGCGGGCGGCGTCTCAGCCAATCGCGCCCTGCGCCAGACCTTCAAGGCGCAGACTGAATTCCCTGTTCATATTCCCCCGTTGTCTTTGTGTACTGATAATGCCGCGATGATTGCTTCTGCGGGATACCATCGTTATGCGCTGGGGCACACTTCGCAATTGGATATTGACGTTCTGCCTACGTGGCCCCTTTCACAAGTGGGCGCGTAGAGAGTTAAACCAAGAATTAAAACCAAAGCGCGGACTGACTTGCCCAAGTCAGTCCGCGCTTTACATCGGAGAATGTATTTATTATTATATTCGGCGAGATAAATACAGGCTGAGTAAAACTTAAATAATGGATGAGAGTTATTTGTGCCTGGGCATCCTTCGACTTTGCTTAGATCGTTCCTGTGCTTTTTGGGGAGGATAAGAAAACTGCCATTAACTCAGAAAGTGAAATAGGTCCCTCTCTTAAGATGGCAGGTGTTTCACCTGTGCAATCTACCAGCGTGGATGGGATTCCGCCTTGGGTTTTGCCGCCGTCCAAAATCAATGGGATGCGTCCCTTGAGTTGGTCGTACACTTCGAGGGCGGTGGATGGACTTGGCTGTCCCGAAATATTGGCAGAGGTAACTGCCATGGGTCCTGCTGCGCGGAGCAAGGCGCGGGCGTCGGGATGGTCGGGGATGCGGACTGCGACGGTGTGGGTGGCAGAAATGGCTGCGGGGAGAATCGGCTTTTTGGGGAGGATGCAGGTCAAGGGTCCGGGCCAGAAGTGGGAAGCAAAACGGAGAGCCATGTCTGGAATTTCTGCAATCTGGTCGAGTCCACTTAAGTCCCCAATCAAAATGGGAATGGCTTTTTCGATGGGGCGGTCTTTGGCGGCGTAAATTGATTCAATGGCTGAGTTGTTAAAGGCGAGCGAGCCAAGCCCGTAAACGGTATCGGTGGCGAAGGCGACGATGCCGCCGCTTTTTAGCACTTGGAGTGCGCGTTCCAATTCTTTGGCAGGGATGATTTCAGTTTTCACTTTTCTCGAACTCTCTTAGAAATATTTCTACTACGGCGGGGTCAAAGTGTTTTCCAGATTCTGATTTGATGTATTCGATGACTTTTTCTTTTTGCCAGCCCTGGCGGTAGGGGCGGTCATGCGAGAGCGCATCGTACACGTCAATGATGGCGAAGATCCGCGCTTCGAGCGGAATGTCGTTGCCTTTAAGTTCGTGCGGGTAGCCGCTGCCATCCCATTTTTCGTGATGGTAGCGGGGAATGGTCAAGGCTGGGCGCAGGTATTCGATGGGATAAAGCAGGTTGTAGGCGATCTGTGGATGGGTGCGCATGATTTTTATTTCCTGCTCGGTGAGCATGCCAGGCTTGCGCAGAATTTCATCAGGGATGCCGAGTTTGCCAATATCGTGCAGGAGCGCGCCCCTGTGAATGTGGATGAGTTGTTCTTCGGTGAACCTCATCAGGATGGCAAGGCGGCTAACCATATCGGTGACGCGCTGGGTGTGTCCTTCGGTTTCCTGGTCACGAATTTCTAAAGCATGTGACCAGCCTTCGAGCGTGGTTTCGTAGGCGTCTCGTATGTCTCTATTTGATCTTCTAAGGGTGTTGACCAGCGCGTTGTTTTTTTGCAGCGCATTCTCAAGTTGATGCGCAATAGCCCAGGTCATTAAAGCAAGGCTGAATAATGCAATAATTGCGATGAAGTTGTATTCCCAGGCATGGGTTGTCATAAGGCTGGTTATGGCGTATGCGGCGGCTGTGAGTGAAGCAAATAGGAACGAACTGGATGGGCGGATGACAAAACTTGAGATGCCGATAGGCAGGCTGAAGACAACCATCAGGTATTCCATGAATTTGGCATCACTGCCAAGCGCGGCGGCAAGGATCGAAAGGCTGATGGAGAGGTAGGCGGCGAGCGTTACTTTTCCTGTTTGGTTTAATTTCCATAACAGATAAAGAGGCAGGAGCGCGATAATATTCTGCGCAAGATATAGTTTATATTGCGGAATTTTCAAGGCGAACAGCACGAACAGTTCGTTGATCAGCATGTACACTGAAAGCCCAAAGAGTAACGCAATGTAAAGCGCCAGCAATTGCCCTTTGCGTTCGACGGTTGGGTCTGTGGTTTCGATGTTCACAATCTCGGTGAATTGTTCCCACCATTTTTTGAAATTTAGAATTTGAATTTTTTTCATATCTTGCCTGATTGTAGGTTCAGCGTGGCTGGGGTTTGGAGTTGAATTTGAACTAGCCGGTCATGCCCTGCCAGGTCTTGGTAGAGTTGAATATTGGAATCGGGGAAAGAACTGCGGGCAAGGCTGGAGACTGACTCGCCAAGAGTGGCTTCTATTTCCAGCAGCAGAATTCCATTGGGAGCAATTCGGGTTTGGGCAATTTGCAGTAGGCGGCGGTAAATAGTTAGTCCATCTCTGCCGCCGTCGAGCGCCAGGGTCGGTTCGCGCCCAAAAATGGGAAGCCCATGCAGGGTTTCTGTGGGGATGTAGGGGGGGTTGGAGCAGATTAGGTCAAAGGTTGAAGGCTGTGGGTTGGGGAATGAAGAGAGTGATTTTCGATTTTCGACTTTCGACTTTGGAAGTAAATCACATTCTACAAATTCAATCTGCCCCTGCGCATTGAGTTTTTCGGCGTTGCGTTTTGCAACTTGGAGCGCGGCAGGGGAAATATCTGTGGCGAGGATGCGCGCGTTGGGAATGTGTTTGGCGATGGAGATGGCAATTGCGCCTGAACCTGTGCCGATGTCTGCGACTCTTTGACTGTGCCGTGATTGACCGTTCGATGGGGTTTTCAGCCAGGCAACTGCCTTTTCAACCAGCAATTCGGTTTCGGGGCGGGGAATTAGCACATCTTTTGTGATGCCAAATTCCAGCCCGAAGAACTCCCATTTCCCCAATACATAGGGCAATGGCTCGCCCGCTTCCAGTTTTTTTAGAGCAAGATCAAAATGAGCCTGCTCTTCTTTTTTTATCTCATGTTCGGGGTGTGAAATTATCCAAGCGCGCGGTTTTTGGGTGATGTGGGCAAGCAAGACCTGCGAGTCGAGTTGGGGTGTGTCACTGAGTGTTTCAAGCCGACAGATTGATTCGGCAAGCAGGTCTTGTATTTTCATTCAGGGGTTTTATTCGTCGTCATCCATGCCGGAAGACGCCAGTTTGTCTGCTTCGTCTTGGGTGGAGAGTTCATCAATGAACTGGTCAATTGACCCATCCATAACGGCGGGCAGGTTGTAGCTTGAATATCCAATGCGGTGATCGGTGACGCGGTTTTGCGGATAATTATAGGTGCGGATTTTTTCTGAACGATCTCCCGACCCCACCTGTGAGCGGCGATCGGCTTCGAGTTCTGTTTGGCGTTTCATTTCTTCAATTTCATACAGGCGCGCGCGCAAGATGCTCAACGCGCGGAGTTTGTTTTGCAGTTGCGAGCGTTCGTCTTGACAGGTGACGATCATGCCTGTCGGCTTGTGGTACAAACGCACGGCGGTGGAGTTCTTCTGCACGTTCTGTCCGCCTGCGCCAGAGGAGCGGTAGACTTCGATGGTGATGTCAGTTTCGGGGATGTCCACTTCCACGTCATCCACTTCTGCCAGCACAGTCACGGTTGCTGTGGAGGTATGAATTCGTCCCTGTGATTCGGTGGTCGGCACGCGTTGGACGCGATGTACGCCTGATTCATACTTCAACTTTGAGTACGCGCCCTTGCCCTTGACTTCAAAGATCACTTCCTTGTATCCCCCCACGCCAATGGAACTTTCGGACATTAACTCAATCTTCCAGCGTTTGCCATCTACATAACGTGTGTACATGCGGAATAGATCCGCCGCAAAGAGGGCGGCTTCGTCTCCGCCTGCGCCCGCGCGAATTTCAAAGATGACGTTCCTCTCATCACGCGGGTCCTTTGGCACGAGCATGCCCCTGATCTCTTTTTCAAGCGATTCGATCTTTGGGGTTAGATCATCCACATCGGCTTTTGCCAGTGAAATCATTTCTGCGTCATTCTCAGAAATGATGAGGGCTTTGGCTTCCTCGAAGCTTTTCACTGCCTGACGGTATTCGCGCGCCTTCAAGATCAGCGGTTCGAGGTCAACCCGTTCCTTGTTGATTTCGGCGGCGCGTTGATAGTTGAGCGTTGGGTCCAGTAGTTCATCGCCTATTTGGTCATAACGTTCTTCGATTGCTTTCAATTTTTCCAGCATGTTTTAATCCATTTAACGCGGTGTAAAATCCTAAAGGTTTTCAAAGTCTTTAGGGTTTGTTTTGATGAAAATGTGCGAAATAAAACGCGGCATCGTGCCGCGCGGGCGATATTATACCAATGGAGAACGCACTTAATACGTTGTAACTGCCGAAAGCACCATCGAGAGGATCAGGATAATTGCGAATACCGCAAACATGATTTGCGCCGTTCTGTTTTGGGTGTTTTCTGTGGTCTTGGTTTGTTTTTTGTTTTTTACGATTTTTCCAGTCATTTTCATACTCACTTAATGATATGTTTGTAAAAGGCTTGTGACATCACCTTTTCAAGTTCTTCAATTGTAACAGGCTTCATCACGTACCCATCCGCGCCCAACTGCATGGCTTTATCGACCATCACATCTGCGGCTTCAGAGGATAACATGATGACGGGCAGGTCTTTCCACTCTTTGCGTCGGCGCAGAAATTCCAGCATGTCTAATCCGCTGACTTCGGGCATGTTGATGTCCAGCACCATTAGGTCGGGTTTTCCGCCTGCCAATAATGCCTGTGCGGCAGGGCGTGGATGAAAAAAATACCTTGTCTCGCAGTCCAGCAGTTTGAGCATCAAACTAACCGCGCGTCCCATTTCTTCGTCATCATCAACGATCCAGACTAGTTTCATTTTATAGACTCTTTTCCAGTTGTTGTTTGCTTATTCCAAATGCGCTTTGACCGCTTCGGCTGCGCTTTGATTCATGCCTTTCACTGCGGATAAATCTTCAACACTTGCTTCCTTAATCTTATCCATAGACCCGAAATGTTTCAAGAGGGCTTTCCTGCGGGTGGGTCCAATGCCGGGGATGGAATCTAACTGCGACGCCATGCCCTGCTTGGAGCGCCGCGCGCGGTGGGCTGTGATTCCGTAACGATGCGCCTCGTCACGGATTCTCTGCACGAGATAAAGTCCCTGTGAATGACGCGGCAGCAGCAGAGGTTGATTGTTGTACGGGAAGAAAATCTCCTCCTCCTGTTTGGCAAGTCCAACGACGGGGACTTTGTCGAATATTTCGAATTGTTCGAGTACCTTGACCACGCGGCTGAGTTGACCTTTACCACCGTCAATGATGATTAGATCAGGCAGGAAGGAAAAGGATGCATCAGGTTTTGCCCCAGGGGTTTGATTCTCGCTGATTGTAGCTGAAGCTCGCCATCTTTTGAATCTGCGTGTGAGCATTTCCTCCATTGATGCAAAATCATCGGGCGCGCCGATGCTGGTGCTGTCTATGTTGAATTTGCGATACAGATTTTTGGCAGGCGTGCCCTGTTCAAACACGATCATTGCGCCGACGGTTGCCACGCCCTGCGTATGGCTGACATCATAACACTCGATGCGGTTGGGCGGCGCGGATAATTTCAACGCGGACTGCAATTCGCCGAGCGCCTGTTCCTGTTTGTGGGCATCTGCCTGCCATTGCGCGCGGAGAGCCTGCAAAGTCTCAGATGCGTTTTCAGCCGCCATCTCCACCAGGTCATGGGGCTGACCCTCCTTCGGCACGAATAATTCCACTTTCTGACCGCCGCGTTTTGACCTGAGCCACTGCCCGATGATCTTGGCTTCTTCTATCTCGATCTCTTCTGGGATCATTACCTGCTCTGGGATGTTGGCGGCTTCGGTGTAGAACTGTTTGACAAATTCGGTCATTACTTCCTGGTTATTTGTGTCTTCGGTGCCTTCAAGAATGAAGTATTCGCGCCCGATCAATTTTCCGCCGCGAATGAAGAAAATCTGCACGCAGGCTTCGCCATCGGTGCGCGCCATTGCCAGCACGTCTGAGTCTTTGTAGTCAGATGCAAAGATGATCTTTTGCCGTTCGATGATGGCGGTAATGGCTTTCAACTGGTCGCGCAGGGCGGCGGCTTTCTCGAAGCGCATTTCCTCTGCTGCTTTGAGCATTTCGTTTTCAATGCGCGCCACGATCTCTTCGCTATGTCCGCCGAGGAAGTTCATCAGGTCAGAGATCATTTGGCGATAGCCCTCTTGGGTGACAGCCCCAATGCACGGACCGATGCATAGCTTAATATCAAAGTACAGGCAGGCGCGTTTGTCGAGTCCTGTAATCTCGCGGTCACATGTCAGGTAGGGAAATATCCGTCGCAGAGCGCCCAATGTCTGGTAAACCGCCCAGGCTGAAGTGTACGGACCAAAATACCGCGAGCCGTCTTCTTCCATTTGTCGTGTAACGGTCACTCTGGGAAAGGGTTCATTCCAATGGATTTTTATATACGGGTATCGCTTATCATCTTTAAGACGGATGTTGTATTTGGGGCGGTGTTTCTTGATGAGGTTCATCTCAAGAATCAGCGCCTCCAGTTCTGAGCCGACCACGATCCATTCGATGTCGGTGATGTCGCGCACCAGACGGCGCGTCTTTGCATCGTGACTTGAATCGGCGTGGAAATATGACCGCACACGGTTTTTCAAGCTGATGGCTTTGCCGACGTAAATGATCGTCCCTTCGGCATTGCGGTAAATATAACAGCCCGGTTTGGCTGGGAGTGTGGCTAGGATGCCTTGCAGCTTCTCAGGGATTTCCATCGGCGGCAATTATAAATTAGAAACCGGATGGAACACTTTGCAGACTGCCGCGGAATTTTGAAATGCCCCCAATGACCCGTTGATTTTTGTTGTTTTCCATTTACAATACTTTAAAAAATTTCAAAAGGAGAATATCGCATGAATGAATTTAATAATACGCCGGTTATTTCTACCCCACCTCAAGCGCCCGGATCTGCAGGCTGGTTCCCCGTTTGGGTCAAGGCTGTTACCCAGCCCAATGAACAGACCTTTGTTGATATGACTGAACATCCTGACGCCCAACCCAAGACCGCCTACATTTGGATTTTTCTTGCCGGGACTTTGTCTGCAATGGTCAATGGGTTTGTGCAGGCGATCACGGTGACAAATACGCTGGGCGAACAGGGCGCTTTTCAAGGTTCTGCTGTTGGGGTTGTGATCGGCGCGGTTTGTGCGGCGCCGGTTGCCGGCGCGATTTCAGCTTTGTTCTTTGCCCTGGGAGTTGCCATCATGCAGTGGATCGCAAAACTTTTTGGTGGAACAGGAACGTATGACAAACTGGTTTACGCAATTGCCGCAATTTCCGTGCCGTTCACCCTGGTTTCGGTTGTGCTGCTGCCGTTGAATCTCATACCTTATGTTGGTATTTGTACTGGTTTGTTTGGCGCTGGGTTGGGTTTTTATGCTTTGTTCCTGCAAATTACAGCCGTCAAGGCGGTAAATCGTTTTGGTTGGGGACAGGCGGCTGGCTCAGTGTTGATTCCTGGATTGGTTGTTCTTGTTGTGTGCAGTTGTGTAGTGGGTATCAGTTTCGTTTTATTAGGACCAGCTATCGGTGAGGTATTTAGCGGAATTGGCGAAGGGCTGCAATTTGCCCCGTAGTTCGAGCATCAAAACTTGTGTCTAATCGTCACTAATCTCTCTTGAAAATTTGCGCAGATTAGCGGATAAAAGTAAAAAACGCCTCCCACATCATTTAAGATGTGGGAGGCGTTTTTATTGAAAAGATACTCTGGTTTGCAGGAAAAACCTTTGGTCTAACTTAAGAAACGCTCTCTCAGGCGTTCCCTACTTGGCAGCTTCCACCGCGGGTACTGGGATGCGATGCGCGCCCGTCAGAAGTGGCATTTCTGCCATGAAGTAGGCGTATTCATACGCTGTGTCTGCTCCGCCTTCGCCTACAATGGGTTCGATCAGCCCGTTTTCATTTGAGTCTACGCCCGAGATGGTTTGTAGGGAAAGCGTAGTCATTTCTTCAATGAGCGGTTGCATTTCAGCGCCAAAGGATAATTCTTGTAACTGGAGGGCTTTTTCAAGTATTTGCTCAGACCAGCCTGTCATGTTTTCGCCGCAAGTCACAATATGGGCGCTGTTCAATTTTATGTCTTGTGTTGCGTCTACTGCTTGCGCGGCAAAATTGGCATGAGAAATGGTCTGGGCAATGTAGCCCTGGTCGGTATAGCCAGGGTCTCCGTTGTGGAGTAACCCGAACCCGTCGCTGGGATCATTCACCGTGCCGTCTTCATTCCAATCTTTGTATTGACTTGTGCTTGCATTCCCTGCGATCTGATTGATGATTTCCTCAGTCTTGAGGCGGACAAGTTCTTCATCCCCCTTTGAAAAGGCTTTATTCAATTCATCTATGCTTGTATATAGGGATTCTGATGTGTACCATAGCCCCTGAATGAGCGCAGTTGCCTGTGGCGCAGTTTGAAATCCGACTGTCACATGCCGCACATGAACAAGGGCAAGCGGGGGAAATACCGAGGATGCGATTACTTCGGTAGAGGCGTCACCTGGCTTTGGGTCATTGTCCACTTCCAGCGTAACTTCAATCTGATCAAACGCCGACAGGATGTTGTTCTGGTTTGGGTCGGTAAAAGCCAGTTGCCCATGACCTGTTTCATCTATCTCGACTGTGCCGATATTGCGGCGAATTTCTCCGCCTTGGGCAAGCAGCCAAACATCGTAATGGGAACCAGCTTTCGGCGTAGGGAGAGCCGAGAAGGAGATCACCGCTTTATCCATCACCAGGTAAGAGTCCAAAAACGAAACACGCCCAAGCGGTTGATCTTTATTGATTCCAAGCGAAGACCAAAAGCGAAATGTGCCGAGTGCTAAAACGATCGCCAGAAGTGCGCCAACGCCAGCCCATGCCCAGGGGAGGGGCTTTGCCTGCTTTTTCGATTCTTCAACCGATTTCTTAGACGCCTTCAGCAGCCTGAGTGTGTCTGTAGAAACTGTTTGCCCGTTGAAAACCGCCATAAATTCATCTGCCAGTTCCTTTGCTGTGGCGTAGCGGATTTCTGGGTCTTTTGCCAGAGCGCGATCAATGATGAGTTGCAGGTCAGATGAGATACCAAAGATGGGTGGCGGTGGGTCGTTTAGGTGTTTCATTAAAATGCCAAAGGATGACTCGGCGTCGAAGGGAACTGCGCCAGCCAGCATTTCATATAGCATTACGCCAAGTGAGTAGATGTCGGTCTTTTGCGTGACCTTATCGCCTCGTGCCTGTTCGGGACTCATATAGGCGGGCGTGCCAGAAACTGTCCCGGTTGAGGTTTGGATGGATGCGTCTAACAGGCGCACCAACCCAAAGTCGGTCAGGATCGGTTCCATGTCTTCAGGTAAAGGCTGGTCCGCTTCCACAGGTCCGCTTGCTGAACGTATCAGTACATTGGCGGGTTTAATATCTCGATGAATGATGTTCTTGCTATGGGCATAATCAATCGCAGATGCAATTGCAGGAAGGATGCGCCCGATTGTTTCGAGGGGAAGTTTTTCTTCGCGTTTGTGCAGGGCTTTCAAATAATTGCCGAGTGAAACGCCTGGCACATATTCCATAATCAGGCAGGGCTGCCCGTCCATCAATTCATAATCGAATACCTGAATGATGTTTGGGTGGCGCAAGCTGGCGACCACGCGCGCTTCGCGTTCAAACCGTGTGTGATTCTCTGGCTCGGCGTCTACGTGGTCACGCATGATCTTGACCGCCACTTTACGATTGAGCGTGGTATGCTCGCCAAGATAAACTTCCGCCATGCCCCCGCGCGCAATAAATTCACTAATTTTTACTTTACCTAGGGTTTTGCCAGTCCAATTTGCCATTCGCAAATTATACCCGAAGTATAATTTGACGAATTTTGAGGAGATTTCAATGACAATTATGATTGAAGAACTGCTGTGTGAAATCATGCGCGCGCGTGGCTTGACGCTTGCCGCTGCCGAGTCTTGCACCGGTGGTTTGGTCGCAGATCGTATTACCAATGTTTCGGGTTCGTCGGAGTATTTCCCTGGCGGTATTGTGGCTTATGCCTATGAAGCCAAAGTCAATTTGCTTGGCGTTTCATGGGATACGCTCAATTTGCACGGTGCGGTGAGCGCGGAGACTGTTCTGGAAATGGCGCGCGGTGCGCGAAAAGTATTCAATGCCGATATCAGTATCTCGGTCAGCGGCATTGCCGGTCCCACTGGCGGCTTGCCCGAAAAACCTGTCGGCACTACCTGGTTTGGTCTGGCGACAAGCACGGGTGAGTGGACCCGTCACTTCGCTTGGGATGGTGACCGACTCCAGAATAAACATTACTCATCCGAAGCCGCACTTCAATTTGTGTTGGATTATCTCGAAGGGAAACTGGCATGAACGCCGTAGTTCTTATTTCGGCAAACGCTGAGTGGCGTGCTGTCAAGGAACTTTACCCGAACCTTGAAATTCAACATTCTCCCTACGGCGAATTTGCTGAAACAACGTTGAACGTTAAACGGTTAACGTTGTTTCACGGCGGCTGGGGAAAAATTTCAGCGGCGGCAACGGCTCAATATGCCATTGACCATTTCGAGCCTGACCTGTTGATAAATTTGGGAACCTGTGGTGGATTTATGGGGCGCATCGAAACAGGCGCGATCATGCTTGTCGAGCAGACTCTGGTCTACGATATTATTGAGCAGATGGGGGACGGCGACGAAGCAATTGAGCATTATTCGACAAAGATTGATCTATCGTGGATGGACGATGGACGATTGCGCGCGGACAAAGGTCAATCGCCCATCATCCGCGGTCTCTTAGTCTCTGCCGACCGCGATCTTCTTGTAGAAGACATCCCCATGTTGATCGAAAAATACGACGCCGTCGCAGCCGACTGGGAATCAGGCGCGATTGCGTGGGTGGCAAATAAGAACAATACCCGCCTGTTGATTCTGCGCGGCGTCACTGACCTGGTCGGCAGCAATGGCGGAGAAGCCTACGGCAAAATAGAAATTTTCCACGAGCGCACAAAAACTGTCATGCGTGAATTATTTCATCAATTGCCTGACTGGTTGGAGGGCTGGGACTGAGTTTGATATTCCTCAGTTAGAGTATCCATGATTAATGAATCCGAACAGAAAATTCAAAAACTCAATTTTCGCTACGTACAAATTGACGCCATCGGCGTGAGCATCTCGAACGTTGCTGCGCCATTCCTTCCCGTTTTCCTCACCCGCCTCGGCGCAAGCAACTTTCAAGTCGGCTTGCTCACCTCCATGCCGGGCATTACCGGATTGATCCTTGCCATCCTCGTTGGGCGCTTTCTGCAAACCCGCCAAAACATTGTCCCCTGGTACAGCCTTTCGCGTCTGATGGTCATCTCATGTTATGCATTGACAGGCGTTCTAACTTTTGTGCTTGCCAGTAAATACACAGTCATCGCCACGCTTGCCATTTGGGCATTTGCCACCCTGCCGCAAACCGCATTGGCAGTTGCCTTTTCTGTGGTGATGAACGCTGTTGCAGGACCCGAAGGACGTTATGACCTTCTCAGCCGCCGCTGGGCAATCTTTGGGCTAACCACCGTAGTGGGAACATTTTTTGTGACGAGCACGATTGACCTCATTCAATTCCCGTATAACTATGCAGTAATGTTTTTTGGATTATCTCTGGGCGGATTGATCAGTTACTATTTTTCGAATCAGATAAAACTCCCAGACCAGACTCCGCTCGCGCTTGATTCCCCCTCATCGGCTTTAGATTCAGCCCGAAGCTATTTCTCCTTAATCCGCAGCGCGCCTGCCTTCACATCCTTCGCGCTCAAAAAATTTGTCTACTATTCTGCGCTTGTCTTGAGCCAGCCCATCATGCCGCTGTTCCTCGTGCGTGAAGTCAAGGCAACAGATTCGCAGATTGGCATGATTACCATGGCAATGACCGTTGTCATGCTTGTGGGATATTTCATCTGGCCCCTCTCATCCCGCAAATACGGCGGACGTTTTGTTTTGCTGGCAACAACTTTTGGGATGATCTTTTATCCCGCCCTGACTGCCGCCACGCCCCAAGTCCCACTCATCATCGTCTACGCCGCCATTGCCGGACTATTCCAGGCTGGACTGGATCTGGTCTTCTTCGACACAGCGCCACCTTCGTTTCGCTTGTTCATTCCATGCAATATTTCTCTGCAATTATTGCTCCGCTCATCGGCACCTGGCTCGCAGATTGGATTGGGCTTGGCGGCGCGTTGTGGGTTAGCGCCGCCCTGCGCCTGCTTGGATTTTTACTCTTTCTCAAAAAGGATGTCAGGCAGCTAATGGAATCGGTATAAAATATATTTATCATTTCAAACCGCTCAGTTGGACGCTAAAGATTATCAACAGGAGAAAAACACCATGGAACTCAAGATTGTTAAAATCGAAAAGCCCGAAGACACCAATTTTATTCTTGGGCAATCTCACTTCATCAAAACAGTTGAAGATATTCACGAAACTCTGGTTGGCTGTGTACCGGGAATTAAATTTGGGCTGG
>JFJP01031742.1_pt1 | contig 16183 bp, 10 predicted proteins | sample 431651 | NCBI WGS metagenome assembly JFJP01 (sample SAMN02602958, study PRJNA72255) | Microbial mat metagenome, whole genome shotgun sequencing project. | biome: fresh water; feature: sink hole; material: water; isolation source: purple microbial (photo- and chemosynthetic) mats found in... | reverse complement strand
TGAGATAAATCCATCACCACTAAGTGCTGATTTCTTCAATTCTTCTAGCCACAGAGAAACAAATTGATCTTGACTATGAATAACATCCTGTTTTAGATTGAAATATTTATCGTTTCTACACCCTATTTTTGCGTTCAAGGATTGTTCACTTTCAATACCTGTTTCAGCAAGAACAGCAGGTAGAAGCCTTCGTAATTCAATCTTTAATGATTCGATAATTCTATTCCTTGCGGATTTATTTGGGTCTTTTTTAGCCATAAAAGTATATTTTGATTGTTGTAATTAACGAGGGTGTAATAGTTCTTGTGTAAATCATCACTACAAAGCTTCGGATAACCTATAGCTGCATGAATCATAAACTGATTCAAGATTGGTTTCCGATTGTAAATGGGCATTGTTCATTTTTTAGCCACTTAGTTAATCGCCAAGCAGTAGATTGAGTTTTAGATTGTTGAGCGAAGCGAAATAACGTAACCCGACACAAACACTACTACGCCCAAGGATTAATGCAAGCCACAAAATCACTGTCATTGCGTGTGAACAGCCTCAAAAACGCTTTAAATTTAACATCTCTTTTGCCTGCAAAAATGTTAATCCAAATCAGAAAAACACTGCGTCACCTGCTGATAAAGACTGCTTGAAAATCTATAACCGTCCTGTATCGCCCTGTCTAAAATAACCTGCGCCTGCACCGCCGTCAGCGTCTTCTTTCTGACCGCAAGAATCAACAACCCAGCCAAACCTGTAATGGTCAACCCCATATACTGCGCCACTTTTCGCCCTTTCTTCTCATCAATAATCAACGGCAACTGCTTTACGGCAGCAAGCTCTATCGCTTCCGCTTCACCAGCATCAAGAAAAAGCAGCAAATTTTCAAGCTGTGTTGAAAGCTCGACCTTTTCAACCACGATACAATTCGGCTTTTCTAAAATAGTTTCCTTTGCCAATCCTGCCAATAACTCCTGATAAACCGTTTCTGGTACAAGCACTTGCTGAAAAAGCAAACACAACAACGATAAATTCTGCTGCTTTTGCAATACAATCAAGGTCGTAGCATCACTGACAATCACAGAACCGGTTGTCATAAGGCAAGCAGCTTTTCTACAGTGGCTAAATCCTCTTGCAAATCATAATCCGCAAGCGGAATTTTAAATTGTGCCAAAACCTGCAACGTATCGGCTTTGGTCTTTCCTAAACTGTCGGCTAATTGCCCCAAACTTAAATCACCTTTTTCAAAAGCCCGCATCGCCAGCCACGCTTTTAAACCACTCTGCATTAATTCATCACTAAACGGCAGCGCAATACCAATCGGCTTGCCTTTGCGTGTAATTAGCGTGTATTCATTATGCTCAAAATTATGGCTTAATTGCCTAACATTCATTTGCAGTTGTTTGATGCCAATGACATTCATAACATATCTCTCATTTGAAACGGATTTAAGCCATTGTACTTTATTTCAGGCATAAAAAAACCCGACTACACTCTGCAATCGGGTTTGTGTTAAGAGCTTGGCACAGCTTAACTTTCATAAGGCAAACGGCTTTCACTGTGTCGGCACTAAGCCGTTTCACTTCAAAATCCATTCCATTTCCACAATCACAATGTCAGAAATAAACACTTTAGAAAGGCTCACCTGCAATGTATTCGAGTGGTACCGCATCAGCACCGCCGCCCAGTGCTTTGTAAAAGGCAATTAAATTTGTAGAAGCAATGGCAACAGAACGAGCCAGCTCAATTTCAGCCGCATACAAAGCCCGTTGTGCATCCAACACATCAAGAAAAGAACTCACCCCTTCCTGATAGCGCAGTTTAGACAATCGTACCGATTCTTGCTGGTCTGCAACCGCCCGCCCCAATATTTGTCGCCGCACTTCTTCTTTAAGATAGCGAGTGAGGGTGGTTTCTGTTTCGCCAAGAGCTTCCAGTACGGCTTTTTCGTAAGCCAAATAAGCCTCTTGTTGTTTGGATTCGGCAAGGTCAATTCCTGCGCGAATCCTGCCAAAATTTAATAACGGTTGTAGCAAATTAGCGGCAGTCCCGTAAGAAAACGCAGCTGATTTAAATAAGCTTTCTATATCGGTATTGCGTAATCCTAAAAAAGCCGATAAGGATATTTTCGGAAACAACTCCGCAACCGCCGCACCGTGTATTGCTGTCGCAGCGGCGAGCCGGCGTTCTGCGATAATCAAATCAGGGCGATGGCGAATGGCGGCAGCGGGCGATGCCAGCAATTCTCGTCCAGGTGCGGTTGGAACAGCCCCCAACTTTGATAATTCAGCGGCTAATGTACCCGGCTGCTTGCCCACTAACATTTCCAATTGCCGTAACGCACCGACAAGTTGCCCTTCCAAAGAAGGAATTTCTGCCTCAGTATTTTCGACCAAGGCGCGCGCTCTCACCACATCATGGCGCGTACCGACACCTTCTGCAAATAATTTTTCGGTCAGTTTCAGGGTGTGTTGTTGGGTTTTTAGATTAGTCTGCGTAATCCGCAGTTGATTTTGTAGATTGCGATACTCAACATAAGAACGTGCCAGTTCTGAGGTGAGCGTTACCAGTGCTTGGGCGTAGCTTTCGTTTGCGGCATCTTGGTCAGCAATAGCCGCCTCCAGCCGCCGCTGTTGTCGACCGAACAAGTCAATTTCCCACAGCGCGTCAAAACCTAACTCAAAAATATTGAACGCCAGCCCTTTTGAATAAGCAGGCGATTGGTTTTTATTACGCTGCGCCCCTGCTTTTAAATTGACTTGTGGAAAAAATTCAGCACTGGTTGCACGACGGTCAGCCCGCGCTTGGTCCACACGGGTCAGTGCTATTTTAAGGTCAAGATTACCCTCCAAGGCTTTATCCATCAAACGATTTAACTGTAAATCACCAAAGTTATGCCACCAGTTCCTTAATTTTTCTGGCGTGATGGGTTTTAAATTTAAACCTGAACCTCGTTCAGCTTCCCAATGGTCTGGAACAGCGGGCGTTGTTTTTTTATAATCCGGTCCTACGGTACAACCGACCAAACCGCACAATACCCATAAGGCGTGAGTCCTCAATTTCATAACACTGTCATTTTAGTTCGTGTATCCATGTTGAACAATAAGGTTCGGCAACCACAGAAAAATGCCCTCCACGACTATAAACAACCTGAACTGCTGCATAATAATCGTTCCAACAATCGGGTTTTAACCAATGTTGACTTTCCTCGGCAATAACCAATGTTGGCTGATAAGGCAGTTTCCCGTGTGGATAGTGATAATCAACCGCCAATGAGGTTTCAACCACTTGCCATAGACGCATAAAATAAGTGGGGGCAATTCCCATTGCGGTGTGCAGGCATTTTGCCAATTCGTTTTTCCAAACCGAATAGGGATTTTGTTCTAACAGCGTGTGGATATGGATTTCTTGTTCGGTTGAATATTTTCCCGCATTTTCAAGAAGCCGCCGACAAAAATCAGCAACCAACGATTTATCCAGTTGCTTTGCCCAATTGGCAACCCCACTGTCTATCAGTACCACCTCCGTAACTTGCAACTCACTGTCTTGCAATTGTTTAAGCATTTCGTAAGTGACCGTTCCACCATAACTATGGGCATACAGCTTGATTGCACCACGCGGTTTAATCTCCCGAATCAAGGCGATATTGTGGGCTGCCATCTCCTGCACCGACTTAGCTGGCAGGCTTTCTGCATAGCCTTTCATTTGCAACCCATAAACAGGGCCAAAATGCGCAATGTGCTGTGCCAGTTGATGATACCCATCACTTAAGCCTGGCATCCCCGGAATAATAAAGGTTGGCAAACTGTCACGCAGGCGGCTTACATAGGGTGAAGTGGCAGGCGTTTTTCCGACATTGCCCATCCGTTCTGCAAGTTCTGCCACACTGGGACATTGCAAAATATCGACAATTCCAAGCTGTGCGGCAGGCAATTGTTGATTGATTTCATGCACCAATTGAATTGACAACAGCGAATGTCCCCCAAGGTTAAAAAAGTTGTCATGACGTCCAATTCGATTTAAGCCAAGTACGGTTTCCCAAATCCGTGCTAATTGCCATTCCAAGGGAGTTCGCGGTTCGATATAGTCGGGATTAACCTCGGTATCAAGTGGCAGTTGTTCCAATCGCTTCCGATCAATTTTGCCGTTGCTGGTCAGTGGCAAAGCCTCTAACTGAAAAAATCCAACGGGCAGCATATAATCGGGCAAGCAACGCCGCAAAGGTTCGCGCAACGTTTCAGCCGTGATGTCCTGCGCTTCGGTGGTGTAATAGGCAACTAGCCGTTTGCCACTGGCAATCACTACCGCCGCGCTTTGTATCTGCGGCAACGCGGTCAGCGCATTTTCAATCTCGCCCAACTCAACTCTAAACCCGCGAATTTTAACCTGATGATCAGTTCGCCCTAAATAAGCAACATCACCGTTTGGCAACCAACGTGCCATATCGCCTGTTTTATAAAGTTTCCCTGGGGCATAAGGATTGTCGATAAATTTTTCAGCGGTTAAATCGGGATTATTCAAATAGCCCAACGCCAGCCCTTCCCCTGCAATATGTAATTCGCCAGCCACGCCGAGTGGTTGTAATTCAAGCTGTTTGCCCAGCACATATAAACAAGTATTGGCAATAGGCTTGCCAATGGTTAAGCGTTGCCCGACCCCAAGCTCGGCAATCGCGGTATTTACCGTGTATTCGGTTGGGCCATAGGCATTAAACACTCGCACACCGTGCGCTTGTACCGCTTGCAAGGTTGTTTCAGGTAACGCCTCGCCGCCAAAAGAAATCAATCGTAACGCGCTAAATAACTGCTGCTGGCGCGAGCTGTCCAGTGTGTCAATCACGCTGTAAAACTGGGGGGTCAGGTTAAGTACCGAGACGCGGTTATTCACAACCAGCCGATAAAAGTTGTCGACTTCAATATCCGCCTCTTCACGGATAACAAGGCTTGCCCCTGCCAACAGATAAGGAAAAATCTCTTCCACCGACATATCAAAACTCAGTGAGGCAAATTGCAACACCCTGTCTTGTTCGGTGATGCCATATTTTTCAATCATGGCATAACAAAGATTAACCAACCCGCGATGCGCAATCACCACTCCTTTAGGTTTACCCGTACTACCCGAGGTATAAAGAACATAGGCGGGCTGTTGTGAAGTGCGTTGCGGCGGCACTTGGGCAAGACAATTTTGCGCATCGCAACTTAAATCATCCACCGTCAAAATTTGACAATCAAGAGAAAAACAAGACAAAACCGAATATAAATGGGTTTGGGTGAGCAAGACCTTAACCCCGCCATTGCTTAACATATAGCGAATTCTCTCTTCGCCACTGTGCCGGTCAATAGGCAGATAAGCCGCCCCTGCACGAAGTATCCCAAGTACGGTAATAATCATCTGTACCGATCTGTCCATGCACATCGCCACCAAACAATCTGCCCCAATGCCTTGCGCTTGTAATGCCACTGCCAACTGATGACTGCGCTCGGCTAATAGTCGATACGAAACAGGTTCACCTTTAAAAATCAAGGCAATATTGTCTGGCACTTGTGCTGCCTTGGCAACAAACAAATCATGCACACAGCTATCCTGCGGAAAATCTTGCCGTGTCATATTGAAGCTTTCCAGTAATAAACTCGCTTCTTCTTCTGGCAAACAATCGTAATCGCCAATCCGTTGGCTGGGGTCTTCAACAATCGCAGCTATCAGAATTTCCAAATAACCAAGGTGACGGCGAATAGTGTCGGTTTCAAATAAATTGCGCTGATATTTCAGATGCAACTCCAGCGTATCGCGAAAGTCATAAACCTCCAGCATATAGCTGTCCAGCGTTTCCTGATACACGTCATAGCATAATGCAGCACCGCCGAGAGATTGTTCTGTTCCTAACACCTCATCGAAAATATTTTGATAAGTAAAAGAAACCGAAAAGGGAACTTCATTCGGATTTTGTAAGGTCAAACCGAGTGCAGGCATTAATTTGGCAAACGGGTAATGACTGTGGTCTAAGCTTTGCGCAAGATTTGCACCAATTTGTTTGACCAATTGTAAAAAAGTATCCTCGGAGTGAAGTTGGGTTCTGACAATAATCAGATTAATGTAGCAACCCAACGTATTTTCATGGCGTTGCAAAGGTCTACCTGCGGTTGGCATATTGACCGCAATATCGTGTTCCGCACTAAGCCGTTGAATTAACAGGGTAAAAACGCCAAGCAATAAGGAAGACAGATTTTGATTAACTGTCGCCCCCAGATATTTCAACGCCCTCAGCGTTGCATTGTTCAGGGTAAGCGTTTCACAGCCTACGCCTTTATTGGGCAAATCAGGTTGTGGCAACGTGTCGTAAGGGAGGGCGATAGTGGCAGGAACGCCCGCTAACTTATTTTTCCACCAAGCCAAATCTTCTTCAGCCTGTGGGCTATGCAAATAAGCCTGTTCCCAAGCAATAAAATCGAAAAAAACCGTATCGGGCGTTTCGGTACTCAAGGGTTTGCCTGTGAGCAAGCTATGGTATTTGCGCCAAAATTCGTTAGCAAATAGCATCGCAGAAAAGCCATCAATCACGATGTGATGAATCACAAAAAACACATAGTCCACTTGCTCAACGGGACATTTTAACGCATACAGCCGCACCAGCGGGTCTGTTTCCAAGTTAAACGGCTGATGCAGCAGGCGATGTAAAAAGGTTTCCCGTGCTTGATTTTCAGGTAACTCCAGTGCCTCAATCAGCAAATTATCTTGTGCTGTACCCACTGTTTGCAGGATTTCTTCACCTGAACGGCTTTTTTTATAGCTATATCGACAGCGTAGTAGCGGACGTTCTTCCAACAGCGCAAGCAACGCAAGACGCAAACAAGCAAAATTTGCCCGAGCGTCGAGTCGAAAAATGAGTGGAACGTTAAAATTAGTCGAGTCGGGATAGGTTTGCTGGATATACCACAAGCCTTTTTGCGTTTCGGCTAACGGTTGCGGCGTTGTGGGTACTTCTGCCATCGGTTGCGGCAAATTCGCTACAAGCGGAGCAGCATGACTTGCTTGTTGCGCCAGTAAATCGAAAAACTCCCCAAAGTTTTTTGCCCCCATCGCTTGGGCAATTTTGATAGGCAAGCCTAATTGTTCATTTAAACAGCGAATAAACTGCACAACTTGAATGGAATCAAACCCATAATGCACAGGCGATAAGGAACGGTCAATCTCGGATAAGGCGATGCCAAACACCTGCCTGACCAAGTGCGCAATCGCTTTTTCACTCGCTTGGCTCAATGGCGGGATGGGTTGGGTAGGCGTTTGCGCAACGGCTTGAACAGGCGCAATCTGCGCATCGTTTGTTGTTAAGGCTGAATACTGTTCCAACACAATATGCGCATTGACACCGCCAATCGCATAACTATTAAGGGCGACGCGACGCGGTTCACTGCCCTGTTGCCAGTGAGTGGGTTGCTTTTGCAAAATCAACGCATGATTGATGGGTAATTCACGGTTGATTTCACCTAAGCCTGCAAGCCCTGGTATCGTTTCATGTTCCAAGGCTTTGATTGCTTTAATCAGTGATGCCATCCCAGAAGCAACTTCAGGATGCCCAATACTGGGCTTGATGCTGCTGACAAACCACGTTTTATTAGGATTTAAACTCAATTTTTGATAGGCATCATTGAGTGCGGTTAATTCCAGCGCGTCTGCCAACGTATTGCCGATGCCGTGCGCTTCAATATAATCAATGGTATCGGTAGCAATGCCAGCTTGACCAATACTGGCGGTGATAGCGTGTTTGAGTCCTTGCACATTGGGTGCTTCCAGCGAATAACCGCGTCCACCATGATGCACAGCACTGCTTTTGACAAGGGCTAAAATCCGGTTGTTGTCAGCTAAAGCGCGCGCTAAGGGTTTAATGATGACAACACCCGCGCCTTCGCTGCGCACAAAACCATCCGCTTCTTCACTGAAACTGCGGGTTAAATTCTGTTGACTCAATAATTGATCGTAACCACCATGTTGGGCTAAAGCCGTAAATTCAGTCGCATCAATCAAATTAACCGCTGCAACCATCGCTTGTTCACATTCACCCGAGCGAATACTCTGCACAGCCCGATGCAGTGCAACATGAACGCTGGTACAAAAAGTATTAATCCCCTCGCTAGGGCCTTTCAAATCAAATTGGAAAGAAAGCTGATTGGCAATCGGCACACGATACGGTTGTGCATCATCAGCACACTGTCCTTGAGGTGGACTCAGCGATTGTGCGGCGATAAAAACCCCTGTTAGCGGCGTTGAAAGCTGCGTGTTACTGATTTGATAATCGGTTTGTAACTGAGCAATAAGTTCACATAACAGCGGTAATTGCCGGTCAATAGGGGCTTCGGCTGAACAAGTGGTTGGGATAGCACCATAAGCAAACGCAATGTTCGGTGTGCTGGGGGATAACTGTAAGCAATCCCCCGCAAGGGCTTTTTGCCATAGGGATTCGCTATTTAAAACCTCTGGAAAAATGCCCGCCAAGCCGATAATGGCAATCGGTTCTGTGCCAATAGTAGAAAGCGAACGGGGTGTTGTGTGGAAATTAGTCGTTTGTTCGGGTGCTTTTTGCCCGAGTGGTAACAGCTCGTCAATCAAATAATCCACCAAACAATCCAGTCTTGGATAATCAAATAATAAGGTTGTGCGCAAGGCGCAATCCAGGGTTGATTCCAGTTTTTCTTTAAACCCTACCGCTTGCAGGGAGTCTGTGCCAAGTTCAATGAAGCTTTGCTGCGGTGCAATGTCTTCTGCGTCATCAATGCCAAGAAAGTCTGCCAATAATTCCCGAATAAAGGCATTTAACAAAGGCTTTCTTTCAGCAGGTTGGGTAAGTTGTAACGTGTTGATAATTGAACTTGGACACATATAAAAGATTTTTTTCTAAAAGTTAAAACGTTTAAATGTCAAAAAACCCGAAACCAGCAGAACCGATTTCAGGTGTAAAAAAAGTAACGTTTTCGTGTTTAGGGCGGCAATATCGCCAGTGTTACCTCGCCTGTACTTTTGCCGTTTCCATCATCATGAAAATGACAATAGGTTTTGACAAACGTACATTTTGCGGTTTTCTTAATCGTGTGAATGCCATAAGTGCCGTAATAATGTTTGGCATTCATTTGACTTTGATAACTTGAGGCGAGCTTGGCAATTAAGACATTTGGCAATTGTTTTTCCCAAAATGTCTCGATGTTGTAATCGGATAATTCGGGTATCAACTGGTTTTTAATACAATGGGCTAAATGCACATAACAAATTTGATTAAAGGAAATATTGTATTCAACGGCATTAAAATGACCTGTGTCATCGATATAACATGATTCGGGGATTGCAAATTCGCCTGTCATAATCAGGCTTTGTACGGCAAAATTGTCTGATTGCTGAAACGTGGCGCGTTTGAGATAACGACTGTGTAAATGATAAGGTTTTAACACCTGACCAAGAAAATCATCCTCTATTTCTGAAACGCGCATCCGATACTGTAGATCAACAACTCTCATCATGCTCATTTGTCAATTCCCACATAAAAGGGTAAATCATCATAAATACCAATTCGGTACATTCTGCTGTGTTCACCAGGATTTGCTTTAGAACCTTTGTGAATCAAGGCACGATTTTCCCAAATCAGCAAATCATGGTCTTCCCAAAAGTGAGTGTGGATAAATTCAGGTTGTTCAACAAAATCAAACAGCTCTTTCATCACTTTTTGATTTTCTTCATAAGAGAGTCCAACCAAACCACTGGTAAAACCGCTACTGATATAGAGAATTTTTTCGCCTGTGACAGGATGCTCAATCACCGCAGGATGTGGGCAAGGTGGGCATTCGGCTTTAAAATTTTCAATCAATTCTGCAATTGAACGGTCAAGGTCAGAGGCTTGCACTTTGTAACGGGGCCATGCTTCTTGTAATGCCATTCGGGTATTGACATAGGCTTTTAAATTATCAGGCAAGGCTCTGTAAACACGCGCCATGTCAACATAAGAAGTAGCCCGGGCGGATTTTGGAAAAAAGATAGGGCGAACGGCGGTAAAGGACAACGGATGTTTTTCAAAAGAACAATCGGTGTGCCAATAACGCCCAGTACCCGAAACACCAAATTTTTTGCCTTCTTCGTTTAAACTGTTTGAAACAAAGATTTCAGGATGATTAGGGTGATGATATTGCGGTTGAAAATAGACTTGTGGACGACCTACCGCATGAGCAAAATTCACATATTCCTGTTCACTGAGTTCTTTTTGCCCACGAATGACCACGATTTTATTTCGGTAAATCAATTGCCGAAGCGTTTCTGCTTCAGATGACTCTTTAGTGAAATTTCTCACATCCCAGCCAAACACCTCAGCACCGATTTTTCCAGGGGCGGCTTCGATAATAGAAACAACAACGTCATCTTCTTTTTCTAATACAGCGGTATTCATAATAGTAGTTTTTCCTGTGTGTTATGATGATAAATTAACTAACTTGTCTGTCTTGGTCTTGCCAAAACGGCGCTCTAAGCACTCGCTTGAGGACTTTGCCGCTCGGATTTCTCGGTAAGGCATCGACAAACGTGATGGATTTTGGCACTTTGAAATCTGCTATCTGACCTCTGGCAAAATCAATCAACTCACGTTGTTTGACTTGATGACCTTGCCGCAGAACCACAAAGGCTTTTACAACTTCGCCCCATTTTTCATCGGGGATTCCTATAACAGCGACTTCAGCAACCGCTTCATGCTCGCTTAACATCGCTTCAATTTCCGCAGGAAATAAATTTTCCCCTGCGTAAATAATCATGTCTTTGATGCGGTCGCAGACATACAGATAGCCTTCTTCATCCTTGTAACCCACATCGCCTGTGTGTACCCAGCCATCGTTCAGCGTTTGGGCGGTGGCAGATTCATTTTTCCAATAGCCAACCATATTGGCAGGTGATTTAATGCAAATTTCACCACTGCGCTGGGCGGGTAAAAGCCGACCTTTTCCATCAATTATTTTAATTTCAACCCCAGGAAAAGCCCGCCCTGCGGCTTTTAAACGCTGGGGATTGGCAAGGTCATGGTCTTTGGGACGCAAGCACACTGCACAATTGCCCGTTTCGGTTAAGCCATAAATTTGAAAAAAATCGCAGGCAAAAATTTCCATTGCTTTGCGTAACAACGCAGGCGAAATGGGCGAGCCGCCATAAACCAACCCTTTGAAGGATGAAAAATCAGTTTTTGCACACTCAGGCTCTGCTAGCATTAACTGAATCATGGCAGGAACTAACACCGCTTTGCTGACTTTGTGTTGTTCAATGAGCTGTAAAGCTTGCCAAGCAACAAAGGTATCAACAATAATTCCGCAAGCGCCAACCGCGTAACCCTGTATCGCCCACCAAAGTCCACCAATGTGAAATTGGGGTAACGAGAGCAATAAAATATCCTCTGCATTCAATGACATCCATTCATCTCCCGCAGCTAAAACACCTTCCATTAGCCTAAAAAAACTGCTGTTTGCAAGCTGTACCCCTTTGGGTCGTCCCGTCGTACCACTGGAATACATTTGCACAACGACATCTTCAGCATAAGACTCAACGTTGAGCAGTTCAGTAGATTGTGATGCTTTCCATGTTTGATAATTTAACCAGTCAGGATGCTCACCCTCTAGCGCGATAAAAGTCCGGACGGTTGTCAGTTCTGGCAACAAAGATTCAATGAGCGAAAAAAATGCGGGTGCTACAAACACAATTTCAGTTTCTGCATCGTTCAAGATATAAAGCAGTTCAGCGGCGGCTAATCGCCAATTAAGGTCAACCAAAACGGCTTTTATCTTGGCGCAGCCAAATAAAATTTCATAATGGGCAATGCTGTCTTTGCCAAGGATTGCCACTCTGGAACCTGTTTTAACACCTGCCGCACGCAAGCCATGACCGACCTGATAACTACTCAAATCAAGCTGTTGAAACGTTTGTCTCTCATCACCTGCGATAAAAGCAATTGCATCAGGATACAGTTGAGCTTGCTCACTACACATCTGTGCAAGTGTTTGAAATGTATTTATTTTTTTGGTCTGTGGCATTGTTTTTAATCAATCCTTACAAGGCGAAAATAGATATACTGAAAAGTAATACGCAATTGCTGTGCCAATGTGTAATTTATTTGCTTAACCCCTAGGATTCACAAATCTAGTAATAAGGTCAGATGGCATCGTTTTGGCAAGCTTTTACAGGCTTTGTTGGGCAAAAAACCAATTTTAGGAATCGCTTAAGCGATATGACAACTTTATCCAGATTTACCCTTCCATAAAGGGATAAAAATGGCTCAAAACCCCCTGTTATCACTTAAAGTCAGCTGTTTTAATAGGGTATTTAACTCTATCTATTAAGTTATGTTTTATCCTAGCAAGGGCTGTTTTTGGGAAATTGGTTCTGTTGTGAGTAAAATAGCCACAAATAACCCTGTCATTTTTTAAAATGTGAAAATTAGACAGGTTCGTGGCACTTCTCTACAATGGCACACTCTTTGCATTTGTATTGAGTTAATCGGCAGACTGTCCACGCTTACTAAAACAACCTCTCGTTAAATTTCAAGGTAACAAAAGAATATGCGTCGCTTCCTTTCCCTGAAAACTTTTTTGACCGTGTTAATACTCCTCTGTACGATAGTGGCGGCGGGTGTTTACTGGCTTTGGGAACTTCATCCGTTCGAGACCAGCGATGATACTTATCTTAAGTCGCACTTAAGCCTGATTAGCCCCAAGGAAACAGGCTATGTCAAGGCGGTGTTATTTGAGGACAATCAGAAAGTAAAGCAGGGGGATTTATTGGTTGTTATCGATAACCATGATTTTCAAGCCAAAGTTGCTCAATCAGAAGCACAAGTTTTAATGGAAAAAGCCCATATCAAAACATTGGAAACCGAAAAGCGGACACAACACGCCAAAATCAGCCAGGAGGAAGCCAATATTGCGGTGGCGCAGGCAGATTTAGAACGTGCTGCAAAAGATAGCAAACGTTTCAATCACTTAGCAGCTGATGGCGCAATTTCAGCTCAAACACGCGATGCAGCCGAATCGTCTCATAAACAGGCAACGGCAATGCGAGATAAAACCCACTCCGCAAGACAAGAAGCCAGAAGTGAATTAGACTCTTTAGATGCTAGAATTAACGAAACCCGCGCCAAACTACAAGCGGCTCAATCGGCTTTAGACCTGAATCGTATCAATCTGGAAAATACCCGTATTGTCGCGCCTATCGCGGGCATTATTGGCAATCGCAGTGTGCAGGTAGGACAACTGGTTAAACCGGGAAGTGTATTGGCTTATCTAATCCCCATGAATGGTTTATTTGTAGAAGCTAATTTTAAAGAAACCCAAATAGGGCGGATGCTGCCAGGACAAGCCGTTGATATTCATATTGATGCGTATCCTGATGACCCTTTTGAAGGAGTGGTAGACAGTTTTGCACCTGCCTCGGGGTCTGAGTTTAGTTTACTGCCCCCCGAAAACGCGACAGGCAATTTCACAAAAATTGTGCGCCGCGTCCCCGTTAAAATTCGCTTTAAATCCACCACCGATATAAGCCGTCTAAAACCTGGGCTTTCTGCTGTGGTTAAGGTACGGGTTGGAAAATCACCATGGTAGCTTTAAAAAAATCTGCCACATCGCCACCCCCTGCTGCCAGTGAAGCATCGCCACAAGTTGCTCCTGAAAAAACCGTGACTTTCCAGCAATGGATTGGTTTTTTCGCTATGGTGTTAGGAATGTTTCTAGCCCTGTTAGATATTCAAATTGTTGCCAGCTCCTTAGAGCAAATTCAGGCAGGACTTTCTGCAACCCGAGATGAAATCACTTGGGTGCAAACCGCTTATCTGGTAGCAGAAGTGGCGGTGATTCCTTTGTCAGGCTGGCTAGGTAGAGCGTTGTCGATTCGCTACCTGTTTGTGATTTCTTGCGGGGGATTTACCTTTATGAGCCTGTTGTGCGCGTTTGCTTGGAATCTGCCTTCTATGGTGGTGTTCCGTGCTTTTCAAGGTTTTTTCGGCGGAGCCATGATTCCTTCGGTGTTTGCGGTAACTTACACCTTGTTTCCCCGCCATCTTCAACCCACTATGACAGTTTTTGTTGCGATGGTCGTCACGGTTGCTCCCACAACAGGGCCCGTGTTGGGTGGCTATATTACCGAGGTTGCTTCTTGGCAAACTTTATTTCTGGTTAATATCGTTCCCGGCATTTTGGTTTCGATAGCAATAGGCTTGTTTTTGCGTGTTGATGAACCGAACTGGGCATTGTTAAAGCAAATAGATTTTCTGGGCATTCTTTATATTATTACCTTTTTAGGAAGCTTGGAATTCGTGCTGGAAGAAGGGGTACGCGAGGAATGGTTTGAAAGTCGTAAAATCGTCTTTTTCAGCCTCGTGGCAGCCAGCTCTGGTGTCGCCATGTTCTATCGCGAGCTAACCATTGCGCATCCTGTTGTTGATTTATGGGCATTCCGCAACCGCAACTTTGCCATGGGCTGCTTGTTCAGTTTTGTTTTGGGTATCGGGCTATACTCGATTATCTATATCATGCCAATTTATCTGGCAACCGTTAAAGGATTAAACAGCCAACAAATCGGTCAATACATCATGGTGACAGGGATGTTTCAATTTGCTTCGGTCTTTGTTGCCCCACGGGTTGCTAAAACATTCGGCCCACGCCCAACCTTGGCATTAGGTTTGTTTGGCTTTGGATTAGGCACGTTATTGAACGGCAATTTAACCCACGAGGCAGGTTATTGGGAATTTTTTTGGCCCCAAGCGATGCGTGGATTTTCACTGTTGTTTTGTTTTCTTCCCATTAATTATTTAACCTTTGGCACACTGCCGCCTGACGAGGTCAAAAACGCCAGCGGTCTGTATAACCTCATGCGTAATATGGGGGGAGCGATTGGATTGGCAATTACTAACACACTGATGGTGCGGATGAATAAAGAATATTATGCAGTGATGCGTGAGCAAGTGACCACAGGTTCAATCGAAGCCCAAGCCTTGTTGGGCGGTTTGCAGGAGCGTTTCAGCACTATATCACTCCCAGACAGTCAACAAGCGGCACTAAAACAGCTTTACGGTTTACTCATGCGCGAGTCAGATGTCCTTACTGCCAATGCGCTGTTTCATCTGCTCGCTTTTGTTTTCTTTTTCGCATTACTGCTTTTGCCGTGGATTAGAACAGGCCCTGCTGCGCCAGTCGCTGTTAAAAACAAGGGTTAAGAACTGTATAAGGCAGATATACATGACAAAATTGATTTTTGACTCGAATAAGTGTCTAAACGTTTTTTGTGATGTACAGAGGGGCAGAGGGCAGAGATACAAAATTTTGCACCTCTGCAAGCATCAATTGTTTTAGTCTGTTACATCCGCCACTGAATACCCCCGTAAACAGTTGTGCCATCACCTGGCCAAAATTGTGAGGTATCTTTGCCTCCTGCGTCCATCACTACACCTGTACTAGCCGCATAGTGTTTATCTGCTAAGTTTTTCCCTTCTACAAACAAGTCCAGTCCGTACTTTTTAATGTTATAGCCTGCTTTTACCCCAAAAATAGCATAGCCATCGGCAAACAAAGTATTGGCGTGGTCAACCGCATATTTAGAAGGCGACCACTCAACATTTGAGCCTAAATAAAAGCCTTGGTCCCAATTATAAACTGCGCTGGCACGATAAAAATGTTCAGGTACACCTGCCAATTGATTGTTTTTAAACTTTATATCATTGTCAAAGTGAAAATCATTCCACAAATACGCTTGCCGCACGGTTAAATGGTCATCCAAAAAGTGATGGGTTAAACCTAATTCAATCCCTTGATGAATGGTATTTCCCGCATTAATCGTGCCTAATGGATTAGAGCCTGAAGTTGCGACCACGCTTAACATCTCGTTTTTAACCCACGCATGATAATAAGACACATCCCATTCGGTATGCAGGGCAGGCAATTTGCCACGCGATCCTACCTCAATAGTATGACTGGATTGATCTCTGACCAAAGACAATAATTGTCCGCCTGAAAGTTCTGCAAAACTGGGTGGCTCAAAGCTTTGACTGTAATTAGTAAAAACTTGCGTGTCTTCGCTAATTTCATAGCGAACACCTGCTTTAGGACTAAACAACCACCGACTAAAGTCGGTGGGTTTAAATTAACGACTGAAAGTCGGGATACACGTCGCCTAAACGACGTGTTTTTACGGTTCA
>JFJP01022119.1_pt1 | contig 16183 bp, 27 predicted proteins | sample 431651 | NCBI WGS metagenome assembly JFJP01 (sample SAMN02602958, study PRJNA72255) | Microbial mat metagenome, whole genome shotgun sequencing project. | biome: fresh water; feature: sink hole; material: water; isolation source: purple microbial (photo- and chemosynthetic) mats found in... | reverse complement strand
ACCTTACGCATCGCTTTTCTGCCCGGTTCGCGTGAAGGAGAGATTGCAAGACATCTGCCGCTGATGCTCGAAGCAGCCTGCATCTTGAACAAAAAGCGCAAGGACATGGAATTTGTCATTTCCCTCGCACCTTCTGTAAAAAGAGAATTCGCAGAAAACATCATTTCTCACTTCTCACTTCTCACTCCTCACTCCTCACTCCTCACTCCTCACTTCTCTTATGTCACCGGCGCGGAAAAAGCATTTGAAACCTGTTCCGCAGCGGTTGCCGCATCCGCAGCGGTTGCCGCATCCGGCACGGTGACGTTGCAGGGCGCACTTGCCGGTGTGCCTATGGCGGTCATCTATAAAGTCTCGCCTTTGAGTTATCTGGCAGGCAGAGCCTTGATAAAGGTGAGACATATCAGCCTCGTGAATCTTATCGCAGGCAGAGAAATCGTCCCTGAACTGATTCAGGGAAAAGCCTCTCCTGAAAATATTGCAGATACGGTGCTGAATATGACAGACGATCCTCGGAGACTTGAGCGGATGAAAAGCGATCTGCTCGGTATTCGGAACATGCTGGGAAGGACAGGGGCTTCGGAAAGGGTTGCTGATATTGCAACAGATATGCTGATATTGAAAAAAGTGAGAAGTGAGAAGTGAGAAATTTCACTTCTCACTTCTCACTTCTCACTTCTCACTTTCTACAGCGGGAGCAGATATTTCCTCAGTTTTCTTTTCTGCCGGAGCTTTCGATTTTGTCTTCTTTTTCTCCGGAGTTTTCTTTTTGCTTTTTTCAATGGCAAGCAGCTCGACCAGCGACACCGGTGCCTTGTCTCCGGGTCTTATCCCCAGTTTGTAAATCCGGGAATACCCGCCTTTTATGGATCCGAAACGGTCAGATGCCTCTTCAAAGAGTTTGTGAACCACATCTTTTTCCTGCATAATCGCCATTGCCTGACGCCGCGCATGAAGGTCTCCGCGCTTTGCCAGTGTAATCAGATGATCTGCCCACCGTCTCAGTTCCTTTGCTTTTGTATCTGTGGTCCGGATACGGTCATATTTGAACAGGGATGTGACCATATTCCGGAACATGGCATTCCTGTGACTGCTTGTTCTGTTTAATTTCAAACCGGCTTTCTGATGTCTCATAACCTTATCCTCGGTGCAGGGCGGGCGGACCCGCCTGCCCCTGATTATTCGTTTTCCTCTTTGTCTTCTTCGGGAGGAATGAATCCGTCTAATTTCATTCCGAGAGAAAGCCCCATTTCTGACAGAACCTCTCTGATCTCATTGAGGGATTTTCTTCCGAAATTCTTGGTTTTCAGCATTTCCGATTCGGTTTTGCTGACAAGCTGATATATCTTATGGATATCCGCATTTTTAAGGCAGTTGGCGCTTCGCACGGAAAGTTCGAGTTCTTCCACACTCCGGTAAAGATTTTCATTGAACTGAGGACGGTCATCATCTTCGGACCTCTTTTCCGGCTCCGGCTCAAGCTCCTCATCGAAATTGATGAAAATCGTCATCTGTTCTTTTAATATTTTGGCGGAATATGCAATCGCGTCTTCAGGCACAATGCTTCCGTCGGTCCAGATTTCCATGGTCAGCCTGTCATAATCGGTACGCTGCCCCACACGGGCATTTCCCACAGTATAGTTCATCCGTCTGACGGGCGAAAACACTGCATCTATGGGTATGGTTCCGAGAGGAGCGTCCGGGTCTTTGTTTATCTCGGCAAGCGCATACCCTTTCCCGATTTTCACAACCATTTCCATTCTCAGTTTCGAACTGTTTGAAAGTGTGGCAATGTGCAGTTCCGGATTAAGGATATCAAGGCTTCCGTCATCACTTACAATGTCGCCGGCAGTCACATCACGCTCCCCTTCGGCGTCAATACGGACAGTTCTGGGAATTCCGGGGTCAGCCTCGGGAGACAGTTTCAGGCGGACTTCTTTCAGATTCAGGATAATCTCGGACACATCTTCAAGAACGCCCGGAATTACGCTGAACTCGTGCATCACCGCATCGAATTTCACCGATACGACAGCAGCCCCGTAAAGGGATGAGAGAATAATCCGCCGCAACGCATTGCCGATGGTTGTGCCGAAGCCTCTTTCCAGGGGTTCGCAGACAAATTTACCGTAAGTCGGTTTCCGGGTCACCTGAACTTTTTCCGGCCTGATCATCTCCTGCCAGTTCATATACATGAGTTCATTTGATGACATATTCTGATCTCCGAACTCGAATCAGTAATCAGCAAACAGTAATCAGCAAACAGTAATCACTCTGATATAAAAAATGACCGGCAACTGATAACTGATATAACTGAGATTATTTGGAATAAAGCTCGACAATAAGCTGTTCCTGCATGGGCATAGTCATGTCTTCACGGACAGGCAGCATTTTCATAACACCTTTCATGCCTTCTTTTTCCAGTTCAAGCCATTGCGGAATCCCTCTTCGCACCACCGCATCCAGAGCATCGCCTATTGCCTGAATGGTGCGGCTTTTTTCCCGGATACTGATGATATCTCCCACCTCGACCGTATATGACGGAATATTTACTTTCCTGCCGTTGACCAGAAAATGGCTGTGTCTGACAAAATGACGGCCCTGAGTCCGTGAATTCACAAAACCGAGCCGGTAAACCACATTGTCAAGCCTGCATTCCAACTGAACCAGCAGATTCGTACCTGTTATGCCTTTCTGACGGTCGGCTCTCTGGAAAAAAAGACGGAACTGACTCTCGGAAAGTCCGTACATACGTTTCACTTTCTGCTTTTCCCTGAGCTGGACACCGTAATCGGAAATCTTTCCACGCCGGCGCTGACCGTGCTGACCCGGCGGATAACCGCGGCGGTCAAACGCACATTTGTCAGAATAGCATCTGTCTCCTTTCAGAAACAGCTTCAAGTTTTCACGTCGGCATAGCCGGCAGACAGAACCTGTGTATCGTGCCAAATTCTCCTCCTTAATTTAATCGAAAAGCGGATATTGAGCGATTTTAATTTCTCACTTCTCACTTCTCACTTTTCAATTACTACACCCTGCGTCTTTTGGGCGGCCGGCACCCGTTATGCGGAATCGGCGTCACGTCTCTGATTATCATCACATTGAACCCCACAGCCTGCAATGAACGCAATGCGGATTCCCTGCCCGCGCCGGGACCTTTGACAAAGACTTCCACATTCCTCATCCCATGCTCCATAGCTTTTTTGGCAGCATCTTCGGCTGCAAGCTGGGCGGCAAACGGCGTACTTTTACGCGATCCCTTGAATCCCTGAACCCCTGAACTCGACCATGAGACAATATTTCCCACCGGGTCTGTTATCGTAACGATGGTATTGTTAAACGTGGACTGGATATGGACTACGCCGTTGAGTATGTTTTTTTTCTCTTTCTTTTTTGCACGAACTTTTCTTTTTGCCATACAATACAAATCCTTTGAAGTGAGAAGTGAGAAATGAGAAGTGAGAAATTATTTCTCACTTCTCATTTCTCACTGTTCACTTATTTCTTCTTGGTTGCAGCGCCCTTTTTCTTTATGGCAGCCCTTCTGGGCCCTTTCCTCGTCCTTGCATTGGTCTTTGTCCGCTGTCCGTGTGCCGGAAGAGATCTGCGGTGACGAAGCCCGCGATAGCATCCCAGATCCATCAGCCTTTTTATATTCATGGAGATATCTGTACGAAGCTCTCCTTCGACTTTGCAATGGCTGTCAATCATCTTACGGATACCGTTGACATCAGTCTCTGTAAGGTCATCCGTCCGGGTATCGGGATTCATATTAAGGGTCGAGATGATATGCCGGGCAGTGTTTTTGCCGATACCGTAAATGTAGGTCAGTCCTATTTCAATCCGTTTACCTTTCGGTAAGTCAACACCCGCGATTCTTGCCAAAATATCCCCCTTCTGAATTGAATATTGACTAATTGAATATTGAATACATCAGGGGCTTATAATTATACGCCCTTACTAATTATAATTATACGCCCGTACTGTTTTCAATCTTCAATTTTCAATCTTTATCCCTGTCTCTGTTTGTGCCGTTTGTTCACACAGATTATCCTTACCGTTCCTTTTCTGCGGATGATTTTGCATTTGTTGCACATCTTTTTCACCGAAGCCCTGACTTTCATTTTCACTCCTTTTATAAGTGAGAAGTTAGAAGTGAGAAATGAAAATTGAAAAGCAGCATTATTTCTCACTTCTCATTTCTCACTTCTCACTCATTTAGATCTGTATGTGATTCTGCCGCGTGTGAGGTCGTATGGCGAAAGTTCAACCGTAACCGTATCGCCGGGCAGGATTTTGATGAAGTGCATCCGCATCTTTCCGGAAATATGTGCGAGTATCTGATGTTTGTTTTCCAGTTCCACTTTGAACATAGCGTTCGGCAGGGTTTCAATGACTGTACCCTGTACTCTGATCGGTTCTTCCTTTGCCATACTGTATCCTTATTGAAATGAGAAGTGAGAAGTGAGAAGTGAGAATTTTCACTATTCATTTCTCACTTCTCACTTCTCACTTCTAATACCTTCCCTTTATCCGGGTTCCGCCGCTTCTTTTCAGAAAGCCTTCATAATGCCGTGTCAGCATGTGAGACTCAATCTGAGCCATGGTGTCAATTGCCACGCCGACCACGATAAGCAGCGCGGTGCCGCCGAAATAAAAAGGAACATTGAATTGTGTCGTCAGAACAGAAGGAAGCACGCATATCGTGGAAACATATATCGCTCCCCCCAGTGTTATCCGCGTCAGCACCCGGTCAATATAATCCGCGGTGCGTTTGCCCGGACGTATTCCCGGAATATACCCGCCGTGTTTTTTCATGTTGTCCGCCACATCCACGGGATTGAATGTCACGGCAGTATAGAAATAACAAAAGAAAAATATGAACGCGACATACAGCAGTTCATAAACCAGTTTTCCGGGCATAATGGCTTCCGAGATGCTCTTTATCCAGGGAACTGTGATGAAACTTGCCACAGTTGCCGGGAACATGATGATTGAGGAAGCGAAAATCGGCGGAATAACGCCGGAAGTATTGATTTTGAGCGGCAGATGCGTACTCTGCCCCCCGTACATCCGTCTGCCCACAACCCGTTTGGCATACTGAACCGGAATACGCCGCTGTCCCTGCTCCACAAATACAATCGCTCCGAGTACCGCTGCCATGAGAATCAGAATGAACACTACCACAAAAATGCTCATTTCTCCTGTGGAGAGCAGCCGGAAAGTATTTCCTATCGCTTCCGGCAGTCGCGCGATGATGCCTGCAAAAATAATAAGCGAAATGCCGTTGCCGATCCCCTTTTCGGTGATCTGTTCGCCCAGCCACATGATAAAAGCTGTTCCCGCGGTCAGGGTGATGACTGTCATAAACCTGAATCCAATGCCCGGACTGATAACCGTTCCCATCTGTTCAAGCCCGATGCTGATGCCGAATCCCTGAATGATACTCAGCACCACCGTGCCGTACCGCGTGTACTGGGTGATTTTCTTGCGACCCTGCTGTCCTTCTTTGGACAGCCGCTCCAGATGAGGTATTACCACGGTCAGGAGCTGCAGGATGATAGATGCGCTGATGTAAGGCATGATTCCGAGCGCGAACACGGAGAGCCTCTCCAGTGCGCCGCCTGAAAACATATTGAAAATACCGAGAATGCCCCCCTTATGCGCTTCGAATATTTTTGCCAGGGCAATTGTGTCTATACCGGGCGTCGGAACATGCACTCCGATGCGATAGACTGCAAGAAGCATAAAGGTGTAGAAAATCCGTTTCTTGAGTTCGGGTATTCTGAATATGTTCTGAAAACCGCCGCCAACCATAAAATTTATCCTCTGCAGGGCGGGTGCAACCCGCCGTTCAACGCTGATAACCTGTCAGTGCGCCCTTTACTGCTGACTGCCGGCAACTGTTCCCCCGGCGGCTACGATTTTTTCTCCGGCGCTTTTGCTGACAAGAGCAAGTTTCACGTTCAGGGGATAAGTGATTTCTCCCTGTCCCAGAAGTTTGACGCCGTCCGGTCTGCCTTTTATCAGTCCGACACGCACCAATGCCGCTTCATCCACCACACTGCCGCTCTCGAATTTGGCTGTCCTTCCGGGTTCTGAGGCGACCAGATCGCGTATATTGACCGTTGCAATCTTTTTCTTGAATATATTGGTAAAGCCGCTCTTGGGCAGTCGCCGGTGAAGCGGCATCTGTCCGCCCTCGAAACCGGGTCTGACTTTTCCGCCTGAGCGGGCTTTCTGTCCTTTTGATCCTTTGCCGGCAGTTTTGCCCTGACCGGAAGCAACTCCCCGGCCCACCCGTTTCCGGGACTTCCGCGCCCCTTTTGCCGGCGACAATTCATGCAATCTCATTCGGCTCCCCTTTTTAAGTGAGAAGTGAGAAGTGGGAATTGATAAGTGGGAAACAGATGCTGGCTTAAATTCTCACTTCTCACTTCTCACTTCTCACTTTTTCAATCCTCGACTTTGACTAAATGAAATACTTTCCGTACCATTCCGCGAATGGCAGGCGTATCTTCGAGTTCCACTGTCCGGTTGAGCTTTGTCAGTCTCATCCCGCGCAACACTTTGCGATGTTTTTCCGGCTGTCCGATCATACTTCTGATAAGTGTTATTTTCATTTGAAGCCCCTTCGGAAGTGAGAAGTGAGAAGTGAGAAGTGAAATCGTAATATATTTCTCACTTCTCACTTCTCACTTCTCACTCCCTAAATTTCATCAACCGTCTTGCCGCGTCTTGCCGCTACCGCTTCACGGCTCTGAAGACTCCTGAGTCCCATGACGGTGGCTTTGACAACATTGTGGGGGTTGTTTGTTCCCATGCACTTTGTGAGTATATTCTGAATACCGGCTGCTTCAAGCACTGCCCGCACCGCGCCGCCGGCAATGAGGCCCGTTCCCTGCAATGCAGGTTTCAGCAGCACACGCCCCGCGCCGAATTTTCCGACCACTTCAAACGGTATGGTTCCTTCTGTGAGAGCGACTTTCACCATGCTCCGTTTTGCCTGTTCCACGCCTTTGCGGATCGCTTCGGGAACCTCTCCTGCTTTGCCCAGCCCGAAACCTACACTTCCTTCGCCGTCACCGACTACGACAATCGCGCTGAAACTGAACCGCCGACCGCCTTTGACAACCTTTGCTACACGGCTGATGTGTACCACTTTGTCAATAAACTGATTGTCTTCTGCTGCTGTATCCTGCTTTTTCTGTGTAAAGCCCAAGAAACCCCCTTTTTATTGAGAAGTGAGAATTTGGAAGTGAGAATTATTTGTTCACTTCTCACTATTCACTTCTCACTTTAAAAATCAAGCCCGGCCTCACGCGCTCCGTCGGAAACTGCTTTCACCCGGCCGTGATACTGAAATCCGCTGCGGTCAAACACAATTTTTTTCAGGCCTTTTTCCGCAGCCCTCCGGGCAATCAGACTGCCGACAAATTTTGCCGCCGCCACTTTGTTTTCAAATTTGGGCTGTTCCCTGACAACGCTTTCCACGCTGGATGCCGCAACCAATGTCATACCGGCTGTATCGTCAATAATCTGTGCATAAATATGTTTTGAACTGCGGAACACACTCAGCCTCGGACGCTGCGGAGTTCCGGACAGATGCTTCCTTATTCTCTTTTTCCGTTTTAACCGTGATTCTTTCTTGAGTTCGACCGCGCCCATCCTTCTGTACCTCTTCTGAATTGGATATTGATGAGTGAGAAGTGAGAATTTTAATTTTCATTTCTCACTTTTCAATTCTCAATTTATTTGGTTCCGGTTTTCCCTGCTTTCCGCTGGATATATTCTTCGGCGTATTTGATGCCCTTGCCTTTGTAAGGCTCCGGGGGTCTGAGCCTCCGGATCGAAGCTGCCGTATGCCCCAGTTTTTCTTTATCTGTTCCGGCTAATTTCAGACTGTTTTTTTCAATTGACACCGCAATATCTTCCGGAACGCTGAACGTGACCGGATGGGAATATCCCAGATTGAAAACAACATTTTTTCCTTTGACTTCGGCACGATAACCGATACCGTTGATTTCAAGTATCCGCTCGAATCCCTTGCTCACACCGGTAATCATGTTGGCCACGAGACTCCGCACAAGCCCCTGAACTGCATGGGTGCTTCGGTCATCTTTTTTCATGGTCACATTGACAACTCTGTCTTCTATCTTCAGATCCACATCCGGATGCACTGTACGCGTCAGCGTGCCTTTTTCGCCCTGTACTGTGATGACGCCGTCTTTATACAGAATTTTTGTGTTATCCGGTATCGGAATCGGTTTTCTGCCTACACGAGACATTATATTCGCTCCTATAAGTGAAAAGTGAGAATTGAAAAGTGAGAAATTTTTTCTCTTCTCACTTTTCACTTTTCAATTCTCACTTAATTACCACACCTCGCAGAGAATTTCGCCGCCCACATTTTCACGTCTGGCCTGTCTGTCTGTCATAATGCCCTTGGATGTGGATATGACTGCAATGCCTGTGCCGTTGAACACCGGCTTTATGTCCTCACATTTCATGTATGTGCGCCGGCTCGGTCTGCTGACACGCACAAGGCGGAAAATGGCATGTCCCTGTCCCTCTGCGTATTTGAGATAGACACGCACAACTCCCTGTTTGCCGTCCCTGATGAATTTGTAATTCCGGATATAACCTTCGCTTTTCAAAACTTTTGCCAGTTCGGCTTTCAGTTTTGATCCGGGAATATCCACACTGTTGAATTTTGCTTTGCCGGCATTTCTGATCCGGGTCAGCATATCCGCAATCGGATCACTCATTTTTTTTCTTGGCTCCGCTGAAACGACTTAGATATCCGCTCTTTTCAGATCGGCAGGGCGTATAATTATACGCCCCTGCTGATGAATTTTTCAATTTTCAATTTTTACCAACTGGATTTTATGACGCCCGGAAGTCTGCCGTTTGAAGCAAGGTTCCGAAAACAGATACGGCAGATTCCGAATTTTCTTATATAAGCCCTGGGTCTGCCGCACATCGGACACCGATTGTAAGCCCTGACCCCGAATTTGGGTTTTCTCTCTGCCTTTGCCATAAGCGATTTTTTTGCCAAAATTCCCCCCTGATCATTAAGAAGTGAAAAGTGATAAATTGTCAATTCTCACTTTTCAATTCTCACTTCTCAATTTTTAAACGGCATCCCCAACAGTCTGAGAAGTTCTTTGCCCTCTTCATCTGTACGTGCCGTGGTGACAACGGATACATTCAGCCCCTTGATTGCATCAATTTTGTCGTAATCAATTTCAGGGAATATGATATGTTCTCTGATTCCCAGAGAATAATTTCCGTGACCGTCAAATGCTTTTCCGGAAAGCCCTTTGAAATCACGGACACGTGCCAGAGCCACGTTTACCAATTTGTTAAAGAAGTCATACATGCGGCCTCGGCGAAGTGTCACCCTGCAGCCGATGGGCATTCCTTCTCTGAGTTTGAAGGCTGCTATGGATTTTTTTGCCCGGGTGACGACGGGCTGCTGACCCGCGATCAGTTTCATTTCCTCAACCGCCGAATCAATCAGTTTGATATTATGAATCGCCTCGCCCAGCCCCATATTCAGGACAACTTTCTCTAATTTGGGTATCTCCATCATATTTTTGTAGCTGAAGGTTTCCTTCAGTCTGGGGACGACTTCTTTCTCATAATACACTTTTAACTGCGACATTTTGATTCCTCTGTCTTCAATGAGAAGTGAGAATTGAAAAATGAGAAATTTTTCTCTTCACTTCTCACTTCTCATTTTTCATTTCACTCTATGATTTCGTCACACTTCGCACAGACCCGCACTTTCTTGCCGTCTTCAAGAGACCGTATCCGGATACGTGCAGGTCTGACACATTTGCCGCACATAACCATGATATTTGAGTTGTGGATCGGTGCCTCTTTTTCTACAATTCCGCCCTGTTTGTTCCGGGCAGTGGGCTTTGAGTGACGTTTCATGATGTTTACATTTTCCACAAGCACCCGCCCGTCTTTCCCTGAAATTTTAAGCACCTTGCCGATTTTGCCTCTGTCTTTTCCGGCAATGACTTTCACCTTGTCGTTTTTCTTTATATTCAGACTCATAAAAACCCCTTTTTCAGTTATCTGTTCACAGCACTTCCGGTGCCAGTGATATGATTTTCATGAATCGTCTGGCCCGCAGTTCTCTTGCCACGGGTCCGAATATGCGGGTGCCTATGGGTTCCCGATGGGCATTGATAAGCACTGCCGAATTGTCGTCAAAGCGTATGAACGATCCGTCGGGCCGCCGGATTCCTTTTTTTGTGCGGACCACAACAGCCTTCAGGACATCTCCTTTTTTGACTTTGGCATTCGGTATTGCTTCCTTGACGCTGACCACAATTATATCTCCTATGGTTGCATAGCGTCTTCTGGATCCGCCGAGAACTTTGATACAGTAAACAACTTTTGCGCCCGAATTGTCTGCCACCGTCAGTCTGGTTTCTGTCTGGATCATCTCTTCTTTCCCTTATCCTAAGCGAAAATTTTTCATTTTTCGATTCTCGCTTCTCAGTTCTCACTTTAAACTGCTTTGACGACAACCTTGTTCACGCGCCATCGTTTGGTTTTGCTCAACGGTCTGGATTCGGTGATCAGCACTTTGTCTCCGGCCCTGCACACGTTGCCTTCGTCATGGGCGGCAAATCGGGCGCGGCTTCTGATATGTTTGAGGTACAGACGGTGTCTGACTAATCTTTCAACCATAACAATGACCGTTTTGTCCATTTTGCTGCTGACCACGGTCCCGGTCATCTGCCTCTTTATTCCTCGCTTTTTCATGGCTGCTCTTCCGGATTGGGAAGTGAGATTTTCTCATTTTTCAATTCTCACTTCTCACTTCTCACTTTCTTTTATGATGGTTTTCAGTCTTGCCGCGTCCCGTCTTGATGCCTTTATCTTCCGGGGATTCTCAAGCTGTCCGATGCCGTGCCGGAACCGCAGATTGAATATCTCCTCTGTGAGTTCTCCGAGCTTCCGCTGCATTTCGTCCACGCTCATAAGCCGGATTTCACTTGCTTTCATCGCTCGCTCCTTTCGATAAATCTCGTCCGGATCGGGAGCTTGTATGAGGCAAGCCTGAGAGCTTCCTTTGCAAGTTCTTTAGATACGCCTTCCATTTCATAAAGAATTTTTCCGGGACGTATCACGCATACCCATGCTTCGGGCGCGCCTTTTCCTTTTCCCATCCTGACTTCGGCAGGTTTTTTGGAAATCGGCTTGTCCGGGAATATGCGTATCCACATTTTGCCGCCTCTTTTAACGTGACGCGTCATGGCAATACGGGCGGCTTCGATCTGCTTTGCGCTTATCCATCCGCATTCCACTGCCTGCAAGCCGAATTCGCCGAAATTCAGGTCAGAGCCGCGGTACGCCAAACCTCTCATCTTGCCTTTCTGCTGTTTTCGGAACTTAACTTTGTTGGGACTCAGCATGACTTATCTCCTGTTGTCGAAAATTGAATTTTCAATTCTCACTTTTCACTACCGCACCTCGGACTGATCTTTCTTCAGAATTTCCCCTTTGAAAATGAACACCTTGACACCCACAATGCCGTAAGTGGTACGGGCCTGTGTCACCCCGTAGTCAATATCGGCTCTGAGAGTGTGCAGGGGAACCCGCCCTTCTCTGTACCATTCGGTTCTTGCCATTTCCGCGCCGCCCAGCCGTCCCGCACAGATAATCTTGACTCCCTTTGCGCCGAAGCGGATTGCCGAGGACACGCTGCGTTTCATTGCCCGTCTGAATGCCACCCGCCGGACAATCTGGAGAGCGACATTTTCCGCAACTAACTGGGCGTCTGTCTCCGGTTTGCGGACTTCCTGAATGTCAATCATGACTTCATGAGACAGCATTTTTTCCAGTTCTTTTTTCAGACTGTCTATTTCCGCGCCTTTTTTTCCGATCACAATTCCCGGTCTGGCTGTGAATATCCGGAGCCTTACACGCTTGGACGAGCGTTCGATTTCCACTCTGGAAATCCCCGCGTGGTATAGTTTTTTCTTTATAAACTTTCGGATGTTGAAATCTTCGAGTATGTAATCGGCATATTTTTTTCCGGCATACCACCGGGATTCCCATGTTTTGATGACACCCAGTCTCAAACCGACAGGGTTTACTTTCTGGCCCAAGCGATTCTCCTCCTTCACTGTCCGGTTGTTGATGTTTTTTCAGTAAAACCGGTTTGCAACCGGTTTTGACTGTTACGCTGATTTGCCCGACAGTACGACCGTAATATGGCTCGTTCTTTTAAGTATCCGGGCGCCTCTTCCCCTGGCTCTGGCTCTGAAGCGTTTGAGCGTCGGACCCTGATCTGCGGTGATATTCCGGATCATCAGGGAATCCACGTCGGCACCCGGCTTCTGATCGGCGTTTGCCACTGCCGACCGTATAAGCTTTGTCAGCACCCCGGCAGCTTTCTGCGGCATAAACTTCAGAATCGTCAGTCCGTCCTCCACCGGTTTTCCTTTGACCACATCAATAACTTTGCGGACCTTCTGGGAAGAAACGCGTGCATATCTCAATACAGATCTGACTTCCATAATCACCTCTTTAAAAGTGATGAGTGAGAAGTGAGGAGTGAGAAATTTTTCACTTCTCACTTCTTCAACTTCGACTTCTTGTCTCCGGCATGTCCGAAAAATGTTCGCGTCGGTGAAAATTCACCCAATTTGTGGCCCACCATATTTTCCGACACAAAAACCGGCACAAATTTCTTCCCGTTGTGGACAGCCACCGTAAGACCGACCATTTCAGGAACAATCGTTGACCGTCTGGACCAGGTTTTCACCACCCTGTTACTGCGGCTTTCCTGAGCTGTCGTTATTTTTTTCAGCAATTTCGGTTCAATATACGGACCCTTTTTCAACGACCGCGGCATAATATCTCCCTAGGTGAGGTCAGAGGTCAGAGGTCAGGGGTCAGGGGTCAGGGATTTCACCTCTCACCCCGCACCTCTCACCTCTCACCCCGCACCTCTCACCCGTTTTTATTTCTTTGAACGGTGTTTGACAATATACTGACTGCTCTTCCTTTTACTGCGGGTTTTATACCCTTTGGAGGGCATACCCCAGGGACTGCAAGGATGCCTGCCGCCTGATGATCTTCCTTCACCTCCGCCCATCGGATGGTCCACCGGGTTCATTGCCACGCCTCTCACTTTGGGACGTCTTCCGAGCCAGCGGCTCCTGCCTGCTTTTCCCAGACTGATATTTTCGTGCATGACATTTCCGAGCTGCCCGATAGTTGCATGACAGGTAAGCAGCACCATCCGGACTTCGCCGGACGGAAGTTTTACCAGCGCATAGCGGTCTTCCTTTGCCATAAGCTGGGCGTAAGTGCCTGCGCTCCTTACAATCTGCCCCCCTTTTCCCAGACGCAGTTCAATATTGTGGATATGCGTACCCAGCGGAATATTTTTCAGGGGAAGCGAGTTTCCCGGCTTGATGTCCGCATCGGCACCTGACATGACGGTATCGCCCGCGGAAAGATTCAGCGGAGCCAGAATATAGCGTTTTTCTCCGTCGGCATAATTTAAAAGCGCAATACGCGCCGAACGGTTCGGATCATATTCTATGCTTGCAACTTTTGCCGGAATGCCTGTCTTATCCCTTTTGAAATCAATGATTCTGTAATGCCGGCGATGTCCGCCCCCGCGGTGTCTGCATGTAATCCGTCCGAATACATTGCGCCCCCCGCTTTTCCGCTGCACCCTGAGCAGACTTTTCTCAGGGCTGACGGAGGTCAGCTCCTCAAAATCCGAATAAGCCTGAAACCGGCGTCCGGGAGAGGTCGCTTTTACTTTTTTTACTGCCATATTTTTCTCCCAAAAGTGAAAATTCTTTTTTTTTCACTTTTCAATTTTCAATTTCAGGCGCCTTCGAAGAAGGGAATCCGCTCGCCGGGCATCAGGGTGACAATCGCTTTTTTCCAGTCTCTGCGCTTTCCGGTGATCCGTCCGCGCTGCTTTACTTTTCCCTTTACCTGCACGGTCCGCACATTAGCCACCTTTACGTTGAAAATCTGTTCAATGGCACGCCTGACTTCAATCCTGTTTGCACCGCGGTCAATCTCGAATGAAAATTGATGAAAATTGTCTTTCTGTTTCATGCTTTTTTCGGTCATCAGAGGGCGTTTGATCACATCGTAACGAATCATGTCAGCAGCCTCCCTTCGATCTGCTTTATGGTACTTTCCAGCAGAATCAGATTCTTATATTTAAGAATGTCATACACATTCAGACCGTCGCATCGCAACACCTTTGCTCCGGGAAAATTCCGCGCTGAAAGCTCCAGATTCTCATCTTTCCGGTCTGTCACCACCAGGGCATTTTTTTTGTTCAGCGTATTCAGTATCGTCACAAAGGCTTTGGTTTTGATCTGATCTATCCGGAAATCGTCCACCACCGTCAGTTCCCTGTCCTGAAATTTGCTGCTCAAAGCCATCTTGAGAGCCAGCTTTCTGACCTTTTTGGGGACTTTGTATGAGTATGATCTCGGGTCGGGTCCGAAGACGCTTCCGCCCCCTCTGAGCAAAGGCGATTTAATATCCCCGCGCCGCGCCCGTCCGGTCCCTTTCTGACGGAAAAGTTTCCTTGTGCTGCCGGTCACATCCCCGCGATGCTTTACAGACGCGCTCCCTGCACGTCTGCACGCCAACTGCATGGTCACGACTTCATGCAGCACCTCCGGTTTCACCGCGACATTGAAAACCGCATCCGGAAGTTCTGTCTGCGAAACAGTTTCCCCTTTATTATTCAAAACATCTGTCACAGCCATTTTCTGTTTCCTGTCATAAAAGAAAGTCAGAGGTCAAGTGTCAGGGGTTGTTTTCAACCTTCACCTCTGACCTCTCACCCCTTCTATTTTGTTTTGCGGACCGAAACCATGCCCGAAGTCGCTCCCGGAACTGCTCCTTTGAGAAAAACAAGGTTTTCGTCAGCCCTGATATCTATAATCTGCATATTCCGAACCGTCTGCCGGTTATTGCCGTAATGTCCGGGCAGCCGTTTTCCCTTGACAACCCGGGACGGCCATGCACTGGATCCTATAGACCCCGGCACTCTCCGGCTTTTGCAGCCGTGTGTCTCTTTGCCGCCGCTGAATCCGTGCCGTTTGACCACGCCTGCGAATCCGCGGCCCTTGATGATTCCGGACACAGTTACCTTCTCTCCGATTTTGAATATTTCGGCAGAAGTCAGAGTCTGACCCGGTGCATATTCTGCCGGATTGTCCGCAGGAAATTCCCTGAGAAACGCAAAAAATTTTTCTCCGCTTTTTTTGAAATGTCCTTTCAGAGGTCTGTTTGTCCGGGAGGCTTTTTTCTCACCGAAGCCTATCTGGACCGCACTGTATCCGTCAGTTGCCGGCAGTTTGATCTGGGTCACCACACAGGGTCCCAATTGTATCATCGTCACCGGTATATGTCTGCCGCCGTCCGATGCAAATACCCCTGTCATTCCCAGTTTTTTTCCTATCAGTCCTTTGCACATGCTGAAACTCCATATATCGTTTTACCGTAAAAACGCCCATGCTTAAAATCGTCTCAAGCTGTTTGTTCCTGTTCCGGCAAAAGAGAAACGATCTGCATATATTTTAAGTTTTGGCCTTTTACAGTTTGATTTCCACATCCACTCCGGGCGAAAGGTCCAGTTTCATAAGCGCGTCCACGGTCTGCTGAGTTGGCTCCAGTATATCCAGAAGGCGTTTATGCGTCCGAATCTCAAACTGTTCTCTGGACTTCTTGTCTATGTGAGGTGATCGGAGAACGCAGTATTTATTGATTCTTGTCGGAAGCGGTATAGGACCCACAACCTTCGCGCCGGTTTTGTTCGCCGTGTCAACTATGTCCGCGGCGGACTGATCCAACAGCTTGTAATCATAAGCCTTGAGCCTGATTCTGATTTTGGTATTCATAATATGCTTTGTCTGTTATGTCCAATTTATCCGGAGTGCAAAAATCCTTTTTTGCAAGTTACGTCCAATTATCCGGAGTGCAAAAATCCTTTTTTGCAATATACCCTCGGAATTATTCGAAAATATTGCTGACCACGCCTGCGCCCACGGTTCTGCCTCCCTCACGGATGGCGAACCGGAGTTCTTTTTCCATCGCGATGGGGGTTATCAGTTCCACTTTGATCCGCACATTGTCCCCCGGCATGATCATCTCCGCACCCTCGGGCAGT
>JFJP01006019.1_pt1 | contig 16184 bp, 13 predicted proteins | sample 431651 | NCBI WGS metagenome assembly JFJP01 (sample SAMN02602958, study PRJNA72255) | Microbial mat metagenome, whole genome shotgun sequencing project. | biome: fresh water; feature: sink hole; material: water; isolation source: purple microbial (photo- and chemosynthetic) mats found in... | reverse complement strand
CTGGCCGCGCAGACCCACAACCCCGACTGTGGCAACGACCCGCTGGCGGTCTTTGCCACCCTGCGCGAATGGAAGAACGTATTTTGATGACAACCGGTTCCGAGCTCTTGCCCCGCATGCCCGCACCATCCCGCACCGCTCGCCGTCTGGCCGCCACCGGCGTGGCAATGCTGGCCCTGCTGCTGGGCGGCTGCGCCATCACCACACCCGGCCCGGCAGGCGGCGACGGCATATCAGTCACGCCGGGCACCAGCGGCACAGCGCGCGCGGTGAACCGCGCCTCACCGCCGTTCATCGTGCAGGGTCCTCTGAGCGCCATCGGCAGCGAAACCACCGCGCTCCAGCCGGTGGCGTCGCTGGCGGCGCCGGCCCACCTCTGGGAGCGCATACGGCGCGGCTTCGCGATGCCCGACCTGGACAACGATCTGGTGCGCGACCGCGAGCAGTGGTACGCCACCCGGCCCGACTACATCCAGCGCATGACCGAGCGATCCAGCCGCTACCTGTTTCACATCGTCGAGGAGATTGAGCGGCGCAACATGCCGATGGAGCTGGCTTTGCTGCCCTTCATCGAGAGCGCGTTCAACCCGCAGGCCGTTTCCAGCGCGCGCGCTGCCGGCATGTGGCAGTTCATGCCGGCCACCGGTGAGTCGTTTGACCTGACGCAAAACGTGTTTCGCGACGACCGCCGCGATGTGCTGGCATCCACCCGCGCCGCACTCGACTATCTGCAGCAGCTGCACGACCGCTTCGGCGACTGGCACCTGGCGCTGGCCGCCTACAACTGGGGCCAGGGTAGCGTGAACCGCGCCATCACGCGCAACCAGCGCGCCGGCCTGCCCACCCGCTACACCGACCTCACCATGCCGATGGAAACCCGGATGTATGTGCCCAAACTGCAGGCGGTGAAGAACATCGTTGCCCGGCCCGAGGCCTTCAACCTCCGCTTGCCCGACATCGGCAACCATCCGTTTTTCGACACGGTGGTGATCGAGCGCGACATGGATGTGGCGCTGATCGCGCGCCTGGCGGAGATCAGCGAGGCCGACTTCCGGGCCCTCAACCCCTCGCTCAAACACCCGATCGTGATGGCCGCGGGAACGCCCAACATCCTGCTGCCCTGGGACAGCGCCACGGTTTTCCAGCGCAACCTGCAGGCACATGGCGGCCCGCTCGCCAGCTGGACCGCCTGGGTGGTGCCCAGCACCATGACCGCGGCAGATGCCGCCAGGCGTGTGGGCATGGATGAGTCCGAACTGCGCCGTCTCAACAGCATTCCCTCGGGCATGAAGGTGCGCGGCGGATCCAGCCTGCTGGTGCCTCGCAGCGAACAGTTCAACCGCGATGTGGACGCCCGCGTGGCGGACAACGGTCACCTGAGCCTGCAGCCCGAAGTGGTTTTGCGGCGTGTCACCGTCAAGGCGCGCAAAGGGGAAAACCTGGCGCAGCTGGCCGCGCGCTACAGCGTGAGCGCGGTGAGCGCCGCAGGCTGGAACAAGTTGGCGGTCAATGCCCGGCTCAAGCCGGGTCAGCGCATCACCCTGATGCTGCCCAGGCCGGCAGCCGTGGCGAGCAACAAGCGATCCGTGAAGCCGGCAGCGCGAGCCAAAGCACCCGCCAAGGCCAGGCCGGTGGCCCAGACCCGCACCAACAAGACCAGCAGTCAGAAAGCCCGCGCGACGGCAACAAAACCGGCCCCCGCTCGCGTGGCGAGCCAGAAACCCTGACCCCACACGGCTTGGTTAACCGGCTCAGCGGCTCATGCCTTGAACTTCGCCTTGGCCCGGCGCGCAAACTCGTTGGTGAAGGTTTGCGCCAGGCTCAGCCGGGCCAGGCCGCTGGACTCAGACAATGCGCCGAGTGATCGCGCGATGGTGGCAGGCGCTTCGGCGGCCATCAGCCCATCGGGCGACCAGGCTTCCCGGGCCCGGCTGAACGCGGCCAGATACAGCGCACGGTCACCCTGGAAATACAGCTCGGGAACCGCCTTGATCAGGTCGGACGGCCCAGCGGTTTGCAGCCATTTCAAGGCGTGCACCAGGCCGCTGGCCAGCGCCTGAACCTGTGGCGCATTGGCGCTGACAGCTGCTGGCGGCACGCTCAGACAGCCCGACGCCCAGGGCCCACCGAAAAGTTCGGTACTGCCGCGCAGCGTGCGCAAGTCGGACACCACACGCAGGTCACCACCCTGCTCCAGTTCGGTGATGGCCAGGTCGCTGTGGCAGATGGCATCGATCTGGCCGCTGCGCCATGCGTTCACCGCGGCCCTCGGCTCCGCCAGCGGGCGGAACTGCACCTCGCTCTCGCTCACCCCCGCGCGCAGCAGAATCATGCGCGCCACCTGGTGCGAGGCCGAGCCCAGTGCCATCACGCCGATGGTCTTGCCGCGCAGATCCTGTGCACCGCGGTAGCGCCCGAGCGATCGATGGGACACGCCGAATGCGAGGTGGGGCGCGCGCCCCTGCAAAACGACAGACTGCAACCACTGCCCACGCGCCTGCAGGTAGAGCGTGCTGCTGAACTGCCCGCAAAGCACCTGCGCCTCGCTTGACAGCACCGCCTGGGCGGCCTGGTCGGCGGTGGGCCACTCGCGCACCTGCAGATCGAGGCCCTCGATGGCGAAGAAGCCCAGGCGTTCTGCGATGGTGAACGGCAGATAGCAAAAGGCCGACCGGTTGGCCACCGCCACCACCACCCGCGCACGGCCCGGCCGCGACTGGCCACGCGCTGGCCATCCGGCGAATCCGGTGCTGGCCACCGCGGCGACCCCAAGGCCCCATTGGCGCCGGTTCCACATGTGAGATTCCCAGTTGCGTCTGTCTTTGCTGTTGCACAGAGCCTAAAGGGACTCACAGACCGACGCATCGGGACCATTGCTGAGCGGGTTTCCCCCGAGGAAAAAGCCGATGAAAATCCGACGAAAACCCGGCAGGTTCGACCTCATGCAAACAGGATGCCGATGTTCACCGCCAAGGCAGACACCCACACCAGCGAGCGCGCTGCGGCCCGATCGCTCACATACAGCGCGATGTAACCCACGCGCAGCAACACAAAAGCCCAGGCCAGCAGGTCCAGCCTCGACTGAAGGGCGCCGCTCTGGTGTGCGATGAGCACCGCACCAATGAAAAACGGCAAGGCCTCGAAGCTGTTGGACTGTGCGCCATTGGCGCGCAGACGCCAGCCGCTTTGGCGCGACAGCCAGGCGCGTGGCTCGTGGTTGTCGAAGCCACCCTCGCGCCGCGACTTGCCAAACGTTCCCCACTTGGCGATACCGGCACACACAATGGGCAGCAAGGCCGCCACCAGCACGGCCCAGTAGGCCAAGGTCAATCCTGCGATTTTCATGTCCTGTTTCCAACAAATCCGCGGTGAATTGCCACTCAGCGGCGATCCACCAGCGCGTGGGCAATGGTGCCCAGGTCCACATACTCCAGCTCGCTACCCACCGGCACGCCACGCGCCAGTCGGGTGACTGCGATGCCGCGCTGCTTGAGCCCCTGCGAGATGACATGCGCCGTGGTTTCGCCCTCGGCGGTGAAGTTGGTGGCCAGGATCACCTCGCGCACCTCCGGTTCGCCATCGGCCAAGGCATCGACCCGGTCGAACAGCTTTTGCAGACCAATGTCGCGCGGCCCGACGCCGTCCAGCGGGCTCAGCTTGCCCATCAGCACGAAATACAAACCCTTGTAAGCGCCGGTGCGCTCCAGCGCCGCCTGATCGGCGGGCGTCTCCACCACACAGAGCAGACCGCGGTCGCGCCGCGGATCGGCGCAGGTGCCGCAGATTTCACCTTCGGTGAAGGTGTGGCACAGCGCGCAATGGCGCACCGACTCGGTGGCCTGCTGCAGGGCCTGGGCCAGTTGCAGGGCGCCTGCGCGATCGTGTTGCAGCAGATGAAACGCCATGCGCTGTGCTGACTTCACGCCCACACCCGGCAGGCGTTTGAGCGCCTGCACGAGCAGTTCAAGAGACTGGTTGTCTGCCATCTGCTGGATCACCTCAGCGCCGAGCTGGCCGCATGCAACAGCAAACGGATACAGACCCGGGTGGCACCGTGACGACAGGCGCCGGGCGCGCCGTCATGCGTCAGCGCGGTGGCTGTCAAAAAGGCAGCTTCATGCCGCCGGGCATGCCAGGCATACCCGCCGTGAGCTTGCCCATCTTTTCGTTGCTGGTTTCCTCGGCCTTGCGCACAGCGGCGTTGAAGGCGGCGGCCACCAAGTCTTCAAGCATGTCCTTGTCGTCGGCCAGCAGGCTGGGGTCGATGGTGATGCGCTTCACATCGTGCTTGCAGGTCATGAGCACCTTCACCAGCCCGGCGCCGGACTCGCCGGTGACCTCAATGAAAGCCAGCTCGTCCTGCGCCTTCTTCAGGTTGTCCTGCATGGCCTGCGCCTGCTTCATGAGGCCGGCGAGTTGTCCTTTGTTGAACATGGAGAGTCCTTCTGTGTGAATTCAAAAATCGGTGAGAAATCAGCGCCCCTGCGGCGCAGTGGGCTTGAGGGTACCTGGGACGATTTTGCCGCCAAAGTCGCGCATCATGGATTGCACAAACGGATCGTCCAGCATCAGCCGCTCGGCTTCGCGCTGGAGTCGTTCGGCGGCCAGCGCAAGTCGTCTTGCTGGCGAGTCTTTCACCGGGCCCACTTCCAATGCCAGCTCCACATCGTGACCATGGGCACTCAAGGCTGCGCGCAGCCGTTCGCGGCTGCCACCCTGGGTGAGCGACTCGCGCTCCACCCGCAGCAGCCAGCGGCCATCATCCCGCGCCACCAGTTGCGACTGCAGCGCCAGCTCACGCACCAGCGCGGTGATCGCCTCGGCCTGCACCAGCATCTGCACCGTCTCCAGCCAGAACTCGCCCTCGGGGCTTGCGGGCAGCTCGCCGGGCGGGGTTGCCGGCGGCGCCTCGCTGCGCTGGTCCAGTCGCTCGGAATGCCCCGGATCGCGCACCGGGATGGCGTGCACCTGGCGCGCGCGATCGGGGATCGGATCACGCGGCGCGGCAACGGTGTCGGCAGCGCTGTCCCACGGCGGCGGCGATGGTGATGCGTCGGGATCTTCGACCAGATCGTCCCAGGGCGGCGGCTCGCGGGTGCCTGCGGCTGGCAAAGGTGCTGCCGCGCGCACCGGCTCAGGGGGCGCCGCTGGCCTGGCGAGCGCAGCCGGCGCAGCAAGCGGGGCCACCCGGATCTCTGCCGCCGACACCTTTACCGCAGGAGGTGCCGGGGCCTGCACTGCCGGTGTGACCACGGGCGCGGGGGCCGCAACTGCCTGCCCCGCCAAGGCGGACTCAGGGGCCGATTTCAGGCTTTTTTTTTCCGCTGTGGCCGCCAAGGCTGCGCCAGGCTTGAAAGCCAGCAGCCGCAGCAACACCATCGACAGCGCCGCATATTCGTCGGGCGCAAGGCCCAGCTCGGCCCGGCCGTGCAGGCACAGGCTGTAAAGCAGCTGGGTCTCGTCGGCCGGCATGGCCTGAGCGAGGCGCTCGATCTCGGGCTGGTCGGGATCGTCGCTCTCGCTGGACCGCGTGCAGCAAGCTGGTCATCTCTTCCAGCGTGGACGCGGCGTTGAGTCCGTTGAGGCGCAGCGTGTCAATCGTCTGCATGAGTGCCGCGCCATCGGCGCGCGCCAGCGCATCGATCAGCCGCAACACATACGAGCGGTCCACCGCACCCAGCATCTGGCGCACAGCGCCTTCTTGCAGTTGCCCGTTGCCAAAGGCAATCGCCTGGTCGGTGAGAGACAGCGCGTCGCGCATGGAGCCGCGGGCAGCGCGGGCAATCAGCCGCAGCGCCTGCACCTCGGCCACCACCGCCTCGGCCTGCAGCACCTGCTGCAAATGCTCCAGCACCGTCTCGGGCGCCATCGGCCGCAGGTTGAATTGCAGGCAGCGCGAAAGCACCGTGACGGGCACCTTTTGTGGGTCGGTCGTGGCGAGCACGAATTTGAGGTATTCCGGCGGCTCCTCCAGCGTTTTCAACATCGCATTGAACGCGGTGTTGGTCAGCATGTGGACCTCGTCGATCATGAAAACCTTGAAGCGCCCCTGCACCGGCTTGTAGACCGCCTGCTCCAGCAGCGACTGCACCTCGTCCACACCCCGGTTGGAAGCGGCATCCAGCTCGGTGTAGTCGACGAAACGGCCGGCGTCGATGTCGGTACAGGCCTGACACACGCCACAGGGCTCGGCGGTGATGCCGCCCTGCCCGTCGGCGCCCAGGCAGTTGAGCGACTTGGCCAGGATGCGCGACACCGTGGTCTTGCCCACGCCGCGCGTGCCGGTGAACAGGTAGGCATGGTGCAAGCGCTGGCTGGTGAGCGCATTCGACAGGGCCTGCACCACGTGCGACTGGCCCACCATTTCCGCAAAATTGCGCGGACGGTATTTTCGGGCCAGGACGACGTAAGACATGCGCGCAATTCTAAGCCGCGGCCCTTGGCGACCCGAAGAACCATGACCTACAATCCACGGCGACGGGCCTTCCCGCATGGTGAAGCGGCCAACCGGGTCAGGTGGGGAACCAAGCAGCCCTAACTGTGGAGTCAGTGCCGGGGTCAAGGCTCGTCACCTTATTCAGCGCGACGCACGCGCCATCAAGCCAAAGGCCGCATCAGCGGCCTTTTGTGTTTTCGTCGCCAATCAAGCCGCTTCAGAACGCGTCGATCTTCAGGTTCTGTTGCTGGACGACCCGCTTCCAGCCATCGAGGTCGCGCTGGAGAAACTGGGCCAGTTGGGCTGGCGTGCCGGTGGCGGGTTCCAGGGCGTCCCTGGCCAGCCGCTCTTTCACATCGGGCATCTGCACCACATTGGCCAGCGCACCGTTGATCTGCTGCACCACAGCATCGGGCGTGCCTCTGGGTGCCACCAGCGCAAAGTAATTGAGCACATTGAAGTCCGGCATGCCAGCTTCCGCCATGCCGGGCACCTGCGGCAGCGCGGGGCTGCGGCCTGGGCTGGTCACAGCCAGCGCCTTGAGCTTGCCTTCGCGGATGTGGGGCGCCAGCGCCGGGATGGTGCCGGTCAGCAACTGCAGCTGTCCGGAAATGGTGTCCAGCGTGGCGGGTGCGATGCCGCGGTAGGGAATGTGGATGATGAAGATTCGGGTGCGCGCCTTGAGCGACTCCAGCACCAGGTGGTTGACCCCGCCGACGCCAGCCGATCCGTAGTTCAGCCGCCCCGGTTGCTGGCGGGCCAGCGCCACCAACTCGGGCAGGGTGTCGACCGGCAGGTCTTTGTTGACCGCCCACACCAGCGGTCCCTGGGCGATCATGCCCACTGGTGCGAATCCGGCCAGCGGGTCATACCCCGCGCCGGGCATGGCGGCGGGCACCGTGGTGAACGGGGCTGCCGCGAGCAGCAAGGTGTGGCCGTCGGGTGCCGCCTTGGCAACCTCTTGGGCACCGATGGCGCCAGAAGCACCGGCCCGGTTCTCGACCACCACGCTGACCTTGAGCAGCTCGGACAGCTTGGCCGCCACCAGCCGGCCCACGGCATCGGTGCCGGCGCCGGGGGCAAAAGGCACAACGATGCGGATGGGGCGCCCGGGCCAGGTCTGTGCCTGGCTGGACAAACCGCTCGCGGCCAGCGCAGCAGCGGCCAGGGTCTTGAGGACAGGGCGACGCCCCAGGCTTGCAGTGATCATGAAAACACCCCAGTGAAAACTTCAGCGCGCAGTCTGCCGCCACCCGATGAAGACCGGATGACAGCGCAGCAACGCTCGCCATAACCGCACAGCTGCTCAGCCGCGCAACCAGGCCAGCGCCCCCCGCCCCGCGCGGTGCCCACTGGCCAGGCAAGCGGTGAGCAGATAGCCCCCCGTGGGTGCTTCCCAATCGAGCATCTCGCCGGCGCAGAACAGGCCGGGGCGGTGGCGCACCATGAGCTGCTCATCAAGCGCGTCGAACATGACGCCGCCAGCGCTGCTGATGGCCTCGTCGATCGGGCGGGCGCGCAGCAGGGTAAGCGGCAAGGCCTTGATGCTGCGGGCCAAGCTCGCGGGATCGTGCAGCGTGGTTTTGTCCAGCACTTCATTGAGCAGCGCCATCTTGATGCCATCGATGCCCAGACGGCTTTTCAGGTGAGCCGACAGGCTGCGTGAGCCGCGCGGGTGGTTGGTCTGGGCGGCGACCTGCGCGGCGCTGTGATCGGGCAGCAGATCGAGCTGAATGGTGGCGCGCCCGTGGTGCCCGATGGCGTCGCGGATCAGCGCCGAGGCGGCGTAAACCAGGCTGCCTTCGATGCCGGTGGCGGTGGCCACAAACTCGCCGCGGCGCGCAAACGACCGCCCCTGGCCATCGGCAAAAGCCAGCGCGATCGACTTGAACGGCTGCCCGGCGAAACGCTCACGAAAAAACGGACTCCAGCCTTCGCCGGCCGCATGCACACCATGAGCTGCCACATCGAACCCGCAGTTGCTCGGCCGCAGCGGCGCGACCGACACGCCAGCGGCCTGCACGGTTGGCACCCAGGCGCCGTCGGACCCCAGGCGGGCCCAGCTGGCGCCGCCCAGGGCGAGCACCGTGGCGCGCGGGTGTACCTGGCGCTCCACCTGCGGCGTGGCAAAGCGCAGCGCGCCGCTGCCATCGGTCGCCCAGCCGAGCCAGCGATGGCGCATGTGAAAGGCCACTGGGACGCCGCCTGGCCCCGGGTGGCGCAAGCGGTGCAGCCAGGCGCGCAGCAGCGGCGCGGCTTTCATGTCGGTCGGAAACACGCGCTGCGAACTGCCCACAAAGGTGGCGATGCCCAGACCGGCGGCCCAGTCGCGCACGGCCTGCGGCCCGAACGCCTGCAGCAGCGGAGCCAGCCGATCGCTGCGCTCGGCGTAGCGGCCCACAAAGGCCTCCAGCGGCTCGGCATGGGTCAGGTTCATGCCGCCCTTGCCTGCCAGCAAAAACTTGCGGCCGACCGAGGGCATGGCATCGAACAGGTGAACCGAAAACCCGGCGCCCGAAAGCACCTCAGCGACCATCAGCCCGGAGGGACCGCCGCCGATCACCGCCACATCCACCGGTGTGCTGGGCGTGGTGGTCATGGCGCAGCGGATACCAGATCGGGCTCGATCAACCGGCCCTCGGCGTTGATGAACGCGAGGCGCAGGGGGGCGCCGGGGTAGGCCGCGGCCACCGCGTCGCGGTAGCCGCGCATTTGTGCCAGCAACTCTGGCTGACGCTCGGGCTGCGTGGCGGTCTTGAAGTCGAACACCCACCAGGTGGCGTCTTGCCCGCTGTGTGACCGGGCGCGCACCAGGCGGTCGAGCCGCAGCGACTCACCCTGGTGCACCAGCGCCACCTCGTTGCCCCATTGCTCCAGACGCGCCGGGTCCCAGGCCCAGGCCGCGTCGCCGCGAACGATGCGCTCGGCCATCGTCTGGGCCGCTTGCGCACGCTCGGTGCTCAGGCCAAACGCTGCCGCCACCGAGCGCCGGTGAACCTCACCCCAGGCAAAGCGGGCCCGCGGTGTGGGGCACCACTGCAGCAGGCGGTGCAAGGCCAGGCCAAAGCGGCGAGGCTCGTCGTCCGCTGCCCCGTCCGCTGGCAGTGCCGCAGGAGCCACTGCGACGGGCAAAACGGTGCGGGTCAGTTCGGGCAGTTTCGCCAGCGGGAACGCTTCGTCCTGCGAACCGCCTTCGATGGGCCCAGCCAGCAATGCAGCGGGCTCCGCTTCGGCCAGCGGTTGCAGACGCGCATACCAGCTGGTTGCCGAGCCAATGGCATGCGGCTCAAAACTGGAGATGACCAGCCGGGTTTCAGCCCGGGTGAGTGCGACATACAAGGCGTTGAGCTCCTCCAGCGCGCGTGCCTGCTGCTCGGTTTGCAAGGCTTCCACCGCGCAAACGGGCGGCGTCTTTTCGCTGGCCAAAAACACGAAGCGGCGTGGCCGCGGCGCTTCGCCCGGCCAGTCCACCAGCACGCCCATGGTCTCTGGGCGGGACAAAGCGGTGGCGGTGTCGAGCAGCAGCACGGTGTGGGCTTCCAGGCCCTTGGCGCCGTGGATGGTGAGCAGGCGCACGGCGCCCGGGTTGTGTGTGGGCGAGGCCTTGAGGCCCTGGGCTTTGAGCGCGCGCACGAATCGGTAAGGTGTGAGAAATCGGCCGCCATCGACCGCCAGCGACTGCGCCAGCAGATCACGCAGCTGCGCCAGCACGCTGGCGCGCTGACTCGCCGCAGCCGCCTGGGCGAAGCGTGCAAGCACCTCGCCGTGGTCGTAAATGGCAGACAGTGCGTCGTGAGGCGGCAGGGTCTGCACCCAACGCTGGTATTGCCGCAGGCGTCCGAAGGCTCCGCTTAGGATGGTGGCGTCGGCTCGCACCGCGGTCTCGGGCGTGCCAGGGCGTGCGAGTACGGCGATTTGTTCCGCCGCCGGCAACTCGGCGAAGCGCTGCAACACAGCCCACCACGAAGGCGCCGGTTGGCGGGGCTGGCTGGTGTCTTCGTGTGCGCGAGGGGTCCAGCGCAGCCGCAAGCGCGCGATCTGCGCCAACGCGTCGTCGCTGAAACCGAACAGCGGCGACTTGAGCGCGCGCGCCAGGCTCAGGTGGTGGTGCGGCGAGACGAGGGCATCGAGCAACGCCACCAGGTCTTGCACCACCGGCGCGTCGGCCAGATCGAGTTTTTCGGGTTGCTCGCTGGCGATGCCGCGTTCCAGCAAGGCATCGTGCAGCCAGCTCAGACGCTCGCGCCGCCGCGACAACACCATGACCTGATCGGGCTGCACGCGGCCCGCGCGCACCTCGGCGGCGATCCAGTCGGCCGCCTGCTCGGCCTCGCGCGCCGGGTAGGTGTCTTCCAGCAGCACGCGCGGGGTCACCAGGCTGTCGCGCCAGGTGGTCGGCGCCGCCTCGCCACCGCTGCGCGCCCGGGCTTCGCGCGGGATCTGTGGCAAGACCAGCACCGCGCCGGTGTGGGTGCTCTCGGTGGTGTGGGCCCGGTAGTGCGACAGCCCTGAGGAGCCGTATTCGCCTGCGTCCACCGCGGCCAGCATCGCGCTGTTCAGCACCGCCACCACCTGCCGGGCGCAGCGGCGTGTGTGGTCGCAGCTCAGCAAGACTCCCGACAAGCCCTGCACCACAAAGCGCTGTGCCGCCTGGAACACCTGAGGCTCGGCACGGCGAAAGCGGTAAATCGACTGTTTGGGATCGCCCACCAGGAACACGCTGGGCGCGTCGCCCGCGCCGGCGCCAGCGTAGGCGGACAGCCAGCCGTACAGGGCCTGCCACTGCAGCGGGTTGGTGTCCTGGAATTCGTCGATCAGCAGGTGGCGCACCCGCGCGTCCAGCCGCTGCTGCAACCAGCCGGAGAGTTCGGCGTCGCCCAGCAGCCGCAGCGCAGCGCCCTCCACATCGTTCATGTCGACCCAACCGCGCTCGCGCTTGAGGTCTGCATAGCAACCGAGCAACACGCGGGTGAGACGCACGAGCCGCTGCTGGTGTTGCCAGGCCCCCTGCTGGGCACTGGCGGCGAGCAGACGCTGCGCCTGCGCCTGCGCGGCGCGAACGCTTGAAATGCCAACGATTTTTTCGCTGAACTTGCGCGGCTCGTGCTGCTTGGTCAGCAGCGCGTCGATCACGCCGGCAAAGCGGCGCTCGGTGAGGGCGCGCTCGAGTTCCGCGCCCTTGGCCGAGAAGGTGGGTGCGGCGGCCGCGCCCAGCGCGCGCGCGGCGTCCCACCACGGGACGAGCGGGTTTTGTGTGTCCAGAAAAAAATCTTCCGGCTGCGCCAGATGGGCCAGCTCGGGGTAGACCTGCGCGAAGGGCGCCACCGATTCGTCCACCACGCCCACCGCATCGGCCAGCAGAAATTCGACCCGCTTGCTCAGGGCCTTCTTCAGTGCCTCCATCGTCTGGGAGCGACCCAGGCGCGAAATGCTGTCAAAGAAATCCTGGCGCTCGGCAGAGGCATCGGCCAGGACCGCATAAAACCGCGGCCAGACCAGATCGACCGCCCGCGCATCGTCTTCCAGCAACTCGTATTGCACCGGCAGTGCCAGCTCCTGCAAAACGGACAAGGGCGCGCTTCGCAGCAAGGCGGCAAACCAGCTGTGAAAGGTGCGCACCTGCACCGGACGCCCCAGCGCGCTGACGCGGGCGTGCAGCGTGCGCAGCTCGGGCGCACGGCGCGCCGCCTCCTCGGCGCTCAAGCCACGCGCCTGCAGTTCAGCGGCCAGTGCGGCCTGCGGCAAGTCGGCGCAGCGGCGCAGCTCGGCGTTGAGCCGCTGACGCATCTCGCCAGCGGCTTTCTTGGTGAAGGTGATTGCCAGGATGTCCTGCGGGGCGCAGCCATCGAGCAAGGCGCGCAGGATGCGGGAGACCAGCATCCAGGTTTTTCCGGCACCCGCGCAGGCCTCCACCGCCACGCTGCGAGCCGGGTTGCAGGCCAGTGCATAAAACGCCTCGCGCTCCACCGGCACCTGGTTGACACGGTAGGCCACGGTCTTGGTGCTCATGCCGCGCTCCAATGGTCTTTGCGACACAGGCCGCGCACCGCGCAGACGTCGCACACGCCGCCCTCGCCCAGCGCCGGCATGACAGCTCCGTCGGTCAAGCGGGCCATGTCGTGTGTCAGACCGGCCAGCAACTGCTCTCGCGCCAGCAAGATGTCGCTTTGCTCAAGCAACAGCGAGCCGGGCTCAGCGCGTGCGTCGGTGATGCTGAGGTAGGCGGCGCGCAGATTGTCGGCGGGCATCAGGGCGGCGTAAAAGGCGAGCTGGGTGTCTTCCAGCGGCTCCTTGATGCGGGCCTTGGTCTTGTCGCGGCGCTCGGTTTTGTAGTCGATCACGATGGGTATCGGGCCTTCGGGGCTGGCCTGGGTGTCGATGCGATCGAGCTTGCCAAACAACTTCACCGCGCCCAGTGGCAGGCTGAGCGCAGCCTCGGCGCGATCAAAGCGCGGGCCGGCGCCCAGCGCGGGCGCCTCGAAGTCAGCCAGCCAGGCCAGATAGCCCTCGCGCAGCGCCGGCCACTGTGCCTGATACGGCAAGAAACCAGCGCCGCCCTCGCCCGCGTTCAAACCCATGGATTCGGTGGTCTGTTCGGCGAGCTGGTCGAGCGCGGCGCGGTCGGCGCTGAGCCCGGGGCGCTGGTCGCCCCGCTGCTCGTGAAAACTGCGCAACACGGCGTGCAGCCAGTTTCCAAAATCGCGCTGATCAGGTTCGGCATCCAGCTCGGCCACCTCCTTCAACTGCAGCTGGCGCAGCGCAAAAAACCGGTACGGGCAATCGCGCAGCTCCTGGTAGGCGCTGGCCGACAGGGTGCTTGGCAGCAGGTCGCCGGCGGCGGGTTGCGGGCGTTGCAGCGTGTGGGGCGTCAGCCAATGGTCGGTTCGGGGATCGGGAGCGCCCTGAGAAGCCTCGGCATCCACGGGCCACAGCGCCTGCACCCACGGGCTGGGCAGCACCGCCTCGCCGCGTTCCTGGGTTCGCCAGAGCAGGTCGATTTGCGGCTGGCGAAGGGCGCCCTGCCAGGCCCGCGCGGCCGCCTGGGCCAGGTGTTCACGGTTCGGCAAGCCCAGCAGCTCGCGCTGCGCGCCACTCCAGTGACCAGGGGGCTCGGGGCTGGGGCTGAGCTGGGTTTCGTCGCAGCCGGGCATGACCACCGCAGCCAGCTCGCGGCCCAGCAGCTGGGCCAGCGGCAGGGTGATCACCTCGGCTTCGGGCGCGCTCTTCGGTGAGAAACGCCCGCCTTCCAGCACCTCGCGCACCCAGGCGGTGAAGCCGGCCAGCGACAGGCGCGGTGCGCTGGTGGTGCTGCCTGGGGCGGCGGCCAGCGCGTCGTGCAAAGCGGCCAGCTCGCTGACGCCACCCGGCTCCAGCCTCAGCGTTTGCAAGACCTGCTGACCCGCCGCGTCGGCGCGCAGTGGCTCCAGCAGGCCCGCGGCGTCAAGCGCCTGGGCAAGGCCCTGGAGCCACAACGCCAGCGGACGCGCCGCCTGCATCCCGTCGAGCAACGCTGGCAACCCAGGCGGGCACACGTTCGCCGCCTCGGCGCGCGCGACCTGCCAGCGCGACACGCCGTGTTCCCGCGCCCACAGCTCCAGGCGTTCCACGGTGGGGCCGTCCCAGGTGGGCGCCTGTTTGAGGAAGTCCAGCACGTCGTCGGCGCGGGCCCGTGGTTGCGCAGCGCGCAGCAGGCTCATGAGCTGTGCAGCCGCGCGGGTGGTTGAAAGCCGCCAGCCGGTTTCGTCCTGAACCGCCACACCAGCGGTCTGCAGCATGGCGGTGACCCGATGGGTGAGGACCCGGTCGATGGCCACCAGGCCGACCGGCGCCCGACCGGCCTGCAGCTGCGCGATCACACAGGCGGCGGCTCGCTGAGCCTCGTCCTCGGCATCGGCGCAGGCATGCAGGCGCGGTGGTTTGACCCCCAGACCAGTCGCATCGGCCTGCGGCACCAGCTGTTGTGCGCGGGCGCCCCAGCGAACCAGCATGGCATCGCTCAGGGGGGCGGGCTGCCAGCCGGGCAGCACCAGCAGCAGGTCGGCATCGGTGCCCGGTGTGCCCAGTGGACCCCAAAGAACATCGGTGGAAAATGCCGAACTTCCCACCCAGGCCAGCGCCAGCGACTGCACCAGCGCCTCCCACTGCAGCGCCTGCAGACCAACACCCAAGGCCTCGCGCTTCGAGGCGGCCCAGGCCTCGCGCGACTCGGGTGGCTGGGCCGCGGCCAGCGGCCCGAGCTGGCGCGCAGCCTCCACCAGCCGCGTGACCATGACCGAGCGCAGCGCGACATCGGCACGCCGCGGTAACACGCGGTCCATGAGCGATGCGGCCACCAGACTGTCGCGAGCCATGTCGCCGCTGAGGTCGGTCGCGGCCGGTGAAAACGGGCAAAGGGTGTCGGCCCAGTTGCGTGTGGACTCGAACCGTGGCGAAAAGCCGCTGGTACGCGACTGCGCCCAGGCGCGCTGGCCAGCGCGCATCAGCTGCGCGAAAGGCACCAGCACCACCGTGCGCTGCGCAGGCGATCCCGTGGTCAGCATCGCCTGCTCGATCGCGTGCAGCCAATGCGGCCAGGGTTCGGGCAGTAAGGGCGCCAGGTGAGCGGGCATGGGGGCGCTGAGCGTCATGGGAATGGCGTTTCTGTCACAATCTTGGGGTGTTACGCTGCCGGCCGCTTGGTTTTTCGCCAAGCCTCTTCACTCAAGCGCGTGCGCAAACTTTACCCTCTCCCCGATCAATGAAAATAGGATGAATCATGGCCAGCGACCTGATCAAACACGTATCTGACGCCAGCTTCCAGGCTGACGTGCTCGACGCCAAAGGCCCGGTGCTGGTGGATTTTTGGGCCGAGTGGTGCGGCCCGTGCAAGATGATCGCGCCCATTCTCGACGAGGTGGCCGGGTCGTACAACGGCAAGCTTCAGGTGGCCAAGATGAATGTGGATGACAACCGCGATGTGCCCGCCAAGCACGGCATCCGCGGCATCCCTACCCTGATCCTGTTCAAGGATGGCCAGGTTGCAGCCACCAAGGTGGGCGCGTTGAGCAAGGCGCAACTGGTTGCCTTCATCGATCAGCAGATCGCCTGAAGCCAGCGGCGGTGGGCTGCAGACCGGGTGCAACGCCCGGTCTTGCGCCAGACTGCCTACTTTTTCCTGTCATAATTTCGGCAGGTTCAGGCCAGACACAGGCCAGCCTCCCGCCCACGCGCACCGTCCACCATCCGGACGCAGGCGCCCCCTCCCCCGAATCCTGACACCAACTCCCGCCCGGAGTGAATTCCATGCACCTTAACGAACTCAAGGCACTGCACGTGTCTGAAGTCTCCAAGCAGGCCGAAGCGCTTGAGATCGAAAACGTCGGCCGCATGCGCAAGCAGGAACTGATGTTTGCCATCATCAAAAAGCGCGCCAAGGCTGGAGAGCTGGTCAACGCCGATGGCGTGCTGGAGGTGCTGCCCGACGGCTTCGGTTTCCTGCGTGCGCCCGACACCAGCTACACCGCCAGTACCGACGACATCTACATCTCGCCGAGCCAGATCCGCCGGTTCAACCTGCACACGGGCGACATGATCGAGGGCGAGGTGCGCATTCCCAAGGACGGGGAGCGCTACTTCGCACTGAACAAGCTTGACAAGATCAACGGCCTGCCGCCGGAAGACAACAAGCACAAGATCATGTTCGAGAACCTGACGCCGCTGTTCCCCAAGGAACAGATGCGCTTGGAACGCGACATCAAGACCGAAGAAA
>JFJP01005673.1_pt1 | contig 16184 bp, 12 predicted proteins | sample 431651 | NCBI WGS metagenome assembly JFJP01 (sample SAMN02602958, study PRJNA72255) | Microbial mat metagenome, whole genome shotgun sequencing project. | biome: fresh water; feature: sink hole; material: water; isolation source: purple microbial (photo- and chemosynthetic) mats found in... | reverse complement strand
CTGTTTGACGGCACGCTGCAAGGCTTGGCTCGCACCGACAAGCCCGCGTTCTGCTTCCAGGGCCACCCCGAAGCGTCGCCTGGCCCGCACGACATAGCCTATCTCTTCGACCGCTTCACCGCCTTGATGACCGCGGCCAAAGGAACCAAATAATGCCCAAGCGTCAAGACCTCAAAAGCATCCTCATCATCGGCGCTGGCCCCATCATCATTGGCCAGGCGTGCGAGTTCGACTACTCTGGCGTACAGGCCTGCAAGGCCCTGCGTGAAGAGGGTTACAAGGTCATTCTGATCAACAGCAACCCCGCCACGATCATGACCGACCCGGCCACGGCGGATGTGACATACATCGAGCCCATCACCTGGCAGACGGTTGAAAAAATCATCGCCAAAGAGCGCCCCGATGCCATTCTGCCCACCATGGGCGGCCAGACCGCGCTGAACTGTGCGCTCGATCTGTGGCACCACGGCGTGCTGGACAAATACAAGGTTGAGCTGATTGGTGCCACGCCCGAAGCCATTGACAAGGCCGAAGACCGCCTGAAGTTCAAAGACGCCATGACCAAAATCGGTCTGGGTTCCGCACGTTCTGGCATTGCCCACAGCATGGAAGAAGCCTGGGCCGTGCAAAAAACGGTGGGTTTCCCCACGGTGATTCGCCCGAGCTTCACGCTGGGTGGCACGGGTGGCGGCATTGCTTACAACCCCGAAGAGTTCGAAACCATCTGCAAGCGTGGCCTGGAAGCCTCGCCTACCAATGAGCTGCTGATTGAAGAATCTCTGCTCGGCTGGAAAGAGTACGAGATGGAAGTGGTGCGCGACAAGGCGGACAACTGCATCATCATCTGCTCCATCGAAAACCTGGACCCCATGGGCGTGCACACGGGCGACTCCATCACCGTGGCTCCTGCCCAGACACTGACCGACAAGGAATACCAGATCATGCGCAACGCCAGTCTGGCGGTGCTGCGCGAGATCGGTGTGGACACGGGCGGCTCCAACGTGCAGTTCTCGGTCAACCCCAAAGACGGCCGCATGATCGTCATCGAGATGAACCCCCGCGTGTCGCGTTCGTCGGCGCTGGCCTCCAAGGCCACCGGCTTCCCCATTGCCAAAGTGGCGGCCAAGTTGGCCGTGGGCTACACGCTGGACGAGCTGCGCAACGACATCACTGGCGGCGCCACGCCCGCCAGTTTCGAGCCCAGCATCGACTACGTGGTCACCAAGATCCCGCGTTTTGCGTTCGAGAAATTCCCCACCGCTGACAGCCGCCTGACCACGCAGATGAAGAGCGTGGGCGAGGTCATGGCCATGGGCCGCACCTTCCAGGAAAGCTTCCAGAAAGCCCTGCGCGGCCTGGAAGTGGGCGTGGACGGCATGAATGAAAAAACCCAGGACCGCGAGATCCTGGAAAAAGAGCTGGGCGAGCCCGGCCCGGACCGCATCTGGTACGTGGGCGACGCCTTTGCAGCCGGTTGGTCACTGGATGAAGTGCACGACATCACCAAAATCGACAAGTGGTTCCTGGTGCAGATCGAAGACATCGTCAAGAACGAACTGGCGCTGGATACGCTGGTCGCTGAAAAAGGCGAGGGCGCCCTGGGCAGCCTGAGCGCCGACGACCTGCGTGGTCTGAAGAAAAAAGGCTTCTCTGATCGTCGCCTTGCCAAGCTGCTGCAAACCACTGACAAGGCCGTGCGCGAAGCCCGCCGTGCACTGAACGTGCGCCCGGTTTACAAGCGTGTGGACACCTGTGCAGCCGAGTTCGCCACCAACACTGCCTACATGTACTCCACGTACGAAGACGAGTGCGAGGCCGAGCCCACCAACAACAAAAAAATCATGGTGCTGGGCGGTGGCCCGCATCGAGTTTGACTACTGCTGTGTGCACGCCGCACTGGCCATGCGCGAAGACGGGTACGAGACCATCATGGTCAACTGCAACCCCGAAACCGTGTCCACCGACTACGACACCTCAGACCGCCTGTACTTCGAGCCGCTGACGCTGGAAGACGTGCTGGAAATCGTGGACAAAGAAAAGCCCACCGGCGTCATCGTGCAATACGGTGGCCAGACCCCCCTGAAACTTGCCCTGGGCCTGGAGCGAGAAGGCGTGCCCATCATTGGCACCAGCCCCGACATGATCGACGCGGCCGAAGACCGCGAGCGCTTCTCGGCCCTTCTGCGCGAGCTGAACCTGAAGCAACCGCCCAACGCCACCGCCCGCACCGAGCCCGAAGCGCTGGAAAAAGCCGCCACCTTGGGTTACCCACTGGTGGTGCGCCCCAGCTACGTGCTGGGCGGCCGCGCGATGGAAATCGTGCACGAGCAGCGTGACCTGGAGCGCTACATGCGCGAAGCCGTGAAGGTGAGCAACGACAGCCCCGTGCTGCTCGACCGCTTCCTGAACGACGCCATCGAGTGCGATGTCGATTGCCTGCGCGACCCCGAAGGCCAGACCTTCATCGGTGGCGTGATGGAACACATTGAGCAAGCCGGTGTGCACAGCGGCGACTCCGCCTGTTCGTTGCCCCCTTACAGCTTGAGCGCTGCCACGGTGGACGAAATCAAGCGCCAGACCAAGGCCATGGCAGCGTCGTTGAACGTGGTGGGCCTGATGAACGTGCAGTTCGCCATCCAGAACATCGACGGCCAGGACGTGATCTACGTGCTGGAAGTGAACCCCCGCGCCAGCCGCACAGTGCCGTTCGTTTCCAAGGCCACGGGCATTCAGCTGGCCAAGGTTGCTGCGCGTTGCATGGCGGGCCAGACACTGGCATCGCAAGGCATCACGAAGGAAGTGACGCCGCCCTACTTCAGCGTGAAAGAGGCCGTGTTCCCGTTCGTGAAATTCCCCGGTGTGGACACCATCCTCGGCCCCGAGATGAAGTCCACCGGCGAGGTCATGGGTGTGGGCAAGACCTTTGGCGAGGCGTTTGTGAAGAGCCAGTTGGGTGCTGGGACCAAGCTGCCGCGTCCGCTCAAGGCAGACGGTACAAGCAGTGGCAAGGTGTTCCTGTCAGTCAAAAACAACGACAAAGTGCGTGCGGTGGAAGTGGCCCGCGAGTTGGTGGCCCAAGGCTTCGAGGTGGTGGCCAGCAAAGGCACCGCAGCAGCCATCGCCGCTGCCGGTGTGGCTGTGAAAACGGTCAACAAAGTGACCGAAGGCCGCCCGCACATCGTGGACATGATCAAGAACAACGAAATTGCGCTGGTCATCAACACGGTGGAAGAGCGGCGCAATGCCATTGCCGATTCGCGCCACATCCGCACCTCGGCCTTGCTGGCGCGTGTGACCACGTTCACCACCATTGCCGGGGCGGAGGCTGCCGTGGAAGGGATGAAAGCCATGGACAATCTGGGTGTGATTTCGGTGCAGGAGATGCACTCCCAGCTCGCAGCCTGAGCCATTACACTCAGGCCCAACGCCAGCCAACCCCAGCAAACCGCCACAGGGCTTCTCTGTGGCGGTTTCTCTTTTTATCCGGAGAATTCTCATGGCCACCTTTCCTGTGACCACGCGCGGTTTTGAAGCACTGAAGGCCGAGCTGCACAAGCTCAAAACCGTGGAGCGCCCTTGGGTGATCAACGCCATTTCCGAGGCCCGTGCCCAGGGTGATCTGAGCGAAAACGCCGACTACGATGCGGCCAAAGAGCGCCAGGGTTTCATCGAAGGCCGCATTGCCGAAATCGAAGGCAAGCTCTCGGTGGCCCAGGTCATCGACCCCTCCACCCTCGACGCGGGTGGCAAGGTGGTGTTTGGCTCGACCGTCGAACTGGAAGACGAAGACACCGGTGCGAAGGTGACCTACCAGATCGTGGGCGAAGACGAGGCCGACCTGAAGTTGGGCCGCATCAACATCAGCAGCCCCATTGCCCGCGCGCTCATTGGCAAAGAAGAGGGTGACAGCGTGGAAGTGCAGGCCCCCGGTGGCACCAAACACTACGAAATCGTGACTGTTCGCTACGAATAAGCCCGCAGCACCATGCTTCAACGGTTCACGGTGATGTTGGCCGCACTGTGGTGGGGCGGCGTCACGGCCTTGGCGTTTGTGGCCGTCCCCCTGTTGTTTGCCCAGTTGGGCAGCCCAGCAGTGGCCGGGCCGGTGGCAGCATCATTGTTTGTGGTGGTATCCAAGCTCAGCGTGGTGGCCGGTATCGGTGTGGCTTGGTTTTATATAAAAAAATGGCCTGAAACCCTTGCTGGAATTGCGAGGGTAGCTCTTGTTTTTGTGATATTGGCTGTTGTTGCTGCCCTGGTGCAAGACACCTGGGTGGCCCACCAAATCGTCACAGCCCGCGCCACCGGGGGCAATCTGAAGCTGTGGCACGGCCTGGGTTCGGGCCTGGTGCTGCTGCAGTGGCTGGGCGCGACTTGTGCCCTGTGGGTGCTGACGGGGTTGTCCCGCCCGCGTTGAGCGGCAACCGCTGATTCGGTCAGGTGGCAGCCAAGGTTTGCGCCAGGGTTCGTTCGGCCGACTCCAGTGTGTTCACCATCAGCATGGTGATGGTCATGGGGCCCACGCCGCCAGGAACGGGGGTGATGTGGCTGGCCACTTGGCTCACGCCGTCAAAGTCCACGTCGCCACAGAGTTTGCCTTCGTCGTTGCGGTTCATGCCCACGTCCAGCACCACGGCACCGGGCTTGACCATATCGGCCGTCAGCACGTTGCGTTTGCCCACGGCCGCCACGATCACGTCAGCTTGCAGGGTCATGGCTTTCAGGTCAGGGGTGGCGCTGTGGCAGACGGTGACGGTGGCGTTTTGCTGGAGCAGCATCAGTGCCATGGGTTTGCCCACGATGTTGCTGCGGCCAATGACGACCGCGTGTTTGCCGCGCAGGTTGTAGCCAATGCTTTCCAGCATCTTCATGCAGCCGTAGGGCGTGCAGGGCCAGAAGCCGGGTTGACCCACCATCAGCGCGCCTGCGCTGGCCACGTGAAAGCCGTCCACATCTTTGGCGGGTGAGATGGTTTCAATCACCTTGTTCGCGTCCATGTGGGCAGGCAGGGGCAGTTGCACCAGGATGCCGTGGATGGTGGGGTCGTTGTTCAACGCGTCGATGCGCGCCAGCAGTTCGGCCTCTGTCATGGCCGCGTCGTACTTTTCCAGAACCGAATGCATGCCGGTGTCTTCACAGGCTTTCACCTTGTTGCGCACGTACACCTGGCTGGCGGGGTTGTCGCCCACCAGCACCACCGCCAGGCCGGGGGTGATGCCACGGGTTTTGAGGGCGGACACCCGTTCGGCCACCGAGGTGCGAAGTTGGCGGGAGAGGGCGTTGCCGTCGATGCGTTGGGCTGTCATGTCGAAAATATAAATAAAAATGCCCGCCAGCGCTTGTCTGGTGGGCAAAGCTTGCTATTGATAAGGTTTCTTTTTTCAGGCGGAGTGCCTGTGGTGAAGCCGTGTGCCTGGCCGTTTGTCAAGCCACTTTCGGGGCATTCTGGCCGAGGGCTATCTTCAGCAAGTCGGCCACTGTGTTCGCGTTGAGCTTTTCCATGATGTTGGCGCGGTGCGCCTCCACCGTTTTGATGCTGATGCCGAGGTCGTCGGCGATTTGCTTGTTGAGGCGACCGGCCACGATGCGCTCCAGCACCTGCGCTTCGCGGGAGGTGAGTTTGGACATCAGCGCGTCGCGGCTGGCGGCTTTCTGGTGCCCGCTGAAAGAGTCGCGTGCCTTGTCCAGCATGCGTTCAACCATCGGCAGCAGCGCCGCTTCCTGAAAAGGCTTCTGGATGAAGTCCAGCGCGCCTTTTTTCATCGACTCCACGGCCATGGGCACGTCGCCATGGCCGGTGATGAAGACGATGGGAAGGGGCGATCGGCGCTCAATGAGTTTGTCTTGGAGTTCCATGCCCGACATACCCACCATGCGGATGTCTGCAATCAGGCAAGCGACCTCGCGCGGGTCGTAGCGGCTCAGAAATGCTTCCGCGGATTCGTAACAACGCACGCGGTAGTCATTGCCTTCCAGCAGCCATTGGAGAGAATCGCGCACGGCTTCATCGTCGTCAACCACGTACACCGTGCCTTTTTTGGGAATCAAACTCATCTGTGTCTTTCTGCGGCAAGGGCACTTCGGGTGGCCTGGGTCAACGCTGGATCGGGCAACTCAGCTTGGAAAGGCTGCGGGTTTCAACTGGGAAACCACGGGTATCCAAAAGCTGAAAACACACCCTGAAATTTCATTTCCATTGTAGAGGTTCTCCACTTGGATCCTCCCGTGGTGCGATTCAATGATGCTGCGACACAGTTTCAGACCGATGCCCATGCCCTCGCTTTTGGTGCTGTAAAACGCCTCGTAAATCCGCTCCAGCAGTTCATCGGGTACACCCTTGCCGCTGTCGCGAACACTGAATTCGATCACCTCCAGTGCATTGATTTTGCGGGGCAGCACCTTGAGCTCGATCTGCCGTTGCGCCACAGGCCGTTTGGCCTGCAAGATGGACTCGGCGCCGTTTTTCAGCAGGTTGATCAGCACCTGTTCGATCAGGATAGGGTCCACCATCAGCAATGGCAGGCGGGCGGCCACGTAGTGCGTCAGCCGCACCTGCTGGCGGCGCAGCTCAATGTCGGCGAGCTCCAGTGCGTTGGCCACCATGGTGGCCGCTTCGGATGGGGTGGGGTTGGGCTCGCTGCGTTTCACAAATGCCTTGATGCGCTGAACGATCTGCCCTGCGCGCTGGGCCTGGCGGGCGGTTTTTTCAAGGGCCCACAGCAGGTCTTCCTCGTTGATTTGTTTTTTCTGCAGGCGCGAGACCATGCCGTTGCAGTAGTTGCTGATGGCGGTGAGCGGCTGGTTGAGTTCGTGCGCAACGCTGGACGCCATTTCTCCCATCGTGATCAGGCGGCTGGCGGTTTGGGCGCGCTCGGCCTGCTCGGCTGCCAGTTGCTCGGCGCGGCGCCGGGCGGTGATGTCGGTCGCGATGACCATCTGGGCCAGGCGGCCATCCACCCAGGTGACGTAGCGGGAACGCACCTCCAGCCACTTGCTCAATTCGTCCACAAACACCTCGGCATTTTCGGGGCGGGCGTCGGTGAGCGGGTCGGTGGGCAAGCCGGCCAGTTCGTCCACCTGGTCCGAGTCGTCCGTGCTTTGCACGGGGGGGACGCCAGACATGTCTACCAGCTTTCGGTGGCCCAGCCCATCCATGCCAAACCACATTCGGTAGAGTTTGTTGGCAAACAGCAGTTCGTCGCCGCCCAGTGGCACCACCGATACGGCAGAGTCCAGACTTTCCAGCACGGTGGTGAACCGTTCGTAAGAGGCAGTCAATTCCTGGCGAATTCGGCGCGGCTCGGTGATGTCGGTCATGGACGTCATCCAGCCGGTCTGAACCCCGTTGGGATCGATCAGGGGTGACACGTACATGCGCGCATCGAATACCTGGCCGTTGCGCCGCCGCACGCGTACCTCGAATCCGCCCGGATTGGAGCGGCCGTTGAGCTCATCCTCCAGCCGCATGGCCAGGTTCTCGCGGTCTTCTTCGGGCCAGTAGGGAAACGGTGCGGTGCGTCCCACCAGCTCCGATTCTGTCCACCCCGTCATGCTGCAAAACGCGGGATTGACATAGGAAATTCGGCCCTGCATGTCGAGCGCGCGCATGCCTGTCAGCATGGAGTTTTCCATGGCGCGGCGAAAGTTGGTTTCTGCGACCAGTGCCTGTTGTGCCTGTATCCGGCGGCGTGTGTGCCGCCAGGTGCCCAGCAGCATCCAGAGCGTGATGGCGCTGAGTGCCCCGATCAGCCACATGAACCCGCCACCCACCATGTCTTGTGAGGTGCGGTAGCCCTGCGCCCGCAGCATCAGGCTGTTGCCCACGGGTGACACGGGCACCTCCTGTTGAATGTCCCGGCCCGCCCAAAGCAATCCGCCCAGTCGCCTCCCCGATGCAGCAGGCACCATGCCCGCAAGCAGGTTCTGGCGATCGTCGAGCAGTGCCACTGCGTAACGTGCCATCACCTCTGCCGGCACACCAAACCGCAGCAGGCCGTCGATCGAGTATTCCCCCATGACCACGCCCGAAAACCGGGCTGCGTCAGAGAGCGGAATCTGCACGAACAACGTCGCTCCGTTGCCTGTGGCGTGTTGCGGCGACGAGTAAATGGGTTGGCGCAGATCGCGTGCGAGGTCGTACGTGCCGTCTGTGTCACCGGGTGCGAGCAAATCGCCGGTTTTCCGCATGCTGCTCTCGTTCGCGCTGGGCGATGCGTGCATCGCTTTGACCACCCGGTGTTCATCCAGCCAGGTGATCGAGAGCAACTCTGGGTATTGGCTGATCAGGTTCTCGGCCTGGAAGATGAATTCTTCCTCTTCAATTTCGTGGTTGGTGATCTGGCGCGCAACCCGCATCAATTGTTCCTGGCGTTCCAGCAGCCGCAGACGCAGCCGTTGTTGTGCGTACTCCACATCACGCGTCACCGCTTCCATCTCGCGTTCGCTTTCTTCCACCCGCAGGTATCCGAAGGCGGAAAGCATCACCAGCACAAACAGCAACACCGCCACCAGCGGGCCAAGCATGGCAAAACGGTCTTGGGCGATCGGGTTCTGCCTTCTCCACCAGCGCATCCACCAGTAGCGGCGAGGCTTGCCCGTGGGTGACGGCTTTTTGTGTGTATGGGTGAGTGGCGGCATGTTGGGGCGGGCATTGCGGCGCGCGGTGCGCCTGGCCCGGGTTGGATTGTCGCCCATGCAAATTCCATTATACGAAATGAATATTTGTATGTTGAAATAAAAACAGGCTTATGAGAAACTGTTGCCTGCCAAGTTTTTGAATGCCACAACCCGGTCAAACGCACAGGAGACAAGACCATGTCCAACCCCCAGGACCCTCAAACATTGGGCGGCTCTGCCCAAGACGCAGACAGCCAGGAAACCCGTGAATGGATGGACGCGCTGTCCGCCGTCATTGAGCGCGAGGGGGGCGAACGTGCCCACTTTCTGCTGGAGCAACTGCTGGAACACGCCCGCGAAAACAGCATCGACATGCCGTTCTCTGCCAATACCGGCTATGTGAACACGATTGAGACAGATCAGGAAGAGCGTTGTCCCGGCAATATCGACATTGAAGAGCGTCTGCGCGCCTACATGCGCTGGAACGCCATGGCCATGGTGGTCAAGGCCAACCGCCACAACCCTGCAGATGGTGGGGACTTGGGCGGCCACATCGGTTCGTTTGCCTCGCTGGCCCATTTGTTTGGCGCGGGCTTTAACCACTTCTGGCACGCCGAGAGCCAAAACCACGGCGGCGACTGCCTGTACATCCAGGGCCACGTGTCCCCTGGTGTGTACGCACGCGCCTACCTGGAAGGCCGCCTGACCGAAGAGCAACTGCTGCATTTCCGCCAGGAAGTGGACGGCAAAGGCCTTTCAAGCTACCCGCACCCCAAACTCATGCCTGAGTTCTGGCAGTTCCCCACCGTGTCCATGGGCCTGGGCCCATTGATGGCCATTTACCAGGCCCGCTTCTTGAAGTACCTGCACGCCCGTGGCATTGCCAACACCGAAAACCGCAAGGTCTGGGTGTTCTGTGGCGACGGTGAAATGGATGAGGTGGAAAGCTTGGGTGCCATCGGTTTGGCCGCGCGCGAAAAGCTGGACAACCTGGTGTTTGTCATCAACTGCAACCTGCAGCGCCTGGACGGCCCGGTGCGCGGCAACGGCAAGATCGTGCAAGAGTTGGAAGGCGAGTTCCGTGGCGCAGGCTGGAACGTCATCAAGCTGCTGTGGGGCTCCAACTGGGACCCCCTGCTGGCCCGCGACAAAGACGGTGCCCTGCGCAAGCTGATGATGGACACGCTGGATGGCGACTACCAGAGCTTCAAGGCCAACGACGGTGCATACGTGCGCAAGCACTTCTTCGGCCGCGACCCCAAAACGCTGGAAATGGTGTCCAAGATGTCGGACGACGACATCTGGAACCTGCGCCGTGGCGGCCACGACCCACAGAAGGTGTACGCCGCTTATGCCGCCGCCGTGAAGCACAAAGGCCAACCCACCGTGCTGCTCATCAAAACCGTCAAAGGTTTTGGCATGGGCAAGGCCGGTGAAGGCAAAAACAACGTGCACCAGACCAAGAAGCTGACCGACGAAGACATCAAAATCTTCCGCGACCGCTTCAACATTCCGGTGCCAGACAGCGAACTGTCGAAGATTCCCTTCTACAAACCCGCCGACGACACGCCCGAAATGCAGTACCTGCACGAGCGCCGCAAGGCCCTGGGCGGCTACCTGCCACACCGGCGCACCAAGGCCGACGAGCACTTCACCGTGCCGTCACTTGACACGTTCAAGAGCGTGATGGAGCCCACGGCCGAGGGCCGCGAAATCTCCACCACCCAAGCCTATGTGCGCTTCCTGACGCAGTTACTGCGCGACCAGGCCCTGGGCCCACGCGTGGTGCCCATCCTGGTGGACGAGGCCCGCACCTTTGGTATGGAAGGGTTGTTCCGCCAGATCGGCATCTACAACCCCGAAGGCCAGAAGTACACCCCGGTCGACAAAGACCAGGTCATGTACTACAAGGAAGACAAGGCTGGCCAGATTCTGCAAGAGGGCATCAACGAAGCGGGCGGTATGAGCAGCTGGATTGCGGCTGCCACGTCGTACAGCACCAGCAACCGCATCATGGTGCCGTTCTATGTGTACTACTCCATGTTCGGCTTCCAGCGCATTGGCGACCTGGCCTGGGCGGCGGGCGACATGCAGGCACGTGGTTTCCTGCTGGGCGGCACCTCCGGGCGCACCACGCTGAACGGCGAAGGCCTGCAGCACGAAGACGGCCACAGCCACATCATGGCGGGCACCATTCCCAACTGCATCAGCTACGACCCGACCTTTGCACATGAAGTGGGCGTCATCCTGCACCATGGCTTGAAGCGCATGGTGGAAAAGCAGGACAACGTTTTCTACTACCTGACTCTGCTGAACGAGAACTACGCCATGCCCGGCCTGACCGCTGGCACGGAAGAGCAGATCATCAAGGGCATGTACCTGTGCAAGCCCGGTGCAGAAGGCGACAAACGCGTGCAACTGCTGGGCTCCGGCACCATCCTGCGCGAAAGCATTGCGGCCCAGGCCCTGCTGGCCACCGACTGGGGTGTTCAGGCCGACGTGTGGAGCTGCCCAAGCTTGAACGAGCTGACCCGCGACGGCCAGAACGCCGACCGCTTCAACCTGCTGCACCCACTGGAAACCCCTCAGGTGTCGTTTGTGACGCAACAACTGGGCGGTACCACCGGCCCCGTGGTGGCCTCCACCGACTACATGAAGGCCTACGCCGAGCAGATTCGCCCGTTCATTCCCGCCGGCCGCACCTACAAGGTGCTGGGCACCGACGGTTTTGGCCGCAGCGACTTCCGCAGCAAACTGCGCGAGCACTTCGAGGTGAACCGTCACTTCATCGTGGTGGCCGCACTCAAAGGCCTGGCCGACGAAGGCAAGTTGCCCGTGTCCAAAGTGGCTGAGGCCATTGCCAAGTACGGCATCAATGCCGACAAGGTGAACCCGCTGTACGCATAACCCATTCGGAGACAGAACATCATGGCAATCATTGAAGTGAAAGTCCCCGACATTGGGGACTTTGATGAAGTCGCGGTCATCGAGTTGATGGTCAAACCTGGCGACACGGTCAAGGCCGAACAGTCGCTCATCACCGTCGAGTCCGACAAGGCGTCGATGGAAATTCCGTCATCCCACGCTGGCGTGGTAAAGGAAATCAAGGTCGCCTTGGGTGACAAGGTGAAAGAAGGCTCGTTGGTGGTGATGCTGGAGGTGGCGGGTGAAGCCGCTGCGCCTGCCTCTACGCCAAATGTGGCTCCAGCGCCCGCCCCATCTGCCCCGGTAGCTACACCTTTCATGGGTACCGCCGAGCCCAAAGGTGAGCCCTTTGCTCCCGCGGCGGGCACTGCGCCCGTGTTTGTGCACGTGCCAGACATTGGTGACTTCAAAGACGTGGCCGTCATCGAGGTGTTTGTGAAGCCAGGCGATACCGTGAAGGTGGAGCAGAGCCTCATCACCGTCGAAAGCGACAAAGCGTCGATGGAAATTCCGTCGTCCCACGCTGGCGTCATCAAAGAGTTGAAGGTCAAGCTGGGCGACACCGTCAACATTGGCGACCTGCTGGCCATTCTGGAAGGTGCTGCGCCAGCCGCCCCAGCCAGCACTGCCGCTGCGCCCGCGCCGGTTGCTGCTGTTGTAGCCCCGGTTGCAGCGGCTGCCGCACCCGTGGCCGCCACGGCTGCCGTGGCCTTGCCAGCACACAACCCCACCACTTTGGCCGCTGGGTTGCCCCACGCATCTCCCTCGGTGCGCAAGTTCGCCCGCGAGCTGGGCGTGCCGCTGGCTGAAGTCAAGGGCACCGGCCACAAGGGCCGCATCACGCCCGACGACGTGCAAGCGTTCACGCGCGGTGTCATGTCCGGCTCCATCCAAACCACGGCCATTGCATCAGCAGTGGCTGCTGCTGTGGCCAAGGCCCCGGCAGGTGGTGGCGGGTCCGAGCTCGGCCTGATTCCATGGCCCAAGGTGGACTTTGCCAAGTTCGGCCCCATCGAGCGCAAAGAGCTGGGCCGCATCAAGAAGATCAGCGGTGCCAACCTGTTGCGCAACGCTGTGATGATTCCGGCCGTCACCAACCACGACGACGCTGACATCACCGACTTGGAAGCCTTCCGCGTCTCCACCAACAAAGAAAACGAGAAGAGCGGCGTCAAGGTCACCATGCTGGCTTTCCTCATCAAGGCCTGCGTGGCTGCGCTGAAGAAATTCCCCGAGTTCAACAGCAGCCTGGACGGCGACAGCCTGGTTTACAAGCAGTACTTCCACATCGGCTTTGCGGCCGACACGCCCAACGGCCTGGTGGTGCCTGTGATCAAAGATGCCGACAAAAAAGGCATTTTCCAGATCAGCCAGGAAATGGGCGAGCTGGCCAAAAAGGCCCGCGACGGCAAGCTGGGCCCTGCCGACATGAGCGGTGCGAGCTTCACCATCTCCAGCCTGGGTGGCATTGGCGGGCGTTACTTCACGCCCATCATCAACGCCCCTGAGGTGGCCATTCTGGGCGTGTGCAAGAGCACCATGGAACCCGTGTGGGACGGCAAGGCTTTCCAGCCACGCCTGATGTTGCCACTGAGCCTGACCTGGGACCACCGCGTGATCGACGGCGCCGCTGCGGCCCGTTTCAACGTGTACCTGGGCCAGATCCTCGGCGACTTCCGCCGGATCATGCTGTAAAGGAACCTGAACATGGCAAACATTGACATCAAGGTTCCCGACATTGGCGACTTCGACGAAGTGGCCGTGATCGAGTTGCTGGTGAAACCCGGCGACACGGTCAAGGTCGAACAAAGCCTCATCACGGTGGAGAGCGACAAAGCCTCCATGGAAATCCCGTCCAGCCACGCTGGCGTGGTCAAGGAGCTGAAGGTCGCGCTGGGCGACAAGGTCAAAGAAGGCACGGTTGTGCTGGTGCTTGAAGCTGCGGGCGACGTGTCAGAGCCAAAACAGGCTCCAGCGCAAGCTGCACCTGCGGTAGCAGCTACACCTGTTGCAGCACCTGCTGCGGCCGTGGTGGCTCCAGCCGCTGTCAGCTTTGGCGGCAGTGCTGACTTGGAGTGTGACCTGTTGGTGCTGGGCGGTGGCCCCGGTGGCTATTCAGCCGCCTTCCGAGCTGCCGACTTAGGGCTCAAAGTGGTCATCGTCGAGCGCTACGCCACGCTGGGTGGAGTGTGCCTGAACGTGGGCTGCATCCCGTCCAAAGCCCTGCTGCACGTGGCAGCGGTCATGGACGAAGTCAGCCACATGGCCGACCTGGGCGTGGACTTTGGCGCACCCGTGGTCAACGTTGACAAGCTGCGCGGCCACAAAGAAAAGGTCATCGGCAAGCTGACCGGCGGCCTGGCCGCCATGGCCAAAATGCGCAAGGTGACCACCGTGCGCGGTTACGGCCATTTTGTGGGCCCCAACCACGTGGAAGTGGAAGAAACCACCGGCACAGCACAAGAAAAGACTGGCACCAAGAAAGTGGTGGCGTTCAAAAAAGCCATCATCGCCGCAGGCAGCCAGGCCGTGCGCCTGCCTTTCATGCCCGACGATCCACGCGTGGTCGATTCCACCGGTGCTTTGGCTCTGAAGGAGGTGCCCAAGCGCATGCTCATTCTGGGCGGCGGCATCATCGGCCTGGAAATGGGCACCGTCTACAGCACGCTGGGCGCACGCCTGGACGTGGTGGAAATGATGGACGGCCTGATGCAAGGCGCTGACCGCGACCTGGTCAAGATCTGGCAGAAGATGAACGCCAAGCGCTTCGACAACATCATGTTGAAGACCAAGACCGTGGGGGCCGAAGCCACGCTCGAGGGCATCAAGGTCAGCTTCGCGCCAGCGGAAGAGGGCGGTACGGTGCCCGAGCCGCAAACCTACGACCTGGTGCTGCAAGCCGTGGGCCGCACGCCCAATGGCAAAAAGATTGCCGCCGACAAAGCCGGTGTGGCCGTGACAGACCGTGGCTTCATCAACGTCGATATCCAGATGCGCACCAACGTGCCGCACATTTTCGCCATCGGCGACATCGTGGGCCAGCCCATGCTGGCGCACAAGGCGGTGCATGAAGCGCATGTGGCTGCCGAAGTGATTGCGGGTGAACTGCAAGGCAACAAAGAGCTGGCAGCCGCAGCGTTCAACGCCCGCGTCATCCCCAGCGTGGCCTACACCGACCCCGAAGTGGCATGGGTGGGATTGACCGAAGACCAGGCCAAAGCCCAAGGCATCAAGGTCAAAAAAGGCCTGTTCCCCTGGACCGCCTCAGGCCGCGCCATTGCCAACGGCCGTGACGAAGGCGTGACCAAGCTCCTGTTTGACGACAGCCCCGAAGCGCACGGCCACGGCAAGATTTTGGGCGGTGGCATGGTCGGCACCCACGCGGGCGACATGATCGGTGAAGTGGCGCTGGCCATTGAGATGGGCGCAGACGCGGTAGACATTGGCAAGACGATTCACCCGCACCCCACGCTGGGTGAGAGCATCGGCATGGCGGCGGAGATTGCACACGGCAGTTGCACGGATGTGCCGCCTGCGCGGAAGTAGGCCAGCGACAAGCTACCCAGACAAGGCCCGAACTGGCGACGGTTCGGGTTTTTCTATGTGTACTCGGAATTGGCACCGTTTTGCAGGTTTAAGAGAGAGCACTTCCAAGCAGGTCAAGTAGGCATGCGGCCATGAAACTTCCATGCTCAAAGCCATTTTTTCCTTCAGGATGCCAGCAATCGAGCCTTGCGCTTTTGGGTTTTGAGGAGTTTGACAGCGTGTTGGTCAAACGACACAAACTCACCACCGCCGAGCAAATCACCCTCAAAAGCGATCACCCCATCGGCAAAATCACCTCCAGCCTCCAGCAGTGCCAAGCCTGCCAGCACGGCGGGTGTATGGCAAATCACTTGCCTCACTTGCAGCAGTGAACGCAAGGCATGCGTCACCTGCGTTGGGGTGTAGTGGCAGCCCCGCAAAAGCACCCACACCATCTCGCACAGCGCGGTGTTTGGCACGGCAATCAGGCTGGCTTTTTGCAAAACGTGCAGAGCCAATGCCGCCTGAGCCGGGTCGTCCTGCGTGGCAAGCCGCACCAACACGTTGGTGTCCAGCGTGACTTTCATTTTTGCTCTGCCCAGCCCTGGGTAATGACGCTGTTCATTTCTTCCAGGCTCAGTGTCTTGTTGGGTGGTGGCAAACAGCCCGCAAATGCCTCTATCCCCAGAGGCGCAACAGCCTGTAGTGCCAGCACCCCGTTTGCCAACTTGTTTACCTCAACCTGCTGCCCGGGCGCGATGCCAAGAAATTGCAACAACTCGCGCCGAAGCGTGATTTGCCCTTTGGCGGTGACGGTTAATACGGTCATAAAATGGTCCTTGTGAATGCAAAATGTAATGCTACTTTACCTTACATTGTCATTGAAATGGTGTAGTCTTCCGCCTTGCCCGAAGGCATTGAAGTGACTTTTGCAGCGATGCAGGAGGGCGCGAACGGGCGCAACGCCAGCGTTGCGGCCCCTGCACCGCAGGTGTACGACCTGGTGCTGCAAGCCGTGGGCCGCACACCCAATGGCAAAAAGATTGCGGCTGAGAAAGCTGGAGTGGCTGTGACGGACCGCGGCTTCATCAACGTCGACATCCAGATGCGCACCGACG
>JFJP01030362.1_pt1 | contig 16185 bp, 15 predicted proteins | sample 431651 | NCBI WGS metagenome assembly JFJP01 (sample SAMN02602958, study PRJNA72255) | Microbial mat metagenome, whole genome shotgun sequencing project. | biome: fresh water; feature: sink hole; material: water; isolation source: purple microbial (photo- and chemosynthetic) mats found in... | reverse complement strand
CCACTGCTCACGCTAAGGCGCTGCATTACGATCGGGAGCCGGCCATTCTGATCACGCTCCCCGAAGGCGTGTATACCGCTATCGTTTCCAGCGCGGATGGTTCTTCAACCGGCAATGCAATCGTCGGCGTTGATGAAATCGAATAATCAGAAAGTTAAAAAACCCCCGGTAGTTCCGGGGTTTTAATGCTGATGCTCATCAGCTTTGACTCGGAAAAATGGATGAACTGTCAAGGATACCAGATTCAGGAAAAATTCAAAATCTATTGAGAAATGATATTTAATGAAACTACAAACTGCTATTTTTGATAACCCTCGCTATTTAAGTTATTGCTTTTTAGTATTGTCTACATCCACTATTATTTTGTTCGTCAGAAAGACGGATGCTTTAATCAATCCTCAGTTTTGGGCGGAAGACGGCGCAGTTTTTTTTATTCAGCAATATCATTTTGGCGCATGGGCAATCTTTGAACAATATGCAGGTTATTTTCATTTGATTCCTCGCCTTATTGCCTGGTTTGCTGATGTTTTTTTTCCATATTCTGTTGCTCCCCATGTATACAATTATTCCTCTTTACTGATCACCCTTGTGGTCATTGGGAATGTTTTTTCTTCCCGACTGGTTATTCAACATAAAACGCTCTTAGCGCTGGCAATAGTCAGTGTACCACACTTCACAAATGATGTTTTCTTGAATGTTACAAATTTGCAATGGATTCTTGCGTTACTCATTCTTGTCACATTGTTGAAAAAAACGCCAAATAACAGCCAGAAAAGTACTCTTCCCGCGTTATTCATTGATTTAATCATCATCGTTTTATGTGGTTTTACAGGTCCTTTCATTATTTTAATGAGTCCTTTTTTTATATGGAAATTTTTTAAAAACGGCAAGGATCACTACACGCTGATTATCCTGATAACAGTACTGATTGTTTCTTCTACACAGGCTTATTCAATTATAACTCATCCTATCGGTAATCCTGTTCCGCAATCAGACCAGTCAGCATACAACCTTAGTCCTTACATTGAACTGGTTGGATATAAATTATTCGGTAATCTTTTCCTTGGCGTTAATATTGCTTATAAAATAAATCCATGTATTTATTTTTTCATCTTTTTATCTTTTACTTTGTTTTTCTCCTTTTTACTAAATTCTCTATTTCATGATAAAGACCGATTTTTTATGATCATTGTTTTCCTTACATTTGCTTTTTTCATAGCCTTAACGACTGCTTATAAATTCAAATCGAATCCATCTATTCTAATTCCCGCAGGCAATGGACTCCGGTATTCATATATTCCCTATGTTATGGTTACTTGGTCACTAATTTTATGTATCGAACCGAATGATAAAATAAAAAATATTTTTACAATTTTTCTGTTATTAGCTATTCTAAAATCTTCAATCAGTTCTGATTTCCGATCAGCACCATTTAAGGACTTCCAATGGGAATCTTATAGTAAATCTATTGGCAAGGTTGACGAATTGAATATACCTATCAATCCTCCTGGCTGGTATGTAAAATTCGGGAAAAAAGAAAAAATTGAGCGATGAATATAGTATTGCGAACAATTATCATCCACTCCTTATCTCTTGTCAGAGGGGCACCAGTATGCGTTGCTGGATCAGGTGCTGGAATTCAGGGTCGTGAAATGGGAAGCAGATGACGCTTAATCAACCTGTTTGCGCTGCTCTCCTGATCCTGGGCATGCACCGTAGTGGCACCAGTTGCCTGGCGGGCAGTCTGGAAGAGGCTGGGCTGTATCTCGGGGAGGTGAATACGGCCGCCCCGCACAACGCCAAGGGGAACCGGGAAAGCCGGGCGATTATGGATTTGCATGACGATCTGCTGCGCACTAACGGAGGCAACTGGGATGCGCCGCCGCCGAACGTGGTCTGGTCAGCGGAACATCGGGCGCGGCGCGATGCGATTATTGCGACTTATCCGCCTGACCGGATCTGGGGCTTCAAGGACCCACGGGCTTTGCTCACCTTGCCCGGCTGGCTGGAAGTACTGCCATCGACTGGCTTCGTTGGAACTTTCCGCCATCCACTGGCAGTGGCGGCTTCGCTGTATGCGCGCAATCAGATCCCCTTGGAGAAAAGTCTGGCCCTTTGGGAGACCTACAATCGCCAGTTACTGGATTATCAGCGCCAGTTTGCTTTCCCGCTGGTATCGTTCGACTGGCCGCCGGAACGGTACCGCGAACGGCTGACGGCTATCGCATTAGCCCTGCATCTGACCATTCCAGCAGATGGATTCACTTTTTTTGAATCGGCCTTGCGGAAAAACGCTGCACCCCGGGAAACTTCCTCTTTTATGGCGCGATGGCAGGGGTTTTTTAGCCAAGCGGCGGCGAGGCCGACTGAGTCAACCGCATTGCCAAAACCGGTTATGATGCTCTATCGCCAATTGCAGGAGATGGTCACGTGATTTTTTCCCGGCTGGTTCAAACTTGGGCCGGTTTCCGCAAACCCGAACCCCGACTCTCCGTAGTAGTAGTGGTGTTTAACATGCGCCGGGAAGCCCCTCGCACCCTGTGGACCCTGTCACCGGCCTTTCAGCAACAGGTTGATCCGGCCGATTATGAAGTCATCGTCGTGGATAACGGTTCTTCGCAGCCTCTGACGGCGGAAGAGGTGACTGGATTTGGCCCGAATTTTCGGTATCTCTGGATTGAGAATGCTTCCCCTTCACCCGCTGAGGCTATCAACCGGGGGGTCGCGCTGTCCAAGGCACCGTTCGTCGGCATCATGATCGATGGTGCACGCATGGCGACGCCTGGTGTTATCGCGCTGGCTTTGCAGGCTTTGCAGGGCTTTGCACGAGCAGTGGTGGGAACTATCGGGTTTCATCTGGGGCCGGATGTCCAGATGGAATCGATTGGCCGTGGCTATAACCAGACCGTAGAAGATGCGCTGCTGGCCAGTATTGACTGGCAAAGCAACGGCTATCGGCTGTTCGAGATCAGTGCTCTGGCGGGTTCCAGCCCGACCGGTTGGCTGGGTACGATCAATGAAAGCAACCTGATTTTCATGGCCAGACCCCTGTTTGATGAGCTGGGCGGTTTTGATGAGCGCTTCAGTTCGCCGGGCGGGGGCATCGTCAACCTGGATTTCTATCGCCGAGCCTGCGAGTTGCCCGATTCGACGCTCATCACGTTGCTCAGTGAGACGACCTTCCATCAGGTACATGGTGGGGCGATGGCTAATCAACCTGTCGCCAAATTGCCCGAACTCCTCCAAGCCTGCAATGAGGAGCACCACCGCATTCGGGGAGCGTATTTTCAGAACTCTTCACGGGTCCCGTTGCTGTTCGGTCCGATCCGCCCGGAAATCATTCCCTGGCTGCATAAGATTTCTTGATCGGCCTGAAGCGCAATCAGTTTGTTGTAAATTTGAAAATAGTTGTAAATTTGAAAATAGTGTTGTAATCTAATTCTCGGAGCCGAGTGTGAGCATCAATAGTTCGGACAGTCTTTTAGGCTACCAAGGTGTATACTACATGAAATTCAATGGGTTATTTTTTGCAAGTCAGGGTAGCCTCCTAGCTGTGGTTAATCCGGGGTATGGCTTTAACCTTTGACTCGATTTAGCGAAAACTATCCGAGGCGATGTGCTTAAGGAGTGTGTAGTGTACTTACTACCTTTTTTGGCTATGTTATTGGCGTACCCTGCGATGGCCGGTGCGCCCGCGCCGACTACCGAGGCGGTCCAGTCCTCTCAGTCTGCCGAGGCGGTTCAGGCACGGCGGGCTGTCTTGGAACAGCGTGTTACTGCCTGGTGGGATGCGTTGATTCGTCAGGATTTCGCAGCCGCCTATTCCTTCACCTCACCGGGGTATCGGAAGGCATACTCGGTTGATGCCTTCAAGGGCAGATTTGACAAAAAGTCAAATTGGCGACGCACCGAAGTGCGCGACATTGATTTCAAGAGCGATGATAGCGCGATAGTCGGCATCAATATGCATTTCGTGTATTATCAGCCGAAAACCGGAGAGGCTCTTGACATGCAGAATTACATTCAGGAACCTTGGGTATTCATGGATGGGCAATGGTGGTATCTGGTGAAAGACTGATCCGGGGTTTATAGAGGGCTCAAAGTATATGAGCCGTTTCGTTTAGTTCGCTTTAGGAGTTGTGAAACATGATGAGTCGAAAGATGAAGCAATTGGCATTGGCCGTGGGTGTAGCCTTAGGTGGCTTGGGTGCCCTGCCATCCGCCCAAGCGGTAAGCGTGTCCGCTGACAATATGGGACAGGCGCTAATCTTCCCGTATTACACAGTACGGAGCGGCTGGAACTCGCTATTCGGCGTCACCAACACTAGCGACCGTGTGGTTGCAGTCAAGGTGCGGTTCCGCGAAGCCGAGAATTCACGCGACGTGTTTGACTTCACCGTCATTTTGTCGCCGTATGATGTGTGGACTGGCTACTTACAGGACAGCGCCACCGGACCGGTTCTCAAGACCACCGACAACAGTTGCACGGTTGGCGCTATTCCTGCGGCGGGACAACCGTTCACGACGACGGCCTATACCGGCCCGGGGGCACCTGACGGAGGTAAGACGACAGTCGATCGGCTGCGCGATGGTTATGCGGAAATGATCATGATGGGCGCAGCACCAGCCAACCCTGGCTCGCTGGCCGCCGGCGCTATTCATAATTCGAATGGTGTTCCTGTCAATTGCGCTGCGCTCGTTACGGCATTCACCACTGGCACCGATGCCGGCCTCGAAGCGGTGAGAGTGGCGTTCCCCGATTACATCGCCAGCCCGCTCAAGGGTACCTTCTCTCTGGTTAACGCATCACCCGGCAAGGGCTTTAACGCCGTCGGTCTGCCGACCGCCTTGAACAACTTCCGGTCTGTGACAACAGCTATTCCTCCTGAAGACTCGATTGTGACTTTGCAGTACCCGCCGATTGACCCAATTGGTGTTGGTGAGTCCGGGTACGATCCCACCTTGGCGGCGGCGAATACTGTAGGCGTCTATTACAACCCCGCAAGTGATGCACCCGTCTTTAGTACTGCTACCGGCGGCGCTGAAGCTGTTACCCATGCCTTATTGCAAAGCACCGTCCTCAATGAATGGTCACGGCGTGACGATGCGGGATCTGCCTGGTCGACCCTGACCGACTGGGTGGTGACCTTCCCCACCAAGATGTTCTATACTGATACAAATACGACTCAGTATGGGGCGAGAACCACCGGTCGTGACGGCTTGCCTAGTGCTCAAGGTATTCCAAGCCCATTTGCGAGAATCTTCAACGGCACCTCTTGCGACGATGTCATAATCACAGTGTACGACCGGGAAGAGCAGACGCCAGAGCCTGGGGAGGTTGTTTTTCCTCCCTTCTCGCCCTGGACCCCATCACCAGAGACACCACCCGCCCAACTATGCTATGAAGCCAACGTGCTGACCTTCAACAAGGGTGCGCTCCTGGGTGCGGAGAGGAGCATGTCTATCCAAAATTACCCGGAGAGCTTCCGGTTTGGCTGGATGCGGATTGACTTCGAAAATCCGCTGCCAGCGGTTGGCTTTGCGATCACCAGTCGGAATAGTAGCGACCAATCTTTGTTGAGAGAAGCTGCCTTGTACGATCATTCGTACATCCGGGATTAATGCTACTCCCTGATTTAGCCGGTGTTTCTGTCTGACCCAAGGCCCGCGTCCAGGCGCGGGTCTTTTTGTTGCCTTCGAGGAACTGACACTCGCTTCCCTGGCTTCTACCTGAGAATCCTTAATCCATGACGACCGTGCGTTTCTTATTGATCGGAATGCTATTTTCGCTACTGGCGGTATCGGTCAGTCGCGCTGATACCCCTAATCAACAGATTTTGCTGAGCGCTGGCGATATCGTAGTCAATAGCCAGGATCTGCAGCAGGAACTGTTGCTGCTGACTGAACCCGAACGGACTCGGACGTTGGCCACGCCGGCCCAACTCAAACTACTGCTGCACCAGATTTACCAAGGCAAACGCATCGTTGCCGAGGCCGAACGACTGGGGTTGGATCAGACGCCAGAAGGTCAGACCCGGTTGGCGGCAGCCCGTCGGATGGCCCTGTCCGAAGCCTTGCGCGAATACGTCCGGGAGCGGATCGCCCCCCCCGACTTCACTGCGCTGGCCCGCGAACACTATACCGTCCGCCGCGATGAATTCCAGTTGCCCGAACGCTTCAAGGCCTCGCATATCCTGAAAAAAGTCGGTTGTGACTGCGAACGGGAGGAGAAACGCCGACAAATCGAACACCTGCGAACCCGCTTGCAGGCCGGGGCGGACTTTGCAACCCTGGCGAAGGCCGAGTCCGATGATACCGGCAGCGCTGCCAAGGGCGGTGATTTGGGCGACTGGGTGAAGCGCGACAAACTGGTGGTGCCGTTTGCTGAGGCCCTGGCCAAGCTGAACCCCGGCCAATTGAGCGATGTGGTGGAAACCCAGTTTGGATTCCATCTCATCAAGCTACAGGATCATCAGTCGGCGCGACTGCAAAGCTTCGAGGAAGTCCAGACCAGCATCGAGCAGGGTCTGCGCCAGACCTACACCCAGGAGCAATTGCAAAAACAGGCGGCGAGCTATTTGCCCGGCGCGGATGTGAAATACGACGACGATGCCCTGCAAGCACTCTCGCGAAGTCCATAAAGCAGTTGGGGAGATAGCGGATCAATGGCTATCCCCCCTTTTGCTGGGCATCGTCCTGCTGCTCTGTTGCCTCAATGCCCTCTACCAGTATCTGGGTGCCGGACGGGACGATGTCTTCATCACGCTATGGGCCGGAAAAACGCTCGGAACCGGACCCTGGTTCATCAATTACAACGGCGAACCCCAGGAAATCGCCTCCAGTATCTTCGGGGCATTGATCGCCAAATTCGCCTACCTATGCTGCACGGAAACCTACTACTTGGCGAACAAGCTGATCGGCGGCGGGGCCGCCCTGGCAACCTTGCTGGTCGTCTGGTTCAACCGACGCATCCTCTTTCCTGTCTTTCCTAATTTCAGCGCCATCGCTACGGTTGCATTACTCGGTGTTAATCCAAGCTTCGCCTACTGGAGTCTGGGGGGGCTGGAAACGCCCTATTACGCCCTGTTCATTCTGCTCTATACGGTTCTGGCCATCCGGGTTTTCAACCCAGATGCTGTAACTTACCGCGATTATGGATCTCTCATCCTCATCCAAATCCTTGCCATCCTCTGCCGGCCGGAAGGCTTCTGGTTAATCGGTATCACTACAGCTCTGATGCTGGCGTACTGGAATACCCTGTCAGATCGGCACCTGACTATCATTAGGGCTGCGATTCTCCCCCCCCTGCTCTTTCTCGTGGCTCTGTTCGCCCTCCGTTACGCCATGACCGGTGCCATCTTTCCCAATCCGGTCTATGCCAAGGTCTCAGTGAGCCACTTGGGTGGCTTGCAGGAAGGCTGGATTTACCTGAACCAGTTTTATTCCCTTGGACTGATCGGCATCCTGCTGGCCGGAACCACTCTCATGTCGTGCATACTGGTTAGTTACGCCGCGCTGCGTCTCCTGTTCCCACGCCAGGCACTCACCCCACTTGCCAGTCGCTTGCTGGTTCCGGCTCTGGCCATCTGCGCCTACGATGTCTTCATCATCATCGTCAAGGGTGACTGGATGGAATATCACCGATTTCTCACGCCGACCCTGGCACTGAAGATGCTGCTGCTAATCATGCTGGTCGAGAAACTCCAGGCCATGACGCCCGCTTCCTTTCGCCGGCTGGCATCGCTCGCCGCAACAATTCTGCTGGCTCTGAGCATCGTCGGCGAGTGGCAATATCGATCACCACGAGATTGCTCGACTCGCTTTACCATTGATTTATGGCCTAAATTTTTGGATCGCCCTAACGATGCCGCCATCGCGCTCAACTGTGCCCACCGGCGCGATGATGACGCGATTCGCCCGTTCATCGACCGGGAACTGCCGCACTATCTGGCGCAACAGGGCCATCTAAGGATTGTTACCTATCAGGGTGGCTATTTCCCCTACTTCATTAGGGAGCAATTCTCGCCGCGCGATATTACCTTCGTTGACACCACTGGCCTGCTGAATCTGGATATCGCCATGGTGGAGGGAGAAAAAATTCCGACTGGCAATAAGTATTTGGATGATATCCCAGCCATCCTCGATGGCGGGGTTCCAGGACTGTCGGAGAAGGTCTCCCGATACAATCCCAACATGATTTATATGCTGGGCGATAACGAAACGAGTCAAGCCAGGCTCAAAGCCATCGGTTTCGAAAAAATTCACCAGGTACCAAGCGCGGTGATTTATCTGAAAACCCGCGTGTCCACCGACGGTGACTTCAGGTGATTTCCAGAAAAGAACTTACCAGTTTAGCCTTACCTCACCTTCCTCCGATAGGGAAAACCCAGAAGTATCCTGATTCCTCATCTATAAAGACCGACAACCTCCGTGAATTTGAGCGTGTACCTGGACTTGAAGTCGAAAATTGGCCTTAATACGCTGTGGCCCCTCCAATTCCCCCCACGAGAAACTCTGCGCTTTCCAAGTTTCTTGCATCATAATCCCTATCATGGCTATCCATGACCGCCCCATTGCTCTAATCCCCGCCCATAACGAAGCCGCCACCGTCGGCGATATCGTCGCCCAGGTGCGCACGTTATGGAACTGTCCGGTCGTAGTCATTGACGACTGCAGCACCGACGCCACCGCCCAGATTCCATTCAACTCGGGGCTTGGGGAGCGACGCAAACCGGCCTGCGCTACGCCTTGCGCCAGGGCTACCGCACCGCCATCACCCTCGACGCCGACGGTCAACATGAACCGGACAGCATCGGCGCACTGCTTGAACCCCTGGCCAGTGGCCAAGCGGATGTCAGCATTGGCGCTTTCCCGGAACGGGCCAGCCCCGCCCGGCGCTTCGCCTGGAGTTATTTCCGCTGGCTGACGAATTTGGAACTTGAAGACATCACGTCCGGCTTTCGCGCCTACAATCATGCCGCCATGACGGTGCTGGCCTCCCCCGCCGCCAGTCTGTTCGACTACCAGGATGTCGGCGTTCTGCTGATCCTGCGCCGCCAAGGTCTGCGGACCGTCGAAGTCCCAGTTTCCATGCAACCCCGCGTTATCGGCGCTTCCAAAATCTTCCGCTCCTGGCGCGTTGTAGGAAAATATATGCTGCAAACTAGTCTGCTCTGCATTGCCCGGGTCGGCTACCACTACCGGCCACGCGATGAGGATTGATGCCCTTATGATCACCTATCAAATCACCTCGATGGCCATCGGTATCGCCATCGCCGTCGTCATTCTGTTTCTGGTCCGCCGCGATCATTTACATGGCCCTTACGCCATCTGGTGGATCGGCGCAGCGATCACCATCGGCATCCTGGGCTTCTTCCCCCGCCTCTTCGACTACTTGGCGGTCTACGTCGGGGTCAGTTACCCGCCAATTCTGGGAATTGTGCTGGGCTTTAGCCTGTTACTGGTGAAAATCCTGACCATGGATTTAGAGCGTTCCCGGCAGGAGCGGCTGATTCGCCGCCTGGCACAACGCTTGGCCATGCTCGAAGCGCAGGATCCCCTCGCGCCTGCCCAGGAACCGGGGAGCGAAGCGTCCAGGGTCAAGGAATAAGGCTCATGCGCGTTCTCCATATCGGTAAGTTCTATCCGCCCTTCGCGGGCGGCATCGAAAATTTTCTCGCTGACCTGTTGCCCGCTCTGCAGCGCCAGGGCGTAACCGCCGCCGCGCTGGTGCATGACTCCCCCTCACCCCCCCAACCCCCCTCTCCCACCCAGGGCGAGGGGATCGCCGGGTTGCCCAGAATTTACCGGGCGCCCTGCTACGGACGATTGCTGTACGCCCCGATCAGCCCGACCTTTGCGTTCTGGCTGCATCGGGCCATCCGCGAATTCCAGCCGGACCTGCTGCATCTGCATCTGCCCAACACCTCAGCCTTCTGGGCGCTACTCGTTCCCGCGGCCCGGCGGTTGCCCTGGGTGATTCACTGGCACGCGGATGTGGTGGCTTCGACTATCGACCGGCGACTGGCGCTGGCCTATCGGCTGTACCGGCCCTTTGAACAGCGCCTGCTCGCCGCCAGTTCCGCGATTATCGCCACCTCACAGCCGTATCTCGACGCCAGTACGGCCCTCGCCCCTTGGCGCGAGCGCTGCTCGATTATTCCCCTTGGCCTGAACCCGGCCCGTATTCCTGAACCGGATTCAGCAGCGCAGCAACGGGCGGAAGCATTGTGGGGCAATACGCGATTCCGCATCCTAGCCATTGGCCGCCTGACTTATTACAAAGGCCACGACATTCTCATCCAGGCCACCGCTCACTTGCCCGACAGCCAGGTGCTGATTGTCGGAACCGGCGAACATCGCCAGCGGCTGAAAACGTTGATTGAAGCCCAACAACTCCATGACCGAGTGCGCCTGCCCGGCTTCCAGCCCGAGGCCGATCTGAATGCCCTGTTAGCCAGTTGCGACGTACTCTGTCTGCCGTCGCTGGAACGCACTGAAGCCTTTGGTCTAGTGCTGCTGGAAGCGATGCGGTTCGGTAAGCCGGTCGTGGTCAGCGATATTCCCGGTTCCGGTCCCGGCTGGGTGGTCAACCAGGCTGGTCATGGGTTGTGCGTTCCGGTTGGCGATCCGGATGCGCTGGCCGCCGCCTTACGGGAACTGCAACACGACTCGGCGCAACGCTGCACGATGGGGCAGGCGGGCGTCACCGCGCTCCGGGAACAGTTCGGCATTGAACCGGTCGCCGCAGCGATGACCGATGTTTATCGCCAGTTGACGCCTGCCGGGAACTTGTCGAAAATTCCTTGACCGTAAGCCTCATGGACTGGAGAAACGCATGACCGTAGAAGAACTGAAAACCCGGCTGCATTCTGAATTGCCTGAACTGCTCAAGCAGGATCAAAACTTTCGGCAATGGCTAGAGCAACTGATCCGGCAAACCGCCGTCTCCCACGAAACCTTCGACGCCCGCTTTGAGCGGATACTGCAAGAATTCGCGGCTGACCGTGCGGAACGCCGTCGCGAATGGGAAGAATGGAGCGCCAAATTCGACGCTCACGCCGAGGAGCAAAACCACAAATGGGAGGAGCAGGACCGCAAATGGCATGAACAAAACAACACGAATAAAAAGTTGCTTGATGAGATTGCTTTGTCCCGTTCACGGCAGGAGCAAGGCATCGGTGCGCTCGGCTCCCGTTGGGGTCTCGCCTCGGAACACAGTTTCCGCAACGCCCTCAAGGGCATTCTGGAAAAAAGCTTCGGCGTTGAAGTGTTGAATATCAACGAATTCGACGACGAGGGTCTGGTATTTGGCCGACCGGATCAAGTCGAAATCGACATTATCATCAAGAACGGCGACGTGATCCTCTGCGAACTCAAATCGTCGATGTCCAAATCCGACATGTACACCTTCGACCGCAAAGTCCAGTACTACGAACGGCGTCATCAGCGGCCCGTCCAGCGCAAACTGGTGATTTCGCCGATGGTGCATCCCACCGCCCGCCCGGTTGCTGAACACCTGGGCATTGAAGTCTTCAGCTACATCGAAGACGCGACCGGGCTTTGACGTACACTCACGGTCAACGCCCAGAACAGCAGCGCGGGCGCGAAATGCAGGAACACCCGGTTAATACTGGTGTACTGCACCGCCCAGAGATAGGCCTCCGTCAGGAAAAACAGCGCGAACAGCATGAACAGCCCGGAACCGGAGGTCTGGGGCAATCCCCATAGCAGCGCTATCAGCACCAGATAACCTAGCAGATGCCAGTTGCCCAGAATTAGCAGATTACGCGCCACCGGCTCCCAGACATCGTGATAACGCAACTCAAACCGATCCAATAGCGGTAACTGCGCCACCGTCGGCGTCAACTCGACTTGGCCCCAACCGGTCACGGTGAACACGATGCCACCGACCATCCACCACCCGACCAACGCCAGTAAACAACCCCCGGCCAGTAACGGCCAATAACGGCGCGGCGTCCAGACCACCGTCGCGGACGGAATCAGCAACAGGCCAGCGCCAATAGTAAGGCCAGTACCCCCTGCCAGCGGTTGCCGGTTCGCGCCCATTGCAGCAACGCGCAAACCGCCAGTCCAAACACGGCCGCCAGCCACAAATCCGCATAACCGGCCAAAGCGACGTGGGTATCGAGTATCGGCAACGATAACAACAGCCAGACAAAGATCAGCGCGGTCAGTGGCGCGGCACCCCAAAGCCGCGCCTGCCCGTAGAATCCCAACCCCAGCGCGATAGCGGCGCCGAGCCAGGGTAAATGGGCCACTGGCTCATACCATCCGCCGAATGCCAGCGTCGGCCATAGCGCCAGCAGGGACACCGCATCGGGATATTCCCAGGCATGGACGGTATAGGCTGAAGCACTGACGTCCACCAGCCACTGTTCGGGACTGACGAACGGAACCAGTTCCCGCAATTCCGACCACACCCGCGCCCGCACTCCCCAAGTCGTCCAGGCATCCCAGGGATACAGCGGGCGCAACCAGACTTCCTGAGCCAGCAGGAATAACCGCCAGCCCAGCCAGACGAGAAGGAGGATAAACAGGCCGCGTTCGAACCCCCCCGGCGCTACGCGCCACCCCTCCTTATCCAAGGAGGGGAACGTGAATCCGCCGCGCTGCCAGGCCAGTCCGCCGCCAACTAATCCCGGAAAAGCCAGTATCAGTGTGGGTCCCACCCAGTCGAGTGGCCAACCGATCATGGCCTGAATCCGCAGGAGCAGAATGGCCGCTAACAGTCCCAGGAAATAGCCATAACCCCATGCCAGCGGCCAACCACCTGCTGGCGAATCCCGCCACAACGCCCGCACCCACAGTGTCCCCGCCAGCCAGGGAATGCCCAGCGCCAGGCTTGTGCGTAACCCTTCCATGTTTAATCCTTCTGCAATCTGAAAATCACTGGAACCTCACGATCCGCGCACCCGAAACAATGCGCCCGCCGCCGCTGAATACCGCATCTCAGCCGCTAACTGTCCTTGCGCCCCTTCCAACACCTGCCGCTGGCGGTCATAGCGAACCCCGGATAGCGGCGATAAAATCAGCACATAGTCGCCCTCACGCGCCTGATCCGGGGACGGCGGCTGTAAAAATCCCATATAACCATTGTGTGGCAAGAGATGGTAACGGGCGCGTCCGGCCAGGAATCCGCCGGGATCAGCACTGACAATAAACAACCGTACCGGCTGTTCCGGCAGATGCCGCCGCACGTCCAGCAGGAACCGGTAAAATTCGCCATCCAGTTCGGCCAGTCGCCGCTCGTTCATCGCCTTGCCGGCAAAGCGCTGTCCGGTCTGTTCCAAACGCCCGCTCAATCCCCAGTGCCAGTGCAGATCCAGCAGCAGCCAGCCCAGCAGAAACAGGGCGGCGTAGGGAATTACTCCCCCTGGTCGGCGACGCGGCGGGAGGCAAACCGCATACAGTACGCTACTGAAACTAATCCATAACGCCACGATCAATACCGGCGGGAACAGCGCATCCAGGGGCGCACCCGAGGCATAATTGATCGAGCGCTGACTCCAGTTCTCGAAGGCGCTCCATTCATCCATGGCCCAGCGCGACAGTTCCCCGACGGTCAACGGCGCAGGCCGCAGTTCCAGTCGTTCAACAATCAGTGGCGTGGCGCTACGGTGTACGGTCAGGCCGATCGCCGCGATCCGACCCTGCCAATGGGGTTCCGTTTCCAGATCGACGGTGCCCTCGTTAACTGAAGGCAACCGCCGTTCCCGCCGGGTGCGCGGTGCTTCCAGCGTGACCCAGATCAATCGCAACTCGCTGTCCGGCGTCAAGCCTTCCACCTGCCAGGCGACCTGGCGAAACAGCTTCGCCCGAACACACCGTTCCACCAGACCTTGCACGGTTTTCTGGCCATCCGGTCCCGACTGACGAATATTCCAACCGGTCGAGATCCGCTCGCCCTGACCGCTCACCAGTAGCCAATCTGCCCCGGTCAACCGCACCGGCGGCGCTACTGCTGATAAGCCGCCAGTCCGGTAAAACAGCAGCACTGTCAATACCGTCAGCGCCGCCCCGAGCGCCGCCGCCATGAACCAGGCCAGAAACTGCCCAGGCCGCCCAGCCCCAACCGCTACTGCTGACCCCGACATCAATCTCGCCCCAACAATCCAGGTAATGCACGCTCTAGATCCCAGACCGGCCGATAGCCCAGTTCATCAACGATCCGCCGGGAATCGTAACAAGCCCAACCCAGCAGTTTATCCAGCAGTGTCCACGCCTGACGATCCTGGCGACCGATCAACCGGCCAGCGCCATCCGCCAGATGCGCAGCGCCCCACAGCACCGGCACGGGCAGAGTCCAGCGTGCCGCCGGTCGCCCCAGTGCCTGGCGGATCAGTCGATACAGTTCCCCGCCCGAATAGGATCGGCCATCAGTCACAAAATAAGTCTGACCCACCGCCGCCGGCTGCATCGCGGCCAACAGCAGCGCCTGAACCACATCATCGACATGAACCAGCGAACGGCGATTACCCGTCTCCGGCAACGGCGGCAACCAACCCCGGCGCACGGCTTCGATCAATCGCTGCAAATTCGCCTGCATCCCCGGCCCGTACACCAGTGCTGGCCGCAGATTCACCGCCTGCATTCCCGATAGATAGCCCATCGCTAACACCCGTTCTTCCGCTGCCCGCTTCGCCTGACCATAAGGAGTGTCCGGCGACGCCTTCCAGTCTTCATCGACACAACGCGGGCCAGGATCGCCCACCGCCTTGACCGTGCTGAGAAATACGAAGCGGCGAATTCCCGCCGCCTGCGCCGCCGCCAAAAGATGAAAGGTGCCTTCGGCATTCACTGCCCAATGCCGGGCGGCAAACGCCGGGGTGCGACGCGCATCGGTATGAGCGAATCCGGCAATATGCCAGACGGTATCCATCCCGGCGCAGGCCTGCGCCAGACTGGCCGGGTCTGCCAGATCGCCCACCCAGGGTTCCACTTGCTCCCCGCCCCAGCTCACCTCCGGCCTTCTCACCAACACCCGCACTCGCGCCTGCCGTTCCTGAAGCGCGACGACCAGCCGCTGACCGATGAATCCAGTGCCGCCGGTCACCAGCACCGGTCGGTTCCGGAAATAGTCCTCGCCTACCACCAGCGCCATCCATGTCGATGAAAGAAGCGCACCGCCGACCTCACAAATAAACCAATATGATGCCAGCCCTTGCGAGCCGCATGACCGCCCAGATGGACAATGCGCACCTGTGGCACATACGCCAGCCGCGTCACCGTCGCCAGCCGCAGGCTCAGGTCGAAATCCTCGAAATAGAGAAAATAGTCCGGCTGAAACCCGCCCACCTGCTTCAGCGCCGCCCGCCGACAGAGCATGAAACAACCACTGGCTATTGGCGGATCCCAAAGAACCGCATCGCCAGCCTGTTCACGCCATTCATAACGCTCCAGGCGAGCCTGGAACCGCTGCTGTAACCCGGTTGAGGCAAACCCGCGCAGTGCCAGATCCAGCAGGGTCGGATAGCGCTTGCACAAAAATTGTCGCCGCCCTTCGCCATCCTGGGCCGCCGGTGCCACCAGTCCGGCTTCAGGATGCGCGGCCAAAAACGCCAGTCCCTCGCTCAGCGCGTCTTCTGCCAACAGCACATCGGGATTGAGAATCAGATGGATATTGCCAGTGCCTCGGTGAAACGCCAGATTATGCGCCGCCCCATAGCCGACATTGCCCTGCCCACTCAATAATTCCACCGGGGTTGGCCATGGCGCGGCATCCAGCACCCCTTGCAACGGTTCCCGCCAACCCGACCCTGGGCCATTATCGACCAGCGTCAACTGCACGCCGGTCAGCAACCACCTCAATTGCGCATGGCGTAACGCCCTGGCTAAATGCTCCAGCACAGCGGCCAACACCGCCAGGTTCGGGGCGTAAGTGACCAGCGCGATAGTTAACGTGGGGCGCATCGACGGAACCGCCAAGCGCGCTGCCAGTGTCGCCTGGGCGGCCTCCACCGCGGCAGCCGGAACCTGTTCGATGACTTCATGCGCCCTGGCGGCCGGGACTGCCGCGACCAGAAACTGGTAAATCAGCGCCTCGGGCCGATCCAGCAACGCCCGCATAACGTCCGGCGATACGGTGTCCACCCAGCCGCCACTGACCCAGTCACTGGCAAACTCGGAATAAGCCAGATCCATCACTGTTGCATCCAGGGCGAC
>JFJP01038700.1_pt1 | contig 16189 bp, 27 predicted proteins | sample 431651 | NCBI WGS metagenome assembly JFJP01 (sample SAMN02602958, study PRJNA72255) | Microbial mat metagenome, whole genome shotgun sequencing project. | biome: fresh water; feature: sink hole; material: water; isolation source: purple microbial (photo- and chemosynthetic) mats found in... | reverse complement strand
GGATTGTTACATGATGCTGCTGAAGCATACATTTCTGATATTCCATCTCCCATTAAACGAATTCCAGAATTGAAAGCAGTACTTGACCCAATCGAAAATAGATTGCTTGACATAATTTATAGAAAGTATGTCGGATCAACACCTACCGTTGATGATGCACCAGTTATTAAAAAGTATGATCATCGTGCCTTGTTGATTGAAGCACATAACTTTATGTCGTCTCGTGGAAAAAATTGGTATGGGAGCGAATCTCAAAACATAGGATTCATTGAACTCCAAAACTTTCCTCCACCAGTACCATCCGTTCAAGCATATCAGGATTTCATGGATTCGTATGATTTTTATAAATCAGAATTGAAACCAGTCAATCAAGAATGGTGAAATGAAAAAGGCGACACTTGGTCGCCTTTTCTTTATGCTTCTTTTTTGGTTTTCTTCTTTTTCAATCCGCTAATATCAACAGACTGTGCTGGAACATAGTTTTTGCCTTTTGCAGATTCTTGATCATGTGGATGATCAATATCCCAAATACCACCATTGTGTTTTGCTTTTTCTGCAACACCTTTTACATCATGAGTGAATTCACTCTTTTCTGTTTTTTCTAAATTTGTAGAAAGAGTTGGTGATGTAGAAATGAGCGCACCATGTTCTCCATGTTCAGATTTAAATCTATCTGCTTTCTTTGGAAGATAATGGTCATCCATGAAACGTGCATCAGAAGGGGTGTCATGTCCATTAACTTTAACAGTACGGTGAAGACCATGAAGCACGTGCTGGTTATGATATTTGTATAACGTGCCATTAACTTTCATATGCCCATGGTGTGCTTTGTCTGGTGTAGTGTCTTTACCATTGCCATCATAGTGTCCTTCTGATGGGAGGTTTTTCTCACTCTCAGACTGTTCATGTTCTGGAACACCTTTGCCCCAATATCTACCAGTTTTAACATGTTTTGCAAATTCTGCTTCATCTTCAGAACCACGTCTAAGATTGTGAACAATATATGAATGTTTAGCAGGAACTTCTTTTCCATCATCATTCTTTATTTTCTTACCATTTGAGTCTGTTGATGTAACTGTTTGACGAACACGAGATGAATCTCTATGTGCGTTTTCTGCGATTGTTGCACCACCTTTTACTTTTGGTCCAGTATTTGAGTATGTAACATGATGTCCATTTTCTGGATCATGTAATGCGTTTCCCTTACTGTATTGGTAAGATAAAATAGAATCTTTTCCTTCTGATTTGCGTTGCTTGTTTAAATGTTTTTGCACATGACGTGTAGATTTGTCATTTTCTGCCAATGTGTTTGGTCTAACCACATGACGTTGCCCATTCTTATCGGATTTTTCTGCATCTTTTCTTATGCTATGCGTATGAGCAAGAACCCAATCTTTGCTCATAGCAGGATCATGCATTGCTTGGGTATTTGTTGCTCTAGCTACTGCAGCATGTGCGTATTGTGTTTCTGCATTGTGAGCAAAACATGCCCCTTTACGAACATCTGCTCTACCGTCTTCACCAACTCCACCACCGCACCCTTTCGTTTGACCTGGGCAGGTATTTAAAATATGGTGCTTTTCGTGTTCACCATGTCCTGATGTATATACCGCATGACCGGCAACGTGCTTACATGCAGATGCATTAAAAGGTTTGCCATGTTCGTCATGTTCATACTTGATAGAATCTAACTTATCACTTTCTGATGTTGTTTTTCCAGATGGGAGGTGTTTTGCTTTTTTAAGTCTAGCAACTGCTTCTTTTTCTCTTTTAATCTGCTCATCTTTTGTTTGTTTGAAGTGTTCATCTAACGTGTCTTTATGAGTTCTTTCAACTTCTGGAATTGATAATGGTGCTCTATGCTCTGCCCCATACACTTCTGCTCTTGCTTTGTTTCTGGTCTTCATGCCTTCATGAGACTTACCGTCTTCCCACATGTGTTTTGGCACATTAATTGATGTCGCACCAGTCCCTTTTGCTGCACCACCATCACCATGTACTATCAATCTTCCACTATGTTCAGAGTCGTTTTCAGTAGATTCTTTTAGCGCACCGTCGTCGTATATTGCTTCGTTTTCATGTGGTCCATCAAAATGCTTTCTTTGAACTTCCTCTTCTTGAGTAGAAGAATTAGCATTAAAAAATTTAAATTGTTTCATGTTGTGACCTCGTTCATACAGGTTAGGAGAATGGTTAGTAATATTTATACATTTCACAATGGCACTTTTACAAATAAAAACATCAAGTTAAAATTTCTATTGCAAACCTATATTTATTGTGTAAAATCCGTTCCATCGATTGGGAGATATGAAATGACCTTGAACGAAATCCGCACCAAAATCAACGAACTTGTTGAAAAACATGTAGAAAACGCGAACCGTGTCATCACTAGTCGTGGTCGTAAGGTATCGATTCTAGTATCGTCCCCAAAAGTGGTGTTCTTCAATAAGGGTCGTCGTGCTGGTTGGTGCAAATATTTCACCAATGAACTTGGTTTCAATGAGATTCTTGCTCGTGACAATTGGGAAGAGTTTGAAAACACAGTAATTCATGAGGTTGCTCACCTCGCAACGAAATGCACTTTCCCAAGTGCCAAGCAACATCACGGTCCAGAGTTTCGTTGGGTAATGACTGAAATGGGTGGATCTGGCAATACATATCATAGCTATGATGTGTCCAATGTTAAGGTTGTTCGCAAACCACAAAAGAAATATGTCTATACGTGCAACTGCGATACACATAATGTTAGTGGTAAGGTTCATTCTGGTATTCGGTATGGCAAGAAATACACGTGCCGTAAGTGCAAAACAGTGATTAAATTTACTGGAAAATCAGTAGGTTAAGAATCTTATTGACAAATCGGATGGAGTCTATATAATTCACTCCATCGAATCAGGAGAAAATCATGGCAAAGAAAACATTGCGTGTGTTGTTTGCAGAAGGTCTTGAAAATATTGGTTTCGAGAAACAAGAATCTCGCAGCAACAGGTATAATGTCTATAAGGGCAACACCTATATGTTGTACGGTACAAACCCCAAGACTACAAATGAAGTTCGCTATGTGTTTGTTTCAAATCGTGGGATTTCTCTACGTGTTTCACTAACCCCTAATGTATCTGGTTTTAGTCTTCCGTTATCGGAAAGTGTTAAAACTCGATTGATCACTCTTGCTGGAGAATAAAAATGGGCACTCGTTCTTTTATCGGTGTTGAATGTGAAGATGGCATCTATGCAATTTACTGTCATTGGGATGGTTATCCTGAACACAATGGTCGAATTCTTGCTGAACATTATCAAGACTTTATGAAAGTTTGCACGTTGATTAATGGTGGTAGTCTTTCTGTACTTCGTGAAGAAATTGGATCGACTCAAGATTTTGATAACCCCAATGAAAATTGGTGTGTTTATTATGGTCGTGATCGTGGTGAAACGGATGTTGGGTATCAAGTTTTCAAAAGTGAAGACGAGTTTTTGAAGTCGGCTAAAGACAATTGGGCAGAATATGCGTATCTGTTTGTTAATGGTCAGTGGATTGCAAACAAACTATAAGGAGACATATCATGACTGTTCGTATATATTCTGGTTCTACTTTGGTTGAGTCTAAGAATTTTCGTACTGTTGCTGAAGCAATTAAATGGGCAGCATATTGGCAAGACAATGGGTATAAAGTTCGAACTACTTATTAAAAATCAATAAGTTACAATATTGATTGACAACCTAACCAAAATCTATATAATTCACTTCATCGATTGATTCTTAGGGAAAACAAAATGCAAGTTACACAAAACAGGGAAGTAACAACAAACGTCAAAAACTCAGTTGATTTTTCTATTTCAACTGATGCCGCTAAATTGTTCAGCATGTTGTCGTCTGCCCTTTACACTGACAAAGAAAAGGCAGTCTGCTACGAGTTGGGCGCGAATTGCTATGATGCAAATCCGTCTGAACCTTTCCTTATTGTTGCTCCTACGCAACTTGATCCAGTTATCAAATTCCGTGACTATGGTCATGGTCTTGCTGAACATGATGTTTATCGTCTGCTTACAGTGTATGGTGCGTCCGACAAGTCTGGTGACAATGCCAAGATCGGTGGATATGGTATTGGTGCTAAATCTCCCGCGTCTGTTACAGATTCTTGGAATGTTATCTCTTACCATGATGGTAAGGCAATGGAATTCCTCGTGTTCATCAATGATCATGGTATTCCTTCACTGACCAAAATTCGTGAGTCTGCAACTGAAGAAACTGGTCTTGAAGTTATTATTCCAGTGCAACCTTCACGTTTCAACATTTGGAAAAATTGCCTTGGTGAAGTGTTCAAGTATTATCCAGTAAAACCAATCATCAAAAATGCATCAGTCACTTTCCGTGATGATAGTTTCATTACTGCCGGTTCCAACTGGAAAATGCGTAATGACGCATATCTGAATTATGGACAAGTTACCTCTGCATTCGTTACTACTCATCGTGGGTATGTTCCTGATGTAAGCAAACTTGAACAAGAACTAAAAGATCCAGCACTCGTGTGTCTGTTGAGGATGCCAGTCGTCATTGATTTTGATATTGGCGAACTTCAACTTAGTCTGTCTCGTGAGAACATTCAATACACAAAATCAACGATTGCTACCATTCGCCAAAAACTTGAAACTGTCAAGGTTGAATTGACTGATCAAGTAGAGAGTGTGTTGTCTAAGGCGACGGATGGTTTTGACTTTCGTCAAAAGATTTACGAAGTAGAAAAGACCATTCTTGGTAAGGGTGCATTGAGTGATCGTAATTCATCTGCGTTTCTTTTGAAGATTATCAATGGTCGCTACAGCATCAACAATCTTAACGACGATATCAAGCAATTCAAGGTTGTGTATGCAAACACGAAAACTTTGGAGGCAAATTCTTCTGCACTTAAAGCAAAGGTATGCAACGGAAACAAGTCCCAAAATTTGAGTGGTGCATCGAATTGCTTCAAGACGCATGCCATCACAATTCGTTCTGATTACAACAATGGGTCTGACGACTTCTTTATTCGATTCTCAATTCCCATGATGGAAAACATCAGGATCGTTATTAATGATGTCGTTTCTGGCATGTCTCGTGTCAAGTACAATTTCAAAAAGTTGGGTACTAATGTAAAGTTCGTGTTGCTTGTGAATAAGAACATTTTCCCAAATGAATTGAAGTCCTACATCATCAACGCATCATCTTTGGACAAAGCACCACGTGCATCAAGGGGTTCAACGAAATCGGCAAGCATCAAGTCTGATATCTACGGTTTTCGTCAAAAGTCTCTCGTTAAAATTGACTTCAACCCTAATGATTATAATGTTGGAAAAGTTGCATATGTCAATATCATTGATGCCCGTTCTGGTCTTATTAGAGAGAGTAGGTTTGAATTTAAAAGACAAGTTTTGGAAAGTTCAGGTTGGTCTGTAGTTGGTATCAAGGACGGGAAATCTGCACCTAAAGATTTTGTGTCTCTTGATAACGCATTCAAGCAAGTGTTTGACAGCATTAATAATAAGAGTTACATTGATTCTTGTCTTGCTGATGAATTTAAAACTACAGTCAGAAACTCATATGACAATGCAAAAGTTATCTTTAGGGTGTTTAAGGGAATTCGAACAACCAAACCTTCTGTTTGGAATACACTCCAAGAAGAATACAAAGTTGCAACTGCAACCTCTCCGACTAACAATATCTCATTGCTAACATATTCTCGCATGGCAGAAATTCTTAATGTTGCACCTTTGAAGTTTGATGAGAATTATGTTGACAAAATCGCACAAAGTCTTTACAATACGTATGAAATGTTTAAAGTAATACATGCAAGGTATCACAATGTCGATGACGCAAAAGTTATCGAAACTTATCTAAATCTGGTTGGTAAATAAGGAGTTTTAAAATGAAATACACGTATGTGATCGGTGAAAATAGCGTTACGTTGTTCAACATTGAAAATGGGAACAAGGTCACTGTGTTCGAAGACGATCCACGTTTTGCAAATTTCAAGGAATTGGTGCAAGCAGGTGAATATGAATCTGCTGAAAACCTTGATGTTAAGATCGTTGTGCAATCATTCACTGAAAAGTCCTCTAATGGAAATGTGAGTGTTACTGTTGAAGATGGAATTGGTATGATCAAGGTTTTTGGTCAAACCTATTCTCTCAACGATGTTATTACCAAACGCATTGTGAAAATGGTTGGGGAAGGTTTCTCTGCTCAACCTTTGGTAAATTTCTTGGAAAATCTCTACAACAATCCTAGTAAGATTGCTGTCGATGAATTGTTCTTGTTCCTTGATGCAACTGATCTTCCTATCACTACTGATGGTTGCTTCATTGCATACAAGATCGTGAAAGAAGATTTCATGGACATTTACAGTGGCACGATGGATAACAGTGTCGGCAAGATTGTTGAAATGCCAAGGTTCGCAGTTGATGATCAACGTCAAAATACTTGTTCTGCTGGTTTGCACTTTTGCAGTAGCGAGTATCTGACCAAGTACGGTTCATCAAATCGTGATAGCGATAAGTGCGTTTTGGTGAAAATCAATCCTGCAAACGTTGTGTCTATTCCATCAGATTACAACAATGCCAAGGGTCGCACGTGCAAGTACGAAGTTGTAGGTGTGATGAGTGATCCTGCTTGGAGGCAAATTCTTTCTGAGCGTGATTACAACACCAAGTCTGTTGTTGATGATTCTGGTAATGAAACTGATTTCGTTACCAAAGTGGAAGACGACGGTGAATTCACTCCCACAAACGATGATACATGGCCATATTATTTCGATACTGCCGTTGCTCGTTGGAGGAATTCTGTGGGTGGAAAAATGGCATCACGTGCAACAGTAATGGCAGATGTTGGATTGACATTCGAAGACGTGATTGGTTACGAAGAACTTGCACTCAAATGATCAATAGCGAAGATAAAGTGTTTGAGCGTTATGCTCAGACACTTCACAAACAAGATGTCACAAATGGTTTGTTAATCGCGCAAGCCATTTGTGCCAGAAAACTCATAGAAGAGTTTGACAAAAATTGCCATGATGTTGTATTATCAATCATGCAAGATATAGTTGTTGCAATGGAAAACGTGATGGAGGAAAAACATGACTAATACCCAAGAAATGATTGCTCTTGAGTGCGATGCATTGAAAGAAATTCTTCTCGATAAGAATAGAAAATATGGCGATTCTGCCATTAATCCAAAACGCATTTTCTCAAAAGCAAGTGCTGTCGAACAAATAAAGGTTCGACTAGACGACAAACTTAGTCGTTTGATGAATCAACAAAGTGATGAAGATGAAGATGTAATTCAAGATCTACTTGGGTATTTAATTTTATATCGTGTGGCAATGAAGAAAGGGAACGAAAATGGCAAAGACAAGTCGCAACAAAATGAAACTATGGAGAAAGCAAGCGAGGGAGATCAACGAACTGTTGGGGAAGAAACACTCAGGGAGGGCATCAAAACTGAATACACCCTTAACGCGAGGGATACCATCGTCTCTTTTAAGAATGATGCTAATGAATGCAGGTATTATTACCCCCACGAAACAACCGGAGTCACCCACAAGTTCTAATGAAACCGTAATGGTTGCAGAACCTCTTTAACTATACAGGAGAACAATATGAATAAAACTGATACATTTGATGGACTTGAATTGATTGCCAACAGGATCATCCCACAAGGCATGTCTGGACAAGATGCGACTGGTGGAACAGTAGGATCACTCACTGAGGCAGTGATGGGAATGACTGCGGCATTAGTTCAAATTGCAGAATCTATTTCTGAATTGTCAGATGCTGTACGTAGTCGTAACGATTAATTCTGTATAAGGAACTATATAATGAATTTGAACAAAGAAACACTTGCCATTCTTCAGAACTTTTCCACGATTAACACCAACTTGGTGATCAAACCTGGAAAGAAGTTTTCCACAATGTCATCTACCAAAGATATTTTGGCAGAGTATGAAGGTGATGATGATTTTACCAAGCAAGTATCAGTATTCAATTTGAATGAATTGCTTGGGGTTATCTCTGCATTCAATAAACCAGAAATTGATCTTGATGACAAATTCTTGACTGTTAAAGAAGGCACTCAAAAAGTCAATTATGTATATGCAGAGGAATCTTTGCTCACCACCCCAAACAAATCAATTGTCATGCCAAAGGTTGAAATTCAATTTTCAATCTCATCTACCGACTTGGCTAAGATGGTAAAAATGGCGAACATTCTTTCTGTTGAAGATTTGTCTTTTATCGGTGATGGCACAAAAATTATCGCAAGAGTGTTGGATTCAAAAAATCCCACTGGCAATAGTTTTGACATCGACCTTGAAACCAAGACGACTAAAACTTTTGATGCACAATTCAAGATTGAGAAATTGAAATTGTTCCCAGGAGATTATGACGTTGAACTAACACAACGAATTTCACGATTCGCACATAAGGGTGTTAAGTTGGTGGTTTATGTTGCCGTTGAAGCATCCAGCAAGTTCTGATAATCTTTATGGAAAAAAATCCAAACCAATTTGTTTGGACAGAGGCATATCGTCCAACAAAGATTGCTGACTGCATCCTTTCTAAGTCTATTAAGGATGCAGCAGAGGGGTATGTAAAACAAGGAAGATGCCCAACATTAATTTTGTCTGGAACAGCAGGTGTTGGTAAGACAACACTTGCACGTTGTATAGCAAATGAACTTGATGCTGACTTCATGGTTATAAATGCTTCAATGGAATCTGGTATTGATACTATCAGAACGAAGATAGCAAGTTTTGCTTCTACAGTATCATTTACAGATAGTAAAAAGATTACCTTGTTAGACGAGGCAGATGGACTAACACCTGCGGCACAGGCATCACTTCGTGCTTTTATTGAAGAATTTTCAAATAATCACAGTCTCATTCTAACGTGCAACTTTGTACATAAGTTGATTGAACCTTTACACTCACGTGCATCAGTCATAGATTTTAAAATTCCACGAGCAGAGAAGGCATCCCTTGCGTCACATTTTTTTAAACGTGTGCTAATGATTCTTGACCAAGAACAGGTCGAGTATGAGAAGAAGGTTGTGGCAGAGGTAGTCAATCATTATTTTCCAGACTTTCGTCGTTGTCTTAATGAGTTGCAAAAATATTCTGTATCTGGAAAAATAGATTCTGGAATCCTTGCAAATTTTTCTGACGAATCATTCAATGAGTTGATTGCTGCACTCAAGGGGAAAAAGTTTAATGATATGAGGAAATGGGTTGCTCAATCAGACATGGATTCAACTCGTTTGTTTCGGGAACTTTACCATAAGGCATCAGAAAAACTTGAACCAAAATCCATTCCACCACTAATCCTATTGATTGGGCAATATCAATATCAGTCTGCATTTGTTGCTGATCAGGAAATCAATACTGCAGCATTTTTGACAGAGGTTCTTTTGAGTCAGGACATTATATGGAAATGAAAAATGCATTCAAAACCTTAGTAAATGTCACAGAAAACAAGTGGTATGAATTTGCTGACTTGGCATTGGTATTTGGGTTTCATATTAAAATGAGTGGTATTGAATGGAGAACAAATAAGGAACTGACTGAAATTATGATTGCATGTCATCAGGTTGGATTTTTGGATGTTCATATATCCAATCCTGAGTTAGTTAAAATTGCAGATGTTTGGTATGACTTCAAAACTGCCTAAGAAACTGACACCGTTTGACATTATCAGACATATCAACGAGAAAACTGATGTTGAGTTTTCCCCATCAGAGTACGTTCCTTTTGTAATCAATCGTGGATTGTCTTTTGTTAAAGACACTATCTTTTTTGCTAATATTGTCAATAGGTACTCGTCATTAGATAAAGACGTTCAGTATGATTTTTTATATAACGGTATCCCTAAAGGGAAACGGTATGGTAGTTGGGTAAGTAAGAAAGACACAGACGCAACCCTCTCAATGGTCGCAGATTATTTTTGTATAAATAATAAACATGCTTCAGCATATTTGGAATTGCTAAATGATGAGCAATTAGAATTTATACATAATAAGACCATGAGAGGTGGCAAAAATGAATGAGATGACCGTTGGAATAGAAGTGACCCTAGATGAACCAGATTCGTTCTTAAAGATTAAAGAAACACTGACAAGGATCGGAGTGGCATCGAGAAAAGATAAAAAATTATATCAATCGTGCCATATCCTGCATAAACGTGGTAAGTACTATATCTGCCACTTTAAGGAGTTATTTATTCTTGATGGGAAACCATCAACCTTGTCAGAGGATGATCTGTTGAGACGAAACTTGATTACATCACTGCTTAATGATTGGGGTCTTTTAGGAGTAATAAATATATCAGATATAGAACAAAAGGCAGCAATGAATACTGTAAAGGTTTTAGCGTTTAGTGACAAGAATCAGTGGTCATGCGTGAGCAAATACTCAATTGGAAGCAACAAACATAAATAATTGGAGAACACTATGGATAACAAAGTACTGGATTTTAAATTTACTGTAGCAGAGATTAATACCGTTTTACAAGGTCTTGGTCAGTTGCCATTTGTGCAAGTTGTTGATTTGATCAATGCGGTTAAACAACAGGCAGCACCACAGATGCATCATGACATGACTAAGGATGCAGAAACTAAAAATTAAAGAGGAAGTATGAACATTATCAGATCCATTGCACAGTCATATATTGATAGTGTGCTTAAAGAAGGAATTGCAACAGATGAGGATAAAAGTTCTCAGACTACTCAACTGACTGCAGGAACTGATAAAACTGTTAACTCTTCTTTAGAGGAAGCAAAGAAACATGGACTTGAACCTCACCATGAAGTTCTCCATTATGGAAGTGGAAGAATTCAGAACGAACAATTAAATCATCCGGTCAAACATGTAAAAAATTACGAACCATTTCCAGATTCAAAAGATAAGAAACCTGATTATTCAGATTCTGACAATGTGCCAAAGAAACATTTTGATCATATCGAATCCCATAATGTATTGAACGTTGTAAGAGAGAAGACCCGTCATCAGATTTATGACCATATGTTTAACTCAGTAAAAGACGGTGGAACTATTCATGCGTCTGGAAGACCATGGAAAGGTGATTTAGAGGCACAGAGCAAGTCCAAAAATTCAAGACCTGGACCAGAGCATGAATCTATCATAGTGTCAAAGAAAAGAAAGAATCCAGAAACCGGAAAATCAGAAACACATGAGGTATTCCATAAAGGAGTAGCACATCATGTATTGGCAAAAGAGTTTCAAGATGCCGCAGATAGACATGGGCATCAAGTTGAAATATCTAAAGTAGGTAAATTTACACGAGTGAAACTGCTTAAGAGAGGGAATAAATAAAACAGAATTTGGGGAATGGTTCCCCAAATCGTCAGATGCCCAATCGGGGTCTGGTGTTAATATAAATGTCGTCTAAGGAGACACTTATGCGTAACTTAAATTTCACAACTCAAAACTTTCCACAACTTAATTCATGGGTCGGGTTCGACCGTATGTTTGATGAATTAGAACGTGCAACAGAACGCACACAAAAGGTTGTTGGATATCCACCTTACAATGTCAAGAAAGTTGACGATTCCCATTATGTTATTGAAATGGCAGTTGCTGGTTTCGGGAAATCTGATATTGACATTACGATGAAGGAAGACACTCTTCTCATCAAAGGTGAAGTAAAAGCAGACCCAAGCACAGAGTACATTTACAAAGGCATTGCAGAACGTGCATTTGAAAGACAATTCACTCTTGCTGATTCTGTTATTGTGAAAAATGCTTCGATGGTAAATGGTATGCTCAAGGTGTGGTTGGAGCATTTCATTCCAGAAGAGAAAAAGCCAAAGAAAATTGAGATCAATGATGCGGAAACACCTGACCTCAAAACAGTGGCAGATACAAAGCAATTCTTGACTGAAGAGTAAGCAATGAAAACGGGGTCTAAGAAAAATGTGTTCGTTTCATTAGACCCCGTTAAAATTGACGATTGGATATTCAAGGTCAGCACTTATGATGGCAACATACTAGTGATGGCACATAACAAATTGTATCAATGGTCGACAGTCAGATTCTTCGATAGTGAAGATATGGCTAAAAACTTTGTTGATTATTGTGTAATCCAAACAGAAATTTTAGGTCAAAAATAGTTCTTGACATGCCTTAGATAATATGATCTAATCTCCATATCGTAATTCACTTGGAGTTTGTCATGACAGAGCAAAATGGTTGGGTGGCAGGTTGTGGTGGTACTGAAGTCCCATTCACCACCCGTACTGGTCGTGTCCTTCATTACATGTGGAACACTGTTACCGGAGAGCATGCGTACTACGATGTTCGAAATGATATTTTCCTCGATAACGATGAGGCGAATCTTGCATTAGGGATGAACTAATGAAACTGCACAACGGGCAAGAGGTAAATGTTGTTGATCAGATACAGGTGCAGGGAAAGAATTATTTCCTTGTTGATCTTGGATCTAGTAAGTATATCAATGGGGTGTTGGTAAAATACCTCATCTGTCCAACTCAGCAGTTTGATAAGACAGATAACATTGCAGACAAAGCGGAGGTTGTATAAATATTCTATTATATTGGAATATTTTATGCTACCATTCAAACAATACCTGCTAGAGCATTACGTCACCACACACGATCCTGCCGAAAAAGAAAAGCATCTTGAGGATGCCCATCGTATGATCCAATCTGCCTATAAAGAAGTTGGTGGTTATAGGAACTTAGGGCATGGGACACAAGAAGAATCGGATAGAATTAAAAAAGATATTCGTGACCCTAACGTAGTAATGAAACTTCATAGAAAAAATAATCAGGCAAAATCTGTCATGTTGTACAAAAAACACCATGGTAGAAAACTAATTGCTGCAGGTACAGATGGAACTAAAGAAGGCAAAAAATCATTGTATGGTACTGTTGGGGAAGACAATAAACAAAAACGTGCCTATGGCGAAGTAAGTCATAAAATGAAACATGTATATGACGTAGCAGGGATGCCCAATATACCAAACAGTCGTGCTGCAGAATTGACAGGAAAAGAGATAGTTAAACATAATGAAGATGGAAGTCATGAAAGGTTGATTGGTGGTGTAGTAACCAAAAAACATTTACAAGGGCATGTAAAGTAGAGTTAAAACAATGAGTTGCGTATTCTATTGACAAGTGTATAGGATATCAGTAATATACTCACGTCAAGGAGAACATCATGAAACATGTTATTTACTTTCACGGATTCGCGTCAAGTCCAAATTCAACAAAAGTTAAGGAATTGCGAAAACATTATGACAGTGTTTTTGCCCCTGACGTTCCATACAAATATGATCCTATTAATCTATTAAGACAAGTTGCAGATTATTTGACCAAAACCGCAAATGCGGGTGATCAGGTTTTGTTTGTCGGAACTAGTTTGGGTGGATATTGGGCAGCAATTATGGCAGACTTGTTTGATGGAAATGCGGTTGTATTCAATCCGTCTGTTGATCCTGCAGTCGATATGGTCAAATATATTGGCAAAAACACAAACTTTAGTACTGGCGAAACTTTTTATCTATCTGCTGAAAATGTATCATCATTCAGTTACTTAGATAATGAAGTTAATGCTTGTGTGGCAAAAGCAGTCATTTGTACTCAAGACAAAGAAGTTGATGCAGTAACGGCAATAAATTTCTTTGAAAATGGAGTGTATGTTGTCAGTGACGATCATCAATTCAAAGACATTGGTCTTTTCTTGAAATATGTTGCTTTAGGATTCGACTCGATCAAAGAAGATAACATGTGCCTTGGGAACTTTTGATTGTTGCGATGCAATAAATATTCTGTTTAAGGAATATTGCAATGATTAAAAGATTCTTAACTTGGTTATCTACACTAGAAAGTCCATCACATAAACGATTTGCAGAACAATTCATCGGAAAGAAATAATCATGTTGCATGAGTTCAACGGTGTAATGAAGTATATTGGCAACAGGTCAAATATGCTTGTATGCGCCGATTGTTTTAAATTCGTCCCTCCCAAGGATGATGTTGGTTGTCCAAAATGTGGTAGTGATAAATTCATTCCATTCAATCAATTACCTGATCATGATCAGGAATATGTTAGAGAAATCAACTAGTTACAAAAAGTATTGACTTATCTGTTTGTTCATGTAGAATGCACTCCATCAACTAAGGAGATTCAAGTGACAAGTCATTATGTGTATTGCTCTGAATGCCATGAAAAACATGACACGCGAGATGTTGAGTTTGTTGACATCTCTGAAGGTGATCAAGGTCAGGACGTTATGCGTTTCGTGTGTCCTGTGACTAAGATTGAAAAAGAAAGCAACGTGTATCGTGGTTATTGTGACCGTTTGGGAGATTCGAAATGACATACCAAGAACCTGTTTATCAGTATCGTGTGATGCGTCAGATGAATGATGCAGAACGTAATCCTGAAGGTGCATGGTCGTTGGTGTTCAGCACGATGGATATGAAAACTGCAGTTGAGGAATTGAAGGAGCAAGTTGATATGTGGGCGCGTACTGGTGATGCGTTCAAGATTAAAGATGCTGGTGTTCCTGTTGAATATATTACTAGGAGTATGTGGTAATGACTATCATTGATGCAGACCTTATCTTAGCGGCAATTGACGAAAAGATTAAAAAGGTGAATGAGTTCCCTTCACTAGATAAAATTTTTGATGTGGATAAGACATTGGCACTTGTTCAACTTCGTGACTTGCGTAACGAAATTATGTTGATGGTTCGTGTTAAGAAATTTTATGATAATGGAGAACTTAAGTGAGTATTCTCAAAATTTTGGATGAACTTGCTGATGACAACAGTCGTCTTGCCAAAGAAGCAATCCTCAAACGTGAGGTCAAAAATAATCTGTTACGTGATGTATTCAAGGCAGCATATGATCCAATGATTAATTATTGGATTGCTAAGATCCCCAAATATGGTAAGAGCAGAACGCACTCATATACGGTAGAAGAGGCACTTAAGGAACTCAAGTTACTTACAAATCGTACTCACACTGGCAACAGTGCAATTTCTCATTTGACAGCAATTCTTGAGGAATGTGAAGAACCTGAAGTAATCGAACGAATCATTGGTCGTGACCTTCGTGTTGGTTGCTCTGACTCAACAGCAAACAAGGTGTGGCCAGGGTTGATTCCCACGTTTGATGTAATGCTTGCACATAAGGATACAAGCGGTATCAAGTATCCAGCATTTGCACAAGTTAAATTTGATGGTGGTCGTTGCCATTTGATGTTCGATGGTTCGACTGCGACTGCATACTCACGCAATGGTAAAATCATTGAGTTCTGTGGTGCGTTGGATACATCTGCTCGTCTGCTCATGAAAGAAGGCGAAGTGTGGGATGGTGAGGTAGTGTTCCGTGATGCGAATGGAAAATTCCTAGACCGTAAAACTAGTAATGGGCATTTCAATCGTGGTGTGAAAGGTACGATGACCCCTGAGATTGCTCAATATGCAACCTTCATTGCTTGGGATATTGTCGATTTCAGTTCTACTTTAATGTATGCAGATCGGTACGATGAGTACATTCGTCGTTGGGATAAATTGTCTGATGTACAAAAATCAAATTCCAACATTTGGGTTGCTGAAGCGAAAACAGTTAAGACAGAAACTGAAGCAATGGAGTTTTATAATAATTGCATCAAACATGGACTTGAGGGTGCGATTATCAAGAATATTAAATCTGTATGGCAACCTAAACGCACCAAAGACCTTGGTAAGATGAAGGCAGAGGAAGAGGCAGATTTGATTGTTGTTGGTTGGGAGTTGGGGACTGGTCGTAACAAAGACCGTCTTGGAAATCTTGTTTGTGAAACTGCTGATGGAAAGCTACAAGTCAGGGTTGGTTCTGGTTTTAATGATGATGACCGTGATCAACCTGCAGAATATTTTCTTGATAAAATCGTGACTGTCAAGTACAATCAACGTATTCAAGATAAGAAATCTGGCAAATGGACTTTGTTTCTGCCAATCTTTATTGAGCGTAGGTTGGACAAAGACGTTGCTAATAAATTTGAGGAATTGAAATAATGCACCCACCAACAATGCCTATTTGGTTTGTAAAATTTGCTATAAGAATTGAAGAATTAGAACGATTGGTTAAGATTCAGCAACGATTAATTGAAGAATTGCAAACACCAAAACATTCGCAA
>JFJP01031758.1_pt1 | contig 16190 bp, 13 predicted proteins | sample 431651 | NCBI WGS metagenome assembly JFJP01 (sample SAMN02602958, study PRJNA72255) | Microbial mat metagenome, whole genome shotgun sequencing project. | biome: fresh water; feature: sink hole; material: water; isolation source: purple microbial (photo- and chemosynthetic) mats found in... | reverse complement strand
CTACTAGCTATTTTTCCATTTCCAAGCCAAACCAGCAACACCGCCAATTATCGCGCCTATGCCTGTTCCAATGACAGGCACAAAACTACCGATTGCAGCACCTGCTGCCGCGCTTTTAGCAACTGGTGGCAAACTATCAAAGGCTTCTAAGAGCTTTGCTTGTTTTCCTGTTTGTTCTATTTCTTTTTCTAATTTGTCCAACTCATTCATATCAATACCTGCTCTGGTTGTTACCGCTTAATTTTAAGTGTTGTGTTTTTCAAAAGCGGAATAAATGAAAAGCCCAACTATCATTTAGACATCCTAAATGACTTAAAACATTGCACCATCAACAAGCCTATGTGGAGCGCAACAACAGGGCATCACCGTAAAAAGCCCCGCATTTCGTTACACTCCATGTCGGCTTGTATTTGCTTACGTTAATCTTTGTCCTCATCGTCATTTCTCCTTGCTTCATCACCTGCTTTTTGTGCTGGTGTTCTATCATCCCCACGATTAGAACGATGATCATGACCACCCGTGTTTTTTTGTCTTCCATATGGTATAGCTCCATCAGTGACATGATCATCTCCACTACTATCATTATTTCCGAATAAATTATCTAAAATCCCCATTACATTACCTTCATAAGTTCAGTAAAAAATTTTTAAAGTTTACAGTTAATGGTGTAATAAATGCCATCATCGACCAAGATAAATTTTAGAGACCTTTAAAATTTGCTACAATCAACCAACGGTGGTTATTCCCACCCAATTTGTGGTGATTGCATGAAAGTTCATGAAAAAATACGGCTGATACGCGAGTCTAAACATTGGTCGCAGGAAGATATGGCGGAAAAGTTGAAGATGTCGGTGAATGGTTATGCAAAAATCGAACGTGGGGAAACTAAGGCTTATAATTCCTACTTGGAGCGCATTGCTGAAGTGTTGGATGTAGAGTTAATGGAATTAATGCCTGTGAGTGATAGGCACATTTGTTTAATCAGTGGTGATAACGCTAACAACGGTCATAATGTAATTGGTTCATCAATGGAACTAGCCTTTGAAATTCAAAAACTACAATTGATCAACACGCACAAAGACGAAACCATCGAACATCTTAAGCAGGATATAGTGCGTTTAACCGAGATGTTAGAGCTATACAGAAAATCTCCCGCTTAACGATAAACACGGTTCATCACGCTGGTCAAGTAGCATGGTTTGTCGGAAACACCCATTTTCGCTCGCTCAAACAGGCTTATTCCGACCTACAGTGTTGTCGTTAGTGTCCAAACAAGCAATACGATAATGCAGACATCAGCTATAAAACCAGACCTGGTTGGATAGTTACAGTGCTTTTCAATCTACGTTAGTGGCTTATCAGGAGTACAACCCGGGGTTTGTACTTCATTTCGGGTAACTAACTGATGTTACGCACTGTAACCCCATAGGGGGGGAAATATTTGTAGTAGTACAATGCACCGTCAACATCATAACTTTCGCCCCTACGGGGCTTGATTATGTCTGTGTTTCGTTGCTACAAACATTTCACCGCTACGCGGTAACACATCCAGGCTGATAGTCGCTTCTGTTGGCTACGAAGTAAAACTTAAGAACGAGCAGATAATTTTTCGTGTTTTTTGTGAACAGTGCGTAACATCAGTAACTAATAGAAACTGAAAGCACTGTAGCTACTCCCCCTGCAATTTAACCCGTAAGAAAACATGAAAAAATTAATCATTGTTCTCGCTATTCTCCATGCCAATGAAGCGGTTGCCTGGGAGCAGATTAGCTGCCTGTTTCCGATTAACAAAGACAAGAAAAAAAACTGGACGGTCAAGGAATATAAACCTGTCATTGACCCTGTTAGTATTCCCGAAGGTTCACCGCAATATATCGCATTGCTTGAAGCTGTAGATCTTATGAATCAAAACCCCAGTCAGTTTAGAGTTACTTTGGCTGGTTTCGATGATGGCGATGGCGTAGCGATTAACAATGGTGAAAGTGAAATATGGATGAAAGATTTAGGCGCGGATTACACTGGTTTTTCCGCTATCGAACAAAGTAATTCTGATTATTCGCCGTCCTGTATTGCCACAGAATCCGATATTATCATCAACACAAACTATCATCCGACACGCGAACCCGTAAAGACTAATAAAATAGGCTACAGCAATAGCAAAAGTCAGTTATTTGACTATGGTGGCAGTAAGGTAAACTTTCGCTCTATCATCATGCACGAAATTGGACATAGTGCAGGCTTACAACATGAGGGCGATGTGCTTAACCTGATGGGTGGTGACAATCTGCTGGCTAGCAATGGTGATGTCGTGCAAGCCTATATCGGGCAGGATGCTGCGGCAGGCTTAATTGCTCTCTATGGCATATCCCCAACGGCAAAAGAAGAAGTCAGTGTCAGTCATTGGCGATATGGCGAAAAAATAACAGGTGGGATTGATAGTTTTTACAGTGTTCATTACCGCACAAGGATTTTTGATGCCCATAATGTCGAACTCACCAAAGTGTGTGCATACAACAAACCCGATATAAACGGCGCGTTGATTACTGCCTGTCCAGAACCTGTTTATCAGGTCAATCAAGGTCAAAAAATTAAAGTTGAATTCAGCTATGAAAATGCGGGTAAAACGCGCCAGCTTTCAGTCAATGCAAACTACTATCTCTCGACTGATAATACTATCGACTCCAGCGACACCCTGTTGAAAACACGTTCCCTGTCTCTAAAACGGGACGGTAAACTGTCAACCCTGACGACAGACCTTATGATTCCCAAAACTGTAGTCAATGGTCGCAATTATTGGTTAGGCTGTATCGTTGATGCCGACGGAAAACTGAAAGAAAGTATTGAAACAAATAATGCAGGCTATATTGGGATAACAGTTAATTAATCAGTAGTGGGTTAAACCTGTTGCTGCGGCATTAATGACTGCCAGTCCTTAAAGGACTGGCAGTCATACCTAAACGTAAAAACAACAGATTTAATACACTAGGCACAGCTTGTCTGAAACACCTGTTTTCGCTTGTTCAAACAGGTTTATTCCGACCTACATGGCGGCTTTAAATATTATGGTACAGCCCCAGGTATTGTTCAGCACTGTTACGCCAGGAGAAATCTCTGTGCATGGCATTGGTTTGCATTTCTCGCCATGTTCCATGATTATGGTACAACAGCATGGAGCGTTTAATGGCTTCCAGTAAAGCACCTGCATTGGCTTCTTTAAACATGATTCCTGACGCGCTGTGATTGTTCAGGGTTTCGGGTAAGGTATCGACGACGGTATCTGCCAGACCGCCAGTTTTTCTGACGACAGGTATCGTGCCGTAACGCTGGCTATACATTTGATTTAAACCACAGGGTTCAAAACGTGAAGGCATCAGGAAAATATCTGATCCAGCTTCAATCAGGTGGGCTAAAGATTCATCGTAATTGATGTTAATCGAGATTTTATCAGGATATAAACGGGCAAGATTTTGTAACCGTTGTTCAAAAGATTTATCGCCATTACCTAGCAGGACGAACTGCATGGGCATATTTACAATTTCAGGCAGGCATTCGATTACCATGTCTATGCCTTTTTGTTCAATCAGGCGACTAATTAGCCCAAACATTGGAATATGATCGTTGACTGGCAAATTTAATCGTCGTTGCAGTTCAGATTTATTAAACTGTTTTTCGTGCAGGGAATGAACGTTGTAATGCTGGGGGATGTGGTGATCTATTTCAGGATTCCATTCATTGGTGTCAATGCCGTTGATGATGCCGAACAGGTCATCTCTACGATGGGACAATAAGCCCTCAAGACCGTAACCGAATGCAGGAGTCTGGATTTCCAGAGCATAAGTTGGACTAACCGTCGTAATGCGATCTGAGTAGGCAATACCACCCTTGATAAAAGATAACATGCCATGAAATTCCAGACCATTGGGATGCCATAACTGCCCAGGAATGTTTAATGAGTAAACGCTTTGAACTGGAAATAAGCCCTGATATGCCATGTTGTGAATGGTAAACACGGTTTTAGGACGATCTCTTTCCATTGATAACAGAGCGGGGACTAATCCAGTTTGCCAGTCGTTACAATGCACGATGTCGGGTTTCCAATGCCGATTGACTTTGTCCATTGCGACTTCAACCGCAACACGACAAAACAGGGCAAAGCGACCTGCAATATTCGCCCAGGGTATGCCCTGTTCATCCACATAGGGATTACCAGGGGTGTTAAAAAGATCGGGGCAGTCAACCAGCCAGGCGATAACGGGGCTGTCCGGGACGTAAGTCTCAAAAATTGACACCGGATGATTATCGATGCGTAATGAACAAAGAAAATTCACGTCACCGACGGTTTTTAGTGACGGATATTTGGGAATAATCAGCCTGACATCTTGCCCTAATTCGGTTAATGCTTTAGGTAAACTGCTGCTAACATCAGCAAGACCGCCTGTTTTAATCAGTGGATAGGCTTCACTGGCGACAAAAAGTATTTTTTTCATTTTTTTATTATTATGTTGTGTTGTTGCCTGCTACCCGATTATCCAGCTAAAAATACGCCCTCCAGCTTTATATTTTTAGTCTTGCGAAAACGCTTTGTGATAACCGGGTAGTCAAAAAACTACATTTTTAAAATGATACCACCCAGGGGAGGCAAAGTAAGACGTAATGAGTTTAGCTGACCCATCCATTCTATAGGCTCTGACTGTACCGCACCATTACCTACATTGCTACCATCGTAATAACTGGAATCCGAATTGAAGATTTCTTTGTAGACTCCTGCCTGAGGTACGCCAATTCGATAGTTGTCTCTGATTACCGGGGTGAAATTCAGAACAACGATCAGGTCTTCTTCACCATGTTTACGTCGGTAGCTAATGATCGATTGTTGGACATCACAGCAATCTATCCATTCAAAGCCCTGGTATTCAAAATCATGCTGGTATAACGCCTGCTCGGATTTATACAGGCTGTTTAGGTCTTTAACGAGTGTTTGTACGCCGCGATGATGTGAATAATCCAGCACATACCAGTCTAGTTCCTTATGAAAATTCCATTCGCTACCTTGCCCAAATTCACAACCCATAAATAACAGTTTTTTGCCTGGATAGGTGAATAACAGCGTGTACAAAAGACGTAGATTAGCAAAGCGTTGCCATTCATCCCCTGGCATTTTACTGACTAAAGAACCTTTACCATGTACGACTTCATCATGAGAAAACGGCAGGGTAAAGTTTTCGGTGAAAGCATACAGCATACCAAAAGTCAGTTGGTTATGATGGTAGGGTCTGTGGATAGGGTTTTCACTCATGTAGGCTAATATGTCGTGCATCCAGCCCATATTCCATTTCATCGAGAAACCTAAACCACCCGTCCAGGTTGGGCGCGTTACTTGCGGCCAGGAAGTGGATTCTTCAGCCATGACGACGGCACCTGGATGTTGGGCATGAACGACTTCGTTTAGCTCTCTGAGGAAGTAAATTGCCTCTATATTTTCGTTGCCACCGTATTGATTGGGTACCCAGTCGCCTTCTTCTCGCGAATAATCCAGATAAAGCATGGAGGCAACCGCATCGACGCGTAAGCCATCAATGTGAAATTCTTCCAGCCAGAAAATCGCACTTGCCAACAGGAAGTTTTTGACTTCATTACGACCAAAGTTATAAATCAAGGTTCCCCAGTCACGGTGTTCGCCTTTACGCGGATCTTCATGTTCATATAATGCACTACCATCAAAACGCGCCAAAGCAAACGCATCTTTAGGGAAATGTGCAGGTACCCAGTCAAGGATAACGCCGATGTCATTTTGATGGCAGGTATCGACGAAGAAACGAAAATCATCGGGTGTGCCATGACGGCTGGTTGGCGCGAAATAGCCTGTGGTTTGATAACCCCAGGAAGCGTCTAGCGGATGTTCGGTAATAGGTAATAATTCAATATGGGTAAAGCCCATTTGTTTAACATAATCAACCAGATCTACTGCCAATTCCCGATAATTCATAAAATTACCTAAATGGTCGCGTTTCCATGAACCCAAATGCACTTCATAAATGGACATCGGTTCATGTAGCCAATTATGTTGCGAACGCTCTTCCATCCACTGTTTATCTTCCCAAACATAGCTATCTTCCTTGACGACAACAGAGGACGTACTTGGGCGAAACTCAAATTGTTGTCCGTATGGATCTGTTTTTACCAATATCTGATGGGTCTCACGGTTTAGGATTTCAAACTTGTACAAACAACCCACTGATAAATCAGGAATAAATAACTCCCAAAGTCCACCACCGCCCAGATTGCGCATAGGATGACAACGTCCATCCCAACGGTTAAAGTCACCGACAATGCTCACACGCCCTGCATTAGGTGCCCAGACTGCAAAAAACACCCCATCAATTCCATCTGCCGTGTGTAAATGCGCACCCAGTTTTTGATAAACATGCCAGTGCTTACCTTCACCAAACAGATGTTGATCAAAGTCGGGTAGTTGGGGCATGAAAGTATAGGCATCGTAAAATTCATGATCGTAACCGTCTTTATCCTTCCAGGACAACCGGTAATGCTGAGGAATCACTTCATTGTCTTTAACGCAATAAACGAAAAAGTCACTATCGGGCACACGCTCTAAAGCAACTCCATTATGACTAAAACTCACCGTTTCTGCATAGGGCAAGTAAACCATGATTTGATCCTGATGACGACCCAATACTGCAAATGGATCATGATGCTTGGCTTCAATGATTTTTGCGGTGTCGGCACTAAGAAGGTTTTTAGATTGCTTTTTCACTTGTTGAGCCTCATGTAGTAGAATAATAAACAGGTAAATGTTACCAAACACAACCGCTGTTGTGAAACTATTCTACTTGGAGATGAAAAATGTCGGAATCCAATAATCCCAGAAATGATCGTATTGTTAGTCATTTAACCCGTAATACAGTCGCCTTGATCCTGGCAGGTGGTCGTGGTTCAAGGTTAATGAACATGACTGATTGGCGAGCCAAACCCGCTGTTCCCTTCGGTGGAAAGTTTCGAATCATTGATTTCCCGTTATCGAACTGCGTCAATTCAGGCATTCGAAAAATAGGTATTTTAACGCAGTACAAAGCCGATTCCTTAATTCGTCATATTCAGCAGGGCTGGGGCTTTTTACGCGGCGAATTCGGCGAATATGTCGATTTAATGCCCGCTCAACAACGCATTGATGAAGACTCCTGGTATAAAGGCACAGCCGATGCGATTTTTCAAAACATCGATATTTTACGCAGTCGTAACCCTGAACATATTCTGGTGTTGGCAGGAGACCACATCTACAAAATGGACTACGGTGAAATGCTGGCTGACCACATCGCAAAAAATGCCGATTTGACCATAGGTTGTATTGAAGTTTCACTGGAAGAAGCGACCGCGTTTGGGGTGATGGATGTTGATGACAATCGCCGTGTTAAAGCCTTTGTTGAAAAACCCGCCAATCCGCCTGTGATGCCGGGAAGAACCGATACCGCGCTGGCTTCAATGGGTATTTATATCTTTAATGCCGATTTTTTATTCGATCAGTTGATTGAAGATTCCAATGATCCAAACTCCAGCAATGATTTTGGTAAAGATATTATCCCCAACGTAATCAATGATTACATAGTCAATGCCTATCCGTTTTTAAACTTACAGGGCGGACAAAGTTACTGGCGCGATGTAGGTACAATTGATGCCTATTGGTCAGCCAATATGGAATTAGTCAGCGTTAAACCCGACCTGAATTTATACGATAATACCTGGCCTATCTGGACCTATCAGGCGCAAACGCCGCCTGCCAAATTCGTGTTTGATAACGATGACAGACGTGGTCAGGCTGTTGACTCAATGGTATCTGGAGGCTGCGTCATTTCGGGAGCCAGTGTCAGACGTTCCTTGTTGTTTTCCAATGTCCGAATCAATTCCTATACGACCATCACTGATAGTATCGTATTACCCGATGTTGAAATTGGTCGCCATTGTCACATTACCAAAGCCATTATCGAACGCGGCTGCATAGTCCCTGAAGGGACAGTTATCGGTGTTAATAGCGAAGAGGACAAGAAAAAATATCACGTCAGTGCGGGCGGTGTTGTGTTGGTTACCGCTGAAATGCTGGGTCAACGTTTACATTACATAAAATAAAAGCGTATGGAAAAAAAGAAATTAAAGCTGGTGCTATGTTGGCACATGCACCAGCCAGAGTATAGGGATTTGCAGACGGGGGAGTTCATACTACCCTGGACTTATTTGCACGTCATTAAAGATTACGTCGATATGGTTGCGTATCTTGAGGCAGTCCCTAATGCCAAAGCCGTCGTTAATTTCGCGCCTATTTTGCTGGAGCAAATTGAAGAATATGCCAGACAGGTCAATGGTTTTTTACATGACCAAACCGCCATCACTGACCCGTTATTAGCCGCGCTAGTCAGTCCGACTATGCCCGATGATCCAGAAGATCGTCTGGGATTGCTCAAAGACTGTCTGCGGGCAAACCGTGACAGGCAGATTAATCGTTATCCCGCTTTTCAAAAACTGGCAGAAATGACCGAATGGCTGGATCAGCATTTTGATGCTCTTAACTACATCAATGCGCAGTTTGTCATTGATATGCTGGTCTGGTATCACCTGGCGTGGATGGGAGAAACTGTCAAACTCACCGATAGTCGAATACAGCACCTGATAAAAAAAGGTTCGTCCTACACGCTGCATGATCGACTGGAACTGCTGGAAATTATTGGCGTACAGTTATCTCATGTCATTCAACGCTATAAAGTGCTAGCCAGAAAAGGGCAAATCGAACTGTCGGTAACGCCTTATGCGCATCCGATTATGCCGCTATTGCTGGATATTAAATCAACTCACCAGGCTATGCCCGACGCGCCTTTACCTGAATTAACCCGCTATTCGGGTGGAGAGCAACGGGTAATATGGCAACTTAAAAAAGGCGTGCAGACCTTCGAGCGGTTTTTTGGCTTTAAGCCCAAAGGCTGTTGGCCATCAGAAGGGGCTATCTGTGCACAGACCCTAAAAATACTGGGTGAGCAGGGATTTACCTGGGCGGCAAGCGGTGGCTCGGTATTGGGTAACAGTTTAAATCTTCCTGAAAACGAACCAGTACAAAGTCATCATCATCCCTTTAAACTGGAAAAAACCAAAATAGCCTGTTTTTTCCGTGATGATGGTTTATCAGACTTGATTGGATTTCAGTATTCAACCTGGCACGCTGATGATGCGGTAGCTGATTTGATCAAGCATCTTGAAAATATTGACGCGCATGAGCCTGAAGATTCAGTGGTCTCCATTATTATGGACGGGGAAAATGCCTGGGAATATTTCCCGCATAATGGCTATTATTTCCTGAGTGCCTTATATAAAAAATTGGCAAGCCATCCCAGAATTGAGCTAAGCACTTTTTCTGAATGCCTGAAAACCAAAAAAGTGGTTAAACCTTTAAAAAAACTGGTTGCAGGTAGCTGGGTTTATGGTACTTTTTCAACATGGATAGGAGATAGCGATAAAAATCGTGGCTGGGATATTCTGGGTGAGGTTAAACTGGCATTTGATCAGGCTATAGCAGCCAATCGACTGACTGACAAGCAAATCAAAAAAGCTGAACATCAGTTGGCTATCTGCGAAGGCTCTGACTGGTTCTGGTGGTTCGGTGATTATAATCCTGGTCATGCGGTTAGCAGTTTTGAAAAACAGTTCCGTCTTAATATAAGCAATTTGTACCGGTTATTGGGTGAAGAACCGCCCGCTTATCTGTCGCTATCATTTACCCAGGGTTCTGGTGCGCCTGCTATGGGTGGCGTAATGCGTCTGGGCGTTGAACAATAGCAGTTGTCAGTTTGCAGTTGCTGATGGTATCGCCTTTTTAACCATTAGCAACTGAAAACGATTAACTCAAAAACAGAACACTAACACTGACTTAACAAAGCGATGAATAAACTTTTAAACAAACGGCGTGCAGGCGTTCTTTTGCACATTACTTCCTTACCTGGTAAGGAAGAGCAGGGTGATTTGGGAAAAGATGCCTACGATTTCGTTAATTTCCTCTGCTCGGCGGGTGTCACTGTATGGCAGACCCTACCATTGGGAGCAACGCATAATGACGGTTCGCCGTATCAATGCTTATCGGCTCATGCAGGCAATCCGCAATTAATAAACCCTGATAAACTGGTTGATCTGGGTTGGTTACCTGGTGCTGAACGTTGTGAAGATTGCCAGCGAAAAGGACTTAGCTTCTATAAAGGCTGTGTAGTAGCCAAAGCTTTTACCGGGTTTTTAGATCGTGCCTTGCCCCAGGACAAAGCGGATTTTGAACAGTTTTGCCAACACAAGGCATTCTGGCTGGATGATTTTGCCTTGTTTGTGGTACTTAGAAATCAATTTAATCAACAATGCTGGAATCAGTGGCCAGAACCACTCAAACAACGGGATGCCGCTGCAATTGAAATCGCTATCCGTCACTTAAAAGACGAAATTCAGGTTATCAAATTTGAACAATATTTATTTTTTCGCCAGTGGATGGAATTAAAAACCTATGCCAATCAACGCGGAGTCTTGTTGTTTGGTGATATTCCTATCTTTGTCTCTTATGACAGTGCTGATGTTTGGGCAAACCGTGACGTTTTTAAGCTTGATGCTGAGGGTGAAATGTCTGTGGTTGCAGGTGTACCACCCGATTATTTTTCAGACATAGGACAGCGTTGGGGCAATCCACATTACAATTGGGACACTCTACAGAAAACAGAATTTCACTGGTGGATAGAACGAATGCGAACGCAGCGGGAACAGTTTGATATTCTGCGTATTGATCATTTTCGCGGGCTGGAAGCAGCATGGGAGATACCTGCCAGTGAACCCACTGCAAAAGCGGGGCAATGGGTTAAAGCACCTGGCTCCGCCTTATTGCACACCATCAAAACACAGTTGGATGATATTAATTTAGTTGCTGAGGACTTAGGGGTTATCACTCCTGAGGTTGAGGAATTGAGAGACGAATTTCAGTTACCTGGCATGAAAATTTTGCAGTTTGCTTTTGGAGGCGATGCCGATAACCCTTATTTACCTGATAATTATGAAAAAAACTGTGTTGTTTATACGGGTACACATGATAATGACACCACTTTAGGCTGGACTGAAAAATTAACAGCCATTCAAAAAGCCTATATCCATGAATACCTGGGTAATCCTGCTGTTTCCCTGCATTGCGCACTGGTACAGGCAGCTTTAGCATCAGTCGCCAATCTAACGGTTATTCCCATGCAGGATATTCTGGAATTAAATTCAGAACATCGCATGAATACCCCTGGCACAATGGTAAATAACTGGAAATGGCGATTCCAGTGGCATCAACTTGCTCCCGAACGCGCAGCCAGATTTGCTTATCTGGTAAAATTATTTAACCGACATTAAATTCCCCGCTTCAACTTTCGCCTACCCTGGACGACAACTAAAATTAAACTGTCGGCTTCGGGTAGGGCAATAGTCAAATATTAGACGTTTTCTGACTTATCGGATTGCCTGCTGCTAACTCAAACCTCGTGCTTTAACCTTGCCTCATAACAATAGCCCGCCCCATACATGGCATGAATCAGCTCATAGTTAGGCAATAACACCGCCAGTTTTTTTCTGAGTTTTTTGATGTGACTGTCTACGGTTCTATCAGACACAATACGCTGGTCGGTATAAATACTGTCCATCAGTTGATTGCGGGAATAAAGCCGCGTGGGTTCGTTGTATAAAATACTGAGTAGCGTAAATTCGATGGTGGATAAACTAATGCTTTGTGCGCCGACGCTGACGCGGTAACTGCGTGCATCCAAAGTGAGTAAAGACGGTGTGACGGGTATGGGTTGCTGTTCGGGACTAACGCGGCGTAATACGGCTTTAATGCGTGCGACTACTTCACGCGGGCTGTAAGGTTTGCAAATATAATCATCCGCACCCAGAGCCAAGCCTAGCAAACGATCCACTTCTTCAATTCGCGCCGTGGTCATGATGATGGGAACGTTAGAAAACTGGCGTATATCGCGGCACAATTCTATGCCATCCCGATTAGGTAGCATTAAATCCAGTACCACTAAATCCGCAGTATGGGTACGCAGCCACGGCACAACCAGTAAGCCATCAGCGATAATATGTGTGGCAAAATCTGACAGCGTTAGATATTCGCTGAGTAATACACCCAGTTTGGCTTCGTCTTCAACAATTAGAATAGTTTTTTGTTGTGTCATATTGATGGTTGTGGTTATGGCAAACAGAGGAGTCCAATAGCTTTAGAGACTGTGAAAGTATTGTAAAAAAACGTCTCAAAAGCTTTTTGTCCACGAAAAACACGAAAAACACGAAAAACACGAAAAAAATAATTTATTAAATTCAATTGGTTAAGGAAATTAATTTGTTCGTGTTTTTCGTGTTTTTCGTGGACAATGATGTTTTGGTGAATACTTTCACAGTCTCTTTAGCTATTGCTGATAAAGCAACTAAAGTGGTTTTTACTCCATTAACAACGGTAATTCTACCTGTATGGACAAGCCGCCGTACTGACTTTGATAGGCAAGTATAGTCCCGCCATGCGCCTCAACAATATTTTTACAAATTGCCAGTCCTAAACCCGCTCCACCCAATTCCCGACTGCGGGATTTTTCCACGCGATACAGGCGATCAAATAATTTAGGCAATGAAGCAGGCGGAACACCAGGAGCTGAATCCTGAAAAGTAATCATCGCGGTTTTTTTGGTTCTATACAAAGTGATTTCACAAAAACCGCCTTCATGGGTATAGCGGCAACTGTTTTCCGCTAAATTAGAAAATAATTGCTGTAGCCGTCGTTTATCAGCAAACACGGGTAATTGAATTTGTGGATTACTGATTTCGCGTAACACAATACCCCGACTGGCAAAGCGGGCAACAAAACTCTGCTGGATTTCCAGCACAATGTCGGTGACATTAATAGCATCCTTGTGATAATTCATCGCGCCTGCATCGGATAAAGATAATTCATATAAATCTTCTACCAGTTTGGTCAAAGACAACACTTCACCATGTAAAGACTGCACGCGCTCAGGTGTCGGCTTACGCACCCCATCCTGTAAAGCCTCAAGTTCGCCACGCAACACCGATAAAGGTGTGCGTAATTCATGAGAAATATCGGCAATCCACTGCCGCCGTGCCGATTCATTTTGCTGTAAGGTTTGTGCCAGGGAATTAAAATACTGAGATAACTGCCCTAATTCATCACGACCATTGGCTTTTATTCGCGTGTTGTAATGACCTGCTGCCAATGCTTTAACACCCGTACCAATTCGACGTATCGGCAATAATAATTGTCGTGCCAATACCCATGCGGCAAAAACGGATAGCACAAAAGCAAAACTGCCAATTAAATACTTGGCTTTCTTTTGTTGCTGTATAAAAGTGGATGCCAGCTCATCAGTCATAACTTCATTGGGAAGAATTTCCAGCCAGCCTATGACTTGCTGGTTTGCCTTTAGCTCACGGATAATGGGTTTGTCATCAAAATGCGCACCAACGACATACTGATGACTGGCATCCAATAAACGCAAACGTTTACCTAACATTAAAGCATCGGGTGGACGCGGGCGATAAGGAGAACCATAAGGCGGGCGATCTTCTGGCACAAAACCACCCTGCCCTGGCGGTGGCGGGTAATCTTCTGGAGCAAAACCATTATCATCTGGTCGTGGCGGTGGATTATCAGAATGTGATGCGCCATCCCTGCCAGTCAGTTTTGCTAAAAACTCCCGCCATTGGCGCGGATTGTTGCGTAAAAAATCCCAACTACCCTGTTTTTGATAATCGCTTTCTAAATTACTGATTAAAAAACCCAAGCGGTTGGCTTCAACTTGCTGTAAATATTCGGTGAAACCCTGACGAAACTGCCAATGCGCTGATACCGCCATACCCGCAATCACCAGCACGGTACTAAGCAGTATGGTGATAAAGAGTTTGGCGAAGATGGGTAGTTTCATAAGTTTGGATGGGATTTGTCGCTTGGGTTAGGGATAGCATAACCTAAAAAGCGGCAATTTAATTACTCAGAGGTAGCCAGTATGGAATGTAACGGAATACGGGGAAGAATCGCATCATCAATGAAAAGCTCCAGATTCCGCTTCGCTCCATCTGGGCTTGTATCTACTCCACCAAGCGGGGCGGGTTATTCAACCCGCCTCAAACGTTTGAATTCTGGCATGATGCTCAACGCAATGCCACAATCAAAACATTGCGACTGGGTAGCATACCCAGTCGCGCTTCGGATTTATACTATTAACCCCATGATGCAATAGGGTTTAAAGATTTTCTTGGAGGTAAATCTGAACAAAGATAAGACGTGAACCGTGCATTTTCCTGACCACAACCGTAAATTGATTAAATTCAATTTTCTGACCTTCTACTGGAATCTCACACAGTTTAGCCATAATGAGACCCCCAATTGAAACTTCATCTTCCAGTTCAAGTTCTTCGTTCTCAATATCGATTCCTAAAATCCTTTCCAGCGAAAATATCGGCAGACTGCCTTTGCCAATTAATGTGCCATCATCAAGTTTTGTCCAGTCATTGTTGTTTTGACGGAACTCATCGCGTATTTCGCCGACCATCGCACTTAACAAATTATCCAGCGTGATAAAGCCTTGCGGTCTTTCTCCTTTTTCTCCAATAATCGCAAAATGAGATGTTCCCATACGAAATTGACGGAATAAGTCCAGCGCAGGTGTATGTGATGAAATATATTGGACAGGGCGTAGATAATTATTTAAATTATCAATCGTTTTTCCTTCCTGCTGTGCAAAAAACAAATCCTTCAAATGAATCACGCCTAACACATCAACGCCATTTGTACCAAAATAGGGATAACGGCTGAAGCGTTTTTTAGACATGGTTTGCAGATTTTGTTGTAAGGATTCGTTGCTGTGCAATGCGGTCATCTCATGAATAGGGCGCATCAGATCGGACACTTCGAGTTCACTGAAATCGAGTGTTTTTGCAAGAATATTCCATTCATCACCAGTAAATACTGTGTTTGGATGGTTACTACGCAAAATAAGCTTAAGTTCATCGGTTGAATACTGTGCATCATGATGAACAGTATTCAGGCGAAATAGCCTTAATACCAGATTGGCACTGGAGTTTAGCAACCAGATTGCTGGATACATCAGCCAATAAAACCCAAAGAGCGGTACTGCACTCCATAAGGCAATCTTTTCGGGGTTACGAATCGCCATGGATTTCGGTGCCAGTTCGCCAATAACGATGTGCAGAAACGAAATGGTGGAAAAGGCGACAGTGAATGCAATGCCGTGTATCAACTCTGGCGATATAACACCAAACTCGTCGAACACAGGTTCTAAAAGGCTCGCAAACGCGGGTTCGCCAATCCAGCCCAAACCTAGTGATGCAAGCGTAATGCCCAGTTGGCAGGCGGATAAATAGGCATCGAGTTTTCCATGTACCTTTCCTAAAATACGTCCACGCAAACCCTGTGTTTTTATAATCGCGCGGATACGAGTTTGTCGCAATTTGACGAGACCGAATTCTGCCGCTACAAAAAAGCCATTGAGCGCGACTAGCAACAAGGCGATAACAATCAGAAAAACATTATTCATAATTTTACAGAAGGTTGAGCAGCACTAGCAATGACACTGCAATTAAATTAATCGGACTAGCGAGCGGATTTGAATAGAACCTACGGTTTTGAACTTGATTAGTTAATCATAACCGTAATTTTTGTAGTCGGAAAATATAGCTAAATTATTGGTCAACTTAAAGACTGGTTATAAAAAGACATGCCTAATACGATGTTCATCTCGTTTCCACACGCTACATGGGAATGCAGTTACGGCGTGCTAAATTCAAAGGGTTATACTTTTGGTAACTAAGTCACTTAAATCATAACCTATTGAAATACAATAATAAATTTTTCAAATTGGGAATTGCTGCCAACAACGGCAATACCGCTTTCATCGTTCTAACGCTCCGCACATAGGTATCTACACAAGCCTTTTAACACCTTCTCCAGAGGGAGAAGGCTGGGATGAGTGAAATATAACTGATTTATTTTAATCTCCTCACCCCAACCCTCTCCAGCTCAGAGGTAGCCCGTATGGAGTGTAACGGAATACGGGGAAGAATCGCATCATCAATGAAAAGCCCCAGATTCCGCTTCGCTC
>JFJP01018832.1_pt1 | contig 16190 bp, 18 predicted proteins | sample 431651 | NCBI WGS metagenome assembly JFJP01 (sample SAMN02602958, study PRJNA72255) | Microbial mat metagenome, whole genome shotgun sequencing project. | biome: fresh water; feature: sink hole; material: water; isolation source: purple microbial (photo- and chemosynthetic) mats found in... | reverse complement strand
GTCAATCCCGATGAAGGGGTGCCGATCCAGATTACCCCCGACGACACCCGCAGCCTGGGCGACGGCGATACCGGACTGCTGCGCATCTACCCGGATGGCGCGACAGTTACCGTCACGGCGCCTGCCACGGCGGGGACGAACACGTTCCGCCAGTGGATCCTCAATGGCGTGCCGATTTCCACCAACCTGACCGAGACGATCCTGATGTCCCAGGATCACGAATTGATTGCTGTCTACGGACCGCCTGTGACTCCGCAGCAGCGGGTGCTGACTGTGGATTCACGTAATCCCAACAGCGGCGTCCCGGTCTCCGTCAGCACGCCGGACATCAGTGGCGATACCGATGGCGATACCGTTTTCGTGCGCATCTACAACTACGGCGAGTCGACGACTCTGGTCGCCCCCGAGACCGTCGGCACCAACAATGCCGCCTTCCTGCGCTGGGAACGCGATGGTGTTCCCTATTCGGAAAACCGGACCGTGATCGTCGATATGTTCTCGGATGTACGCATGACCGCCGTCTACGGCGAGGTCGTCCGGAGCGTGACGCTTACCGTGGAGTCGCAGAACCCCGACAGCGGTGTCGTCATCGGCGTGGCTCCGGGCGACCTGAACAGCGAGAACACAGGCACGACGACGTTCCAGCGCCTGTACGAGATCGGACAGACCGTCACCCTCAGTGCGCCGTCCACCGCTGAAGACCGCCCCTTCCTGCACTGGTTCTTCGACGGGGTGCCGCTCTCGACCAATCCGGTGGTCAATGTCACCATGCTCAGCGACCGTACCATGACGGCGGTCTACGGTGATCCGTTGCCCCCTGCGGATGTGACCCTGACCGTGCACGCGGAAGGTCCCGATGGCGACATCACCACATTGATTGGTGCCACGCCCGACAACAACCTCAACTCGGGCGGATCGACCACGTTCGTCCGTGTCTACGACAGCGGCGATCTCGTCACGTTGACGGCACCGGCGGAGAGCAATGGACTGAACTTTGACCATTGGGAGATCAACGGTGTCATCTACAGCAGCAACCGCGAGGTGACGCTGACGCTGCTGGCGAACACCATGATCACGGCAATCTACGTGCAGCCGGCGACATCCGTCAGCGGGTTATGATCGCGCTTGGCATAACCGCCGCCCGTTTCCTGCTGCTCGCCGTCCTGCTGGCAGGGACGCCGTTGCTGCTGGTTGCCGCCGTCTCATCGCCTCGCGCCGCATGGCCGAAACGTCTGTCCAATGCCGGTCTGCTTTCTGTCGGACTTGGCGCTCGTTGTCGCCCTCGGCCTGCATGTCGCCAGCATCCCCATCACCGCCGCCTCGCTGGCTACCGCGCACCTGTCCTTGTTCGCGATAGCGCTTGTCATGGCTTTCTCCCCTCTGAAAAAGAACCCACCCCTAACCCCTCCAGGGAGGGGAACTCGTTCGGGCGTAATCTCTTATCTTGATCCCCTCTTGGGAGGGGCCAGGGGTGGGTTTGCGGGTGAATGGCCCTTAAGAAAGTGCCATTCCTGCCTACTGACCATCCTTCCTGTTGCTACTGCTTTTCCCGTGGACGCATTTCACAGGGATCGACACCTACAAGTGGCAGGATCTGGCCACCAGCGTCCGTATGGAGCAATCGCTGCCCTGGATCGTGCACCCGCTTTCGCTGCTTGGATTCACCCCGCGCGCCTATCCGCCCGTGCATCCGGTGTTGCTGGCTACGGTGCAGATCGTGGGTGATCTGGGGGTGGACGGGGGCTTTGCCGTGGTCTCGTGGCTGGTCGCGCTGCTCGGCGTTACCGCCTTCACGCGCCTGGCCGGCTGTTTCCTGTCGCCACGCATCGCGTTTGCCGCCGGTCTGCTGTACGGGTTCTCGCCGGTGTTCATGCGCTATGCCCACTGGGCGACCGGGCGCGGACTTTTCCTGGCGGTATTCCCCTTGTTCATCGCGCTACTGATTGAGCCCGGCGGTGCAGGCACGTCGGTCGCCAACCACGGTTGGCGGAAACGAGAGGGTAACTGGAGAAGACTCGAATCGAACGCCCAACATCCAACGCCCAACATCCAACGCCCAAGTTGGGGAGTCTTTTCTTGGATGTTGGGCATTGGATGTTGGATGTTGGGCGTTGAAAAAAATGAAGTTATTGGAATTCGTCGTGCGCTTGCATTGCTGCTGGCGGGCACGCTGCTGGTGCTGACGCACAAGGTCGCGCTGGTGGCCGTGCCGCTTGTGCTGCTGGCCGCGCTTGCCGCCGGGGTCCTGCGCGTCCGCCGCCTGCCGATGGTCGTCCGGATCGCCCTCACACTGCCGTTCCTGCTCGCGGCGGCGGCAATGGTGACACCCGCCCTGCTGCCGGGTTTGGCCGGGCTTCCCGGCGGGCTGTTGCGGACCGGCGTTGTGCGCTTTGGCTGGATGCTGCCGTTCGCGCTGTGCGGCTTATGGCTCGCGCCTTCCGTTGCCGAAAGCATGCGGACGTATGCCGGGCGTTTCGTGTTCCTTTGCGCGTTGCCGGCTCTCCCGCTGGCGTTTGAACGCCAGATGTACGGGGCTCTCTATGCGCTGCCTTTCATCTGCCTGTTCGCGGTGGACGGCTTCCAGGCACTGGTGGCGCGGATGCCGCCTGCCTGGCGTGTCTGGTGTGTGCGCGTGGTTGTTGCTCTGGCGCTGTCGGGTGCACTGGTGACCGTGGGCGCACGTTCCCGGATTGCCTGCCCGCCGCGGCTTTACCGTGCCGCCATGTTTCTCGAGGCGTATGACCCCGCAGGCCCGTTCATGGTCCATGCCCCCGGCATGGCACGCACACGCGTGCAGGCCTATGTATCCGGCTGTGCACGGTTCGATGTGCGTGCCGCCGATACCGCCCGGCCGCTGTGGCCTTCGCTGCCGCCGCCGCGCCTCCCGACCCTGCGCGCCACGGTGGATGCATGGGCCACCGCGCTACGCGGACTTGTGACGCTGGAAGACACGGCGGTCGACTGGTACGGCAGTCCGCGCGTACATTACCACTTCGTCATCGATGGGCGGGGTGATTTCCCGCCCGGTGCTGAACGCATCTATGACCGCGAGGGGGTTGCCATATTCAGGCAGAATGCCTTGCCAAAATGAGGGCTTTCCCATCGTCTACCCCATTGGCACGGCTCGCGAGGACGCTCGCCCTCCATTTTGCATGTGGAGCCGGTTTTCAAATTTGGAGGGCGAGCGTCCTCGCGAGCCGGTGCGGCAAGGGATCCAACTACTGCACCTCGAAGGCGATTGTGACCGGGGAACGGCGACGGATGAAGTCGGCCGGCAGCCCATAGAAGCGCTGAACCTGGCGCCCGACCGCCTCGACCGATTCGTCAAGCGCGGCGTTGCCTGATCTGCTCGCGAGTTCCGTCCTTGTGACCTGTCCGTCCAGCGCGATCCAAACGCGCAGGATCGCCTCGGCATTGCCCGCTGCCGCCTTGGAGGGTTTCTGCCACAGCGGGTCCATCGTCTTCTTGATCAGGGCCAGTGCCCGTGAATCCTCGTCCGGGATGGATGTGCGGTTGCCGGCTGTAGCCCCCATGTCAAGCAATCGGCGGATCTCCTCGGGTGAGAGCGGATTCTTCGAGGGTGTGGACTTGCCGGTTTCCCTGACAATCCGCCGGCCACGCTCGAACTCCGGTTTTGGCGGTTTTGGCGGCTTTGGTTCGGGTGGTTTTGGCGGCTTCGGTTCGGGTGGCTTGGGTGGTTCGGGAACAAGGTCCGGCATCGCCTCCGGTTCCGGTTCCGGTTCGGGCTCCGGCTCGGGCTCCGGCAGGGCGTCGGTCATCCCGTCGTCCAGCATCGGCGTGACATCGACAATGAACTCCACGGGAATCGCGAGCACCGGTTTCGGGGTCACCCAGCGTTCCACGCAGCCCCACGACAACAGCCCCAGCACCACCGCGAGGTGGAGGCCGGTCACCGTTTTGAGGACGCGTTTGTTGATTGACTGCATGCCCGCTATTCTATCCAATCCCGCCCAGTCCGCAAGATGCATTTGCAATTCCCGTTAATTCCTGTAGCAATCAAAAAGCCGGTGTGCTATAAGCCCGTCTTGCTAATCATAAACGAATGAGCACGATCACGATAAAGACAGGGGTTCCTGACGATCTGGAGGCGGTAGCCGCGGTTGAGAACTGCTGCTTTGCAGAGTATCGCCGCAGCTCCCGACGTGCGCTGCTTACGAGCCTGAAACGGCCGACGCAGCAGGTCTGGATTGCCTGGGTGCGCGAACCCGGCCAACCGCCTGTCGCGGCGGGCGTACTGATCATGCACCGGCGCTCCTGCTCGCTGCGCATCTATTCGCTGGCGGTGCTGCCCGCCTATCGCGGCGGCGGGGTGGGGCGGCGGCTAGTCGGCAAGGTGCTGGCGGAGGCCCGGCGGCAGCGGCATGTGCGCTATGTCTCGCTGGAGGCCACCCGTACGGATCGTCGCCTGGTCCGCTGGTACGAGGGCATGGGATTCGTGGCGGAGTGGCGATTGCCTGACTATTACGCGCCAGGACGGGATGGCGTGCGGATGAGTTATTATCCCCCCCGCCGGGGAAACCTGACAGGCGAAGGGACTGTATGAGTGTTCGCAATCTGATTATCCTGAACAATCCGGCACACTGGGTCTTCGACATCGACGAGGTCGAGGTGGTGGCGGCGCGCGATTACCTCACGCAGAGCCGCTATGCGGAGCTCAAGAACGCGCGGGTTTTCAACCTCTGCCGGTCGTACCGCTACCAGTCGGTCGGCTACTATGTCTCGCTGCTGGCGGCGGCGCGCGATCACCGGGCGATCCCGTCGGTGACCACCATGCAGGATTTCCGCTCGCAGACGATTATCCGCACGATTGCCGAGGATATCGACGAGCAGATACAGAAGGCGTTCGCGTTGCTGGCGGAGAAGGAATTCACGCTCTATATCTATTTCGGGCAGACGGTGCGCCCCGAATACCGGTATATCGGAAGGCAGCTCTACAATCTCTTCCAGGCTCCGCTGCTGAAGGTCGTGTTCGTGCGCACGAAGAAATGGCTGGTGCAGCAGATACAGCCGCTCTCGCTGGGCCTGGTCCAGGATTCCGACCAGGAGCACCTGGCGGATTTCGCCCGGAATTACTTCTCGCGTAAACGATTCCAGCATACGCGGATACAGCAGTACGCCTACGATCTGGCGATCCTGGTCGATCCCGAGGAGGAGCATCCGCCTTCCTGTAAGCGGGCGCTAAAGAAGTTCGCCGACGCGGCTGACAAGCTCAACGTCTATTGCGAATTCATCACCAAGGATGACTATAGCCGGCTTTCGGAGTTCGATGCCTTGTTCATCCGTGTGACGACCGCCGTCAATCACTATTCCTACCGGTTTGCACGCAAGGCCTATGCCGAGGGTCTGGCCGTGATCGATGATCCCTGGTCGATCCTGCGCTGCGCGAACAAGGTCTACCTGGCCGAGCGGCTGGCACAGGCGAAACTGCCGGCCCCGCGCACGGTGATCCTGCAGAAGGATTCCCTGCGCCTTTCTCCGGCCAGTCTCGGGATCGAGTTCCCCTGCGTGCTCAAGCAGCCCGACAGCGCCTTCTCCCTGGGTGTCGTCAAGGCGATGGACGAGGCCGATTTTCGCACGAAACTCGATGGACTGTTCGAGAAGTCGGACCTGGTGATCGCCCAGCGTTTCATGGCGTCGGACTTTGACTGGCGCATCGGCATCCTGGACCGTAAGCCGTTCTTCGCCTGCCGCTACTACATGGCGCGCGGCCATTGGCAGATCTGCAACTGGACATCGAAGGCCAGCCAACTCTATGGCCGTTCCGATACCCTGCGTGTGGAAGATGCGCCGCCCGCCGTGGTGCAGGCCGCGCTCAAGGCCGCCAACCTGATGGGCAACGGGTTCTACGGCGTGGACCTCAAGGAGATCGACGGCCAGGTGGTAGTCATCGAGGTCAACGACAACCCCAGCATCGATTCTGGCGTCGAGGATATCGTGCTCAAGGATGGGCTGTACCAAGGGGTGATCCGCTCGCTGATCGCTCGCATCGAGGACCCGACCAAGCTGGCCAACGGGCATTAGGTAGGTAAAGTCGAAAGTCAGACTGAAGACCGAAGACTGAAGACCCCGCAGACCCTACGTGGCCGGGGCATCCTGCCCCGGATGGGGCGGGTTGACAGGGAGCCGGAGCTGGAAGCTTCGGTCACGTAAACAACACCGGACGGATGCCGGTGGGAGGGACAGCGGCTCGCGAGGACGCTCGCCCTCCAGATGAGTTGAAGTCTTCAGTCTATCGTGCCGCGTGGCGCTTGGCGGACTCGACGGTGTTGACCATCAGCATCGTGATGGTCATGGGGCCGACGCCACCTGGCACGGGGGTGATCAGCGAGGCTTTCGCCTTGACGCCCTCGAAATCGACATCGCCGACCAGGCGGAAACCGCTCTTCCTCGTGGCGTCCTCGATCCGGTTGACGCCCACGTCGATCACCGCCGCGCCCTCCTTGACCATGTCGGCGGTGATGGTGTTCGGACGTCCCGCGGCCACGATCAGGATATCGGCCTGACGGGTGAAGCTGGCCATGTCGCGTGTGCCGGTGTGGCAGATGGTGACCGTGGCGTTGGCGTTCTTCTGTTTCTGCAGCAGCATGTTGGCCACCGGTTTGCCGACGATGTTGCTGCGGCCGACCACGACCACATGCGCGCCGTCGATCTGCACACCGCTGCGTGCCAGCAGTTGCACGACGCCATGCGGCGTGCAGGGCATGAAGCATTGCTGGCCGATGACAAGCCGCCCGACGTTGATCGGGGTAAACCCGTCCACATCCTTCTCGGGACGGATCGTGCCGATGACGGCGTCCTCATCGATGTGCTTCGGCAGCGGAAGCTGCACCAGGATGCCGTGGATGCGCGGATCCTGGTTCATGCGCTCGACCAGCGCGATAAGCTCCGCCTGGGAGGTGACGGCGGGCAGGCGGTTGTCGTCGGAATAGATCCCGGCTTCCGCGCAGGCCTGTTCCTTGGCCGAGACGTAGGAGGCCGAGGCGGGATCCTGCCCGACGAGGATCACGCCGAGCCCCGGGACGATTCCCTTCGCGCGCAAGGCGGCGACTTCCCGTTTCAACTCCTCGCGCATCTGCGCGGCGACCTGCGTGCCATCAATAATCGTTGCTGCCATAAAATAACCCTTCACTCTCGTGCCTTTTTTTGATACTTCCATCATGACCGTTTTTAGACGTTATCGCAACGCTTTTTCGCCAACGCTTTTTTCAGGAAAAGCAGCTTGTTTTTCGATAGAATTCAACGTAGATAGATGACGTATTATGACGTTTATGGATAGGCGAATCGTAATCCCGGTTCTGATGTCGGCTATGCTTGCCTCTGGCGCAGATGCTGGGCAGTTGAGCCAATTTGAAGCGGCGGCGACACGCTCGCCAGCAGCTGACGCCCCTTCAAAACATCGTTGCGACGAATCCGAGCGAAACCGGAGCTGCTTGGGCGGTGTTTTGGATGATCTGGTTGGCTCCTGTATCGGAAACGTCTTTCTCCCGCTAATGACGGAAGCAATTGAAGAGACAACGGATCGAATCGAGCTGGGCCGGAGGCCTGACTCGGATACTGAGGATTTTTTTCGATACATTGGCGATCCGGACCTTCCATTTATTCGTACGGATTTTCAGTATCAGCATGTCGACTCGCAGTTGTATGGACTCGATGGGCGGATTGAGGCGGGCTACGGCTCCTGGGGAATCCAGTTCCGTCACACACACTACGAGGAGAGAAAGCCAGACGACTCGCTCGGGCTTACAGGTATTCACGGCCTGTTTCGGGTCTCATGGTCGGAGAAGCTGGAACTTGGACTGGGGCTTGGCGGGATTCTGTTGGACGGTGATGGGGAAAAAGGTGGCTTCTCTGCTACCTTTCCGGTCAACCTGTACCCACATCGTCGGTTCAGCCTGCGTTTCGCGCCTGCACTCAGTCATATAAACGGCAATCCGCTTAGTGATTACGATCTTTCCGTAGGCGTCGTATGCCAGTGTTTCTCCCTCCGGTCCGGCTACCGATGGTTAACCGCCGATAGCGAAACGATTAACGGCCCGTATATCGGCGTCAGCATTCACTATTGAAAGCGCAGCCTCGGAAGCCGCAGTCCCAGCCTGCGGGATAAAGGAGGAAGCCTTGGCTTAGGTGGTGATGGCCGGGGCAAGGCAGCTAAACAGGCACGGAACATGTACTTGTCCTGCGACTTGTCCACCGTAGCCTTGGCGAAGGAGGAAGCTCATAGGGCGAAGTACGGATCAATCCGAACCGGCAGCACTCCCATTCCCTCTTCCTGAGGCCTCCTGGAATTCAATTGAAGAATGGCGAGATGCCCCCCCTATTATCAAAAGTCTGTCCCCTATTAATTTTATATGAGTATGCAGTTGACTCAACCTGCCACAATCGATAGTGATTTTGCTCATAAACGAGCCGCCCACCCGTGCTACCTAGTGAAAACCGGTTGGTACCGATTATGTAGCCCAGTTGCGCCGCAACTGAGGCAAGCGGGACGCGCGTACGATTCCGCAAATCCTGGCGGGCATGGCAAACAGCCGGCGCTTACAACGCGTAAGCCACACTCGCGGCGCGAGTGGGCTACAGCACAAGATGTAGTGGCAGGTTGAGTCAACTTCATACCCAGTTAATTTTAATTCAATTCCTTCAATTTAATTACAATAGAAGATCTATGATATCTAAGTTTCTCCTTGTCAATATCTAGAGGGTGAGCGTTATAAAATCGCTCTAAACACTCTAAGCTCTCTTTAATATCTTTTGCGTCATAGTTCAGCAGAGCCCTTACAAGAAGAGAATGCGGTTCGCGGCCTGCGGCTACATCAGCATTGATTTGTTGCCGAATATGTTCCAGTCCAACACTACTTGCGTGACGTTCCCATGCCAACAATATAGTGCTTTGGAGATTAATATTACTACTTGATTGATCGAATATATCGCCGAGAATTTTGGGAGCATTCTCTTCGTCGACTTGAAGTGCATACGCGACTGCTACATTCGCATAGAACTTATAGCCCGGAAGATCTGAATATAGCGCATCAACATCACGGTTGTATATATGATCGAATAACGACATCAATTCAGCGTTCGTCATTTGATCTAGACCGTTCAGTTTAGCAAAGCGCTCTTTCAATAAGAAAACAGTGGATTTAGCCCCAAGGAGTATTCCGCAAATTATTGCGAATACCACCACTATGGATGCATGCAATTTAGACCGCTTAAAGAACAATATTCTCTCCATATGGAGCCGGTTACCTAGAAGTACCTTTTTGTCCCCGGCCTATCCAATTACCAACATGGCTTGGACCAAGGCCCCAATAAAGTCCCTTTATACCATGAAATATTCGGCCGCTGACTACTCATGGCCTGTCCCTGTTTTTTGCCAAGCCCCTCTTAAACATAGGATATCATGGGGACCATGCTCTGTACCACAAGGCCCTCCTTGTGCATGCGCAAACGCTCAATTTCCTGAAGCGTGCTGGCGGTGAAATAGTTCTCCCCGCATTGCGGACAAACCAGCATCGGAATATTATCGATAACAACAACGTGATCGCCCTTGCCGAAGCTACGCGTCACATGCTTCTGGATAACCCCCGATTCACCGCAGCTGTCACATATAATATGCTTCTTCATAACGTATACACTGTAATGATTACAACATTGCCTGTCACTGATATTTTGGCAATCACTTCGACATTGATATTGTCCAGCGATTTACCCCGCACACGGTATTTCGATTCGAACGTCTTGGCATCCTTCTGGCGCTCCACTACCTCACCCGTCAGGAAGACGCTCTCCACGTCCCACACCGACAAATCATCCGCGGCCATCTCATCATACGCATGAACCGTAACGATGTACTGACTACGCAAGATCAGGTGGCGGAGGGCGCATCAATATTTTCGTTAGCATGAGGCGAATACTGCACACAAAACGGGGTTAGATCAATCACATCCACACTATTCAACAGCGCGGCGAGCTTGCGTGAAATCCCATGGCGGAAACCTATCCGATTACGCCCCCGGCGGCAAGGCGGGAGTTTGAAACACAGCAGCGTCAATCCGAACCGGCATCACTCTCGTTCCCTGTTTCTGCGGGCTGCTGAAGTTCAAATGAAGAAGGGCGAGAGGCGAAGCCTCCGCCCGGGAGTACGTCCGAGACCGTTTGCATATCCCACACTTTTTTTGCCTCTTCGAGGAAGGCACCTGCATGCGAGACAATCTCGACGGCTTGCTCATGGGTGGGATCAAAGTCCTCTCGATAATCACTCTTCTGGCGTAAATCAAATGCTTCCCGAAGATGCCGCCCTGCTTCAGGGGAAAACTCGCCGGTCTTGACGAAATGCTTGCCGAATAGGCTGATCACTCCGCTATGTTTGCTTGCTCCAACCATTCGGGTTGCAAGAAGTGCCAAGCCCGCATAGAACATCGAATAATAGGCACGGTTGATGGCATCACGATCGTGGCCGGTATGTAGCAATTGAACCGCAGCCTCTAATGTTTCGGTTGCTTGCTCGAAGCGCCGCGACACAAGTTACGAAGCCTCACCGGTCACAGCATGACTCCTTCTCGGCGGATGTTCTGCAGTAACGGCGACGTTTGCCGGAAGGATTGCTTGATCTCATCCTCGCTGAAGCAAAGCGTTGAAACAACACGATCTATCTCAAGTCCCGCATCAAAGGCAAGTCGTCCGACGCGTTTTTCAACTTCCCAGTCGACGAATGGAAGCACAACGAGAAGGTCAATATCCGATTCCCTATCAAGGGAGCCACGTGCCGCCGATCCGTAGAGCACAACATGCTTCGCGCCAAGCTCCGTCTTCAATGTTTGGACAAGACTCCGGAGTACGGACCTTTCTGTTCGTGTAAGCTTCATTGCATCCAGCCTTATATTGGCCATCATTTCTCGATAAACATCTATATTATGGCGAGGGAGTCACTCATAGCGCAGATAGCCTATTCCCGTTAGACAAGAAAATCAAATACCGAATGATAAGGGCGCATCTGCGAATCGTTGCAAAATGGCCATAGGAATAGCGATTAGGATTAGGATTACGATTAGGATTATGAAATATTCCACATTAGCTATTCTCCTCTAAGAGTTGCAACGATTCGCAGATGCGCCCAATGATAATCCTTCCGTTTCCCCGTGTACGATCAAGATACGGGCAAAGGGCTACTAAAGGGATCGGGCAAGAGCAGTCACTGGATTCCGGCACCGTCCGCGACTAAGTCCCCATGAACAAATACATAATCAACGACTATGATCTTGTTCTTCTGCGCCTGGAGAATGGCTATTTTCTATTTTCTCGGACTGACCCTGGCGGGGGAGGCCAGATATGTGCAACTGCCGGTCGGGGGTGTGCGTTTTCAGGCTGACTCTTTTGAGAGTCCGGAAACGCGGCTGTGCTTCATGTGTGGCGTGAAATCCCATTTTGACTCACTGCTGAGCGCAAAGCCTGGGGGTTACAGTGTGCACTGGCCTCGCCGGCAAACGGACAACCTTGTGGCCGCAGCTTGATTGGATCCTGCGCAAATCCGCACAAATCGCGGCAAGATTGCCGTGAAACCGCCGTGTGTGCTCCATCCTCGCCCGCCTGACTTCCTCGACAATTGGGTCATTCATTTCCAACCTCCATGAGTTCATCGGGAGAACAAATCTCAGGACATGCGTAGCCTCTTGACTCGACGGATTGTCGAATATTGGCGCGCTTGAAAGGGTTATTGATGTGGGAAAAATTCAAACTGACAATCAGATCAATTCCGTTCACTGCAGCTACGGCAATATGCATGGCGTCTTCGGGATACTCTACTGGGACCGCATTATCTTGCAAGAGACCGGCAGCAAGAGCTTCTGCTTTGTTGTCAATATCCAGAACCGGAAAGGGCGCAATCGCTTCAAGCCTTTTCTTCGCAGCCCCTTCATCACCAGCTTGCGCCTCCTCAAAAACAAGAGCCGACACATACGTGTCATAATCCTTGATCAATTTTGGCCATAGCGCGCGCGTTTCCTCCTGCCTGGCGGCAACGACCAGATCCCGGCTCGGACGGGCTGCATAGTAGCTAACCACTGTTGTTTCAATATAAACCTTGGAATAACTCAAGCGCAGGATTATCGCCGCGACAGCTGCGGAGACCGCGCATAGCCCCTGCTTGTCCACCGTCTCGTCCGCCGTATTCCCGGTCTGCGGGACGAAGGTGGAAGCCTTTGCCGCGATAGCGGCGAGGGCCGGGGCAAGGCAGCTAAAACAGGAACATCAATCCGAACCGGCAGCACTCCCATTCCCTCTTCCTGAGGTCTCCTGGTATTCAATTGAAGAATGGAGGGATGCCCCTCCGCCCTCGCCAGGTCCCCCAAGCAACAAAACCCCTTCGCATATTCCGACACCCCCTGGCAATAAATCAACCTGAACAAGCTCGTCATTAGTAAACCTTGCAAATATTGTTCCGTTAGGATGTTCGTAGCGAAGCTCTGAAGGCCCCCTGGAGGAATCGTACATTGAAACCTTGGCAGAAGTAGAAGCAAATGGAGTTCCTAAAATATCAACTACATTCAACGGTGTCATTCGCAACCTTAGGACACTCCCGATCTCGCTAATTGGCAGCATCACAACGCCAGACATCACCCATTGTCCGTCCCAAGGGTTCCAAAGAGCGAGATCACTACGTCGAAGCTGAATGCCACAGAGTACGGCACCAGCCGAGCACCGCAACGCATCAGGTGTAAAAGAAGGAAGCACATACCACCTGTCGGAGTTGCCATACAAAGCCACGCGATGACCAGGACCAAAGGCATCTACCGGCGCACGATCAAAGTGCCATCTTCTAGCTACTCTAACTATAAAATCCCCGGTTACATCTGGATAGACATCATCATCGAGAGATAACGCGTGTACGCCATCGAAGACAGATAGGAATCTAAAGACTAGGCTGGGACCGCCGAGAAACAACCCCGCACAAGCCACAACGAGCACGCTCAATCCTACGAGAAAAGGACGATACGCAATCACAGTCGCCTCCATGCCGTATCAATGTCACCGACAACATGAGATGGACTAGGTGCCCATCGGCCAGCACGGTATTCTTCATAGTACCAGTTGAACTCACCAAGATTGGCACTCATTTCCGAGTCTAAGATCCCAACATTCCCAAACACATCATTAGCCGTGGCTTCGACCGTACCTTCCCACGACGTCACTGTCGTACCAATGTGACTCGCCAGGCGACGCTTCATCTCGGGCATTCGTGAACGCCAAAAGGCTTCAGCGTGTCCTCGCTCATGCGCCAGAAATGGTCCTACGGGTGTCAGGAACATGGGGGTAGACCACGAACCAGCATCATCACTCATTATTCCATCTTCGCTGTGGTTCTGCACCTGCACAATCGTACCAGGGGGGGCATCTATTCTGCCCATCAATCTGGGATTCACATAGATCGCAAGAACAACGTCAATCTGGCAGACGGTCATATGCCGTCTGCCAGTAATCCAGTCCCAAAAAAGACTAGGAGCGTTATAAGCACCCGTTGTCATGCGCCACCTATTATTGTGCCTAAAACCATGCCCGAATGCTGCACCACTTATAAGGGTGTCAGGATAGGGACTCTTAATAACTGCAACCTCGGAAGCTGAGTGTATCTCTCGCAGATCTCCTGGCCCAACAGATCCATCGCTACTTGGAGTTACAAATCGTACTTTATCTTCATTGGCAACCTGACCAAGGTAATCCCAATGAGTTAAGGCGTCGTTGGATACAAAGATAAGCAAATTCACCCCGCCCCGTTCCTGTATCGGGTCCCTGTTCACCCAGCGCCCGAGCTCCGGGCTGTAAGATCTCAGGCCAGATATGTGCAACTGCCGGTCGGGGGTGTGCGTTTTCAGGCTGACTCTTTTGCGAGCTGGAACGCTTGCAGGCTGCGTCTCATTTGTTGCGTAGAATCCCATGGACAAAACCTATCCGTTTGCGCCTCCCGCGGAAAGACGGGAGTTAAGAACACAGGCAGCGTCAATCCGAAGCGTCATCACACCCATACCCTGTTCCACCGGGCTGCTGCGGTTCAGGTGGAGAATGAGTAGACTTGCCCCCCATCCCGTTCATTCGCTGAAGGACTTCATCACTTGCGTCAATCCTTATCCCTTTGTCTTTCAGCTTTAGTAATAGCCCAAGACTTGAATCATCAATATCACAATTATAGAAGAGTAACTCTTTCAAGCTAAGGGATCGCAAAAGCCCCCCCATGAAAGAAGTGCTAACTGTCATTGACGAGCAATAAACCCCCTCCAACTTAGGGCACTTTGAAAAATCTGGAAATTCAGAACCCTTAGGTATCATGGACAACCCAAGTCCTCGCAACTTTGGTAACCGCTCAATGGATCTCGCACTCACAGGTGTCAGAACGACGTTACACAATCGAATAACTTCAAGGCTTGACGGCAAGCGACGCACATCAAGAATATCAGGTGCCCTACTAGATGCAGATGCACGGTTAAGGTCGAGTTCTCGAATACGAGGACATGCCACAATAGCCTTCCAACCGTGCCAAGATGGTAGACGATCAAATTGAGCTCCTTCAACATACATTGGATGAATCAGCCACCCAATCGACTGTTCGTAGTAAGTCCGTGCGACTTGTCCGCCATCTTTTATAATCACGGAGGCGCGATACAACGGCCCCAGATGAAATGCCGTAACAGCTATACACGCCAAAAGAGGCATCAATATTAAAAATATTAAATATCGTTTGGATTGTCTTCTCATGGAATTGAATCGTTCCCGCCGCCACCAGTGAACCGATCCAACGCAGGCCCGTCCCAAGCTACGTCAGGAATATCCCACATAGGGGCTAACAAGACTCCATTGTAGCTAACGTGCTGCATCCATGCACTTTTACCAGCCCCCGCCCGACATGCATACATTACAACATACCGAAGTTTATGATGCGGGCTAAAATGCCCTGCAGTATGGCCAACATACGCATGGTATATATCATAGGACCAATTCAATTCAGGATGTTCACTCTTCCAAATATAGTTTCCTGTATTCTCATCCTTGAGTGCCACAGCCCCTGTGACCCACAAAACAGAAGGGGAACTGCTATCATTGATAACGGCGCGCGTCTTGCCATGACCACCGTGAACCCATCCCAGAATATATTCTTGGCCTAGCGCAGCATTAATCTCTGCTTTCGTCATACCGTCCTTACTGACGTTGTTATAATTTACAACGTGATATCCAGCACTACGAAAATCACTCTCCGCAACAGCAAGATTATTTTTCACTTGCGCTTCAATGCTAACGATGGGGAGGTATGCGTCACTCATATTTCCATAGGTGATGTAGATTGTATTAGGAACGCGATAGGTTTTTCCTGGTTCAATTGTCGTAACGGGCTGTCCATTTGCGTCACGTAACCAGCCGTTATTTCCAAGAGCATCCTGATAATCTAATCTCATCATTTCACTAATACTGAATAACGTGAAATCATCCGAAGTTGCACAAGAAGTACCATATTGACTGGTCTCTGTGTGTTGAACCGGAGTCCATAGTCCTAAGTAATCAAGTGCCCATGGCGTTCTATTCCCCACAAACCCATACACATTCAAGCCGCCTTCTTCTTCGATCGGATCCCGGTTGATCCACCGGCCGAGCGTGGGGCTGTAAAGTCTCAGGCCAGATATGTGCAAGTGACGGTCGGGGGTGTGCGTTTTCGGGCTGACTCGTTTGAGAGGCCGGAAACGGGGCTTAGGCTGGTTGTTTACGAAGGCGACCATGGGGAGAACCGTACAATAATTTTTGCTTTCTCTTGATCTCGTTCCATACATCATCAACGCTGAAGCCATCCAAGACCTTGCGACGATCTTTGGCGTAATCTCCATGCCCCGAGGAAAACTGCTGCATAAACTGAACCATACCGGCGGCACCAAGCTCGCGCGTCAAAGCCTCCATGCCCCGTTTCTTTACTCTGCAAGGTTCCAATGTCTGTGTGCTCATTTCTGCACCACCCTTTCAAACCATCTTAATGGATTATCAACTTCTATCTCGATATACCTCATCGCGCGTTTCTCCAGCCAGATATGTGCAACTGCCAGTCGGTGGTGTGCGTTTTCGGGCTGACTCTTTTGAGAGCCCGGCACCGAGGCTGTGTTTCATGTATGGCGTGAAATCCCATGGCGGAAACCTACTTC
>JFJP01006197.1_pt1 | contig 16190 bp, 27 predicted proteins | sample 431651 | NCBI WGS metagenome assembly JFJP01 (sample SAMN02602958, study PRJNA72255) | Microbial mat metagenome, whole genome shotgun sequencing project. | biome: fresh water; feature: sink hole; material: water; isolation source: purple microbial (photo- and chemosynthetic) mats found in... | reverse complement strand
TTGACGGTCAATGACAAAGCATCGTTCAAGTCGCTACCAAAAGGAGGTGGAAACTTTAATGGCGCAATCGGATGTTCTGCTGCGGCACCGTACTCGCGAGTAATTGGCGCTTATTTCAACGGCAACCCAGGCGCAATTTTCTTCCAAGGTCGCAACTGCGTTGCCCAAGGAAACGTCATCATTAACCCTTCTGATGTCGCCATCGCGCTCAATGGGACGAATTGTTATGGAGCTGTTGTGGTTGGAAACACAATCAATAATGAGGTTCTAAACTCCTGCGCTGCACTGATTGCTGCTGAAGAAGGTGCTTCTCAATGGACGATTGAAGGTAACACAATCTTTGGGGTCAAAGATGGTATCGGAATTGCTGCGCTGAACGTTGCTGTTTTTTCAGTCGCTCGCGGCGGCAAGATCATCGGTAACATTGTCAACGGCGGTAGTGGAGCAACAACTAACCCCTCTGCGCTGATTTCATGCTCTGAGTATTACAACGATGTTGAGATTTCCAGCAATACGCTGTTTGGCGCACCGACTGGAAACGCAAACACTCGTCTTGTAATTTGCGCGTCAACCGGTGGATTACTCCATAACAACGTAATTGATGGAGCATCGGCTGCTGGTATTGGCGCAAACGTGCTGATTCTTGCAGGAGCGAAAGGTATTCTGATCAAGGACAACGTAAGCTACGCTTCCGTTACTGGAAGACATTTCTTGTTCGGTGGTGGAGACTACACAACCAGCCCGTGCCAATTCGTTGGCGGCAGGTTTTACTCTGGGTCTGAAGGAATCAACTCTGAGACCAATGCTGGGTCAATGACAAATTTCGCTTTGTACATTCAGAACATCCAGGATAGCACTGCGACAAATATCGTTAACGCGGCCACAGCACTTGGCGATCGAGCATCTTGGCTGAATGCTGGAGCATGGGCGCGCCCACATTTTATTGGTGTGCTGACTGAGATGCATGGTACTGGCGTACCTGCGTCTGGTACGTTTTTCAATGGAGATAAGGTGTACTACCTGAACCCATCATTCCCCGGAGTTGCTGGCATCATTCGTGTTGCTGGAACTTGGCACGACTTTGCAACGATTGTTTAAGGAGAAAATCATGGCGATTAAAAAGACAGTGGTAAAAAGTGGCGTCATTATCAATGACTGCTATATCAAGGTTTCTTCCATCGGTGGAGACAAATCAAAGATGGTTTTTGTTGTTGCGTTCAAAGCAACTTCTGAAGCAGATCATTTTTCTTCAGAGCAGTTTTCGTTCCAGCCAAAACTAGATGGAGAAAACTTTATTGCTCAAGCATATTCGCATCTAAAAACCTTGCCTGAATTCTCAGGCGCACAGGACTGCTGATCATGCTTAAGACAGCCGGAAATCCCTCTACAAGATTCGGTGACCAAACAATCCTTAATGGCAATCTTGTCATTGGGACTGCTGGCAATGGAATCGACTTTTCTGCAACAGCAGGAACTGGAACAAGCGAACTACTTGACGACTATGAAGAAGGAACTTGGTCAAGTTCTTCGATAACTGGCGTTAACTGCTCCGCTGCTTCTTTGTCAAATGCGGCGTACACAAAGGTCGGAAGGCTTGTAACAATAACTGGTCGGTTCTCTGCAACATTGACAATGACAGCAACCGCCGTTTATATCGTGTTCTTGGTGCCATTTCCAACTGTGCCGAACTTGTGCTCATCTGTTGGCGCTGTCTATCACAACCTTCTTGCTGGTTCTGATGGAATTGGAATTGTTGCAGATTGGAGCCCAGCACAAGCAACTCAAACAGGGATTCTGATACCTGCTGCTCAAGTGACAGCCATCAATGGTTCTGCTTTCACAGCGGACTTCAGCTTCCAATATGAAGCATCAACTTAAAGGAGTAAAAAATGTCGCTTGTCAAAAACACGGCTATTTCTAAGATTGAATCGCTTAATGACGGGACTGTGGTTGTTGTAAAGACAATCTCAATTTCTGATGGCGAAGATATTATTTCCAAGTCAATCCATCGGCACTCTATTGCTCCTGGAGATGATTGCAGTAACGAGGATTCTCGTGTGCAAGCCATCTGCGCGGCTACGCACACGCCTGAAGTGATCGAAGCATACAAGGCAGCCATTGCTGCACAAGGAGTCTAACATGACCTCTCAACAAATTGCATTTCTCCCACTCGGTGAGACAATCGTCGTAGCGGCCGATGCCGTCGCACCCGCAGGAATCCAAGCTCTGGCCACCCAAAGCCCAGGGCAGGCAGGCCAGTACCGAATCGTCAACGCTGGAGCCAACACAGTGTTTCTTGGCGTCGGTGCTACGGCAGCCATCGCCCAGGCTAACGCGGTCGCTCCGGTAGCTGGCAACCCGTCTCCAGCGGTCCCGCTGGTACCCGGCGCCGTGGAGATCATCCGCTTCGGCGAGGAAGCCTACTTCAGCGGTTTGGCGGCTGCCGCCACGACGTTATACGTCACTCCCGGTCAGGGGTTGTAAAATGGATCAGACAATCGTCAATTGGTTGCTTGGCGGTTTCGGTGCCTTGATCGGATTCTTGCTTAACGCTGTTTGGCAGGCGGTCAAGGACCTCCAGATCGCTGACAAGGAGCTGGCAACCAAGGTTTCGGAAATCGAGGTCTTGGTGGCTGGTGCCTACGTCAAAAAAGACGAGTTTACCAGCTCAGTCAATGCCCTGTTCGCTAAGTTGGACAGGATAGAAGACAAGATTGACAAGAAGGCAGACAAGCCATGACGTTCAACCTCAGCAAGAAGTCGCGAGACCGCCTTGCTGGGGTCCACCAGGACCTCGTCAAGGTTGTTGAGCGTGCCATTGAGATCACAGAGATCGACTTTGCCGTGCTTGAAGGAGTTCGCTCAAAGACGCGCCAAGAGCAACTCGTCAAAGCTGGTGCCAGTCAGACTATGAGGTCACGTCACCTGACTGGCCATGCTGTCGATCTTGGTGCTTACGTGGCTGGCTCAGTGCGTTGGGACTGGCCGCTGTACCACAAGCTTGCTGCCGCCGTCAAGCAGGCCGCCGCCGAGTTGCAGGTCCCCATTGAGTGGGGTGGTGACTGGACGACATTCAAAGACGGACCACACTGGCAATTGCCTTGGAAGGAGTATCCATGAAAGCCTGGTACCAATCAAAGACCCTCTGGGTCAATACCATCGTTGCAGCACTCGCAACACTTGAAGCCAGCACAGGACTGCTCCAACCGTTCCTGCCTGCCAACTTCTACACCATTGTGGCAGTTGGACTTCCTGTTGTCAACGCGGTGCTGCGTGTCGTAACGACTCAGGGCCTGGCATTGGCCAAGAACGATGCTTGACCTGAAGAACCTGCTGATCGCACTCGCCATGGGACTCCTTGTCGGGGTTCTTGGCGGGTGGTACTTCACCGCCAAGTACAAGGATGCCACATGGATGGCCTCCATCGACAAGCAAAAATCCGAGGCGGCAACCAAACTGCAGGCAGCCATTGAACGGGCTCTAGCTGCTGAACGTAAGAACAACGAGCTTGGAATACGATTGGAGAAACAACATGTTGAAGCAGCACAGAAACTTGATGCCACTTTGGCTGATAACCGCCGCCTTGCTCGTGAGCTTGGTGGGTTGCGCGACCCAGGACGTCGGCCGAGTTGTGGAAACACCGTGTCCTCCACCTCCACAACCTCCAACCAGCCTGACAGTGGCTCCACCGGAACCGAACTTTCAGTTGAGGCTTCGGAGTTTCTTCTTGAATTCGCCCGCAGCGCCGACGCAGTAGCCCAATACGCCAAGACCTGCTACGACTGGACCCAGCAGCTGAACAGGAAATGACAGGAACCATGCAGGATTGAAAAGAAAGGCCTAGTCCAGTACTTACTACTGGCTAGGCCTTAGTTGTTTGCCTCGGGTCATCCCTGAGGCTCAAGTTGGATCAAAGCTCCACAAGAAGCTGCTCCCAAGCCCTCCCGGCTCCAGTCCACAAGTCTTTGGCTGCCGAGTGAGGGTACTCCTCCACATAGACGATCCGCTGGCAACTCGTGTTCAGCAGCAGCTTGCAGCAGGTCATGCATGGGCTGGCCGTCACGTAGGCTGTGTGGATTGCATACATGTCTCGGCACTGGAGCAAAGCATTCTGCTCGGCGTGGATCGCCTGACAGCCATCGAGGTTCGTGCCGCTTGGTGCCTTGGCTCCTGAGCAGGCGTGAGGAAAAACCTCAACCACATAGGTGTTGTGACCATCGTCATCGGTGACAACCTCCATGTGATTGCAGTGAGGAAGCCCAGCCGCGACGCCGTTGTACCCGGTTGAGAGTACATGGCCACGGGCATTCAGCAAGACACAACCCACGGCACGTCGGCAGCAAGTTGTTCTCTGAGCGGTCAGCAAGGCCAGCTTGAGGGCCCATTCGTCGCGGCTGAGTCTCATCTTAGTTCTCCCACCAGCGAAGGTCGTCACCAGCCTTGGTCTCGCGCAAGGCGGCCAAGGTCTTCATCAAGTGCTGAGCGTCGTTCCAAAGCAGGATGTCTGTCTCAGGTTGCTCAAGGACCTCACTGGCCAAGCACAATTTGGCGTCCGCCCAGTTGGTCTCGTACAGGTGACTTGAGGCCGCCGTCAAGAAGAGGCGACCAGGCTTCACCGCATTGTCGAACTTTCGGTGCTCGTTCAGCAGACCGCAGACTAGGTGGCTCAGCATGCTGAAATTGAAGACGTCGTACGGTACACCCAGCCAAACATCGCTCGACCGCATAAACACATGGGCGTTCACCTTGCCGCTGCGGATGCTGAAGAAGATGGCCACGGTGCAAGGCACGTCCTTGGTGTTCGGCGGGCACTCACGCCAGATGGTCAGGCCAGCTTGACGGCTATCTTCGTCGGCCAACAACTTGTCGATGATGTAGGGTAACTGAGCTTTGATCTTGGGGCCGTAGGCGCCAAAGAAGCGTTCACCATCGTCGCTGAAGTCCTTGATGCGGCTGTTGTATGGAGCGATGGTCTCCACGCGGTCATCACCAGACAGGATCCAGAAGGCTTCAGCTGCCATGAACTTGTAGCTCAGGCTGCGGTCAGGTATGCGAAGCACCGGGCGGCGCATGTCGACTACCATGGTGCGTTGGGGAATCTCACGAGTCATCTTGCCGCGTGGCGCCACTGGGTCGCCGTTGGTCAGGATATCATTGAGGGCGTCGAGCCAAGTTCTTGAAAAGTCCATGATCAGTCCTTGGTGTAGGCGCCAGCAAAGAAGCCAGCGTAGTTGATGATGTCCAGTGCCGTGTCGCGCAGGCCTTCAAAGTTTGCATCTTGGCCACGCATCTCTTTGAGGACCAGTGAGTTGAAGCGCTGAGATTTGGTATGGAGCATCTGAGCGTAGCTCACAGCACCAAATGGGAAGTACGACGAGCGGTCGATCTTGTGCGGATCCATATCCGCAGCACTTTGGTTGTAGTCTTGGCTTTTGCGGGCACAGAGCAAAGCAGCTTCAGCCAAAGCACCGGGATGCCCACCACGCGATTGGAGTTCTTCCAGCAGTTCCACAGTTGAGCATTCAGCCAGTTGAGTGGCAGGCAGCAGAGACTTGGTTTTCATATCAGTTCCTTTACGAGTTACCATGACAAAATTTCCTTCAAGCGAGATTCAGGACCTACCCAGCCTTCCGGCTTCTTGACGTCGAAAGCACTGCCGCGCTTCGAGTCCTCAGCTTTGGCCACACGAACCTTGGCCATATTAGCAGAGTGAACTGCATGCATGCCGGCGTGCCACTGAGCAGGATCAATGCCAGCAAAGAGTGCTGTGCCGTAGGCCACATAAGCCAGATCGAGCAGAGCATCGAAGGCGCCAACCTTGTCACCAGTAGCCAGAGCCTCTTTGAGTTCATCAAGTTCCTCTTGGAGAAACTTGACGCGAAACTCCTGCGCAGCAGGATCCTGCATGAGTTTGTCTTCATTGCCCAAAGGCAAACCAAACTTCTCATGGAATTCAGCAACATTTCCAATCATCAGAACGGCGCTCCTTTCGTGGCCTTACGAGCAACTGGCTTGACGGGCTTACCATCAGCCGCTTTACGGCATACCCACAGATTGTTGCGAGCATGGTCTTCGTGCAATGGCCCAAAGATATTGCTGATGGCATCGTTGTCAAAGTACTGCTCCAATGCCTTGCGAACTTCCAGCACAGCCGCCTTGCTGCAGCCAGTGGGATCAACCTTGCCGATGTGCTTGATGTCCATGAACGTGCCGAAGCGGCGTTCGATGACATAGCCAGCCTTCTCGATGGCAGCCTGCAGCTCAGGCACCTTGTACTCATGGATGTGGTTCTTGGCATGTCGCACGCCGTCGTAGACAGGGGTGGACAGGAGCAACACGCCGCCCGGCTTGGTAGCTGCAAACATGGCTTTGAGCAGGTTGGCGCCGTGCTCGACCTTCATGTGCTCGATGACCTCGTAGTTGACCACGACATCAAAGCCCTCAGGACGTGCCTTGAGGAGCTCCTTGTAGCGCTCAACGAAGTTGAACTCGCCCAAGAACTGGAGACGCTGGCTATTGGACGGCTTCAGCTTGTTGAGGTCCACGCCAGTGTAGTGGTTGACATGAGCAGCTGCACCGCCGGTGAGAATCTTGCTGAGCGGCTTGTCTTCACCGCAGCCGACTTCGAGGACGTTGTGCTTGGCCGTGACGAAGCGACGCGCAAAGCTCCAGCGCCAAAAGTGGGCAGAGTAGTCGCGGTGCAGAGTGCGGCCATGGCCTGCTTCGTGCAGTTGTGTGGTGTCGTAATCGCGGGCATCACGGGAAGATTCTTTGGTGGTTGATTTTGGCATGATAACTCCTTATACAGGGAAGATGACTGGCGAGGAGCCTTAACGGCGGCTCCTCAAGGCCGTGTTACTTTGCCACCTTGGCTTCGGGCGGATTTTGGCCTTGCTTTTTCAGGTGGTTGCGGTACCACTTGACGTAGCCGCGTTTCTTTTCGTCCAGACCGAACTCGGCTTGGACTTTTTCAAAGATTTGGTCGTCTGTCAACTTGCCGGCCATGATCAGATCTTGGAACATCTGAGCGGCCGAGGGTTTCTTCTCCCCGGCCTTGGCAGGCTTTGCAGCGGGTTTTGCTGCTTTGGTGGCAGCCGGCTTTTCAGCCGTGGTTTGCTTTTTGGCGGTAGCCATTTCGAGCTCCTGTTTGCTAACGTTGATGACTTGGCCAAGGTAGTCCATGGCCTCCTTTGTCGCCCCGAGGGTCTGGCTGTAGTTCACGAAGAGCTGACATGCCTTCTCAACGGGGTATCCTTCCATCGGCGTGAACCGCTGGTCGAATGAATCCGCCGACGTCGAATGGACCTCAAGGCCCAAAATGATGTCTAGCGGGATGAACTTGACAAGACCTGCACTGCGCTCAACTTGAATGCAGGTGCGTCTGTTGTGGTCGTGGCACGGCATGACCGCCGGTGCTTGCTTCTTAGTTGCCATTCTTTTTATCTCCAGAAAGTTGATCAGCGATGACGGACAGTTCAAGAAGGCCTTGCATCAAGACCTTGGCTTCAGGCCAGTACTGCGGTCCGTAAACCTGCCAGTGAAGCTGAACTGTGCCGCTCTTCTTGCTCACGAGAGCGCGCCTGCCGCCGTCAATGTACAGCTGAAAGCGAATCTCCTCGTGCGTGCTCTCGTCAATAATCTCGATGGTGTCCGGGTTGCTGATGGTCATTTACATTCCCCGTCGTATGGAGGCCAGCCCGTGCGGTCGTTAGCTGGCACACCGGCTTTTGCTTCGGCTTTCCAAGTGGCAACCATGGAGCAGTAGTTCTCGTGCTGGGCATCAGCGTCCTCAGCATCGAAGTGGCCAACAACACCAACCAAGATGAGAAGAGCGGCGGCCAAAGCCGCCTTGTTCAGCGCGCTCAATCAAGCTTCCTTGGGCAGGAGACCAGTGCGCTTCATCTCGCAACGGTACCAAGTAGGGTAGTGCTTCTTGGAATCATCGAGGTTGAACTGCTGCTTCAGTGCTTCCCACACCTCTTGATTGGTCTTGCCAGACAGGATCAGTTCACGTGCCGTGGCAGAGATTCCGGTCTTCTTTGCTTTTGGCTCAGTGGTCTTTTTGGTGGTTTTTGCCTTGGCTTCAACTGGCTTGGGGTTCTTCAAAGACTCGAGATGGGCAGCAGCTGCGCCGAGCTTGCACTCGAACTTGTCTCCCACCTTTGTGATGAAGAGGTTGTAGTCGCGAGCCTGAAGGCCGAGCTTACGCAGAGCGGAAGTGGCGGAGTCGCGGGCGGTGTAGGTCTTGGTCGTCATGGTAAGGTCCTCAGCAAGGTTTGTTCGGTCAAGCACCATTGCGTTGACCGTGATTAGATTTTAGTGTGCCACGATGGGCTTGTAAACACCTATTTTCAAATTATTTGCGTAATTTTTTGAGCGCGTCAAACAAAGCATTCTGCCCACGGCGCTTGGACTTCACAGCGGCCAACACCACTTCATCGACCGTCCCACGTGCCATGATGTGATGCACAAAGACCTTCTTGCTCTTGTTACCCTGGCGAAGAACCCGGCGGATGAACTGGTCATAGAGCTCGTAGTCCCAAGTGAGCGAGTGCCAGCAGACATGGTTGCCCATCTCCTGCAGGTTCAGACCGTGCGCCATGGCTTGTGGGTGACCAAGCAGCACAGGCAGCTTGCCAGCATTCCAAAGGTGTTCCAACTCAGCTGACCGCTTGGCCGACACACCGCCACCGATGTAGGGCACGTCCTGACCAAGCTTCTCGCGCAAGCGATCGAGGTCATGCTCGAAGTCGTAGGCCACGAGGAGCGGGCTGCCTTGCAGCTCATCGATCAGATCGGCCAGCGCGTCAACTTTCTCAGTGTGCAGGTTCACCCACTCACGCTTGGACTTGGGCAGCTTGATCAACGCCTGCACCTCGGGGTCAAGGTAGATGCCGCCGTTGGCCACTTGCCTGCACTTCATGGAAGCAGCCGCCGCCGTTGAGGCAACAATGACCTTGGAGTCAAGCTTGGCGATGAGGTCTTCTTCAAGCTGGTTGTACATGGTCATGACGTCAGATGGCAGATCAACACGGATGTTGTTCTCGATGAGGGCCGGCATGTCGAGGTAGTCGTCAGCCGCCATGCGCAAGGCGAGTGGATTGATGCGCTCGTAGATCTCGTCCTCAGCACCTTCACGGATGTTCCAGCTGAAACCGTCATGGCTTGGCACAAAGTACTTCATGCGGTAGTGGCTGATGTACGGTCCGAGCGTGCGCCCCTGGTCAAGGATGTAGCACTGGCCAAACAGATCGAGCAGGCCATTAGACGCCGGCGAACCAGTCAGGCCCCAGCGGCGGCGAAAGGTGTTGAGCACCAGCTTCAGGCCTTTGAAGCGGTTGGTGTTGGTGTGCTTGAACTTGGACAGCTCGTCGACGACCAAGGTGTCGAAGCCCAGATTCTTAAAGCGGCGCAGATCGACTTCGACCTTGGTCTTGCCTTGCGCAGTCTTGGTCTTCTTGGCTTGCAGGAGCCAGTCTAAGCCCTCAGGATTGATGACGTAAACGTCTGCATCAGACTTCAATGCTTCGTCCTTCCTGGGACCATGTAGCACTGCTAGGCCACACACTGTAGCAGACTCGCAGTGGCGCGATGAGCAAGACCTTGTCCAGCAGCTTCTTTTGCTTGAGCAGCTTGATGGCAGCCAGCGTGATGCTAGTCTTGCCCAACCCTGGATCTAAGAACAGCGCAGATGCTGCGTGCTCGAGCAAGAATTTGACGGCCTTCTTTTGATAGGCGTGTGGTTGCCACGGCTTCGATGACGGCGGAAAAAGCTCTGATTGCATTGTCGTGTACCTCTACTTGGTAACCCAGCTGCTTGAGCTGAGCGTGGATGTATTCTTGCTTTGGCTCAGGTTCTTCTCCTGGCCGCTTGAACTCAATCAACAACGGACGACCACCGGGAATCCAGAAAATTCTGTCTGGGTACCCTGTGTCGCCCGGTGTCACGAGTTTGGAGCCGATGATCCCAAGGTGTTTCCACGCCAGGTCAACGGCTTCACGTTCGATCTTTGATTCTCTCATGTGAGCTTGTGAAGGTCGCGGCAAGGGGCGCAGACACCGTTGACCAGGCGCCCAGACCATTCACCGCAAAGATCACAATCTCCAGGCCGGCCAGTTGGTATCTTGGCCGCCTCCTCACGAGTCTTCTTGATCATCGCCTCATCCCATGGAGCATCGCGATCGAGTTGGCGGTCTACCTCATCCATTACTTGCCTCCGCGCAGATGTTTGAAGATCTCAAGCGCATGGGCTGCTTGTGTCTTGGCATCGTCCAAGGCATTGTGGTACACGCCACCACGTTGGACCTTGATGCTCGGCGCCAGACCCTTGAGCGTCCGGTAGCAACGGTTATTCCAGAAATCCCAACCTGCTGTCAGATCGGCTGCAGCATAGCAGTTGATGAGGATCGCATTGTCGAAGTCAGAACCATTGCCCCACACGCGCACTGCCTTGGGACCGAACTGGGCGAGGTAGGTATTGAACTCGGCCAGTGCCTTGGGCAAGTCCTTGTTGCCACGAGCGGCACGTGCCTGCTTGAGCACCTTCTGGGCTTCAGGCGACTGCTTCTCCCACCAAGCCACGGTGTCAGGATCGGTGTGCAGACCATGCTTCTCGCAGCTGGCCATCTTGACGACCATGTAGAACTCTGGGCCCATCTTGCCAGTCTCGGCATCGAAGGCCACAGCGCCAATTGAGAGGATCGAGCAACCGGCACGGCGGCCAAGGGTCTCAAGGTCAACCATTACGTCTTTCATGTTATTCTCCTTAATATTTGCAGGGACCGTTCTTGCTGGCACTGAAGAAGCACCAGCGGCATTTGTCATTAGGGCGTGGTGCAAAGGTCGTGTCGTTCAACATGGCCTTGGTGCGCTTGGCCCAGATCTTCTTCAGCTTGTCAATGTCTTTTGGCGTGAAGATCAGCGGCTTGTCTTCGTCAGGGTAGACCGTGCCTTGGTCGAGGTACGCCAAACGAGGACGAACTTCCTTGAGATGCGGGTGCAGCAGCAAAGCAGCCAAGGCATAAAGCTCAAGCTGCTCGACATACTCCTACGATGAGGATGTCATCGCCTTCATGGTGGGCACAATCGAGCTTGATGCGAACATAGCAGTGGACCCAGTTGTCCCACTCGGTCTCTTGCCAGTCCTTGGTGAAGGACCAGTTGTCTTCGACCACCATCCCGTTGATGGACTTCTTAAACTGCTTACGCAGCGCCTTGAACTCGGTCTCAAAGAGCTTCAGCTCAGGCGGCAGCGTGCGGCCTTTGCCCTTGATGTACTCCTCAGCCAAAGTGTGAATCGCTGCACCTCGTGCCATGGCCGGATTCGGCGGCTCCTTGATCTTGTCGATGTGCTTCAGCTTAAACTTCAACGGACAATTTTTATAGTCCGAATAGCGACTGAACGACCAGCTCGTGATCTTCTTGATCGGAATAACTTTCTTGGTGGCCATAGTTAATCCTCTGTTGGAAATATCTCACATGATTCAGAACAGGATCCTGAATCCATCTCATGACCATTCCGCATGCTTGTCAGCAATTGGTTTCTGGTTTTCTTTGGGAACTCTTCTCTTATTCTTTTGAATGAATACCCGCCTCTGTACATCAGAGGATCAAGATTTTCATTTTTCACCCTAACTTTTGGTGATGTAATAACTGTGGCAAACTGTCTTGCTTTAACCGGCTCGTCTATGGCTGCCACAGCAACCTTCTTAATAGACTTCTTGACGCAGAAGCAGCAATTACCAAGCCACTCAGGAATGCCAAGGTCAAATTTCTGCTCTGACCACCAATCGAGAATGTCTTGCTTCTCAAAGTCAGAAAGTTCCGCCAGGTACCTGAAGTTCTCGCGTTCTTTCAACCTGTTTGGCTCGTCTGCCCTAATACCAAGCCACATGTTGAACGGCCCGTCTACGTGGTCCGCCACCCACTTATCAAACGGCCTAGACTTCATCTCACGAGTGCAGTATGGCATACTGACATTCGGCAGACTGTATTTGGCGACAATCTGCTTCCATGGTTTTAGATCATGCTTTAGATCATCAAGACCAACAACCTCGTATGAGCTTGCCTTCCTGTATTCAGGATTCACAACCACACGCAGGCACACCAGGTCAATTTTCCAATGGCGTACGATGTTGCGAATAAAGTCATATGTCTTGTCATGTTCTGCACCAGTATCACAAAACACATACACAACCTTCCAGTCCTTGTCCTTGCGTAGCTGCTCCATGAGATGCACCATATAGGCACTAGTCCTCCCTCCAGAGAAGCTAACGATATGAGTGATGTCCTCGTCTTTCATAGCACCTTGCCTTTCTTGTCATAGTCCTGGAGTTCATCCCAGTTGGTTGCGGAGATTGCTCCCTCGCTCAGGATGGAGACGTCGAACTCTACCGACTCCATTGTCTTGCGCAGCACTTCCATTTCAGGCTTGAGGATCTTCTTTGGCACGCTGACCGTGACTTGATCATGGACATTGAGGACAATGCGTGCTGATGGGTGTTTAGCTGCGTGGTAACGAATGATCGCCTCTTTGGTGCAGTCAGCAGCTGAACCTTGAATGAGCACGTTGACCAGCTTGTAGTCAAACTCACGGATGCGGCCATCAATGAGCTTGGGTTCCTCGCAATAGTACTCACGGCCACCCCAGGTGCGGATTGGTTCCTTGTTCTTGGCCCGCAGCTTCATGTCGCTGTACATCTGCTTGAGCCCGGGGTAGAGCATCAGAATGGCCTTCTTCAACTCGCTGGACTCTTCGACCGTCATGCCGTTGCGCTCAGCCAGCTTGCCGACGCCCATGCCGTAGATCAGGCCAAGGTTTGTGTTCTTCACCGGCTTGCGGTCGTAGAACTTGCCCATCTTCTCGAGTTCAGCCTTGGCGTAGTCGTGGAAGTCGATCCAAGGGTTCTCGACGTACTTGTCCATCAGGGCGCCGCCGTCGAAGTGGGCCAAGATGCGAGGCTCCTGCTGTGAGTAATCTCGGTCGATGAAGACCTCGCCTTTGAATGGCGTGATGTAGCTGCGAACCTTGGGCAGTGGCGGCAAGACTTCCTTGAATGGGGACTTGGGCAGCTTCTTCTCAGGCGCCTCGTGATGGAAGATGGCGGCAAACTCCTTGGGGATGTTCTGGAAGTTCGGTGTGCTTGACAGGCGGCCAGTTCGTGTCCCAACGTTGTGGTCACCAGACGGCGACTTGATTTGGTTCCAGGTCGTGAAGATCAGGCCGCCAGATGCATTGGCTGTAGCCAGCCAAGGCTGCATGAAGGTGTTCAAGCAGGTGTTGAGCTGGGTTCTGTACTTGAGGACTGCCAGCAGCACCTTGTCAGTGACGCCTTGCAGCAGGGCTTCCTTGTTTGTCTGGAACTTGCCTGTAGGTGTCTTAGGCAGCAGGTCAGGATCGGCCTTGCCAGCATCAACCATAGCAGCGACCAACTGAGCACCAGAATCGAGATTGATATCTGCGTCAGCCTTGAGGGTCTTGATGATCCAGGCATCGATCTTGGCACGCCAGTCGTTGTACATGGCCACATCATCAGCCAGACGTCTGTGGTCCATCTGCAGACCTTGGCGCTCCATTTCAAGCAGGATGGGCATGAGCTTGCGCTCGCGGTCGTAGGAGACCAGCATGCCTCGGTCAACGGTCTTCTTCCACAGCAGGTTGAAGATAGCCTCAGTGCGTTCCACGTCGCCGTTGGCATACTTGCCGACGAGGTCGCCAGGCGCGTAGGCGATGTACCTGCCGAAGTAGTGCTCAGACGATTTGCTCTTGCTGATCTTGACACCTTTGACCGGTTGGTTGGCGATGAGCCACTCACCAACAGCATCCTGTTCATCAGCAGGTAGACCAAGCAACCGAGTGGCTGATGGCTTCAGACCAAGCTCCATCTGATGTGGATCGTCAAGGAACAGCAAGAACATCGTGTCATGGATCTTGTCCCACGCAGGGATGGGCAGACCGAAGTGCACTTCCGCGACGTCAACGTCGAACTTGCCGTTCTGAAAGAGGACGCCGTCTTTGTGTGCGTACGCCTTCTTCAGCTCGGCAGCTCCGTCTGACCAGCAGCAGTTGTTGCCAGTGGGGTGTCCCCATGCGAAGTACTTGGACTTCTTGCCTGGGTACTTGATGGACACGCCGACGGGCATTGGAGGATACTTTGGTCTGCCCTCGATGCCGAACGTTTCAAAGTCAACGGTCACTGGTTTGGGTTGTTTCATGATGCTCCCAGCTCCATGCGTTCACGGTCGGCGCGGACCTTGTTCAGTCGGCTGTGGATGCGCTTAATGAACTGCTTACGCTTGCGGCCTTTAAGCTCCTCCTTCAGGAGGGATTGGCACGCAGGCTCATCAGCTTCGCGCAGGACGTCATTCAGAGCCAGCCAAGACTGGAGCGCTGGGTTCGTCACTAGTTTCTTCATAATTGATGCTCCTGAGTCAAAAAAGGCCCGACGGCCAAAGGGTAGTTCAGCACGTCGGGCAAAGGCTCCTGCAAAGGATCAGTACTTGCGGGCGCCGCGCTTGGCCACAGGTTTTGCTGCAGCACGACTACCACGCTTCGGAGTCGGTGCAGTTTCTTCCTCAGCCGGTTGGTAGGGGAAGTCGATGGTGGACTTGACTTCTTCGTGACGCTTCATGATGGCTCCCATCAGCTCGTCAGGCAGGTTCATGATCGGCTCGAAGACGACCTTGAACTGGCTCTTCGGATCAGGTACGATCTTGACCTTGGTCACGATGCCAAATGGAGGACGGCGCAGCGCACCAGCCACCTGCTTGACGAAGCTAGCGTAGCCCTTGACGGACGTGACAGGCAGCTTCATGAAGCCGACTGCCGTGGTCTCGTAGTGGTCTTCGTCTTCGTTCAGCTCGAACTTGCCTGCTGCGTTAAACGTGCCAGCCGGGATCATGCCCAGACGACGCGTGTTGCGGCATGCCTTGCCCTTGCCGACCTCAGCCGTGCCGAACTCGTTCATGGGGCACCCGGCGCACTGGTCGTGCTGAGCATTGCCTGCTTCAACGACGATGGTGTGAGGTGCCATGGTCTTCTCTTCGCGAGCGAAGGCGAAACAGGTCGGGCCTTGAGGCACGTCCGGATCGTAGCGGCCTTCGTAGAACACGTTCTCGAGGACCGAGTCCAAGATGACGACAGCCATCTGGTTGCCGGGAAGCGGGGCATCTTGCCAAGACAGGATGCCGCCCTTGGTGCTGAAGAACTGTCCGCCGCCAGTGTTGGCTTCCATGCCTGCAGCAACTTCAGCTTGCTTGGCAAGTTCCTCATCCCATTTGACGAGGGCGGTGGTTTGGGTTTTCTTTGTAGCCATGATCATGGTTCCTTAGTGTTTAGGTACTAGCACTGCACGGGTTGAAAAGATCAGAACCTTAGGCCGTGCCCCAAGATCCTGATTGACGTCAAACTTTGTTGATGGAGACCGAGACGGTGTTGAAATGCTCCACGCCAGGAACTTCCTTGCCCGCTTCCCAACGCTCTTTGATGGCTGCGTCGGTCAAGCGTTTCTGCATGAGGTCGAAGCTGCCGGTCTTCTTGACGTACTTGTAGAAGGCATCCCAGTCCTTGACCTGAGGAACCTGCTTTGTCACGACAGTGACTCGGGCCAGCTTGCCAGCCACGCCAGACGCCTCAGACTTGGGCAGGTTCTCGATGATGTGGTTCTTGAGCGCAGTCTCTTCAGCTGCGATCTCGTCGACCTTCTTTTGCTCAGCCAAGCGCTTGTTGCGCAGCTCGAACAGTTTATCCGCGCAGGCGCCAAGCGCCTTGGGGAACTTGTATTTGACTTCAGTTGCCATGATTATTCTTCCTTGTTGTCTGCAGACCAGAGTTCTGCGTGGATGTCAATGAGCGCCAAAGCAGCTTTATATTCCCTGGCGTGGAGGTTATCACCATGACTGTCTTGAAGGCGTTCCTCAAAGACCTTGCGAGTAATTTGTCGTTGGCAACCAGCATCAAATCGCAAACCTTTGTTTGTGATGTATGCGGCAAAATAGGCGCAACGCGACCCGATGGGGCCGATTTGAAAGATTGAGCGCTGACCAACCAAGGTGCAATCATCTTTGATCTTGGCACCGGCCAGGTAGGCACCGTCCAGGTTGGCACCGTCCAGGTAGGCACCGGCCAGGTTGGCACCGGCCAGGTTGGCACCGGCCAGGTAGGCACCGTCCAGGTTGGCACCGGCCAGGT